>Ga0073934_10004596_pt1 | contig 22654 bp, 19 predicted proteins | sample LarsenN4metaG_FD_76834 | JGI IMG/M metagenome (GOLD analysis project Ga0073934, IMG submission 76834) | Hot spring sediment bacterial and archeal communities from British Columbia, Canada, to study Microbial Dark Matter (Phase II) - Larsen... ...
AGGGAGAGGATCAGGATGATGCGCGCGGAAGACCAGAAGGAGAACGGCATTCGTTCTCCATGGAGCCGCTCGGCCTCCCCGTCGACCTCGACCTGGTACGCCCCGCGGTGGCCTCCCCTCCGGGTCCCCCGGGCATGATGCTTCGGCTCCCAGTCCCGATCTCGCCTCCACAAGGGGGAGAGGAGCCACCGGAATAGTCCCATTCCCATCCCTGGGTCGGTGGTCCGACTTTTGTCTGACGATTGGCAATGCTTCGGCGGACTATTAATAGCTTGGCTTGCGGCGGTCCGCGTTGACAAATCCGAACTGTGCGGACCGTCCTCGGCCCTCGCGATGTGAGCCTTCTTGTCGGTCCCGGAATCCGGCGGGACACGAGGTAAACGACTTCGTAGGCCTCTGTGGCTACCGCATCGAATCGCGTGGGCGGTTCATGGAGAAGTTCCGGGAATTCGGCTGGGACCGAGTCACGGCGAACCGAGAGGCGAGCTGGAACTCCGTGCACGACATCTTCATCCGCGTCCTCGAGGCCGAGGCCCCGAGGCTCCACTACGACATCCCGGGGAAGCCGTGGGTGGACAAGGACCCGGACCTGTTCAAGACCTTCGAGGATATGGAGGCGTACGATCGGGATCCCGCCGCGCGGACCCGATCCGTCCTGGATGCTCTGTCAACGCAATCGTTGGATCGAGACGTCGTCTTCGAAGGCTCGAAGGGCCGGCGAAGGCCGACGATCGAGGACATCCTGATCCACACCTTCGTCGACGAACTCGCGCACCTGGAGCCCATCTGTCTCATGCGGCAGCAGGATACCGAGCCACCGTACATCCCCTGGCTTCGACTTCACCCGCGCACGGCGTAGGTCTCACTCGTTCGCAGGCTGGGAATTGCCGCCATACCGGCCGTGCTTGATGAAGGTCCCGTTCTGGAACTCCTCGATGGCGACCTCGAGTTCCTTCCTTGTGTTCATCACGATCGGCCCCCACCACGCGACCGGTTCGCGGATGGGCTTCCCGGAAACCAGGAGGAACCGCAAGGGTTCGCTCCCGGCCTCGATCCGGATCTTGTCGCCGTCTCGGAACGTGACGAGGTTCTCCGAGTCAATGACCTCGCGGCTTTCCACATCGAAGCGGCCTTTGCCTCGGAGGACGTAGGCGAACGCGGTGTGTCCCCGCTTGATATCTCGCGTGAACGTGCCATGGGGCGCCATCCGGATGTCCAAGTACTCAGGGTCAACGGCGATGTCGCGCACGGGCCCCTGGACGCCGCCGACGGTCCCGCAGACCACCTTGGCCACCACGTCCTTCGAGACCGCGACCTCCGGGATCTCAAAGCGCTTCATCCCCTGGTACCGCGGGTCCATCATCTTGCGCTTGGACGGGAGGTTCACCCAGAGTTGGAACCCTCCCATGGCGCCGTCCATGGGTTTCGGCATTTCCTGGTGGATGATGCCGCTCCCGGCCGTCATCCACTGGACGTCCCCGGAGCCGATGATGCCGCGATTTCCGATGCTGTCTTCGTGCTCGACGAGCCCGTCGAGCATGTACGTGACGGTCTCGATGCCCCGATGCGGGTGCCAAGGAAACCCCGCGGCATACTCCGCAGGATCTTCGGATCGGAAATCGTCGAGCAGCAGGAACGGGTCGAGGCGAGGCACCTCGCGATTCCCGAACGCGCGGCGAAGGTGAACGCCGGCACCTTCGATCGTCTCGCGGCTGGGGAGAATCTGGTCGACCTTCCGAGTCACTGTAACGTCCTTGGTCTCCACAGGGCTGCTACGCCGACGCTTTGCGATAAACCTGTTGGGCTATCGGGCCTCCAAACTCGGATGCACTCGGGAAAGCAGAGGAATTGGCCCCTCGCGCGGAGCCAGCCCCCATCCAGCACCGCCGATAGCCGTCCGGCGTGAATACCATGCCTGGGAACGCCGCTGAAAGGTTTATGCGGTGAGGAATCGACCCTGCAACGCCCGCCGGCAGAACTCGGAGGAGCCTCATCCCATGGTCGGCTATGGTACCCGGAGCTCGTCGCCAGCCCTTCCCTTTGGCTGGGCAGCCGTGACGGTCCTCCTCGTTGGGGCGGCCCTCACAATCGGCGGCACGGCATTCATCCTCTTCGGTTTCTTCAGCTTCCTCTCCGGCACCGTCGGAACGGTCACGGGCTCGTCCTGGTCCATCGCCTCCTTCTTCAACTCCTTCATGGGCACGATGATCCTGTTCGTGGCCGGCGGCGTCCTCGCGGGGGCGGGCGGCTGGCTCCTCCGGCTCTGGTGGATTTTCCTCCTCGTCGGAGTCGTCGCCGGCGTCGGAAGCTCCGGAAACACGGTTCAAGCGCGAGAGGCCATGCGTGCGGAGGTTCGAGTTCGTTGCCGTGCGTGTGGTCGCCTCAACCCCGAATTCACACAGTCCTGCCTCTCCTGCGGGCAGGCCATGTGACGCCGCACGTCTTCAGCCGATATCGATCCGGGTCGCCGAAGAAGTCGATCACCCGGACGCCAGCCATGAGGCGGGCGGAATGCCGAACCCCTGAGGGGATGAAGTACTCCTCGCCTCGTCGATCGCTCTTCCGCGCCTCGCCAGTCGTCAGGTCGAGCTCCCCATCGACAACGATTCCCCACGGGGCGCCGTGGGAGTGCGCCGAGATTTCCGCGTCCTGGCAGGCCTCGACGAAGATGGCCGACGCCGTCGGGCCCCGCAAGAGCCACGCTTTGACGCCCTTGAATTCCGCGTCGGCCTCCGGAAGCCCTGAAATGATGTCAGGATAGCGGGACATGGCAGGGTGACCCCGGGAGAATCTTAAACCTCGGGATGCCGCTGGGACGAGCTGCGGAACAAGGCCGGTCGCTTTCCAGGATCCTCGGCGCAGGGAAGGAGTCCCGCCTCCCGGATTTGAACCGGGGACCTGATGATGGCAGCGGGCACCGCGAAGTCCGCCTCCGCGGGAGCACTCTACAGTCACCCGCTCTGACCAGGCTGAGCTAAGGCGGGGCAAGCGACGAAACGGTTCGGGCCATAAGACTCTATCGGATCTCAATGGCGTAATCGCCAACGTTCGAGGTTCGAGACTAAATAGGGCCGGCGGGTTCCGCGACCGCATGGCCTTGCGCCGCGGAATTCGGAATTGGCTCCTCGCGAAAGACTCTGATCCGAGCGTGCGGTTCCTCGTCCTCCGGGAGCTCCTCGATCGTCCCGCGAACGATCCCTCGGTTGTCCGGGCGAGAAGGCAGATCGGACGCATGGGATGGGCCGCGCAGATCCTCCGCGGACAGCACCCGCAAGGTCAGTGGGTGACTCCCGGGAGCTCGGCATCCGAACTGTACCGTCCGAAGTACGTGTCGACGAACTGGCGGCTCCTCGTCCTCTCCGATTGGGCTTGACGAAGGAGAACGCGGGGGTTGCCCGGGCGATGAACCTCTTCCTTCGTCGGTTCTCGGGACCCTCCGGTGGCCTCGGCGGCCGCGGGAGCGAGGTATGTTTCACGGGGAACTCGGTCCGGATGCTCGCACGGTTCGGATACCTGAAGGACCCGCGTACGCAGACCGCGATCGACTGGCTCGTCGGACATCAGAAGAAGGACGGAGGATGGCACTGCTTCCGCTCGAGCACCGGGACGCTCGACTGTTGGGAAGCGCTCGCCGCGTTCGCGGCCCTTCCCCCGGAGGCGAGGACTCCGCCGATCCGGCAGGCAATCGCGCGAGGGGCGGAGTTCTACCTTCAGAGACGACTCTTCCGCGAGGGGCGCACGCCGTACCGGCCGTGGTTCCGCCTCCATTACCCGGTCCACTACTACTATGATATCCTCGTCGGCCTCAACGTGCTCACCTCGCTCGGCTACAGCGATGACCCCCGATTGGCCCCCGCCCTTGACCGCCTCGAGGCGATGCGGAACCGAGACGGGACTTGGAACATGGACGCGCTGCACCCCGATTCGGAGGATCCCGCGTATCAGTTCCGTGGGCCGTTCTATCCGCTCGGTCTAGAAGTGCCTGGCCGTCCGAGCCGGTGGATCACGGCGACCGCGTTGACGGTCCTGAAGAGGGCGGGTCGATGACACCGTGGCGGTCGCCGGGGAGTAGATCATGCCGCGGGCCGGGCTCGAACCGGCGACTTCGAGATCTTCAGTCTCGCACTCTCCCAAACTGAGTTACCGCGGCGCGGTTCGACGATTGCAGTTTAGGTGAAATAGTTTGCCTCGGCGGCCGCGTTCGCAAGTAGCCCTGCGCCCGCGACCATGACCGGCGAGGGGTCTTCCCGCCCGACGCCGCGCGTGCTCAGCGCAAGGCCGCCTTTGTTCTCGCGAGACTCGCGAGGCCGCGAAGTCCGGTGCGAAAAGTGTCGTCGCGAGACGCCCTTCTCGAACTCTCATTTCTATGGAGAAAAGGAACTCATTCTCACGGCCAGATTTTCAGCGCGACACCTATAAATAGCGTAATCCAGGATGGCTCGCGCAAGTGCCCACCGGTTTCACTCGTGAGATGACCTCATGGTCTTTTTGAAGCGTACGCTCAGACGGGACGAGGAAGGCGTCGCCTCGACGGTAGGCACGATCATGGCCCTGCTGGTCTTCCTTACGTTCATGAGCTTGATGGTCAACCAGTATGTCCCCGTTTGGCAGAAGGACACGGAAGCCTCCCACATGAACGGGGCCCTCGGACAGTTCGGCCACCTGAAACAGGCCGTCGACATGCAGATCCTGGCCGCACGAATCGCCCAGGACTCGGGGACCCCCTATATCCCGATCACGTCCTCGAGCCCCGTCACCCTGGGAGTCGACGGCGTCCCCATCTTTGGCAGTCCGACCCCAGGCGAGCTCCGGGCCGAGCCGAATGCGGGGGCCTGGTCCGTTGAATTCGAGTATGTGGTGAGCGGCGTCCGCTACCGCGTGCAGGAGGCCGCGAGCGGAGTCATCGAGCTCAACGTCGCGAACCGATACTACATGGCCCAGCGGCTCGCGTACGAGAACGGAGCCGTGCTCCGCGACCAGATCGATGGCCAGGTCGTCCGTGGGCTCCCGGTGTTCGAGCCGATCCTCGTTGAGAACTCTCTCGACCTCAGCTTCCAGCTCGTCTCCCTGTACGGAAGCGGCGGGCTCACGGGCACGAGCACGGAGATCATCCACTCGAAGCTCTTTGGCCTCGATCGACAGGACTACACCGGCGTCGCCTCGGCGATTTGGGTCAACCACACGACTCGCTACGGCCTCGCATGGTACAGCTTCCTGAACGCGACCCTCGCCCGGTCCTTGGGCATCTCCTCCGGATCCTACACGCGCGTCGGGAATCCCACGACGACCCTCCTCATCGAGTTCATCGGTCGCGTGAGCGGGGTCGACGCCTACCGAGTACGAGCGACCTTCGACCCGGCGACGGACATGTACCTGCTCGCCCTCGAAGTGTACCAGGACGCCTACCCCATCCGCGCGTTCCGCCTGCTCCACGCCTACGTCCAGATCGGCATCGGAGAAGCCACGGAGGGCCTCCGGAACTGAGGTGACCAAGGATGGCGAAACACAAGAAGGTGATGATGCCCCGAGGCGCTGTCCTACGGAAGGCCGAGTGGTCCGGCACCCGCGGCTCGTACCTCACGCGGATCCCGGACCTTGCCCGGGAGACCTTGGAGGAGGTCGAGATCATCGCGATCCGCGAGCCGTTCACTTACGCGCGCATCGTCTACGATCACGACCGGTCCGAGTACGTGTACGAAGTTTGGGAGCCCCAGCTCGACGACCGAGAGCGGGAGATCCTCGAGATGCTGAGGGAGTCCCTTGGCCGGACCCTGGAGTACGAGTGGGACAAGATGCGGGAAAAGGATAAGCAGGCGTACCTCGAGGAGGCCGTCGATTCCTTCATTAAGTCCCGGGGCCTGCGGCTCGAGCCTGCATCGAAGGATAAGGTCGTGTACTACCTCGTCCGCGATTTCGTGGGCTACGGACCCGTGGATCCCCTCATGGGGGATCCCAAGGTCGAGGACGTATCCTGCGACGGGACCGCGATCCCCCTCTTCGTGTTCCACCAAAAGTTCGAGTCCATCAAGACGAACGTCCGATACGACAACGACGACGTCCTGAACTCCTTCGTCGTCATGCTCGGGCAGCGCTGTGGCAAACAGATCTCCGTGGCCAACCCGATCCTCGACGGCACGAGCGTCGAGGGACATCGCGTGCAGGCGACGTACAGTCGCGAAGTCACGACGCGTGGTTCCTCCTTCACGATTCGGCGGTACAAGGAGAAGCCGTTCACTCCTGTCGAGCTGATCAAGTTCGGGACCGCGAGCGCGGAGATGGTCGCGTACGTCTGGATTGCCGTCGAGAACGGGAAGTCCATGATGGTCTGCGGGGGCACCGCCTCCGGGAAGACCGCAACGCTGAACAGCGCGGCCCTTTTCATCCGGCCCGGGGCGAAGATCGTTTCCATCGAGGACACTCGCGAGATCAACTTGCCCCACGAGAACTGGATCCCGGGGACGACGCGATCCGGCGTCGGCGAGCGGGGACCCGACGGCAAGGCGGGAGGCGAGATCGACATGTACGACCTGGTCCGGGCGGCCTTGCGGCAGCGTCCGAACTACATCATCGTCGGAGAGGTCCGGGGCAAGGAAACGTACACGATGTTCCAGGCCATGGCCACGGGGCACCCGACGATGTCGACGATGCACGCGGATTCCGTGAAGTCGATGGTCAACCGCCTCGAGAACCCGCCCATCAACACGCCGAGGATCCTCCTGACGGCGCTGAACTTCGTCGTCATCCAGACCCACGCACGGATCGGCGACTCGATCGTCCGCAGGATCAAGCAGATCGTCGAGCTCGTCGGGTTCGAGCCCGAGACGAACGAGCTCATCACGAACACCGTCTACGAGTGGGATGCCGCGACGGACTCCTTCGTGTACAAAGGCCACTCTTTCCTCTTCGACGAGGTCATGGAGACGAAGAACATGACCCACGAGGAGATGGAGGCCGAGTTCCAGAGGAGGGTCGATATCGTGAACTACATGGTCGAGAAGAACATCCTCGACTTCCGAGAGATCTCCAGGATCGTTGTCTCGTACTATCAGTACCCGCAGGATACGGCGAAGCGTATCCGCGAGGAGATGGGCTGGACGGATCGAGAGGCCCCCAAGCCCGTCGAAGCCGGAGGTGAGGCGGTTGGGTAGCACGGTGTTCGAGAAGCTGGAGACTCGGGGAACTCTCACGAAGACGAAGCGCTTCCGTCCCGGCGAGGAGGGTCAGAAGGCTCATCACCTCGTGAAGCTGCCGAAGGGCGCGAAGCCCGTGGAGGTGAGCCTCCGCCGCAAGGAGCAACTCGCCTGGAAGCTGTTTGGAGCCTTTGTCCAAGCCCGCGGTAAGCAGAACGCGGAACTTGAGGACAACCTCCTCAAGGCCCACATCAAGCTGCGGCCTGAGGAATACCTCGCGCTCGCATGGATGAATACGACCTTCGCGGCCATCGCCTCCGTCTCCGCAGCCCTCGTCGCAAGCCTATTCCTGCTCGTCTTCCAGACCAGCATCTTTACCATGATCGTGGTCTTCGGACTCGTGGCCGCCCTGCCCGTGTTCTTCTCCTACATGTACTTCTTCGGGTTGCCTGTCGGCTACAAGGGCCGACCCGCGTCCCTCGCAAAGAAGCGGGGGCGCGCCATCGATCGCCGGATCTCGGGAGCGATGTCCTTCATCTCGGCGATGGCGTCTGCGGATGTCCCCGTGGACGTGATCTTCAAGGAACTCTCGAAGCAATCCATCTACGGCGAGATTGCCCATGAAGCCGAATGGATCACCCGGGACACCGAACTCCTGGGCCAGGACATCCTGACCGCGATTCGCCAAGCGGCCCAGCGCTCTCCCTCCGCGAAGTTTCAGGACTTCCTCCAGGGCGTCGTGACGACATCGAGGAGCGGTGGCCAGCTGAAGCCGTACTTCCTCATGAAGGCGGAGCAGTTCGAGAAGGAGGATCGCCTCGAGATGCGCAAGAAGATGGAGACCTTGGGCATGCTCGCGGAATCCTTCGTCACCGTCGTCGTCGCCTTTCCACTCTTCCTCGTAGTCATCATGGCGATCATGGCCCTCATCAGCAAGAACGCGTCGGGCTTCGTGATCACGCTCCTCTACGTGGTCGTAGCCCTCATGATTCCGCTGAGCCAGTTTGGCTTCATCTTCGTCATCTGGAACATGGAGCAGGAGGGCTGAAATGGTGCGCCCCGAGTTGGAGCAGGCGAGGGTTCGACTCTACCAGAAGAGCGACCGCAGGCGCTCCTTGCTCGCGACGAGCTCCGCGCTGTTCGTCCTCTTCACCTTCATCGCGGTCCTGAACCTCCTGGGGTCGATCGACCTTGGCTTGGTCTCCGGCCTGCGTCCCATCGAACGCTTCCTCAACTGGTTCGTCGTCGCGATTCTGGCTTTCATCGGACCCTACGGGTTCTACCTCGCGAAGCGGAACCGGGAGGTGAAGCAGATTGAACGCCGGCTGCCCGACTTCCTGCGGGATGTCGCGGAGGCGGGCCGGTTTGGCATGACCCTCGCGGAAGCCATTGTCGTCTCCTCGAGCGGCCGCTACGGCAAGCTCACGCCGGAGATCAAGAAGATGGCGGCCCAGATCAGCTGGGGCGTCCCCGCGACGGAGGCCCTGCGCCTCTTCGCGCAGCGCGTCAAGACACCCATGACGCAACGGGTCGTCGCGATCATCGTCAAGTCCTCCGACGCGGGAGGGGATGTGGCCGACGTCCTCACGATGGTCTCCCACGACACGAAGGAGGCCCAGTTGACCCAGGATGAGCGACGTATCGCGATGTCGACCTACATCGCGGTCATCTACATCTCCTTCTTTGTGTTCCTCGTCACGATCTGGATCCTGAACGTCACGTTCTTGCCGAAGATGCTCGAGGCGAGCGGCGCCCTTGCCGACGCGGGAACCGCGATCGCGAGCCCCCTCGCGGAGAACCTGCCCGAGGTCGTCTTCAGCATCCAGATCGCCTTCTACATCGCGGCGATCGTCCACGCCCTCGGGGACGGGATCCTTGCGGGCGTCCTCGACAACGGCAAGATCGCCACGGGACTCCGACACAGCTTCATCATGCTCGTGGTCGCCCTCATCGGATTCCAGCTCATCTGAGGTGAACTCATGGCCCAGACCTTGGACCGGGAAACCGTCGAACATCTCGAGGAACTGCGAGCGAAAGAGACGGAGACGGCTGCCCGAGTCGCCGAGCTGGACCGCGAGCGGGACGTCGCCCGGCAGATGCTCGGACGGCTGCGGGAGAGCCGGAAAAAGGCCACCTACGCCGCCCTCGATTCGATCAAGAAAAGCTTCTTCAAGCGGTTGCTTGGAGGGCGGGCCGTCAAGGTGAAGGCGGCACGGATCAGCAGCGTCGAGGACTCCACGATGGGCAGGGTCACGACGATCCCGAAGGTCGCCCAGCGAGACATGAACGAAATCGAGATCCAGCCGATTCTGAAGAACTACTCCTACGTGCGGATCCTGTACAACACGCTCGCGAACGAGTACTTCTACGAGGCGATCGAGCCCAAGCTCGTCGAGGAAGAGGAGGAACTCCTCGAGGTCCTCAAGGAAATCCTCGTCGAGAACCTTGACCTTCTCGAGGACGATGAGGCCGTCAAGACCCGCGAAAATTACCTACGCCGGGTCACGGACGGGCTCATCCGTGAACTCGGCGTCGAGCTGCATCCTGTCTCGAAGGAGAGGATCATGTACTACATCCTTCGGGATTTCATCCGAAACGGCCCCATCGACGTCGTCATGACGGATCCCCAGGTCGAGGACGTCTCCTGCGACGGAGTCCGTGTGCCGTTCTACATCTACCATCGCAAGTACGGATCGATCCCGTCGAACCTGCGGTTCGACTCGGCCGAGGAGCTCGACACCTTCGTCGTCTGGCTCGCGCAGAAGTGCGGGAAACACATCTCCGTCGCCCAGCCGATGCTCGACGCCACGATCCCTGACGGATCCCGTCTCCAGGCGACCTTGGGGATGCACGTCACGAAGCGCGGGTCCTCCTTCACGATCCGGCGCTTCCGGGAGAACCCGTTCACGCCCCAGGACCTCGTCCGGTTCAAGACGATGTCCCCCGAGATGATGGCCTACCTCTGGCTCGCGATCGAGAACGGGCAATCCATGCTCATCTGCGGCGGCACGGCATCCGGGAAGACGACGACCCTCAACGCCATCTTGCTCTTCATCCCGCCCCAGATGAAGATCGTGTCCATCGAGGACACCCGCGAGCTGAACCTCCCCCACGAGAACTGGGTGCCCCTCCTGACCCGAGCCGGGTTCGGCGGGAAGTCCTCGGTGACGGGCAGGGCCGCGGGCGAGATCGACATGTTCGATCTGCTCATCGCGGCCCTCCGCCAGCGGCCTCAGTACTTGATGGTCGGTGAGGTCCGCGGCCAGGAGGCGTTCGTCGTGTTCCAGGCGATGGCCACGGGCAAGTCCGCGTACACGACCTTCCATGCGGACGACGTTCAGTCGATGGTCCACCGGCTTGAGAACGACCCCATCAACCTCCCCAGGGCCCTCGTCGCCGCCCTCGACATCGTCCTTCTCCAGGCCCAAGTGAAGGTCGGCGCGGACATGACCCGCCGGGTGAAGGCCCTCATCGAGATCGTCGGCGTGGATCCGGAGTCGAACGAGCTCATCACGAACTCGGCATACACCTGGAACCCCGCGGATGACACGTTCAACTACTCGGGCCACAGCTACGTATACGAGAAGATCTCCCTTGCGCGCAACTGGAACCAACGCCGGATGGAGCAGGAGGTCAAGCGGCGGCTGGACCTCTTCGAGTACATGAAGCGGACCGGGGTCCAGAGCTATCGGGAGGTCGCCCGGATCGTCTCGTCGTACTACAAGGACCCGGACCGGATGATCAAGATCGTCCGGGAAACCCTCCAGGCCCAAGGCATCGTCGTCGCATCCTAGCCCGCGGGGTCGTGCTTCCTGCGAACGCGCACAACGGCGAGGGCGCTCGTCGCCGAGAGGGCCAGGCATCCCGCGAGCGCGACGAACAGGGACGTCGTGTCGCCTCGGTCGAGGAGGACGCCCGCGAGGACGGCGCCGAGGGAACCGATTCCGAACACACACACGAACGTCAGGCCGAAGGCAAGCCCTCGGCGCTGCTCCGAGACCGCGCCCGCGGCGAGGGTGTTCTGGAGCGGCTCGAGAGCGAACAGCAGGAAGCCGAACGCGAGGGCGCTCGGCACTCCGATCGTGGGGAATCCGGAGGCCATGCCCAGGACCGAGGCCGCGGCCATCAGGCTCAGGACCGCGAGGGTCCGCTCCGGCCGTGGCCGGTCTGCGAGGTACCCCGCGAGGACCTGTCCGACCGCGCCGAGACCGAGCAGGATCGCATAAGCCCCAGCGCCCACGAACAGCGGCAGGAACGTCAGGCTTCCCCAGTACGTGAGTCCGGAGAAAGCGTAGACCGCAAGGACCATCGCGAAGCCGGGGGTCACGGTCCGCCGAACGGATTCGACGAAACCGGATTCATGGGAACCTTGGATGTCGTCGCGGAGGCGGGCCGCGAGGAGCAGGAGGAACGAGGCGACGGCCGGGACCGCGAGGACCGCCGCCACGGACCGCCACGGCCAGCCGAGGACGAGGAGGCCGCCGGCGAGCGCGGGACCGAGGGCGATCCCGAGGCTGCCGCCGAGTCCATGCCATCCCATCCCCCTTCCCGGGGCGTGCAGGGTCCGGGAGATGAGGGAGAGCCCCGCGGGATGGTAGATGCCCGCGCACACGCCCAGGGCCGCGAGGGACGCCGCGAGGGCGACGAGGCCGGGGCTGAGGGCCATCGCGGCGAGGGACACGACGATCCCGGCGGCACAGACAAGGAGGAGTCGTGGGGATCCGACCCGGTCCGCGAGAAACCCGAAGGGCACGCTCGAGAGCCCGTAACCCGCATACCCGACCGCGGCCAGGAGCGCGAGGGTCACGGCGTCCACGCCGAATTCCGGTCCCCAGGCAAAAGCAAGGAACACGGGAATCGAGAGGATCACGCTGTGGACGACCCCATGCATCGATGCCGCGACCGCGACGGTGCGGCGCTCCGTCGGCTCCACGCTCGAGCGGGATTGCCCCGGGGCGATAAGCGGCTTCCGGCCCCTAGGCCCGCATCATCCCGGGCACGAGGGAGGGTGCGAGGACCACGAAGCTGATCACGAGCAGGTACAGCCCAGCGAGGAGGAGCCGCGCGAATCCCATCGTCACACGCATGGCCCGGGAGCCGGATACGGCTTTCGATATCGTTTGGCTTCCGCCGAATCCTCCGCGGAAAGCTCACCGCCGAGAAGCATGAAAAAGGGAAAAGGGGGAAGGCGAACTCAAAGCTCGTCTTCCGGATTCTGGCTCGTGGAACCTGCGTCGCCCTGGGCGTCCCCGGACTGGCCTTCGCCGAGCGGCCGCTTAACGATCTTCTTCTGGACGATGGGCGCGCCGGGGGCGGGCTTGCGGATGATCCGTCGGGGGACCGACTCCGTGCCACCTGCGGCATCCGCCGCGTCCGTGGGACTTCCGACCGGGCGCTGGGGCTGCCCCGATGGCGCGGGCGAGGGATGTCCCGCAGCCGGGGCGGCTCCGCCGCCGCTCGGAGGCCGGGCTTCCCGCATGAGGGATCCGCATTTGTGGCAGACTGTGGCCGTGACGGAGTTAAGGGTTCCGCAGCTTGGACAGGGCTTCGAGCCCATCTTGCGCATCTCCTCTTCCTCGCGGAGCCAATCCTCGAAGGTCATGAAGGTGGGCTGCTTGCGCCACCATTCCTGGAACTCGCGCTCCGTGAGGGCCCGTCCGAGCTGCCGGGAGGCTTCGTCCTTGAACTTCAGCACGATCTCGTCGTACTGGAGCCGCATCTTCTCCTGGTAGTCCGCCATCTCGACCTGGCCCGTCGCGAACTCGACGCCGCATTCGGGGCACTGCTTCACCGCGACAGGGATCCAAGCCTGGCAGTTCGAGCACTTCGCCATGTCCTTCTCGAACGCAACGCCACACTTCGGGCAGGACGTCGCGTCCTCGGGGATGAAGGCACCGCACTCGCCGCACTCGACCATCTTGCCGAGGCCGTAGAACTTCCAGTACAGCGTGAGGCCGAGGCCAACGCCCGCCGCCGCTCCCAGGATCAAGAGCAGCATCCACCACGCGAGGCCGATGAACGGCACGGGCTGGAACAGGAAGGGCACCTGACGCCGGACCGTGACGGCGGCCGTGGAGGCGGAGATGAGCCCGGACCCGGAGGACACGCGGACGGTATAGCCGCCGTCCGCGAGATCGGGGACCGAAATCACGACGCTGAACAGGCCGTCCGCCTGGGACGTCGTGGAGGCCGTGACCACGGGGGTGCCGCTGCGATCCAGGATTGCGATGTCGAGGGCGACCCCTCCGATCCCGTTCAGGTTGCGGTCCCGCACGTACCCCTGCACAACAAGGGACATGCCGGGCTGCAACTCCGTACCGTTCTGCGGCAAGCCGATGACGATCGCACCCTGGGGCGGGATCACGTCGACCGTGATGTTGACGAAGTTGTCCGCCTCTTCAGCGGCGCCGCCTTCGTTGAGCCGGTCGTCCGGGTCCACGATCACGAGCAGGGTGTGGCTTCCCGCGATCTTCAGGGCCGCAATCGGGAACGTCACGTTGAGTTCCGTGACGACATTGAGGCCCGTGATCCGACCGACCTCGACGGCGCGGTCACCGTCCAAGTACGCGCCCACCGACACGTTCTGGGCCGGGGTCTGGCCGACGTTGTGGATGCGGACCGCAATCGTGAAGGCGATGCCCTGGGTCGTCGAGTACTGCACGGTATGCTCGGACTGGCGTAGCTGCAGGTTCGGCTGCGCGAGGACCGTCTGCGTGAACAAGGCTTCGTTGTTCGTGGACCGGTAGTCCGTGTTCCGAAGGACGTCCGCCCGCGCGCTCACCCGTACACTGATCGTGTGCGGGCCTGTGCTCGGCGGCCTCCAAGCGACAATCAACGACGACGACCCGCCGGGTCCCAGGTCGAAGCTGACGACATTTGATACGAGGGTCGTCCCCTCGTACACGGACAGGGTCGCGCCCGTCGCACGGTTCGTCCCATCGTTCCGGACCGTCACGCGGAGGGGCACCTCGTTGTTCGCCACAGGATCCGCGAGGAAGGTCACGTCTGCGGGACCCAAAGACAAGTCGGGCCAAGTGTAGAGGACGAAGTTCCGGATCAGGATGTTGTTCGCCTCATTGGTCTCCCGGACCGCTCCACCGTCCGTGGGGATCACGGGCGGCGCGTCGACGACGACAGAAAGCGCCCGCGTGGTCTCGACGGTTCCGGAGGGCGTCCACACCACGGTTGCATTCGCGGTGCTGTTCCTTGGGATGACCGGGATGGTGTAGTCCGCGACGCCGACTGTGGGACGGAAGGCATCTGCGCCAAAGTCCATGATCCCATCGTTGTTCCGGTCGACGTTGTCGGCGAAGAAGCTCACGAGGACATTCTGCACGTTCGTCTGACCCTCGTTCCGGATCACTGCGGTCACGGAGATGTCCGTGCCGATCGGCTGGGTCAGCGAGGCGAGGTTCCCGCCGGAGACCCGGAGTTCCTCGATCCTCAGGTCCGGGGCGAGCAAGATGTCGCCAAACGAAACCGTGAGGTCCAGGTTGTTGTCCTCCGCGCTGATGTCCGGATAGGCGGAGAAGTACGCACCGCCGACCGCGGTGGACCCGTTGTACCATGCGGTCTCGGCGTAGTTCCCGAAGGATTCCGCATTGGGCAATGTACCCGTATCAATGCGGTCCGTGTACAGAGGGAGGGTCGCCCGACCGTTGACGTCCGTGCGGTTCCACGCGTTGTCGCCGCTCGCCGTCCGGCCCAAGTACCAAAGAGTTCGCGAACTCGGGGTGGAAGCCATGCCGTTGTCCGGGTATTGGGCGGTCGTCGATCCCGGGCTCAGGCGGGACCAAACCGTCGCGTTGGCAATCGGGTAGCCGTAACTGTCCGCTGTCGTCACGTGCAGCCATCGGTGGATGTAGATGGCACCGCCCGCTGCGGTTGCGACGAAAGCCGGCAGCCAGTTCTCACGCGCCGTCGGCGACTGATCCTCGTCAATGGTCGCGTTGTACAGGTAGGCATTGGAGGTACCGTCGACGCGGAGTTCGTTGTGGAAGACCGTGTCGTCAGAGTGGTCGACCCCGATATAGGTGTCATAGACGTACAAGGAGCTCCCTGCGGCGAGGTTGAAATTCGCGCCACCGGTCGTCCCCTCGTAGATCCTCGCGATCCGGGAGCGATAGAAGCTCCCCGACGCGCCATTCCAAGACATGATCGGCCCATCGTTGTTTGCGTCCACGGACGCCGGAGCTGCGAAGAGCCCGGACAACTCGCCGTCCGTGAACCCGGTGATTTCGGAGTCCGTGACGTTGACCGAGGCGCCTGAACTCGCATTGAACCAGCCGGGGAACTTGAGCATGGCCCCGTTTCGCATGGCGAGGGAGCTACCCGCGCCAGACACCGTCACCGCGAGATACAGGTACGGGTCGATCGCGTCCGTGACGACCGTCACGACGGAGTTATCGAGGACGAGGGCGCCGCCCGCATTCACGTTCAATGCATAGCCCGTGTGGGCCCCATCCTTCGCAAACCGAAGCCCACCGTTGACGAGGGTGAGGCTTCCGCCGGAGTTGATATTGATTGTGCCGTCGACGGTGTAGACGATATCCGAGCACACTTGAGGCGTCGTAATCGTCCAGTCGCCGGTAATGACGCCCCCCGCCTGATCGCAGGGGCCCCCCTGGGCGGCGGGGGCCAAGGCCGAGAGGACCGCCAGAAGGCTGCCCAGGACGATCGTCCAGATAATCAAGAGGCTGAATGCCTTTTCACTGCGCCAGGCTCGGAAAGTCATCGCGAGACCTCCCAAGGTCGAGTCGCCAGGACGTACCCTGGTGGCTCCGACCGGTGGGCATGTTGGCGGGCCAACCTGGAGGACCTTATAAATAACTTAGCGGCCGATTATCTTTCGCGATACCTGGTCGTCCTCGCACATGAGAATCAAGCGGATTCTAGGATAGAAATAGAATTATTCACCCTCCAATATGAAAGTGAGCGTTGAAGGCGGGATGTCGCCTTTTCGAGGTTCGAGAGGAGGCATCCCCCGACCTCCGACTGTGGTCCCGTAGACGCAGATTCAGCTCGCGTGCGCGGGTTCAGATGATCTTCTTCTTGAGGACCTTCTTCACCGTTGGCACGACTTCCTTCTTCCCAGACTTGTCGTCGGGCGCAACGAGCCGCTGCCCGCACGCATAGCACATCACCGCGTCCGCGGAAATCATCGTGCCGCACGACGGGCACGATATCTCCGTTGCTACCCCTTCGTCTGCGCCTGGGCTTTGGAGGCGGTTGCCACAGGCGTAGCACATGACCGCATCGGCGGAGATGACGGAACCGCAGGCGGGGCACGTCACTTCGGCAGCGGACTCGATTGCCGCGGGTCCAGCCGCAGGCTTGTCGGTCTTGCCCAGCGCAGCCCCCTGGGGTGCGACCGGGATTCCCTTCGCGGTCTCTTTCGATGCCGCCGGTACCGGACCGAGTCCGCTCGAACGCTGGGCGAGAGCCGTCAGTTGCCGCTCTCTCTCGGCGAGACGGCGCGCTTCCTCAACGCTTCGGGTTTTCATCGTTGAGAGAGTTTCCTCCTCTTGCGCGAGCTTTCTCTCCTGATCGAGCAGTCCGCGCCCTCGGTTGATCTGTTCCTCGATGACCGCCCGCTGCTCTTCGAGGAGGCGCAGCATCTCCTCTTGGCGCGCCGCAATCTCGTTCCGCCGAGCGGTCATTTCGGCAAACTGAGTCGCAACCTCCGCATCGCGACGGCCGAGGTCCTCCTCGCGTGCGAGGAGCGCTTCCACCCGGCTCGCGAGCTGCTGTTCCCTTCCGGCGACTTCGCTTTCCTTCGCCAGGATGCGCTGCTTGTACGTCTCCGCCTCCTGCTCGCGTTGGACGAGGAGCCTTTCCTGCTGTTCAAGCTCCTTCTCTCGAGCGCGAAGTCCTTTCTCCCGGGCCATCATGCCGTCACGTTCCTCGGCGAAAGCCGCACGCTCGCGCTCCAGGCTCTGCCGCTCTTCCTCGAGCTTCGCGCGGCGTTGTTCCACTTCCGCTTCGCGCTCCTTGAACTCCGCTTCGCGAGCCTTGAAGGTCTCCTCGAGTTTCTTCAACGTGTCCAGTGCGTCGACGAACGATGTCTCGGGCATCTAGGTCCCCCTGTCGTGTGCATGCAGGCGCCCGCAGCCCTTTCGGCGTGCGGGCGCGTGAACGAAAGCGCTCATGACGTTCCTCCGGTGTCGAAGATCGGTCCAAGGACCATCATGCCGCCCTTGCGGGCCTCGAGCGCGTGTTTCTCCATGGAGTGATCGACCGCCCGCATCTTTTCGACCTGAAGATACCGCACGAGTTTCCCTCGGGATCGATCGAGGCCGAGAATGAAGATGCCGTCGACGAGGAAGCCCTCGTTCCCGAGGAGATGGCTCTCGCCGTCCCGATCGCGCTCCATGATCACAAGGGAGATGAGGCCGTTGTCCCGTAGCATCTTGAAGAAATAGAACATGCGCTTCCGCATGTTCGAGACGTTCTCCATGAGGGAGTACAGGGCCCCGAGGGAGTCCAAGGCAAACAGCTTGAACTTCGGACCGTGGACCTTCTTGTAGTGCGCGATCATCTTCTCGACGAAACCGATGTAGTCCGTCTGGTCTTCGGGTCCCACCACGGCGTCGACCTCGCGGAGGTCCGTGAAGTCGCTCACCTGCATGTTGAGGGAAAGGTCGACCCCGAGGGATTCCATGTTGCGCAGATGGGACTGGACGGTCTCCTCGAGGGTCGTGTAGAGTCCGAACTCTCCCGTCTGCCGAAGGTAACGGGACATGAGAGCGTAGCAGAAGGACGTCTTCAGGGAACCGGGCGGCCCCGTGATGAGGATGACCTTGGGCGGTGTGATCTCGGATCGTATCACCCTATCGAGTCCGTCGATTGCTGCGCGAAAGCCCATTAGCTCCCGCCAATGCGAAACGGACCTGTGGCAGGCTCACTTAACGATTGCGCGCTGGTTATCTCAATTTGGACTTATCATTCTCCGTAGCGATACCGGAAAATCTTTGTACGACACGGAAGGTGAAAAACCTCCGTTCGAGTCTCGAGGTGTCGAGCACGCCGCCCAGTGGGACGAAGGTCTGTCCCGTTTGCGATTCGTCGATCGACGCGAAGGCACGGCGCTGTCCATCGTGCCAGACCGATCTGAGCCTCTTTGACGTCGGGGGCGGCACGGTCGATCTCGGGATGGGCGGCGACAAGGCCATCGACCAGATGCTCGACACGATCACCGGAGGCGCCGAGGGCTCCGAAATCCTCGAGACCCTCAAGAGCGTGGGGAAGGCGTCTCGATCTACCACCGGGGTAAGCGGCTTGAAGGCCGCAACAGCCCTGGAGCGACGGGAGCCGAGCCGCGCTGCGGGCGGTTTCATGTGTCCCATCTGTGAGAGTTCCGTCGACGCGGACGCGACAGTCTGTCCGGGATGCGGGGCGCACTTCGAGGAGGGCGGGGCCGCCGAATTCGAGTGCCCCGTCTGTAAGGCCGCCGTTCCGAGGGATGCGGAACGATGTATGACCTGTGGGGTGACATTCGCACCGTCGATCCGGACCGTCCCGGGGCCGGGCACCGCCGCGGCGCCGACGGTCCCCGCGAGGCATGCCGACGACCCCAGGGCGGCCTTGCAAGGGGCCCTGAGGGACCGGCTCGCGGCCGTTCGCGCCTCCAGGCCCCCCGTGGCCCTCCCGCTGGCGGATCGAAAGGCCCTCCATCGCGACCTCCCGAAGCTCGTGAACGATGTCCGATCCCTACTCGCGGTTGCAAGGAAGATCGGGCTACCCGTCGAGTCGGCACGCAGCAAGATCAACGAGGCAATCGGCGCGGGCAAGCGGCGCGAGATCGAGGGAGCCATCAAGATGATCGGGGAGGCACGGCAGGGCCTCGAGAGAGCCTTCCGGGACCACATCGCGGGACAGATCGATAGCGTCCTGCAAGACGTTGAACGCATGGGAGGAAGCGAAGATGCGTCGAATGCCCTGGAGGGGGTTCGAGTGGCAATCGGCCGACTCGAGGCGCGGGAGTACGAGGCCGCCTGGGATGCGCTCCAGGTCGCCGCGGAGGCATGCGAGGCCCAGGTCAAGCCATACCGCGAGGCGAAGGAAAGCATCGCAGAGGACAAACGCCTTCTCGCGGAGGCCCGAAGTCTCGATGTGCACGCGGCCGAGATCGAGAGGCTGCTTCGCCAGGGCCAAGAGGCGTTGACCGCCCGGAAGGACGAGGACGCCCTACGGTTTGCCCGTCAAGCGCACGCCCGACTCACGCGGGACTTGAGCGTGGTCCTGCACGACGAGCTCCGAAAGGCCCGGCAGACGCTACTGGACCTGAAGGTGCGTGGCGCAGACCTCTCGAAGCCTATCGGCTTCCTCAAGGCCGCGAGCGTGCACGTGAAGAAGGAGGATTGGCACGAAGCCCTTCGCTACCTTCAGGAATTCCGGCGGGAAACGGGCGGACTCGATGCGCGACGCGCGGGCTTCTCGGGGTGAAGGACCTCCAGCTCGTGCTCGAGCATCCGGAGATCCTGCTCCTTGACGGTCGAGGACCCGAGGCAGATGATGAACACATACTGGCTCTCGGAGACCGTGTCGACGATCCGCCGGACGAACTTGAGGACGCCATCGAAGCTGTTGCTGGAGGCGAGATACTCGAACCCGTCAAGTAGGACGGCCCCGTGCCCTTGCTTCGTGATGAATTCCTCGATCTCGTACGCGATTCGCTCGAGGCTCGGCTGGATCGTCGCCTCCGATCGGCTCGCGTGGTCCGTGAGCCAGAGGACGCGGTCCGCCCAGTGGCCCAGCTTCTCGCGGGCCCTCGCCGGATTCATCCGCGTGATGACCAGGCCGCCGCCGCCCTTCCACATGGCGTCCGCGTAGATCTGGAATGCGAGGGACGGGCGGTCCTCCTCGACGAGGTAGCTGCGTCCGGGCAGGACCCGCGGGGTGGCTTCGCCCGAGCTCCCGCCACCCGCGGCCCGCCCACCGAGCGCTTCGCGGGCGAGGTCCGGAGTGATGGGGCGACCCATGGCGCCCGCGAAGGCGACGACCCGGTTGAAGGCGCCTTGGAGCTCGCGGACATTGTCCTCCACGAGGTCGGCGATCACCGCGAGGACCTCGGGCCCGACCTGGAGATGGGCGGCCGAGGATCGCCGCTCGAGGATGGCGATTCGCGTCTCCCGCTCCGGCGGCCGGATGTCGGCGACGAGGCCCGACTCGAGCCGCGAGACCAGCTGGCCATCGAGGTTCGGGATCGCCTTGGGCGGCCGATCGCTCGAGACGACGATCTGCCGGCCTGCGTGAAGGAGGGCATCGAAGGTGTGGAGGAACTCCGCTTGGGCCTCGGGATGCCCGTCGAGGAACTGCACATCGTCCACGAGCAGGTAGTCGACCTCGCGCGCCCGAGCCCGGAGCGTCGGTTGCGGGCCCTCCGCCTCGCTCGCGTCGCGGTCCGTCGCAAAGGATCGCGCGGTGATGTAGAGGACCTTGCGTTCCGGAACCCGGACCCTCGCCTCGTTCCCGATCGCGTGCAAGAGGTGGGTCTTCCCCAGTCCGGGCGGCGAGGTCACCAGGAGGGGATTGTACGCCTTGTGGGGCCGTTGGGCGACCGTGAGGGCCGCGGCCTGGGCGAAACGGTTGCTCGGTCCGATGACGAAGGAATCGAAGGTGAACCGGGGGATGAGGTTCGTGTTCCCGTCCGGCGTGGCGGGAGGTTCCTCGAGGCTATCCGCCCGAGGCTCCGGAATCGGTCCCGTCGTGAGCGGCATCGCCGGGGCGGGCTCTTCGAGGTCGAGGCCCAGGATATCCCACTGGTCCTGCGGAAGGTCCGGAGCATCGGAGAGATTCGGTGGCGATGCGGGCGGCCCAGCCTTTCGCTCATCGATAGCCCCGCGGAGGGCCTCGAGATCCACGTCGATGTCCGGGTGACGTAGCGGATCGCGAAGCTTCTCGCGGAGGGCGCTCGCGCGGGCCTCGAGGCCCGTGACGTCCAAAGCCTCCAGGATCTCCGTGACGGCCTCCGCCTTCTTGATCGCCTCGCCGAGGGTCAGGTAGGCGACCGTCAGGGACGCGGGCTCGCCAGAGAGGACGGCTTCGACGGAGGAGACGTCAAACCCCCTCGACTTCCAGCGGGAGAGCTGCCCTAGGATCACGTCGCGATCGACGGGCTGGGGGACCTTCGACTTGCGCACCAAATCCCGCCGTCCCTCGAGGGACGCGTCCGCGTACTCCTTCATGAGCTCCTCGAGGTCGACCCGAGCATGGAGCTCGATCTTACAGCTTGAATCGTACGAGTCCTGCCAGACCTCCTTGAGCCCCTTGCGTCCCTTGAGCGGCGCGCCGCCCCTGCGATGGAGGCAGGCCTCCGGGCGGCCCTTGCGTAGCAGGATGAAACCCTCCGAGCGCGCGTCGCCGCTCCCGCGAGACGTCCGGACGTAGCCGGAGAAGGCGTACTTCCGCAGATCGAGGAGGAGCTGCTTGAGGGCGCGCGGGCCTCCGCTCAACGTGCGGATGAGTTTGCCCTCTGGGAGAAGGAGGTCCTGCGGCGTGCAGATCCCTTGTCATCCGCGACGATTCCGGCTGCGCCCCTAAAAGGCTTCCAGCCCGGTTGCCTCTTTTGAGAACAGGGTTCGCAGCGCGGCCTGCGCGAAGGGGAGGAGTCGAGGCGAATCCCTCGCGAGGATCGGCAGGCGCACGCGGCCAACGTCGTCCACGGCGAGGAGCCCGACGCCCTCCGCTTCGAAGCGCCACGCCTCTCGGTACGCCCGGGCCGCGGAGACCAGAGGCATCGCGACCCAGGCCTCGTCCGCGACAATCTGATAGGCGATCGCCTGGCGAAAGGCCTCCCGCCAATCGACGAGCTTCAGCTCCACGGCGGCGACTCGACCCCCGCGAGCCGCGACCAAGTCCGCGCGTCGGCCGAAGACGGGGACCTCCCGGGCGACCTCGAACCCGCCGATCCGCAACCACTCGACGAGCGGCGCTTCGAGCTGGGCCTCCGCGACGATGGGCACGGGCCATGCACATCGCGGTCTCCATGGAAAAGCCTGCCGGGGGGAACCTGGAGGAAAAGGCTTTTACCCTCCGGGTTTTTGCCTCGCCGCCCATGCCCCGCGACTTCTTCACCTTGGATGATTTCGACCTTTCGGGGCGCACGGTCCTGCTGCGGGTGGACATCAATTCCCCGATCGACCCGACCACGGGGAGGCTCCTGAACGATGCCCGGCTCCGCGAGCATCTCGTGACGATCCGCGAACTCGGCGATGCCAAGGTCGCGATCCTGGCACATCAGTCGCGCCCCGGGAAGGACGACTACACGACGCTCGAGGCCCACGCGGACCGGATCTCCGCGCTCCTTGGCCGGCCTGTGCGCTATGTCGATAGCCTATTCGGGAGCGAGGCCGTCAAGGCAATCCAGACGCTGAAGGCCGGGGAGGCCGTCGTCCTCGAGAACACGCGCTTCTACGCGGAGGAGGAGGCGCTCGCGGATGCAAAGCCGGAGAGCATGGCGAAGACGCACCTCGTGAGGCGCCTCGCACCCTTGGCGGACTACTTCGTCCTCGATGCCTTCGCCG
>Ga0073934_10004597_pt1 | contig 22654 bp, 14 predicted proteins | sample LarsenN4metaG_FD_76834 | JGI IMG/M metagenome (GOLD analysis project Ga0073934, IMG submission 76834) | Hot spring sediment bacterial and archeal communities from British Columbia, Canada, to study Microbial Dark Matter (Phase II) - Larsen... ...
CTCAAAGAACTCACGGGTGTTGACCCGGGTTGGAATGAAGTTGGCAGTCTACGCATCGCTTCGTCCGATGCGCGGCTGGAGGAACTCAAGCGAGTGGTGGGATATTCCAAGGCGTTCGGTATGCCGCTTGAAATAATTTCGCCAAAGGAATGTCGGGATCTATTTCCTCTGATGTCTCTGGAAGATGTGAAGGGCGGTGTCCACCTCCCCACGGATGGACAGATAGACCCGACAGGATTAACGAACGCACTCGCGGCGGGTGCGAAGAGTCGCGGTGCAATGTTCATGCTCAACACGCGCGTGACGGGAATCACTGTCAACAACAATGAAGTCAGAGAAGTGGTGACGGATAAAGGAGTGATCAAGACCGATGTCGTCGTCAACGCGGCGGGCTTGTGGGGCAACGATATTGCATCCATGGTTGGCATCACCTTGCCCATTATTCCCATGGCTCATTTATATCTTCTCACCAAGCCTGTCAAAGACCAGCCGCAAACCATGCCCACGATGCGCGACCCCGATAACCTTGTTTATTTCCGCGGCAGTGACAGCGGCATGGTCGCGGGCGGATATGAACGCCAGCCCGCGCCATGGGGACTCGACGGCGTACCGCAGGATTGGAATTTCAAATTGCTCGAGCCCGATTGGGATCGCTTCACGCCGTTGATGGAAAACATCATCAAGCGCGTGCCATCCATGGAAAGTGTTGAGATCGTGCAGTTACTTAACGGACCGGAAGGCTTCACCCCCGATTCAGAATATTTGTTAGGTCCCACATCTGTGCGCGGGTTTTGGGTGGCGTGCGCTTTTTGCGCGCATGGCATAGCGGGTGCAGGCGGCATCGGCAAAGCGATGGCGGAATGGATCATTGACGGTCATCCCGAATGGGATATGTGGAAACTCGATGTGCGTCGTTTCGGAAATCAATATGCAAGTCAATCATTCACATTGGCACGTACCGTTGAAACATATGGAAAATATTACGACATCCACATGCCCTACGAGGAACGCGAATCCGCGCGGCTGTTGCGCATCTCGCCCGCGTATCGACGCGTGAAGGAACTCGGCGCGGTCTTCGGCGAAAAAGGCGGATGGGAACGCCCGAACTGGTTCACTCCCAATGAAAAAGATTCGCGCGCCGCTTCTTTACCCGATCTTTCGGGCTGGGCGCGCGACAACTGGTCGCCCGCCATCGCCGCAGAGACTCGCGCCACGCGTGAAGCCGCAGGCTTGTTCGATGAAACATCATTTTCAAAGATCGAAATACAAGGACCAGGCGCATTGAATTTTCTTCAGCAGCTCTGCGCCAATGATATTGACAAACACATTGGCACGGTGACCTACACACAAATGCTCAACGCACGCGGCGGCATCGAATGTGACTTCACCGTTTCGCGCCTCGCCAACGATCGATTCATGATCGTCACGGGAACAGCCTTCGGCACACACGACATGACTCACTTGCGACGTTACATGCCGCTGGACGGGACTGTATACATCAACGACATCACCTCCGCTCGCACTTGCTTCGGCTTGTGGGGACCTCGCGCTCGCGACATTCTTCAATCTGTTACACGCGACAATGTATCGAACGAAGCGTTTCCCTACATGACGGCAAAACAAATCACGATTGGAAATATACCGACATTAGCATTGCGCGTCACGTATGTTGGCGAACTGGGCTGGGAATTCTACGCACCCTCTGAATATGGTGAGCAATTGTGGGATACGCTTTGGAACGCCGGCAAACCGCGTGGCATGGTTGCGGGGGGATACAAAGCCATCGAGTCGCTTCGCTTGGAAAAAGGTTACCGTTACTGGAGCGCGGACATCACGCCGGATTACACTCCGTACGAAGCGGGGCTTGGGTTTGCTGTCGCGTTGAACAAGAACGTTGATTTCTTCGGCAAACAGTCACTGCAAAAACAAAAAGCGGAAGGCGTCAAACAAAAACTTAGCTGTCTCACACTCGATGATCCGAACACGATCGTTTTCGGTAGCGAGCCGATTCGTCATAACGGAAAAGTTGTCGGCTGGGTCACATCGGGCGGATTCGGCTATTCGATCAATAAATCCATTGCGTACACCTACCTGCCTAGCGAACTTGCCAAGCCGGGCACGCGCGTCAGCGTGGAGTGTTTCGGGGTCGAAATTCAAGCGGAAGTACAAAAAGAACCGTTGTACGATCCGAAGGGCGAGAAGATCAAGGCATGACCTCATCATCCGTCAATGCCATCGTCTTCGACTTCGGTAACGTCCTGCTTGAATGGGATCCGAGATTTGTGTATCGTAAATTTTTTCAGGAGAACGAGGAAGGAATGGAAAACTTCCTCAAGGAAATAAAGTTCGCGGAATGGAACGCGGAACAGGATAAGGGGCGACCGTTCGAGGAGGGCATTGCGATTCTTTCGCGCGAGTTTCCGCAGCACGCGGAATTGATTCAGGCATATCACGATCACTGGCAGGATTCTATCGGCGATGCCATTGCGGGTTCCGTTGAAATTTTGAAGCGCCTCAAACACAAAGGCTTTCGGCTTTACGGGTTGAGCAATTGGTCGGCAGAAACGTTTCCGTTCGCGCTCGCGAAATACGATTTCTTCGGCATGTTCGATGACATGGTGATCTCTGGTCAGGTCGGCTTCGTCAAGCCCGATCCCGCAATTTACACAGTGCTTCTCGAAAAAATCGGCAAGCCCGCGGACGCATGTCTGTTCATCGACGATTCACTCGCAAACATTCAACAGGCAAAACGAATGAGGTTTGTTACAATCCACTTCACGTCACCCGCGCAGTTGGAAGCCGAATTAACTCAAATGGGAATTCTCTAACGCATGGATATCAAATCGCTTCTCCCCGACATCGAACTGCAACTCCAGCGTCAGGTTTCGCGCCTCGACGCGCCGCGCACAAAACAATTTCACGAGATGCTCACGTATCACATGGGCTGGACAGGTGAAGGCGCAGGTCCCGAAGCGACAGGTAAACGGATTCGCCCCGTTCTGGTTTTGCTAACAACTGCCTCCTCCGGTGCAGATTGGAAACCCGCGCTCCCTGCCGCCGCGGCAATCGAACTTGTTCATAACTTTTCACTTGTGCATGACGACATTCAAGATAATTCTCCCAAACGCCGCGGGCGTGATACTGCCTGGGTGAAGTGGGGCGCGCCTATGGCGATCAATGTTGGCGATGCATTGTTCGTGATGTCGAGTCAGGCGATCATGGATCTGAAAAATAATTTCCCTGCGGAAGTGGTTGTGAAAGCGGCAGAGATCCTTCACAACACCTGTCTCGATCTCACGCGGGGCCAATACCTCGACATGTCATATGAGGAAAGAAGCGACCTGGGAGTGGATGATTACTGGCACATGATTTCCGGCAAGACCTCCGCGCTGATCGCTGCTTGCTGTCATATCGGCGCGTTGCTCGGCGGTGCGGATGACGAGAAACAGGAAATCTATCGGTCATTTGGGCATTATCTCGGTCTTGCATTTCAGGTGCAGGATGATATTTTGGGAATTTGGGGTGACGAAAAAGTAACCGGCAAATCTGTTGCCAGCGATCTGGTGGAGGGTAAAAACTCCCTGCCGGTGCTCGCAGGTATTGGAAAAAAAGGGAAATTCGCCGAACGCTGGGCACAGGGACCGATCCAACAGGAAGAAGTGGGAGAGGTGGCTCGGCTGTTGGCAAGCGAAGGAGGCTTACTCGCCGCGCAGGAGGCGGCAAAACAGATGACCGATCTCGCGTTGATGAACCTGCGCGAAGCGGACCCGCAGGGCGAGGCAGGCGAGGCATTATTCCAACTTACGAATCGCCTGCTAGGGCGCGAACAATGATCCCTTTTGGTGTGAAGCGGGGTTTCATCTGCATTGACACATCAGATTCGGATGGCTATAATTTCGAGAGTCAAGCGGGTGTAGTTCAGTGGTAGAACGCATGCTTCCCAAGCATGATATCGTGGGTTCGAGTCCCATCACCCGCTCTTGTCCGCGATTGTGCGGCGCTTATGTCGAGGAGAGACTCTCCTCGACATTTTTGTTTGGGAATTTGCAAGGTTGCTGTCATGTCATCCCCCAAAGGTAGTATGTAAAATTAAAACCTGAGGCAACCCTAGGAATGACACAGAACGATAAAGGCACGATTTTGTACGTGGAAGACAACCCGGATAACCGGATGCTGGTTCGCCGCGTCCTGCAGGCTGAAAAATACGATCTCATGGAAGCCACGAATGCGGGTCAGGCATTGAACATGTTGCAATCCAGCCGCCCTGATCTCATCCTGATGGATATCAACATGCCGGACATGGATGGATATACGTTAACTACACACATCAAATCGATGTCTGGCTTTGAGCAGATTCCGATCATTGCCATCACTGCCAACGTCATGCGAGGAGACCGCGAGAAGACGCTCCAGGCGGGATGTGATGGATACATCCAAAAACCGATAGATATCGACCAGTTGACTCGAGAAATCGAGAAGTTCCTTGCGAGGAGAGCCAATGCCTGAAAATATCCTGGATACTCAACCCATCCGCAAACCAACAATTCCCAAGGACGCGACGGTTCTTGTAGTGGAGGATAATGTTGCCAATTTTGTTTTGATCGCAAGGATGCTCGGCTATTTGGGAATCCATTGCGAGTGGAAGACTTCGGGCTATGAAGTGGTGGAATATGCAGACACGCTTTCACGGCTCGATCTGATCCTGATGGACATTCGCCTCCCGTATGAAGATGGATACGGCGCATTGAAAAAAATCCGCTCCTCGGAAAAATTAAGGTCCATCCCCATTGTTGCAGTCACCGCCGAAGCCAGTACAGATCAGATGAACAAGGCTAGAGAATCGGGTTTCGACGGATTTCTTGGAAAGCCTCTCGACCCCGATAAATTCCCGGACCAAATTCGCCGCATACTCAACGGAGAGTCGGTTTGGGAGTTTAGTTAGAACAATGAACATCAATGAGTGAAAACCGACCTGAAGGAAACACGTCCTTTGTCACGGCTTATTTCATTGCCAACGCAGATCGTCTGCAACTCGCCCTCATGCACGACCCACAAGAGCGAGGAGCACAGACGATATTTCAGCACGCCGATGAACCTTATCTGCGAGATGTAGCGTCTTTCTTAAAGAACGGCATACTCAGGGTGGACGAATCGTCACTTGCACATGTCCCAGCTTCGCTCACAATGTATCCACGACAATTGGGTTGCGATCACGCCGCCTTCATTCCAGTCCAGCAGAACGGAAAACTACGCGGCGTGGTAATGATCGGTACACGCAAGGGCCAGCTACTGGATGACAATCTTATCGAAGCATTTCAGCGCACGATACAGTTCACGTTCGATGTGGTAGAAAACCCAGCGCAACCCGCAGAAGCGGAAAATAACCGACGCACCCGTGAAATGAGAGCGCTCAATTTGCTTGCGTCAAGCGCAGCAACCGTCAGCGATCTGCGTTCGTTTTATTCATCCGTTCACGATCAGTTCAGAAACGTTGTCGGCGATTTTAGTTTTGTGATCGCGCTGTACGATGAAAATACCAATTCAATAAGCATCCCCTACTTATATGAGGATGGACGCTTCTCGTCTCTGGACACTTTCCCCCTCGGTGAGGGATTGACCTCCCTCCTGATCCGCACACGTGAACCTCTCATGCTTGTGGAGGATACTGAAAAACGCGCAATCGCCATGGGAGCAAAAGTTTCAGGACGGCCGGCGAAATCATGGATGGGGGTTCCGCTTCTTGCGAGAGGCGAAGCCATCGGCGCCATCATTCTGCAACATCTCGATAAAGAACGCGCGTTCAACGAGGAGGATCTTCGCTTCGCGATGGCGGTGGCAAGCCAGATTTCGGGAACAATTCATAACATTCGTCTTTTACAAGACAGCCAGCAACTCGCTCTGCAATTTGAAACCGCGGCGGAAATTGCACGCGACATCAGCGGTTCATTGAATCTGGATGAATTACTGCTAAAAGCCGTGGAACTGATCCGTTCGCGGTTCAATTTTTATCACGCCTCAGTGTTATTGATGGATCTGCCCGGCGAATTCGTGGTTGTACGCGAAGCGACGGGCGAGGCTGGAGCCCAACTCAAGCGGTCCGGTTTTAAATTACAAGTCGGTTCGAAATCGATTATTGGATCCGTGGCTGAAAAAGGCGAGACTCTGGTAGTCAACGACACCGCACGGGATTCTTTATACATGCCGCATCCTGCCCTTGCCAACACCAAATCGGAAGCAGCCACCGCCTTGAAAGTAGGCGACCGAATCCTGGGCGTACTCGATGTGCAAAGCGACCGTTCCTATGCCTTCTCGAGCGCGAATCTTCGCATCCTGCAGATCCTTGCTGACCAACTGGCAATAGCCGTTATTAATACCGAACTGTTCGCCGAGACGCAGGAACACCTTGCCCAACACAGACTGCTTCATCACATCACAACGTCAGCCGCCTCCGGCACCACATTGGATGAAGCGCTTCAATCAGCGGTCAATGGTTTGCAGGTAACCCTCGGCGGCGACCGCGTCGCCATCCTGCTGGTCGACCGGGAAAAGAAGGCGCTGGAAGTTAAAGCGGCAGTGGGGTACGCGGAAGAAATCTACAGAAGGACCATTCAACTTGGCAGCGGCATCACCGGCTGGAGCGCTCTTCACAAACGCCCACTACGAATAAATAACGTCTTGCAGGATTCCCGTTACATCGAAGCCAGTCCCAACACAAGATCAGAATTGGCGATACCGCTGTTATATAGAAGTGAATTGCTTGGTGTGCTGAACGTAGAAAGTGAGCAAGTGGCAGCGTACGCGGAGAATGACGAAGAACTTCTTGGCACGCTGGGAGGGAGCCTCGCGGCAATCATTGCGAACGCGCGTCTACTGGAACAGATTCGTTCACAGGCAGAACGCGAACGCGTCCTTTTTGAGATCACTGACAAGATTCGCCGCACGACGGACATGCAGACCATCCTTGCCACCACTGCCAGTGAATTGACGCGCGTTGTCGGGGCAACCGGGGCACGCATCAAACTGGGTGCTCCATCGAAAAGTTCCACTCCACCGGGCGGAGAAAGGGATGAATAGATTACTCTCCTTGCTTGGATTCAGGCGCAAAAACGACGGCAGACAATTAATGCTTGCCTTCGTCCTCGCCGAGGTAATTTCGTTGCTCGGGGCAATCCCCGGCGTACTATCCATTTTGTTCAATGCCGAGTTTAACGAATTGCAGGCGCAAACCTTATCCATTGCGACCCCTCTTCTGTTTGCCCTTGGTTTTATCATTACGGTGTACCTAAGCTGGCGCTTATCGCAGTTTTCGAGAAAAAGACTCGACGATATCGAGCGTGGTACCGCTATTTTTGATTCGCGCGCTGAACTCAATGCCTGGCGCGAAATCACAAGTTTCACACTTCGTTTCGGTGTCGCCTCCTCGATCGTTTACTTTGTGGTGGTGATCCTCCCTGCGCTGGTCCTGACCTCAGCACAAAGCACTACCATCACTTCCCCCTTTCAACCTAACTCTCTGACCTCGCCCATTCCTCTGTATGTTTTCCTCGGGGGGACTGCGGCTATTATTGGATGGGTGATCTTCTGCGTTCTCCTGATCGAACGATTCACTCTCCCTTTCAGGTTGATTCTCGTCCCCACAGATTTCGAAACCCAAAGAAGGGGTCGCGCAGGCGCGCTCGTTGTCGGCAAATTCCTCATTCTGATCCTTGCGATGATTCTGATCAGCATTATGCTTATCGCACCCATCGGGTATCAACAAACGGTGCGCATCCTTTACACCGAAGTTAGCTCACTGGACGTATTCAGGGATCTACGAACCCAGTCCATTCTATTCAGTGCGCTTGCACTCGTCCTAGGGATTGGTTACTCCTATTATGTATCAAGATCGATTTCAGACCCGGTCAAAGAGTTGATCGAGACTTTCGATAAGGTCGAGGCTGGAAATTTATCTGCCCGCGCACCCATCAGTGCTACGGATGAGTTGGGCATCGTTACCATGCACTTCAACCGGACGATTGCGCGGCTAGAAGCACTACAAACCACTCTGGAACAACAAGTAGCCGAACGTACCAAACTCCTCGAAGCATCCAATGAAGTGGGTCGCGTGGCTTCCTCGAGCCTCGACCCGAATGAATTGCTTGCCCGCGTAATAAACCTCTTTACAGAACAGTTCGGTTATTATTTTGCCGCAATCTATCTCATCGACCCCAGTGAAAAATGGGCTGAGATACGTGAGGCGACCGGAGAAATCGGTAAACTCCTCAAACAAAATAGACAAAAGCACGAAATATCAGGCAGGAACATGGTTGGCAGCGCAATTCGGGAACGAAGCCCAAAGATAGCGCAGATCGCACTGGAGGAAAGGAACCGGTATCAGAATCCCCTTCTGCCTTACACCCGTTCTGAAATAGCACTGCCTCTCCTCGCGGGAGACAGGGTATTGGGGGCTTTGGATGTTCAATCCACAAAAGAATCAGATTTTGGTCCGGATGTGATCCGAACGATGCAGAGTATGGCTGGGCACATAGCCATCGCATTGGAGAATGCCAAGCTCTTTCAAGAAGCCCAACAAAGCATCCGCGAAATGCGCGCGATACAGCAACAATACCTCCTCACCGGATGGAGTAAGATGTCTGCCCCGACAGAGGATATGGAATACGCAGTGGGCGACGAGCAGGATGCAAATGCAAGACACATTGAGATCCCAATCACCTTGAGAGACCAGATTTTAGGTCAGATTCACCTAGAAAATCCGGAGGCATGGACTCCCGAACAGGAAAATCTGGTGAACGCGGTTGCAAACCAGGCGGCTGTGGCATTGGAAAATGCAAGGCTGGTGAGCGAAACGCGCCAGACAGCGTTACGAGAAAGAATGATCGCCGAAATCAACTCAAAGATTTGGTCCTCGGCAACCATTGATGGCATCCTTCAGACCGCTGCTAAAGAACTCGGCAGGAGATTGGACGCCTCCCATGCAACCATCGAACTGAAGATCGACGAGCACAAATAAATCCATGGAAACCAGCCGCTACCCAAGCCTTCGAACCCGCCTCGCCATCGTCTTGATCTTCCTCGCAGCGTTGTTTGCCGCGGGCATATCGTTCGTTCTTTATGCTAACTTCAGTACGGAACTGCGGAATAGCCTGCGCCACCGGCTTGAAAACATCACCGCCCTGGCGGGTTTACAGCAGGATGGCGACACTTTTAGCAACGTGCAGGCACAAGGCGATGAATACTTTCAACAAATCCACGATCGAAACCTGAGAATCAAACTCGCAGAACCTGAATTGATCTTCGTGTACACAATGCGAAAAAACCAAGATGGCATCTACTTCGTTGTGGATGCCGGTTCGCCGGGTGAACCTGATATTTCGATGTACGGCGATATTTACGAGGAGCCCAGCCAGACCCTCGTTGACAACTTTGACACGATGACAGGCACAATCGTCGAACCGGAAATCTACGAGGACGAATTCGGTTCATTTTTGTCCGGCTATACCCCCATCTTCGATTCGGCTGGCAATCGTGTAGGGGTTTTGGGAGTGGATATTTCTGCAGATACGATTCGCGCACAGGAACGCGCCTATCTGGTTCAGCTTCTGACAATCGACTTCATTGCCGGCGTTCTGATCTTTGTGCTTGGCTTTTTCGCGGCAGATTATCTGGCAAAACCCATCGTCCGACTAAGGGATGCCGCCAACAGAATCAGCAATGGTGAACTTACACACCGAATTACAGATATTCCGACCACGCGCGAGCTGGCAGAACTCGCTGTTGACTTCAACGCCATGACAACAAACCTCAGCGGACTCATTACCGATCTTGAGCAACGCGTGGCAGAACGCACCGAGGATCTCACGCGAAAGACCGAGCAGCTTCGCGCTGCATCGTACATTGCCCGTCAAACAGCAGAAGTGCAAGATCTTCACCTGCTCCTCGACACAGTCGTCAACCTTGTCACCGACCAGTTTGGTTATTACCATACCGGCATTTTCCTCATCAACGAAGCCGGAGACCAAGTAACGTTGCTGTCTGCATCGTCAGAGGGCGGCAAGCGGATGGTGCAACGAGGACATTCCCTCAAAGTGGGGACACAGGGAATTGTGGGGTACGTTGCCGCCCAAAAGAAAAGCCGCATCGCTCTCGATGTGGGGACGGATGCTGTTTTCTTCAATAATCCCGACCTCCCTCTCACACGCTCAGAGATCGCCCTGCCCCTCCTGGTCCGTGAGAGGTTGCTCGGTGTTATCGACATACAATCCGACAAACCGGGGGCGTTCTCCACGCAGGATATTGATGTGCTCGAAACACTCGCAGATCAGGTTTCTGTGGCTATCGAAAAAGCCCAGTTGCTGGATGCATCGCAGGCGGCATTCAGTCAACTCGAATCGCTGACAGCCAATCGCACACGCGAAGCGTGGACAGAAAAATTAAATGAAAGAGAACGGGTAGTTACATATACACCACTAGGATTGCGGGCAGAGAAAGTAAAGGGTGTAGAAACGAACGCGCTCACCGTTCCGATCACGTTGCGAGGTCAGAACATCGGTACTATTTCAATCGCACGAAAAGGGGATGAGCCCTGGAGCAAGCAAGATGAAGAAATGATTCAAGAGGTCGCCACACAGACCGGGCTTGCGGTGGACAACATCCGACTCCTCGAAGAGGCGACTCAACGCGCAAAACAGGAACAGACGGTCGGCGAACTTGCATTCCGCTTCAGCCAGGCATTGTTGGATATGGATTCTCTTTTGCAGATTGCAGCGCGCGAACTAGGGCAACTCCCCGGTATTGAAGAATCGAGCGTTTACATTGGTCAACCAGGTGCAATAGATGAAAACGCGGAACCAGCGGGAAGGCAACGACACGCGAGGAGGAACGGTTCATGATCCTCACTCGCAGATTGATTCTACCCGCCGCGATCATGTTTTCGGTCTTCCTCACCGGGCTGTTCGTCTATTTCTTTACCAGCCTGCATCAGGCATACCACGAAGCAGAAGAGAGAACCCTTACCTCTATAAGCAATTCTTTTTATGTGGAACTTGAACATCAAAAACAGATCGCACTGACCTTATCGACAGGCGCTGCCGAAAATCCTGCAGTTCAAGAAGCCCTTGCCAACCGCGACCGCGAACAACTTCAGCAACTTGTTACGACCAGCTCGTCCATCTTGCAGGATACTGGCGCGAATGTTACACAAAACCGCTACTTCCTGCCGGATGGCACACTGTTCTTTAGCACAGACGAGACTGCAACGACCAGTGAGAATCTAAGCCCTTCCTTCATTCCTGACAATGCCGCGCAAAAATCCGTCGCGGGGCTTGATATTCAAAGTGGCATGTTGGTTATTCGAAGTATTTCACCCGTATCATACAAGAACCGAAATATAGGCTTCGTGGAATATCAGATCGGGCTGGATGCAACCATGCTTCAGGATATGCAGGACAAGTACGGGGCGGATTGGCGTATCCTGCTTTCCAGCAATCTTGTCCCCAAGGGAACTCTGACGGAACCCGGTCCAAACGAAAATTTACTTGTGGTCACTCGCACAGAAGGGGCTTCAATTTCCAATACCCCGGAAAGTTATATTAATGCGTTTAGCGGCGCTTCAACCATTACCCATCCAAGCAAGGATGGACACGATTACGCGCTTCTATCCTCGCCGATCTACGATTCTTCGGGAAGCATCGTCGGAGTGCTCGACATTCTATACGATCACACCCACATCTCCGCTTCACAAACCACACGAATTATTGTCGCGGCAGCGGCAAGCATCATCGTATTGATTTTTGGTGTGGTCGGGCTTTTTCTGATGATGCGCCGCACGCTTCAGCCAATCCAGGTATTGACGCGTGCCGCCGCGGAAATCTCGGAAGGGAACCCGATGGCATTCGTGAACGCAAAACCCGGCAGCGACGAGATCGGTGTTCTCATCGAAGCCTTCAATCGAATGACCGGCCAGCTCCGTACCTCGATCACAGACCTCGAACAACGCGTCACGGAACGCACGCGCGACCTGGAAGATCAATCCCGGCGGTTACGTGTGGCGGCAGAGATTTCACAAAGCTCCGTCTCGATGAAGCGGCTGGATCAGGTATTGGATAGGTCCGCAGAATTGATCCTCGAACGTTTCAACTTCTACCATGTCGGGATTTATATCGTGGACAAGGAGAAGAAGATAGCCGCGCTGGTTGCTTCGCCCACCGAAGCAGGCAGGCAAATGATGCGTTCAAAGCATCACATCCAGGTCGGCGATGCAACCACTGTGGGCCGCGCCGCCGCTCTAGGAGAACCTCGCGTCTCCTCCGGATCCGGGACTGATTCCTCCCTGGCAGTAAACCCATTTCTTCCCGAGACGCGTTCAGAACTTGCCCTGCCTTTGAAGGTTGAAGATCGAGTCATCGGAATTCTGGATATCCATAGCTCGAAAGAACAGGCTTTCAATCCGGAAGAAATATCAGTGATGGTAGTGCTGGCAGACCAACTCGCCAGCACAATCGAGCGAACCCGCTTGCTCGAAGAATCGACCAACACGCTCAACGAACTCGAGAGAGCCTACGGGCGATTCACGAGTTCAGGTTGGCAAAAATTTATTACCGGCGGCAGGCTAAGAAACATCGGGTATAAGTTCGATAATATTCGAATCGAACCAGTTGACCAATTGTCCGATGCAGGTCGGCAGGCTTTATCCACTGGTAACTCAGTTCTGTCGAACGGAGGTGAAGCGAGGCGAGAGGTCGCCATCCCGATTAAATTCCGGGGTCAAACCATCGGTGTGGTACATGCAAAACTCCAGGAAGGATACGGCGAGGAAGCCATTTCCACTCTTGAACTTGCTGTAGACCGCCTTGCCTCCGCGCTAGAAAGCGCACGCCTCTATGAAGAGGCCAGGATTCGTGCCGACCGCGAACAGACGATATCCCAAATCACGAGCGCGATCAGTTTATCCAGTGATTTTGAAACAATCCTGCGCACAACGGTTCGCGAGATCGGGCATGCCCTACCGGACACGGAAGTGGGGATTCAGATCCTCGGCGATGTTAATCAAGGTCCGCTTGACGAAGGGAGGAATTAGTATGCGTGCATTTCTGGCAAAATGGCTGACGCCTCCCGTTTTCGAGGGCGACGAAGAAAAAACACGCGTTGCCGGGCTTCTCAACTCCATCCTGCTGTTCGTCATCATCGTGACAACATTAGTGACGCCACTCCTTATTGTATTTACAGAACCTTCCGACATACCGGCGCTTCTAATTCTTCTTCTGCCGTTTATTCTGGTAAACACAGCCACATTGGTGGTTATGCGGCGCGGGTCCGTTGCTTTTGCATCGTATCTGTTTCTTTTCAACCTCAGCCTGGTGATATTCGGTTCGTATGCAGTAAGCGCGTCGGATAGCAGCGGTGCGCTCCTCGGAATCACCATTGTCATTGCTTTTGCAAATGTGTTGCTGGGTGCACGTGCCATTGGCCGGTTGATCGTGTTTGTTGTGTTATTTACCCTCGCAGTGACCATTGCGCGATCTCAGGGCTGGATCACACCAATATTTGCGCCTGCCACCGACCCGCTCGGTAGTTGGTTTGCAAATGCCATCGTTTTCGCCCTCACTGGCGTCGGCGTATATTTATCTTCTGTAAGTTTGAGAAATGCACTGGACAATTCCATCGCGGGCCGGCAAAACCTGCAAGCCGCGAACAAGGAACTGGCAGATCTGCAGAAAGTCCTCGAAACTCGCGTACAAGAGAGAACCGCCGATCTTGAAAAACGCGCTACACAATTACATGCTGTTTCGAATGTCGCAAGTGCGATTGCATCGGTGCAGGATTTGAACACCTTGCTGCCCGCGATCACCGACCTGGTCAGCGAAAAATTCGGTTTTTACCATGCTGGTATTTTCCTTGTAGATGAAGAAGAGGATTTTGCCGTGCTTCGAGCTGCAAACAGTGAAGGGGGCAAACGGATGCTTGAACGCCATCACCGATTGGCGCTTGACACGAACAGCATGGTTGGCTACGCCACATCGCTTGGACAGCCGCGCATCGCCCTGGATGTGGGAATTGATGCAGTCTACTTTAGCAACCCCGACCTCCCAAATACCCGTTCCGAAATGGCCATTCCGCTACGCGTGGGGAATCGAGTGATTGGCGCATTGGATGTACAAAGCACTGAAATGAACGCCTTCTCACAGGATGATATTGAAGTGCTCACCATTCTGGCTGACCAAGTGGCTATTGCCATCGAGAATGCGCATCTGTTCAGTGAGGCAAAAGCCGCTCTTGCAGAATCACAGGAAACCGTGGATCAATATGTAAGGCAGGAGTGGAAGAGCTTTAGCCGTCAGACAAGGCAGAATGGATTTATTTTCGATGGCAGACAGATTGCGCCGCTTCTTCCACAAGGACAACCCGATCGCATCAAACGGACTGCCCAAACCGGCCGACTCTCTTTGGAAAAAGACTCGGCGAATATAACCATCCCGATCAGGCTGCGCGGGCAGACGATTGGCGTTCTCGATATCCGGCCTAAAAAAGGCGAACGGCAATGGACAGACGATGAAATCGCCCTCCTTGAAGCAGCAGCGGATCGCGCAGCCTTCGCATTGGAGAACGCACGCCTCGTTGAAAGCGCGCAACGCCGCGCCTCGCGCGAACGGGCGATCGGTGAGATCTCCGGAAAGATCGGCTCGGTCAGCGAGAGAAACCTCATCCTTCAGACAGCAGTGGAGGAATTGGGCCGCAAAATCGGTAATTCCGAGATCATCATAGAACTCGAGACGGAAGAATGAAGCATTGCCTATGTGGAAACCTGTGATGAAGTTCTTTGCTCCGCCCACATTCGAGAACGACGAAAACAAAACGCGCGTCGCGCTGTATGTGCATTTGATCGCGCTGGTTTTCATGGGCGCCATCCTTGTCACCATTCCGATCAGCAAGATCAGCGCCGGCAGTTTTTCCTTGAACTTCTTTGACGGAGCTTTGTTCGGATTCTTCGTCCTCATCGCGATCATCTGGGGCATGTCGAGAAACGGGTACGTGCAGGCAGCCAGCGTTTTACTCGTTTCGACGTTATGGGTGGCAGTGAACAGCACTGCATTCTTTGGAACGGGCGTACGAGACACATCGTTCATCGCCAATTTTGTGGTATTGATGGCGGCAGGATTGCTTGTCGGCTGGAAGGCAGCCGTCACGCTTTCTGCGCTTACCGTAGCGGCTGGCTTTTTGCTTGCTAACGCGGAGGTGGCAGGTGTCTCGCCGGCAGTTTATACGCCAACATCACCTGTGATCGTTATTACCGAAATGTCATTTATCTTTGGCATATTTGCCGCATTCATCTGGCTGCTCATCAGTGGTCTTGAAGGCGCTATCGAAAAAGCGCGTGCAGGCGCAAAAGAACTCGAGGAATCCAACCTCGACTTGAACGCCACCCGCTTGAGACTCGAAGAGAATCGGAACGAATTACTGTTGGCAAACGAGCAACTACAACAACGCGCCGAGAGAATTAACACGATCGCGAACATCTCGAAAACGATCACAGTGGTCCAGGAGATCGAACGCCTGTTGCCATCCATGGTAACGACCATCGGCGAGCGGTTCGGGTATTACCATGTGGGGATCTATCTTTTGGACGACGCAAAGCAGAATGCATTGCTGCGCGCATCCAGTAGCGAAGGTGGCTTGCGCATGATGCGCCGTAAGCACCGCGTGAAAGTTCCATCCAATGACATCATCGGTGTAGTCACCGATCGCGGTGAAGCGCGTGTTGCTCAGATCGATGAGTCGGAAAGTTCACGACTCAACCAAAGTGAGCTGTCCGAAACCCGCTCTCAGCTCGTCCTTCCACTCAAGGTTAGAGAAATTGTAATTGGGGCATTGGATATCCAATCCCCCAAAGTCGATGCGTTCACACAGGAGGATGTTTCCACATTGCAGATCCTCGCCGACCAGGTGGCGATCGCGATCCAAAATGCCCGTTCGTCGGAACAGGCAAAGGATGCATTGCACCGGGCAGAGATCGTATCCCGTCAATTGACCAATAAAGCCTGGCGTGAATTCTCATCGTCGCAGGATCAAAAAGGATACCGCTACGACGGTATCAAGCCCGAACCGATTAAGGAAAAAGTGCGATTTATCGACACGGACAGACCGATCACGATTCCCATCACACTGCGCGGCCAGGTGATCGGAAGCTTAAAAATGAATCCAACAGAGACGTCGCGTCGCTGGACCGATGATGAAATCGCAATGGCAGAGGCAACGGCAGAACGCGTCGCACTCGCGCTCGAAAGCGCACGCTTACTGGATGACGCTCAAAAACGCGCCCAACGCGAAACGTTCCTATCCGAAGTGTCGACGAAACTTGGCGCTTCCTTTCAGGTCGATTCGATCCTGCGCGATACGGTCGAAGAACTTGGGCAGACATTGCGAGGCGCAACCGTCTCCTTTCAATTGGTTAATCCAAATGAATCTACTTCGAGTTTGGAAGAAAATTAGGGTTGCATCCATGACGATGATATCCTCAAAGTTCCAACACAATGATGGTGTAGTAATTTAAAACTAACTCACATAATGAAACAAGAATTAACACCACCCCGACGAGAATTCCTGAGATACGCCCTCGCAGGCGCATCGTTTGGTTTACTATTTCCCCTAGTAGCCACGATCCTGCGGTTACTATCTTTGAATCTTCCGCTGACATTTGCAAACATGATTTCGGTCCAATCCGGTGATCCCCTTCTTTGGATCATCGACACCGCACCGGTGTTTTTGGGGTTTTTCGCGGCGCTTGCAGGTTTACGACAAGATCGACTTCAAATGCTCAATTCTGAGTTAGCCAAGAAAAGCTCAGGTCTTGAGATCATACAGCAATCGCTCGAGGAGCGTGTAAAGGAACGAACCACCGAACTCGAAAAATTGAATCTGATCACTTCTCGTCGCGCCGCGCAGCTCCAAACGATCACGGAATTATCGCAAACCATCTCGCAGGTACAAAACCCGAACGAGATATTCTCCGTCGCAGCCCAACTGATCAGCGAACGGTTCGGTTTTTATCACGTAGGTATCTTCTTGATCGATCGTGACAGGGAAAACGCGGTCCTTCAAGCCGCGAACAGCGTGGGCGGGAAAACTATGTTGGAGCGCAGACACCGCCTGCCGCTTGGCACCGGCGTGGTTGGATTCGCCGCGCAGACAGGAAAGCCCCGCCTCGCACTCGACGTGGGGGAGGATGCCATTTTCTTCAACAACCCCGACCTCCCCGATACGCGCTCGGAGATCGCGTTGCCTCTTCTCTATGGTGGGCAAGTCTTTGGCGTGCTGGATGTGCAAAGCACGGAACCAGGCGCATTCTCGGAAGAGGATTTCCGTTTGTTAGGCACGCTCGCCAGCCAGCTGGCAATCGCGATAGAAAATGCCCGCTTGCTTTCAGAAGCGCGCGCCTCCGCCAGACAGGTGGAAGAAGTGTACAATGAATTTGTCCGTACGCAATGGGGGCGAACCGGCGAGCGGATGGATTACGCTGGCTTCCGCTACAACGCCGGCAGGATCGAAATGCTGGAACCGAATCTGGTCGGCACAGAAAAAGATTCGGGGGGCAAGAAGAACGATCTGAGCGCGAACCAAACGAACCCGTCTGTTGAGAACCGTGGGCGCGTCACTGTTCCGGTAAGGTTGCGTGGAGAAGTCATCGGCATCTTACAGATCGAATCGAACGATCAGACAAAAACATGGCGAACAGACGAGATCAGTCTCATGGAAGCGGTGGCGGAACGCGCCGCGCTTGCGCTGGAAAATGCACGACTATTCCAGGATGCCCGCCGGCGCGCAGCGAAGGAACGCATGATCGCTGAAGCTACATCTCATATCAGCAGCTCGATGAACATCGAAAATATCCTGAGGGCAACAGCCACTGAACTGGAGCGTGTTCTCGGTGGTTCGGAAGTGCTGATTCGATTCAACAGCAAGGATTCGGCATGAACCTGAATCAGATTACAACGACCCTTGCCGTCCTCATCGTTTTTGGGATTTTACTTCTCGCACTCGGTCTTTCGAGAAGGTTTAGCGGCCGCAGCCTGCGCACACGGGTGGCAGTGGGCATTTTGTTCACCGGAGGCATTGCCGTCGGATTTCTGTCGATCTATGCGATCAATAGCACAGTGAGAATCACTGACCTGCTTTCCCAGAGACTCGAAACAAGCGTACAGCATCTTGCCGAGGAACAACTGATCAATTCGGTTAATACGGAGGCAGGCAAGGCAGATCGCTCGTTCGAGAAGATCGAGGGCGATGTGCTGGAACTCGCCGCACATTGGAGCTCGTTATATGCCGAGCAGGAAAAACTTGGGCAGGGTGCTTACTGGGACGCCGCCACATCGTTGGTTCAACTGGATGGTGGACATTATGGCAACTCAGGTGAGGAAGTTTCGTCGGTATATGTTCCTGCAAAGGTAACGATCAACAATGATGTAACGAGCGATTTGAACACATCAGCGTATCTGGATTTTTCAGCGCCATCCGCGCTCAAATCGAACGCGAGTCTGCTGGCTATCTACGCCATCGACACACGCGGTGTAACTCGCTATTACCCCAATGTTAATTTGGCGTCCTTACTGCCGCCTGATTTCGACCCGACAGAGCGCCCATATTTCAGAATCACATCACCGCTGTTCAACCCGGCGAAAACTGCACGGTGGGCGATACCTTACGTGGATGCAGCAGGCGGAGGTTTGGTTGTTACTGTGGCAGCGCCTGTTTATGATGGAGATACCTTTAGAGGAATTGTGGCGGCAGACATGCAACTGGCCACGATCACTAGCCAGATCGAACAGATCAAGATCGGTCAAACCGGTTACGCTTTTATGATCGATGATGCGGGACGCATCATCTCCATGCCGCCTGCAGGTTTTGAATTATTCGGAATCGACCCGGAAAACATCAATACCGAGGAGTACTTCAAGGTTACTGTTCTTGGCGAAGGATCGCCAGAACTGATCGAGATCACAAACCGCATGGTCGCTGGAGGAAGCGGCTTGATCGAACTCCCGGCAAATGGGGTTGAAACCTATCTCGCCTTTGCTCCCATCGGAGCCAATGGATATAGTGTTGGAATTGTTGTGCCGGTGGCTGAACTTCAGACCGCCATCATCACCGCTAGAAATGAAACAACCTTCCAGATACAATCCGCGGCGCGTCTGGCGGGAATTATTCTGGCGATCTTACTGCTCTCCTCATTCCTGATCAGCCTCCGCATTAGCGGACGGATCACCGCGCCGATCGTCCGCCTGACCGAGACGGCAAACCAGATCGTTGCAGGAGATCTGACCGCGCGGGCAACAGAGACCTCTGGAGATGAGATAGGTACACTTGCCAATGCCTTCAATACAATGACGAGCCGTCTGCGTGAAACACTGGCAGGGCTCGAGCAACGTGTCGCCGAGCGCACGGCTGAACTCACGCGTGCGAACCAACAGATCGAACAGCGTGCTTTACAATTAGAAACCATCGCACGAGTGGCACATACCATCGGCTCCACACAAGATCTGGATGCGCTTCTGCCGCAGATCGCCAGTGCCATCAGCAGGCAATTCGATTTTTACCATGTCGGCATCTTTCTCCTGGATCCTCGCAGAGAATATGCGGTGCTGAGCGCGGCTAACAGCGAAGGCGGAAAGAAGATGCTGGCAAATAATCACAGACTCAAAATCGGCGAAACCGGCATCGTCGGCTATGTGACCGGTTCCGGGAAACCACGCGTCGCCCTCGACACGGGGGCGGATGCTGTTTTCTTCGATAATCCCTTCCTCCCTGAGACGCGTTCGGAAATCGCACTCCCCCTCCTTGCAGGTCGTGAAGTCATTGGCGCGCTCGATGTGCAAAGCAAGGAGCCAAATGCCTTCGGAGAACAGGATGTAAACATCCTTACGATCCTTGCCGACCAGGTGAGCATCGCCATTCAGAACGCGAAGCAATACGAACAAACTCAAAAAGCGCTTGCTGAATCTGAATCGCTTTCCCGACAATTGGTACGTTCGGGTTGGCAGGAATTTGCCAAGGGACGAAAACTGTTGGGTATCCGTCACTCCGGCGCACGCGCCACCATGCTGTATGCAAAAAAGAACGGAAAGGGTGATGCTGGAGCAAATGACGATGAATCCATCTCAAAGCCACGCAGTTCATCCATATCCATCCCAATCAAATTACGCGGCGAAACGATCGGCACAGTGGATGTCCGTGCGCCCGGTAATCGGCGGCTGGATCAGGATGAAATGGATATTGTGACAGCGATCATCGACCGTGCGGCACTCGCGCTTGAAAATGCCCGCTTCCTGGAAGAAAGTCAGAAGCGCGTGGCAAAAGAGCAGACTATCGGTGAAATTTCTGCCAAAATCAGTGCGAGAAGCACGATCGAGGAACTCATCAAGACCGCCGCCCTCGAACTGAGTCGTTCGCTCCCCGGCACCGAAGTGGCGATTCAGTTCAAGAAAGACCAGGAGACTGAATGATGCGAAGGTTTTTCAGTCCGCCCATCTTTGAAAGTGAAGAGGATAACTTCCGCGCAAAATTCATCAATGGTTTTGCGTGGGTTGTCTCTGGCTTGCTCGCACTGGCAATGATTCCATACCTCATCGAACCAGGCGGAGATTTCACTGTCATCATCCTAAGCGGCTTGATCGTAGTTCTGCTGACTTCAGTACTTTTGTTGCGAAGAGGCAATATCAATGCCAGCGCTTGGGTTGTCGTCCTGCTTGGCTGGCTCGGGATCGGCTTTCAAGCGTTTACGGCTGATGGAGTCAAAGATGTCATCATCATGGGGTTTATCGCCATAGGCTTACTGGCAAGCATCGTGATCAGCCATCGCGCCGGAAGTGCGATCATACTTTCGAGCATCGCGGTCATTATCCTGCTTGCCTGGCGTGAAGCAAACGGGCTGTTCGTACCACGCGAACAGGACCCGATCATCTACGGTAGAGATCTTGGGTTCATCTTTCTTTCGATAGCCGTACTGATCTATTTCAGTACGACCAGCTTAAGAGACGCCATCCACCGGGCAAATAAAAGCGAGGAAAGTCTGCGAGGCACCAACGAGTCGCTGCGCGATTTAAATCAAACACTCGAGCAACGCGTCTCATCACGCACGGACGAACTGGAACGGGCGAATCAGCGTAACGAGCGCCGTGCCCGACAATTCGAGGCGGTTGCCCAGGTGACCAAAGCCGCAGCGGCAAACCAAAGCCTCGAAGATCTCGTTTCGTTGCTTGTGGATGTGATCAGCGAGAAATTCGAGTATTACCACGCTGGCATTTACCTTCTGGACAACAATCGTGAGTACGCAGAATTGCGAGCCGCAAACAGCGATGGCGGAAAAAGGATGCTGGTACGCAACCATAAACTTCGGATCGGACAAACCGGCATTGTTGGGTATGTTGCCGCGACAGGCGATCCACGCATCGCCCTCGACGTGGGGGCAGATGCGGCTTTCTTCAACAATCCTGAACTCCCTGAAACACGCTCAGAGATGGCGCTCCCTCTCAAATCCGCAGGCTTGGTAATTGGCGTGCTGGACATTCAAAGCACGGACCGAAACGCCTTCAACGAAGAGGATATCGAGGTGCTTTCTACACTGGCAGATCAGGTCGCCACGGCGATCCAGAACGCCCGTTATTATGAATCGACTCAGGAGTTGATCGAAGAGGCGCAACGGATGACGGGTTCCTATCTGCGCGATACATGGCAAACGCTGAAGTCGCAAGAGCAGATCATTGGCTATGTTGCTGATGGAACCTCGTTGAAACAATCGGAACAACCCATGGATTCATCGTTGCTATCTCGTGTTTCGAACAATTCACAACCAGTGGTCCAGCATGGAGAGAAACCGAGTCTTGCGGTTCCAATCAGCATCGCGGGGAATGTGGTTGGCATCATGAACATCACCTTGAGTGACGAACATGACTGGATATCCGACGAGATCGATATTGCGAAGGCTGTGGCTGACCGCCTCTCACTCGCATTGGAAGCCGCAACATTGCTCGAAACAACGCAAAAGCGCGCGGAGATCGAACGCCTCACCTCGGAGATCACCGGCAAGATCGGCGCATCAACACAATTCGATTCGATCCTTCGAACTGCCGCAGAAGAACTCAGCCATGCACTCGGCGGGTCAGAAGTGTTGGTACAGATTCAAGCCACGACAACAACCCAGGAAGCCGAGAAGATAACCTCATGAATCGATTACTCCAAACCCTGGATACCTGGTTTAAAGGTCTAACCTACCCGCGGAAGTTCACCGTAATCACGGCTATATTCGTGTTCCCAATCATCGCCTTCCTGCCCCTCATTGGAAATGAAGTAGATCGCATCAATCGGTACGGGACCGGAGAGCTGTTCGGAACATTGTATACGCGGCCGCTGTGGAAGATCTCGCACGACTTATACCTGCACCAGGTTTTGTCTGAGAAGTTTGTGGAGGGTGAAGTCGAATTCCCGGAGGTGGAAGCGCTTCAGGCAACGATCGATGTGGATTTCGATGAACTGGAGGCACGCCAGCGGCAGGAGATTCTTTCTGAGCCGTACCAGAGTGAAGTAGCAGAATTCAAAGACCGCTGGGCAAATATCAAAGTATCGTTATCGAATACCGATTCCGCAGCATTGAAGGCACAACACGAGA
>Ga0073934_10004598_pt1 | contig 22647 bp, 18 predicted proteins | sample LarsenN4metaG_FD_76834 | JGI IMG/M metagenome (GOLD analysis project Ga0073934, IMG submission 76834) | Hot spring sediment bacterial and archeal communities from British Columbia, Canada, to study Microbial Dark Matter (Phase II) - Larsen... ...
GCCCTGCTCCCGGCGCGCGGCACGGGCGGCGGCGACGATGCGCGTGGTGTTGCCGTCGATATCGCCGACCAGCAGATTGATCTGGGCCAGCACGATGCGCAGCGTCATGTGATGTCGTTCCGGGCAACAACGAGGGGCGTCGATTTTCAACGAAAAGCGCCACCGCCGAAACCGTCACGCGCCTGCGTTAGACTCGCCGGGTCATCCTTCCGGAGGTGCTTCATGGCACGCATATTCCTGCTCATCGCCATCGCCGCTGTCGGCTGGTACCTGTATCGCCGCCTGGTGGTGCGCCCCGGCAACGCCAACCCGCCGGCGCCACCGGCAGCCCCGGGCGCCGACACCGTCACCCGCTGCGCGCATTGCGGCGTGCACGTCCCCGACAAGAGCGGCGTGCACTACCAGTCACTGTTCTTCTGCAGCCCCGACCATCTCAACGAGTACCTGCGCCAGCAGGGCAAGGGCTGACCCGGCGCGATGAACAGGTTCACCGCCGCCCTGGTGCCCGGCTCCTCGCGCCTGAGCACGCTCACGATCTACCGCTACTACCGGGTGTTTCTGGCGGCGGCGCTGCTGCTGGTCTTCGTGCTCAAGCTGGATGCGTTGCCGCTGCCCGGCAGCGCGACCGGCAACTCCCCCTACCTGCTGCTGAGTGGCGGCTACCTGCTGCTGGCGCTGGCCACCTCGCTGCTGGTGACGCGGGTGAGTTCCCGCGAGCGCGTGCAGTCCGGCACCCTGATCGGCATCGACATCCTTGCGCTGACGTTGCTGGCACACAACAGCGGCAGCGCGGCCAGCCCGGTCGCGCCGTTACTTGTGATGGCAGTGGCCTCCGGCGCGGTGCTGCAGCAGGGGCGGATCACCTACGTCATCGCCGCCGGCGCGACGCTGGCGATGTTCTACTCGCAGATGCTCACGTCGCTGGCGGCCGGCGTTGCCTTCACGTACGGCAGCACCGAGGTCGGGCTGCTCGGCATCGCGTTCTTCGGCATCGTCATCGCCACCAACCAGCTGACCTCACGCCTGCAGCAGAGCGAGGCGCTCGCCAGGCAGCGGACAGAAGAGCTCAAGGACCTGGAGGACCTCAACGCGCACATCATCCAGCGCATGCGCACAGGCATCCTGGTCGTCGACGAAGACAACCAGATCCGGCTGGCGAACCATGCGGCCCAGCAGATGCTGGTGCCGGCCGACTGGAAAGGCGGCAGGCAACTGGAGGCCCTCAGCCAGGAACTCCTGCGGCGTACCGGCCAGTGGCGAACGGACCAGACCCAGCGCTTTCCTCCGTTCCGCAACTACGCCGGCGGGCCGGAGATAGACACCAGCATGACCGCCCTGCGACTGGGCGAACGTCATGCGACCCTCGTCTTCATGGAGGACCTGGCGACGATGTCGCACCACCTCCAGCAGATGAAACTCGCATCGCTGGGCCGGCTCACCGCCAGCATTGCCCACGAAATCCGCAACCCGCTCTCGGCGATCAACCACGCCGCGCAACTGCTTGCCGAGTCACGCGCGATCCCGCAGCAGGACATCCGCCTGACGGAGATCATCCAGCAGCAGGCACTGCGTCTCGACCGCATCGTGGAGAACGTCCTGCAGTTGTCGCGGCGGCAGATGCCGCGCACGGACCTGCTCGAACTTTCCTCGTGGCTGCGCCAGTTCCGCACCGATTACCTCGCGACGCATCCGCCCGGCGACGAGCTGGACGTGCACGCCGGCGACGCGCCGATGCGCGCGCGCTTCGACCCGCACCACCTGCAGCAAATCCTGCAGAACCTCTGCGACAACGGCATGCGCCACGGCCGCGCCCATGCCGGGCACGGGCATGTGGTGCTGGAGACGGCAGCCACCGCGAACGGCGAGATTCCCGTGCTGCGCATACGCGACAACGGCGCCGGAATTCCGGCGGACAAAGTCGGCAATCTTTTCGAGCCGTTCTACACCACGGATGCGCGCGGCACCGGGCTTGGCCTATACATCGCCAGGGAACTGTGCGAGGCTAACCGCGCCCGTTTGGCCTATGTTCCTGCAACGGAAAACGAGCGCGGTTTCTTCCAGATCACCTTCGCGCATCCCGGACGGATCGCCAGTTGAATTCCATGAGCATCAGCCGCGCACTCGTCATCGACGATGAACCGGACATCCTTGAACTGGTGTCGCTGACGCTGGCCAGGATGAACATCGAAGTCACCACGGCGTCCTCCGTCGCGGATGCCCGCCGCAAGCTCAACAGCAACGATTTCGACCTCTGCTTTACCGACATGCAGCTCGGTGACGGCAGCGGGCTGGATCTCGTCCGCCACGTGCAGAAGCAATGCCCGGGAACGCCCATCGCGGTGATCACCGCCTACGGCAGCATGGAAACCGCCATCACCGCGCTGAAGGAAGGCGCCTTCGATTTCGTCGCCAAGCCGGTCGACCTGCAGCGCCTGCGCGAACTGGTGAACAACGCGCTGAAACTGCGCCAGCGTGGCAGCGCCCGCTCGCCGCGGCCGGCAGGCATCGAAGCGTCGCTCGTGGGTGACAGCGAGCCGATGCAGCACCTGCGCGCACAGATCCGCAAGCTCGCGCGCAGCCAGGCGCCGGTCTACATCCGCGGCGAGTCAGGATCCGGCAAGGAGATGGTGTCGCGCCTCATTCACCAGCTCGGCCCGCGCGCCGAAGGCCCTTTCCTGCCGGTGAACTGCGGTGCCATCCCGTCCGAGCTGATGGAGAGTGAATTCTTCGGGCATCGCAAGGGCAGTTTCACCGGTGCCACCACCGATCGCGAAGGCCTGTTCCAGGCAGCCAACGGCGGCACGCTGTTCCTCGACGAGATCGCCGACCTGCCACTGAGCATGCAGGTGAAGCTGCTGCGCGTGATCCAGGAGAAAGCCGTGCGCGCGATAGGCGCGGAAAAGGAAACGCGCGTTGACGTGCGGATCCTGAGCGCCACCCACAAGGACCTGCAGAAGGAGGTCGATGCCGGCCGCTTCCGCCAGGACCTCTTCTACCGCATCAACGTGATCCAGCTCGATGTGCCGCCACTGCGTGAACGCGGCGACGACATCCTGCTGCTGGCCGAACACTTCCTCGGGCAGCTGGCAGGCGAATGGCAGATGCCGGCGCCGCAGCTCACGGCCGAGGCACGCGACGCGCTTCGGCATTACCGTTTCCCCGGCAACGTGCGCGAACTCGAGAACATCCTCGAGCGCGCCGTGACGCTCTCCGACGACAACCGCATCACGCCGGAACACCTTCGCCTGGGCGAGGGTGACGGCGGCATGGACGTACCGCCGGTGCTGCCGCCGGAGAACGAGCGCCCGGCACGGCAGGCGGGCGAATCGCTGGAGACTTACCTGCAGCGCATCGAGAAGTCCGTGATCCTGAAGGCCCTGGATGAAACCCGCTGGAATCGCACGGCGGCAGCCAAGCGCCTCGGCATGACCTTTCGTGCCCTGCGCTACCGGCTGCAGAAGCTCGGGCTGGAAACGGGCGACGAACCCGAGTCCGGCGACAACTGATCCAACGCAGCGCGAACGTGCCTGTTACCGGAAATCGGTGCCACGCGGTGCATTGATCCGGTATTCGGCAGGTGCGATTGCACTGCGTTCGCCAAGCATCAGGGCCACACCGAGCGCTGCCGCTGCCGGCGCCAGCACCAGGCCATTGCGGAAGTGGCCGGCGTTGACGAAAACGCGCGTGCCCGCCACGTGATCGATGAACGGAATGCCTGCCGGTGCGCCCGGACGCAACCCCGCCCAGTGGTTCTCGATGGTCGCGTCCCGCAGGGCGGGCATCATGCGCGCTGCCGCCGCGTGCAGTTCAGCGCGCGCCGAGGCCGTCGTCGTGTTTTCAAAGCCGGCATGCTCCAGCGTGCTGCCGGCCAGGATGCGCCCGTCCCTGCGGGGAATGAGATAGCGGCCTTCGGCCAGCACGATGCGGCGCAGGCGTCCGGGCAGCGGCGCGTACTGGATCATTTGCCCGCGTACGGGCACGACCGGCAGGTTGATACCGAAGGGCTTCAGCAGGGACGCGCTCCAGGCGCCGGCGGCGACGCAGACGGCATCGGCAGCCACCGCGCGGCCATCGATGTGCAGACGCTCACCACAGTCGGCGGCCTCGAGGCGCACCTGCGCCTGCCAGTGGCAGGATGCCAGCGGGTGCGAGGCAACGTACGTGAGCAGGGCCTGCAGCAGCCGCGGGTTGCGCACGTTGCCGATCTCGGGCATCCACAGCCCGCCGCCAGTGGCCAGGCCCGGTTGCAGAACGGCAACCGCCGCCTCATCGCAACGAACGACGCGCCGATGATTGCGCCGGCACCAAGCGATGGCCTCCTGCTCGTCCGGCGCATCGAGCATCAGCAGGCCACACGCGTTGTATTGCGGGTCAATGCCGGTTTCGCGATGCAACGCCTGCGACAGTTCGCGATGCGCAGCCTGTGCACCCTGCGCCAACGCCGTCACGGCCGCTGAATAGCGCCACGGATACAGCGGCGAGACGATGCCGCCACCGGCCCAGGACGCGGCTCGCGCCGGCGCCACCGGATCCGCGATGATCACACGCACGCCGCGCTGCAACAGCAGGCGGGCCGTGAGCAGGCCGATCACGCCGGCACCGAGTATCGCCACGCGCTGGTTCATCGCCACCACTCCGTAGGCCACAGGCGGCGGCGATTCTCGCACAGCCCGGCCACGGCACCGGTGCGAGCATGCAAGCCATCCCGCCACGGAGGGCGATGCATGCGAAACGCACGCGGAATCACGCTGCCGGAACTGTTGTGCGCGATGTTCGTCATCACCCTGGCGCTCGGGACCGGGTTGCCGGCAATGCAGACGCTGGTGCGCGATGCACAACTGAGCGGTCTCGTCGCCGTCTACCTGCACGCGTTCAACAGCGCGCGCTACACGGCGGTTGCCAGCCATCGCCAGGTGACGATGTGCCCGCTCGATGCGACAGGCACCTGCACCGGAAACTGGTCAGGCGACCTCACCATCTTCCATGACGACAACCGCGACGGCCGGTTGCAGGAACACACCGACGTCATCGAAAGGATCAACCTGGGAGCGCCGGCCGATATCGGCGTCACCCTGCGCGCCTTTGGCGGCACGCGCTACATCACGCTGCGAGGCAACGGCCAGTTCAGGCGCAACGGCACACTGCGCTTCTGCCCGCGCGGCGCGGGCACGGGCCGGGCGATCGTGATCAACGTCACCGGCAGGGCACGCACCGAGCAGATTGCCTGCCCGGTGCGTTGATCCTGGCAGACATCACCACTTGGTACGGCAGTCTCCGCCATCCCCGGGATGGGTGGCGTTGTCGAATCCGGGGAACGAACAACGAAGTCCGGTCTCGTCCATCGTGTAGGCACCCGTACCCCGCATCACATCCGTGCTAGGCCTGGCACTGAGGACATAGCCCTGCCCGTCAGCATCAACCTCGACGGTGACGTCGTAGTTCTCACTCGCAGCGATGGTGGACCCCATCTGCGTGCGCAAAATTTCCTCGGTCGCCCCGTCATAGCTGTAATTGCCCTGGAAGTAGCGCGCCATCGCATCGTTCAGCGCAACCATTTCGCTGATGATGCGGGCGCGCTCCCCCTCTTCGTCAGCGCCGGAAAACGATGACGCTGCGATGGCTGTGATGATCGCCACGATGACCAGCGCGATCATCAGTTCGATCAGGGTGAAACCACTCTGGGTGACGCGTTGCATCCTGGACTCCTCTGGCAAGACCTGTGTCAGTCGGCGTCAATCATGTACCAGCGCTTGCGCTTCCATTGATTGAGCGCTTCGACATCGAATAACTGCTCACATTCAGCCGTGCCGCCGCAGATGTCATCTTCTGGACTCAGCACACGGATACCGACCGCCACCGCCAACTCGTCCTGGAACAGGATTTGCGGTGTATCACCGAAACCGGGCAGCCCGATGTCCACCGATCGCTCGCCATCGGCGAGGCCACGACCATACATGTCCAGCAGGTACAGACGGGTGGATCCGATGTCCGGCGCGCAGGCGACATCCGCAAGCTCCGCATTCCAGGTGGAGAACAGGACGGCAAAGTTGAAGATCACCGGGCTGCCGATGCCCTTCTCTGCACCTGACTGGTTGAGCAACAGGTACCAGCCAGGCTTCGTGGAATCGGCCGGGTCTTCGACGTCATTGCCGGTGATGTCATCAAGATCCGAGATCACCAGCGTGCTGTTGATGGTGGAACCGGAACGGTAGGCGCCCTTGTCACGAATCAGGAAGAACGCCTCGTCGGTGGCTTTCGAGTAAGGCTCCTCACGGTAGCCGGAGGTAATCGCGATCACGATGTCGGAACCGACGCGGGCAATGCTGGGCGGCTCGAAGAAGCGACGGTTGTCCGAAACCGCGTTCGCCGGCGTCGAAGGCGAGCCCTCGCGCGCGCTGCCGGTGGAACCCAGCTTAGCCACCAGTACGACATTGCTGATCAACTCGCTGTTGTCGTCTGCACCCGGATTGAACTCCACACGGAAGATCTGGCCGGCGAGGTCCACCAGGTAAACAGCGTCGGCATAACCATCGCCATTGCGGTCCAGGTAGCGTGGCGACGCCACCATGCTGTACTTCATCTTCGCCGCCGCCGGGAACTGGCTGGCGATCGGCAGATCCGAGCGTACCGCGGCGATCAGGCTGCCGTTCTCCATGTCAACCAGATAGAAGCCACGGCCCTTCTGGTTGGTGTCGACGAAAGCCTTGAAGTAGCTCGGATCACCGAGATCCTTGAACACGCCGTCATCGTGGTAGGTCGGGTCGTAGCCGCCTGCAAACGCCACCACCTTCTTGCCCGCACCGGCAATCTTGACCTTGCCGGGCATCATCGCCGACCAGCTCTGGCCCATCTGGCCGAAGTCGCCGGCACCGGTGCCACCCTTGATCCACCACTTGATCTTCGGCACACGCTCCGCAGGCGTGGTCACGCCAACGTGCGACTTGCTGACGTCGAGCGCGTAGTAGGAACTGCCGCCACGACGCATGCCGGCGAACAGCCACACGCTGGTGGGCTTGCCGAGTACCGGGTCACGGTAGAGCGTGATGTCGCCATCGAAGCCCCAGCGGTAATTCGGCGGCCCCATCGGATCCGTAATGTAGTTGGGTGCCACGTCCTCGGTGTTGTCGTAGAAGGCCGAGGCGTTGGCGAGGAACTCTTTCGGCGCGAAGGCCCACAACTCGGTGCCGCCGGTGTTGTTGGCATTGACGAGATCGTCATCGCTGCTGAGTTCGCCGGCATCGATCGCGTGCAGGAAGCCACGATTGTCACCGTAGAACACGGTGACGATCGGCGCCGGCTCGCCCGCGGCCTCGCGCGTCGGGTCAAAGGTCACCACGCGCGGCGAGCCGTGGATGGCGGCGCCCCAGCGGTAGGTGGTGTCCGTCACCGGCGCAGCGCGCAGGTAGTCGAGGATCGCCGCCCGCTTCGCGTTCTGCTGCGTCGCGGTCAGGCTCGTACTCACACCCAGCATCGCCGGCGTGATCGCGCTGTTGGTGGAAATGATCTGGTCAGTCAACGGCGTGTTGTTCGGCGCCGTGGCACTCAGGTAGGTGTAGACCTGGCGCGAGGTCGCCGGCGTCTTGCCTGCCGCGCCACCGACGCTGACGTTGGAACCGTCAACAAACTTGGCGCTGGGCGTACCAATCGGCAGCGTGTAACTCCAGTAGCTGCGCGCTTCCGATTCGAAGAAGCCGGTGTCGTCTTCATCGATGGCGGATTCACCGAGGATGTCCTTCACGTCGGCATCGACGAGGCGATATCGCTTGAGGTTGCCGGACCAGTCGATCTTGGTCGACGGCGCGAACAGCGAGTAGTAGAGCTGGTCGAGGTGCTCGAAGCGGTTCAGTGCGTTCACGGCCACGCCGGATGCCGCCACCGAGGCGGTGGAAATCGACATGTTGGCGATGATGTCGCGGAAGGCGTTGGTCAGGGCGGCGGAGTCGGTGGCGAGGTAGAACTTGCCGCCGCCCTTGCCCTCGATGCCGGCCAGGCCGGTGGCGCCGGCCGCCTCGGGCCCGAAGCCGATGGCGTCCGTACGGATGCTGTACTTGTTGCCGTCCTCATGCAGGTTTCGCATGTTGTAGACCGCCTCGACCATGCGGTAGGTGCACGCCCAGATATTCGAGGTGCTGGACGTGGAGCAGGTCACGCCACTGATCGCCTTGGACGCGTTGGTCTGCGTGCTGCTGTAGGAACCGGTTTCCTCGCCGTCGGTGAGGATCACGATGCCGTTGGTGGCGCAGTCACCGGTGGAGAGATCCGGCATCTGGCCCGCGAAGTTGTCCCAGCCCAGCAGGTACTGCGCCGACTCGATGTAGGTACCCATGATCGGCGTGTTGTAGATCGCCGGCAGCGTGCGGAACGTATTGAACGCGCGGTAGCGGTGGCTCTGCTTGATCGGCAGCGCTTCCGCAGACGACACCGTCAGGATCAGCTTCGCCGACATCTGGCCATAGCGGGAACGGTCGGTACCCGTGGTGGTGGCGCCGCCCTCGTGGCGCTCCCAGGCGCGGAAGGTGGTGGAGGTCGACGTCGTGCCTTCGATCACGATGCCGATGGCGTTGTCGTACTTCCAGCCGTACTCCTTGGGCGGGTCACCCGGGTCGGTGGCGGGGACTTCCGGCTTGCTGATCAGCGCCTGCACGAAGGCCGCAAGGTTGTCGGACTGGACAGGTGTGCCTGCAGCCCAGCTCGATGGTGTCCACAGTACGTGGTCAACGCCGGTGTTGACGAACTCGTAGTCATCCAGCGAGTTCGAGGTGCCCGAGAACGGCGGGCCGCTTTCCTCGTCGATGAACTTGATCTTCAGCGGCTGCGCTGACCCCGCATCCGGCGTCACCTCAAGGCGCGCGTCGGTGACGGTGACGCCTTGCGGCAAGGTGATCAGCGGGAAACGCAGGCCTACCGAGCGGGTGGACGAAGCCGTGAGCGTGGTGGCGTCAAAGACGATGGAGCCGTCTGCGTTCTGCTGCACGTCATCGGACACGTTGGCCACCGGGAAGGTGAACGTTCGCGTATCGCAGGCCGAACCGGCCACAGGCGCCCCGGGCGCCGACCACTGCACGACCAGTTTCGGCGCAACCGCCACTTCCTCCGTGAGTACACCCTCGAAGTTCCAGATGTCGCGCGTATTGCCGATCGCGGAGGTGGCGGTGGAGGAACTGGGAACAACCTTGGCATCCACGGCGAACACCATGTCGCCACCACACCAGTTGGCGTTGTTGACCTGGCTTTGCACCAGGCTGGTGACGCTCAGGCGCGTATCGGAACCCACCTCGCCATTGCTCCAGGCGTTCAGCGTCTGCTGCGGGCCCCAGGTCCAGGTGCGCCCGTAGGGAAAGTCCGCGGCCACCCGCGACCCGGCGGATTGCGGCAGGACGTTCGGGTCGATGCCCGCACGCCAGGTGCCGGTCTGGGTCTTGTCGCTGGACGACTTGAATTCCAGGTAGGCGTTGGTGATGGTGGCACCACGCGGAATGTCGATGCGCTCGAAGCCGGTCGTCATGCGGCGCGGCTGCTGACGTGGCCGCGTTTCCAGGTGGAGACCGTCGGTCGCGTGCATGCGCGACGGGAAACCCACCTGGATGGTGAACGCGCCCACCGCGCCCGGAGACGTGGTACCGACGACGATCCGGTACCAGGTATTTGCGGCAAGGCGCGAGCTGACGCAGGCATCGTTGCCTGAGGTGACCATGCCGGCGCAGTCGCCGGAAGTGTATTCACGGGTGCCGGACGTTGCTGCGGCACCGCTGTCCATCGGCGTGTCCGAGGTTTCCGGAAGAATCGCCACATAGGCACTCGCCGTGGCGCCGGAAATCCGGAACGACTGGTTGTTCAGGGTGCTGCCATGGCGGTAGTAGAACACCGCGTTGCCGGTCAACCCGGCCGCCAGGGTGTAGGCCTGCCCGCCAGAACCCGTGGAGGGCGGGAAGTCCATCGAAGCGGCGTAGTTGAACGGCCAGGATCCCGCGTATGGCAACGTCAGCTTGGCGCTGCGCAACTGAGAGCCGGTGGTCAGCGCGCCCAGGGCAACGCTGTTGCTGCCGGTAGTCACCACACCACCCCAGATGGCCTGGGAAACGTCAGCGTTCGCATCCACCACAGCGAACGTCGTGGTTCCCGGGGAACTCGAATACTCGGTATGCAACGGCGCCGCCTCCTGCAGGCGCTGGCCGGTGCTGGAGCCAAAATAGGTGGTGACACCGATCTTGAACTTGCTCTTCATGCCGGTGACCTGGGCCATCGCCACGTCCACCAGGCGGTACAGGCGCTGGTCCATCAGGTGCGTCGCGGTGCTGGAACTGACCAGGCTGCGCTCCATGGATCCCGAGTTGTCCACCTGGAAGATCAACACCGGGTCACCGGTGATGCCCGACGTCAGGGCCTTGGTGTAGATGTCGAGGTCAACCGCGTGCGAGGACGGCGACGCGACGAGCAGTGCACTGAGCATCCATGCGTAGGCACCGGCAGAGGAAGCCACCTGCCGCGTCCGGCGGCGCAGCCCTGCCAGGGTGTTTTGGATGATGTTCATGTTGCCTCCGTCAATCGACGCCGCCGGGGCCGGGCCGCGCCCAGTCCTCGGCATGGATGGAACGAACGTTGGAATTGGGAATGTCGCCTTGCGCAACGATCTGCACCGTCAGAGCGGCACTGCCCGAGACATCAAAACCCTCGATCAGGTCACCGCCACCGCCGGCCTCCTTCACCATCACCGTGACGCGCGCTGCCGTACCCGGAAGCGGATCGCACAGCGCGTCGTCATCGTCGAGCATCCCGAACGCCTCAACGATGTCCTCGTCCTCGCTACCAACCGAGAGCCCGGTGTTCTCGGAAACCGGGTCGGAACCATCGGAAGTCGGGCAGACACGCCTTGCCTCGGTGTTGGAAATGGCCTGATTGAAAATATGGTCAGGATCGGACACCGGGATTTCGCCCGGATCACCGTTGTTGAGAATTCCGTCAGGGCCGGCCGACTGCCGCTGCGCAAAATCCATCACATAGTCGAGACCGGATTCCGCCGCCTGGAACGTCAGCGTCTCGACCTGGTTGTTGATCGAGACACGGTTCTGGAACAGCGCCGTGCGCATCGACACCAACCCGAGGATGGTCACGACGACAAGCACGATAAGCGCGATCAGCAGAGCCATTCCCTGCTGGTTGCGACGCGGTGTGGATCGGCGCGCGAACCTCATAGCCGGGCGACCTCTTCCGCATTGCGCATGACGACGGTCTTGGTGAACAGGCGACGCAGGCGGCCATCACCCGGCTCGATCAAAGGGGCCCCGATCTCTTCGTCGAGTACCGAGTAGACGCGCTCCGGATCGACAACAGCGCCGGAGTCATTCTCCGTGCTCAACAGCAAGGCGATGCGTACCGTACGCACGATGGTGGAGGCATTTTGCGCACCGGCCGTCGTCGAGGCCGTCGGGCAATCCAGCTTGCCGCGTGCGATCACGTTGGGTACCAGCGTGGCCGGAACATAAACCGTGGGCTCACCGACGCCGAGCGGGCAGTCCTGGTCGGGAATGCCGTCTCCATTGGTGTCGGCGACATCGATGTGGTGGGTGTCGACACCGAACAGAACCTGGAAACTCTCGACATTGTCGACGATGACCTGAGCCTGTCCGGCCGGCACGAAGGCTGCACCGTTGAACACCGCCCCCTGGCAGAGCAGCTCACCGTCATCATTGACCCAGTAGCGATTGCTGATAATGGTCGCGGCGCCGGTGTCTTCGCCGGTGCAGTAACGCTGATTGGTGATGGTCGGGTCATAGACGATGGCGAGACGATCATTGCCACCGGGACCACCATCGACCGTATTGGCCCATTCGAAACCGTAATCATCGTTCTCCGACGAAGCGGCGCCACCAAACCCGGAGCGCTGAAGGTCACGCGCGATGTAATCGATGGCGAAGGTGCCTGACTCCTGCGTCATTGCCATCGCATCCTGCATGCGGAATGTCTGGCGATTGGCAGTGAAGACCTGGATGACCCCGAGCACGACCATTGCGCCCAGCGCCATGGCGACCATGACTTCCACCATGCCGACACCACGCTGGCGGCGTGAAAGGCGGGTAAGGAAAGCGTCCATCGTCCTGCTCACTGGATCACCACCTGCATCACGATGCAATTAGCCGTGGCACTGCTCTCGCAATCAGCAGGGTCGGTGCCGGACCAGGCGACCGCGATGCAATCAAGGCTGGGTACGTCAACGCAGGGCTGGATGACGACCCGCCCCTGCGGCAGCAGGTCCGCAGCAAGGAACTCAATCTCGTTGATGTCATACAGCGCCACCTGGGACGGCGCACAACCGTTGACGGCAGCGTCGACAAAAAACATGCAGCCCGTGCCGGGACTCGCCCAGGTCGCCGGCACACCGGCCGGCGTGTCACCGCCATCGTAGTTGGGCGCACTGCGGTAGACCGCCATCTGCCCGCTGTTCGCCCGCATGCGCTCGGACAGGTCCGAGGCCAGCGTCATCGCCTGCGAGCGCAGGTGGGAGACGCTCGTGGTTTCCAGCGCGCGTACCTGCAGGCCGGCAAAGGCCAGCACGGCGACGCCGAGTACGAGCATGGCGACCAGCACCTCGATAAAGGTGAAGCCGCGAATCCGGCGCGGGGCCGACGGAGAGCGCACGTCAATTGACATGGGATTTCTCCACATTGATGCGTCCCAGCGGACTCACGCTCAGCGTGCGCACCGGGCTCCCTGCCTCCCCGCCTGCGATTCGGATATCGAACTCGGCCTGTACCGGGGCCTCGCCTGACTCGGCTCTCCCCTCACGATTGAAATCGAGTTCGGTCAACCCGTTCGCCTCGGTGACACTGAGGGTGAAGTCGTTGCGGGACACCGTGAACAACACCTCGTCGTCGGTGTCGTCGGCGAAGTCATTCAGACGAACGATCTGCCAGCCACGGAGCCATTCGTCATTGATGGCACGCACCCGGATGGTGGCGCGCTCGGCGGCCGCACGCGAACGCGCGTCGGCGAACGAGGCCACCAGCTCGGAGGTGGCACCGCTGACCGAAGACTCCTGGGTAAACGTGCTGTACATGGGCACCCCCACCCCGATGGCCAGGGTGATGACGGCCAGCGTGATCAGCAGCTCGATGAGGTTGAACCCACCGACCCGCGACCTGCCGTCCATCCCCCGAAACCGACTGTTCATCCGTACCAAATCCTGCTGCAACCTACTGAAAGCAATGTATTTCTTACACGCGTGCCAAACAAACCGCGTGCGACGGTCGGGCGCCGGAAACGACCAGTGGAAACCGTTCGTCGGGCACTCGCGACAGGCGCCCCGGAGACCGCCGTGAACGGTCGGGACTGACACGCCACGTCACATAGCGCCGCCCCGCGTCAGTGCGGCGGGCCAATGTAAGTGAGTCGGGAAGACGCCCGCTCACGGTGCGCGACCGGCGGGCCTGGACGGGGATGAACGTCAGCGCAGCTCGCGGGGCATGGAGAAGGTGATGTTCTCTTCGCGCCCGGCCAGCGAGCGGACGCCCGTGGCACCCAGCGACCGCAGGCGCTCGACGACCCCCTCCACCAGCACCTCGGGTGCCGACGCGCCGGCGGTGACGCCGACCGTGGCCTTGCCGGCCACCCACTCCGGGCGGATATCGTCGGCGCCGTCGATCAGCCAGGCGCTGGCACCGCAGCGCTCGGCCAGTTCACGCAGGCGGTTCGAGTTGGAACTGTTCGGCGAACCGACCACCAGCACCACCTGCGCCTCCAGCGCCAGCTGGCGCACGGCGTCCTGCCGGTTCTGCGTGGCGTAGCAGATGTCGTCCCGGCGCGGCCCCTGGATGGACGGGAAACGCGCGCGCAGGGCGTCGATGACGCGCGCGGTGTCATCGACGGACAGCGTCGTCTGCGAGACGTAGCTGAGGTTCTCCGGGTCACGCACCGTGAGCGCGGCGACGTCGGCCTCGTCTTCCACCAGATAGATGGCACCGCCGTTGCCGGTGTCGTACTGGCCCATGGTGCCCTCGACCTCCGGGTGGCCGGCATGGCCGATGAGGATGGTCTCGCGCCCGTGCCGCGAAAAGCGCGCGACCTCCATGTGCACCTTGGTGACCAGCGGGCAGGTGGCATCGAACACCTTCAGCCCGCGCGACTTCGCGGCATCCTGCACCGCTCGCGAGACGCCGTGCGCGCTGAAGATGACCAGCGCGCCATCGGGGACTTCATCCAGCTCCTCGACGAAGACGGCGCCGCGGTTGCGCAAGTCGTCGACGACGAAGCGGTTGTGCACGACTTCATGGCGCACGTAGACCGGTGCACCGAATACCTCCAGCGCGCGGTTGACGATGTCGATCGCGCGGTCGACGCCGGCACAGAAACCACGCGGATTCGCCAGCAGGACGTTCACGGCTTTGCCTCCGGGTTCGCCACCGCCACGCGCGGCGTCGCGTCGCGCAAGGCGACCGCCACCGCCGGCGCGTCACGCTCGACGGCGAGGATTTCCACTTCGAACGTGAGGTCACGCCCGGCCAGCGGATGGTTGAAATCGACGGTGACCTTGTCGTCGTCGAAGGCCAGCACGACGCCGGGCAACTCGCCCTTCCGGTCGGCAAAGGAAATCATCAGGCCCGGCTCGAGCGCCAGCGTCGGCGAGAACAGCGAGCGATCCATGCGCTGGACGTTTTCCTCGTTGCGCTCGCCGAAACCGCTCTTCGCATCCATGAGCATCGAACGGCGGTCGCCCGCCTTGAGCCCGAGCAGTGCCTGCTCGAAGCCCGGCAGCAGGCTCTGGTCGCCCCAGGTGAACGTGGCCGGGGCGCGGCCGACGGTGGAGTCGACGATGTCGCCACCGGCAAGGCGCAGCGTGAAATGCAGCGTCACCCGCGTACCGGGGCCGGCAAGCACGGCGCCACTCACGATGCTTTGCCCTCGTAGCCGTCCGGGTTGCGGATCATGTCGACGATCAGCATGACCGCGCCGACGGTAATCGCGCTGTCGGCGATGTTGAACGCAGGAAAGTGCCAGTTGCCCCAGTAGAAATCGAGGAAATCGACGACATAGCCGAGCGTCATGCGGTCCCAGAGGTTGCCGAGCGCGCCGCCGATGATCAGCGACAGCGCCAGTGACAGCCACACCTGGTCACGACGCAGGCGCGAGATCCACACCACCATCACCGACGTCACCACCACGGCAATGCCGCCGAAGAACCAGCGCTGCCAGCCGCCGGCGTCGGCCAGGAAACTGAACGCGGCGCCGGTGTTGTGCGCCAGCATCAGGTTGAAGTGCGGGAACACCGGCTCCGGCACGTACAGCTCCAGGTGTTGCGTGGCCAGGTACTTGGTCAGCAGGTCGATCGCGACCACCAGGATGCTCAATTCCAGCCACAGCAGCGTGCGCACCAGGCGCTTCTGCAGCGGCTCGGCGACGTTGCTGCCCGAGGCCTCAGGCGTATCGACGCTGCTCACCGGCACCTCCGACATTTTCCACACAACGGCCACAGAGTTCGGGGTGGGCTGCATGGCTGCCGACGTCCTCGCGGAAGTGCCAGCAACGCACGCACTTGCCGTGCAGCGACTTCGCCACCTTCACGCGCAGGCCGTCCAGGTCCGTGCCGTTGCCCTGGACCTCATGCAGTTCATGCACGCGCGCGTGTGACGTGATCAGCACGAAGCGGAGTTCGTCCCCGAGTTTCGCCAGCACGCGCAGGATGTCCGGCGCGCACCAGAGGTCCACTTCCGCTTCCAGGTTGCCGCCGATGACGCCGTCGCTGCGCGACATCTCGAGTTGCTTGTTCACCGCCGACTTCACCGCGACGACGGTGTCCCAGTCGGCGCTGCTCAGTTCGCCATCGGCGATCGCCGCGGGCAGGGCGTACCACTCGGCAGTGAACACCGTCGCGCTGCGCACGCCCGGCATCGCCTGCCAGATCTCGTCGGCAGTGAACGACAGGATGGGCGCCACCCAGCGCACCATCGCCTCGGCGATGTGGAACAGCGCGGTCTGCGCCGAACGCCGGCCGAGCGAGTCGCGCGGCATGGTGTACTGCCGGTCCTTGATGATGTCGAGATAGAAGCCGCCGAGGTCGACGGCGCAGAAGTTGTGCACCTTCTGGTAGATCAGGTGGAAGTTGTACTCCTCGTAGGCCGCGACAACTTCGTTCTGCAGCGCCGCCGCGCGCGCCAGAATCCAGCGGTCGAGTTCGAGCAGTTTTTGCGCCGGCAGCGCGTCGGCCGCCGGGTCAAAGCCGTTCAGGTTGGACAGCAGGTAGCGCTGCGTGTTGCGGATGCGGCGGTAGGAATCGGCGATGCGCTTGAGGATCTCGTCGGACACCGTCATTTCGCCGCGGTAGTCGGTGGCGGCAACCCACAGCCGGATGATGTCGGCACCGAGGGTTTTCATCACGTCCTGCGGCGACACCACGTTGCCGAGCGACTTCGACATCTTGCGGCCCTGCGCATCGACGGTGAAACCGTGCGTGAGCACCGTCCGGTAGGGCGCCACGCCCTTCGCCGCCACCGAGGTGAGCAGCGAGGACTGGAACCAGCCGCGATGCTGGTCGGAACCCTCGAGGTAGAGATCCGCCGGGCTGTGCAGTTCCGGGTGCGGGTCCAGCACGCAGGCATGGGTGACGCCGGAGTCGAACCAGACGTCGAGCGTATCGGTGACCTTCACGTAGTTGTCCGCGTCGGCACCCAGCAGTTCGCGCGCATCGACGCTGAACCAGGCATCGATGCCGCCCTGCTCCACCAGGCGCGCCACCTTCTCGATGAGCTGTGGCGTGTCCGGGTGCAGGTCCTGCGTGTCCTTGTGCACGAACAGCGCGATCGGCACGCCCCAGGTGCGCTGCCGCGAAATGCACCAGTCCGGGCGGCCCTGCATCATCGCCTCGATGCGCGCCTGGCCCCAGTTCGGCACCCAGTTCACGCGCTGGATCTCGGCGAGCGACTTCTCCGCCAGGCCATTCTGCGACATCGACACGAACCACTGTGGCGTGGCGCGGAATATGATCGGCGTCTTGTGGCGCCAGCAATGCGGGTAGCTGTGACGGATCTGCTTCTGGCACAGCAGCACGCCGTTGGCCGCCAGCGTCTCGATGATCGGCGCATTCGCCTTGTTCACGTGCTGGCCGGCAAACAGCGGCGTGCCGGGCACGAAGATGCCGTTGCCGTCCACCGGGTTGTCCACCGGCAGCTGGTACTTCGCGCCGACGACGAAGTCGTCGTGGCCATGCCCCGGTGCCGTGTGCACGCAACCGGTACCGGCGTCGGTGGTGACGTGCTCGCCGAGAATCACCGGCACCTGCCGTTCGTAGAACGGGTGCTGCAGCTTCAGGTGCTCGAGCTGCTCGCCCTTGAAGTGGCCGAGCACCTGCGCATCCTCGATGCCGTAGCGCGCGAGGCAGGCGCCCTTCAGCGCCTCGGCGACGACGAACTGCAGGTGCTCGCCGTTCTGCGTTCCGCTGACCAGCAGGTAGTCGAGCGCCGGGTGCACGCTGACGGCCTGGTTGGCCGGCAGCGTCCAGGGCGTGGTGGTCCAGATCACCACGAACACCTCGCCCTTCGTCTCGATGTGCGTGCGCCGCGTGAATTCGGCGTGATCCACCACCGCGAAGCCGACATCAATGGCGGACGACGTCTTGTCCTCGTATTCGACCTCCGCCTCCGCCAGCGCGCTGGCGCAGTCCAGGCACCAGTGCACCGGCTTGCTGCCCTTGTGCAGGTGACCGTTGGCGATGATTTTCCCCAGCGTGCGGATGATGTCCGCCTCGGTGCGGAAATCCATCGTCAGGTAGGGCTTGTCCCAGTCGCCGAGGACACCCAGGCGGATGAAATCCGTGCGCTGGCCTTCCATCTGCGCTTGCGCGTACTTGCGGCACTCGTTGCGGAACGCGTGCGCATCGAGCTTCTGGCCGGGCTTGCCGAATTTCTTTTCGACATTCAGCTCGATCGGCAAGCCGTGGCAGTCCCAGCCCGGCACGTAGGGCGCATCGAAGCCCGACAGCGTTTTCGCCTTGACGATGATGTCCTTGAGGACCTTGTTGACCGCATGCCCGATGTGGATCGACCCGTTCGCGTAGGGCGGGCCATCGTGCAGGATGAACTTCGGCCGGCCGGCGCGCGCGGCCCGGATGGCCTGGTACACGCCCTGCTGTTGCCAGCGCTTCAGCATCTCCGGTTCACGCTGCGCGAGGTTCGCTTTCATCGCGAACGCGGTTTCGGGCAGGTTCAGTGTCGGTTTGTAGTCGGTCGTCATGGTTTCGCCGATAGGCTCTTTGCGGTTTCTGCGGAATCTTGTTTGCGTTGCCTGCCGGCCGTCAGGGACCGGCAGCAGCCGCGCGTTCACGCGCGGCAAAAAAATCTCGGGCCCGGGCAGCATCGAGGGCGATCTGCGCCTTCAGCGCATCCAGGCCATCGAAACGCATCTCGTCACGCAGGCGCGCGAGGAAGCGCACGCCGATGTGCCGGCCGTAGATGCGCTCCATGAAATCGAACACATGCACTTCCAGGCGCTCGTCGAGGCCGTCCACGGTCGGGCGCCGGCCGACATTGGCAACGCCGGTGTACACCTCGCCGCCGCCATTGGCGCCGTGAATCTCGACGGCAAACACGCCGGACAGGGGCGAGCGCAGCCGGTGCAACGCGACGTTGGCGGTGGGAAAGCCGAGTTCGCGGCCGCGCGCGTCGCCGTGGCGCACGCGCCCGGCGATCTCGTAGGCGTGGCCGAGCAGCATCGCCGCACGCGCGCAATCGCCGGCGGCCAGCGCGTCGCGAATGGCGGTGCTGCTCACCCGCTCGCCCTCGACGGCGATGCTGGCCGTGTCCTGGACGCTGAACCCGTGGCGCGCACCGGCGTCGACCAGGAACGCGAAATCGCCGCTGCGCCCGACGCCGAACCGGAAGTCATCGCCGACGACGAGGTGCCGCACGCCGAGGCCGTCAACCAGCAACTGCCTGACGAACGCCTCGGCGGTCAGGGCGCGGAAGGCGTCGTTGAAACGCAGGCAGAGCACACGGTCGACGCCGAGTTCGCGCAACGCGACGGTCTTGTCGCGCAGGCGCATCAGCCGCGCGGGCGCCTTGTCGCCGGCAAAGAACTCCTGCGGCTGCGGCTCGAACAGCATCACCGTGGAGGCAACCCCGAGACGACGCGCATGCGCGATCACTTCCGCGATGACGCGCCGGTGCCCGCGGTGCACCCCGTCGAAATTGCCGATGGTCGCCACGCACCCGCGATGTGATTCGCGCAGGTTGTGCAGGCCACGTATCAACTGCATCGGGACTCCAGGCTGGGCAAAAAGGGGCGCTTGCGTGCAAAGCCGGTAAGTATACGGGCCGTTGCCGGCCCCTACGTTCAATGACGCAGGTGCCGCGGACGCAGGCCCAGCAGGTACATGACCCCGAAGTAGCTGCCCATCCCCGCCAGCACGACCGCGGTCAGCGACCAGGCACGGTCGAACACCCCGGCCGCGAAGTACGGCCCCAGCAACGCCGGCGTGCACAGCCACCAGACCAGCAGGCCCATGCACAGGGAGGCCGTGCCCAGTTGCAGCCAGAAGCGCCACCAGCCGGGCAGCGGCGTGAAGGTGCCGTCGCGGCGCAGCCCCGTGTAAAGCCACCAGACGTTGAGCACCGCCGCCAGTGAACTGGCCAGCGCGAGGCCCACGTGCGCCAGCCACCAGACCAGCACCAGGTTGAAGGCCATGTTGGCGACCATCGCGCGGATGCCGATCTTCACCGGCGTGGCGGTGTCCTGGCGCGCGAAATAGCCCGGCGCCAGCACCTTCACCAGCATGAAACAGACGATGCCGAGCGAGTACGCCTGCAGCGCCATCGCCGACTTGTGGACGTCGTCGGCAGTGAAGTTGCCATGCTGGAACAGGGCGGCCAGCAGGGGTTCCGCCATCACGCCGATGGCCACCGCCGCCGGCACGCCCACCACCAGTGTCAGCCGCAACGCCCAGTCCAGCGTGCGGCTGAAGTCGCCGCCGGACTTGTTGACGTGCTTCTCCGACAGGCTGGGCAGGATCACGGTGCCGATGGCGATGCCGATGACGCCCAGCGGCAGTTCCGTCAGGCGTTCCGCGGCGTACAGCCAGGTCACCGAGCCGGTGATCAGGAACGAGGCCAGGATGGTGTCCAGCAACAGGTTGATCTGCCCGACCGACACGCCGAACATCGCGGGAATCATCAGCCTGAGGATGCGGCCGACGCCTTCATGCCCCGCGGCCCGGCGCGGTCTGGGCAGCAGGTTGATGCGCGCGAGGTAAGGCAGCTGGAAGGCCAGTTGCACCACGCCGGCAATGAAGACCCCCCAGGCCAGCGCCATGACCTCGCGCCCCGCCGGCATGTAGCCGGTGAGCAGCAGCGCGGCGCCGATCATCGAGAGGTTGAGCAGCACCGGCGTGAATGCCGGCACACCGAAGCGGCCGTAGGTATTGAGGATGCCGCCGGCAAACGCGGTGAGCGAGATCAGCAGCAGGTAAGGAAAGGTGATGCGCAGCATGTCGCCGGCGAGTTCGTACTTGAACGGCTCGTCGATGAACCCCGGCGCGAACAGGGCGATGATCACCGGTGCACCGGCCACCCCGGCAAGGGTAACCAGCAACAGGATGAAGCCGAGCCGGCCGGCCACCTTGTCGACCAGTTCCTGCACCGCCGCATGCGGGCCGCGCACCTTGTACTCGGACAGCACCGGCACGAAGGCCTGCGCGAACGCACCCTCCGCGAACAGCCGGCGCAGGAAGTTGGGGATCTTGAACGCCACGAAGAAGGCGTCGGTGGCGGCCGAGGCACCGAAAACGTTGGCGATGACGACGTCGCGCACCAGGCCCAGCACCCGCGACAGCATGGTCATCAGGCTGACGATGCCGGCCGAACGCAGCAGGGAGCGTCCCCTGGCCTCCCCCGGCCCGCCGGGTGGATTCGCGTCCGGGCCGTCGGGCCCCGGCAATGGCTGGGTCATGCGGTGTCGTCCCCTGCGCGGACTGGAAGGCGGGCACCGGAAAAACCGGTACCGCGAAGCGCGCCGGAGTGTAGCCAAGCGGCCCGCCGTTCACCACGAAAAGCAGGCCCTCCAGCGTTGACAAGGCCGGGGGCCGCGGGCATATTTGCCGCCCTTGCGCGGGCACCCCCCCGGGGCGCCGGCCATTCCCAGACAGAATTCACGAAGACCGCATTCGAGGAGCAACACCGTGGCCAATACCAAACAGGCTCGCAAGCGCGCCCGCACGTCGGAGAAAGCCCGCGCCCACAACGCCAGCCTGCGTTCCATGGCCCGCACCTACGTCAAGAAAGTGCGCGCCGCCATCGAGACCGGCAACAAGGAGCAGGCCACCGCGGCCTACCGCGAGATGACCTCCGTCCTTGACCGCGTTGCCGACAAGGGCATCTTCCACAAGAACATGGCAGCCCGTAACAAGAGCCGCCTGAACGCCGCGATCAAGAAAATGTCCTGATCGCTGGCGCGACAAGAAAACCGGCCGCTGGCCGGTTTTTTTGTGCCCGCGATTTCTGCAGGACGGGCAACAGCGGCCGGCGCCGCGCCGCTCACGCCGGCTGGTCGGCCGGCGCCGTGCTCAGCCAGGGGAACTCGACCCGGTAGGTCATCAGGAAGCCGCCGACGGTGATCAGCACGCGCGAGATCGCGATCCAGGAGTCGGGCATGCTGACGCGGTTCTGGCGGAAATGCTCGAGCAGCTCGACCATGCCGTCGGCAACGCCCACCGAGGCCAGTCGATCGGTGAGGATGTAGGCCGCCAGCGTCTGCAACTGTTCGGCATTGCCGCCGACGAAGCCCGCCTTTTCGAACAGTTCGCCGATGCCTTCGACGCGGCCGGTCACGCAGGCGAACAGCAGGCGCGCGTAGTTGTCGCGCTCCTCCGCCGTCAGCTCGGCCAGCGCGCCGTAATCGAGGATCACCACGTTGTCGTCGGGATCGACGATGAAATTGCCGGGGTGCGGGTCGGCCTGGTAGATGCCGAACTGCGTCACCTGCTGGATATAGCTGCGGAACAGTTCGCCGAGCAGGTCAGCGGCCTTCTCCGGGTGCGCATCGAGGTGGTCGCGCAGGCGCTCGCCGTGCGCCCAGCCGGTGACCAGCACGTCCTCGCCGGACAATTCCTCACAGAGCGTCGGCACGCGGATGCGCGCCCGGTGCGGCAGTGCCGCGAAGGTGCGGATGTTGCGCGCCTCGGTACGGAAGTCGAGTTCACGCAAGGTCATCGCCAGCAGCTGCTCGACAACCTGGTTCAGGTCCAGTTCGCGCACCAGCGGCGCCAGCATGCCGGCGAGCACGCGGAAGGTGGCCTCGTCCTGGTGGAAATGCTCGACGACGCCGGGCAGGCGGATCTTCACCGCGACTTCCTCGCCGTTCTTCAGGCGCGCGCGATGCACCTGCGCGATCGACGCCGTCGCCACCGGCTTGCTGTCGAAGGCGCTGAAACGGTCCATCCATTGCGGCCCCCAGCGCTCGACCAGCACCGGACGCAGCACTTCGAAGGACACCGGCGCGGCGTCGTTCTGCAGTTTCTGCAGGGCGTTGATGTACTCGCGCGGCAACACGTCCGGCCGGCAACTGAAGAACTGTGCCGCCTTGACCCAGCCGCCGCCGTTCTGCTCGCACAGGCGCACGAAGCGCTCGGCGGCGCGCGTGTGGGCGCGTGACAGGCCGCTGGCGCGGGTA
>Ga0073934_10004599_pt1 | contig 22630 bp, 15 predicted proteins | sample LarsenN4metaG_FD_76834 | JGI IMG/M metagenome (GOLD analysis project Ga0073934, IMG submission 76834) | Hot spring sediment bacterial and archeal communities from British Columbia, Canada, to study Microbial Dark Matter (Phase II) - Larsen... ...
AGATTCCGGTGACGCCGTCGGCCGCGAGGACCGCGACGCGAGCGAGCCCCGGTGCGAGCGCCACGCCCGCGGCGAGGCGCTGCGGCTAGGCGCCGGTGCCCCCCAGGCGGGTATCGGGCCCGCCCGGCGCATCGTCCTGAGCGTCGCGAAGGGCGGCTGTAGCCTGGTTGCAGGGCCCGGTTATCGCGTTCGCGGTCTCCTGCCGCGGGATGCCGTCGCTCTCTTGGCAAGCCGTACGGGGGGCAAGCGGAGCCCGAGCGATCGGCGATTCTCGCGATCCCGGCAGGAGGCTGGACAGATCGACCGCCAACCGGTTCCGGCGGCACCCGCGGGGGCAACACGCCGCCACGCGGACCGGGGGGCTGAGCCGCTCCCCTCGATGCCCCGGCTAATGCACCGCGGCATACATGATGGCCTCCTCGCTCGCCGTGCGACGATCCATCTCCTCGACGATCTTCCCCTGCCGCGCCACGAGGATGCGGTCGGAAAGCGCAAGGATCTCGGGGAGGTAGGACGAGATCATCACGACTGCCATGCCCTCGTCCGCGAGCTGGTTCAGGAAGGCATGGATCTCCACGATGGCTCCGACATCCACGCCGCGGGTCGGCTCGTCGAAGATCACGAGCTTCGGCTTCTGCACGAGAGCCTTGGCGATGACGACCTTCTGCTGGTTGCCGCCCGAGAGCTCGATGACCTTCGCGCCGGGATCGATGGCCCGGATGCCCAGCCGGTTTCGCCACTCCTCGGCCAGGCGCCGCGCCTCGGTCATGGACACGATCTGGAAGCCGCCGTACGCCTCGCCCCCGATCTTCCCGATATAGATGTTCTCGGCGATGCTCATCGTCTCGAAGAAGCCCTCGGCCTTGCGCTCCTCGGTGACGTAGACGATGCCGTCGCGGACGGCCGGCGCGGGCACGCGGTAGCGGACTGCCTTCGTCCCCAGCTTGACCTCTCCCCCGTGGAAGAAGTCGCGCTTCAGCACGCCGGCCACGACCTTCATCGTCTCGGTCCGTCCCGAGCCGACCAGCCCGAAGATTCCCGTGACCTGCCCCGCGTAGATGGAGAACGAGGTGTTCCTCACCATGCTTCCCATGGAAAGGTTCTCGACCGACAGGACCTTGCGCCCGCGGGCGCGCGGCGCCCGCGTCCGCACCCCGCTGCCGTAGATCTCGTCGGTCAGGCTGCGGCCGACCATCGCCTGGATGATCTTCTGCCGGTCGAATGCCGACACGTCGTCGGACACGATCAGCTTTCCGTCGCGCAGGATGGTGATCCGGTCCGCGATGTGCAGGGCCTCCTCCAGCGCGTGCGAAATGAAGATGATCGTAACCCCCTCGGCCTTCAGCTTGCGGACCAGCTTGAAGAAGTAGCCTTTCTCCTCCGGGGTCAGGGTGGCCGTCGGCTCGTCGAAGATGATGACGCGCGCCCTGTGATGCACGGCCCTCGCGATCTCGACCATCTGCTTCTGCGCGGCGCCGAGCGAGCCGACGATGGCCGAAGGGTCGACGTGGAAGTTGAGCGACTGGAGAAACTGCTGCGCCGCGATGTAGATGCCGCGCAGCCGGTTCAGCGGCTTCTCGCTGCCCAGATAGATGTTCTGCGCGACGGACATGGACGGGATCAGGCTGTTCTCCTGATACACCATCGCGATGCCCTTCCTGAGGCCCTCCGCCGGCGTGGCGAGCACTTCCTCTCTGCCGTCGATCAGGAGCGTTCCGGAGCTCAGGGGATACACCCCCGCGATCACCTTCGTGAGGGTCGACTTGCCGGCGCCGTTCTCTCCGAGAAGGGCATGGATCTCGCCCTTCCTCAGGGAGAAGTCGACGCTCGAGAAGGCCGGAATGCCCCGGAAGTCCTTCGTGGCGTTCCTCAGCTCGACGATCGGCGTCATGCGGCCAGCCCCGGCGCGCCGCCGCTGTCGTCCGGTTCCGCAAGGCCCGTATGCTCGATGGCGACGATCTCACCCTTCCCCTTCGACGTCGCGACGAGGCGCCCTGCGGCCTCAACGACCGACGTGATGCCGTGCCGCGCTCCGTCGGCGCGGCTGTGCGCGCTCCACAGCGGCTGGAACGCTTCGTCCAGCCGCACGAGCAGCCCGTAGGATCGCGTCGGCGCCCAGGGCTTGTGGATGCCGAGCCGGATGACGCCCCCGGCCTGCAGCGGCTCCTTGAAGCTCTTGCCGCTCGACAGGGCCGGGGCGATCCAGAACGCGGGGTCGATCTCGGCGATCATCTGCCGGCGAAAGCGGTCCTCCCGGAGCACGAACTCCTGGAGCTGCGACCGGACCGAGAAGCAGGCAAGCCAGTAGCCGCCCGACGGCGACGTGCAGATCCGGCCGGGATAGGCCGGCAGGGCGGCAAGCGCCTCGCGCGGGGCGGAGGGCGTATCGAGTGGCAGCTCGATCACGCGATGCCGCCAGGCCTCGGAAACCAGCAGCGCGGTTCCCGCGCCCGCCCGCAGGCACAGGCCCGATGGGAACCCAAGCCCCGTCGCCAGGTCGCGGGATGCGCCGGTCGCCAGGTCGATCCGCGACACGCTTCCCGAGCGGCCGTGATGGAGAAGGTCGTGCCTCCACTGGGAGGCCGGAAACCGGGCGGATCCGTTGCTGACGGCCAGGGTGTCCTCGTCGAGGAAGGCCGCGCTCGTCGGACAGCGAAGCGGCCCCGATGCGGTGCGATCGACCAGCCTGCCGTCGTGCGCCCCTCCGCTGATCCTGACGCCGACCCCATCGAGGCCGATCGCGAGGGCGCCACGCTCGGAAGCGGCGAGGCACGTCACCGGGGCGTCGTACGCCGCGTACGTGCCGGTGTTGCCGTCGGGGGCGATCTCGACGATCCTGCCGCCGGACGAGGCCAGCAGCCTCCGTCCCTGCAGGACGGCATTGTCCGCCCCGTCCAGCGTCGCGACGAGGGTCGCCCTCTCCAGGCGGTCGTTGGGCTTGAGGGCACCGTCCATCATGGGGACCGTGATCGAGAACTCGCCGCGCCCGCCCACGAACCGGTCGATGCCGCGCCGCAGCGCAGCGAGGATCGTCATGACCGGCGCCCCCAGTAGAAGTCCTGCGACGTCCAGGTCCGGTCCGCCCCGGCCAGCTCCAGCCGTCCGATGCGGTCGTTGTAGAGGCCGCCGAGGTACAGGTGCCCCTTGTGCTCGCGCATGGAGGTGACCATCGGATGGTTCGTCCCGCCAAGATCCCACAGCGATTCGAGCACGCGCCCATCCTGCGCGAACTTCACGACGCAGCCGGTGTTGATGTTCGGAAAGAGCCACTCGTCCTTCGCCACGCGCTTGGCCATGCGCCGGCGCATGCCCGGCATCCGCAGCGCCAGGTCCAGCGCCGGCGAGCGCATCCCGACCAGGGCCAGCCAGAAATTGCCGTCCGACGCGCGGTTGATGTTGTCGGGGTATCCCGGCAGATCGGCGATCACGACCTCGCAGCGGCCCTTCCTGGGACCATCGAACCAGTATCGGTTGATGCGGCAGCCCCAGGTCTCGGCGAAGAAGAACGACGCACCGTCGCCGCTCATGCACACGCCGTTCGGGAACTGGAGGTTGCGCAGGATGGTCCTGGTCGATCCGTCCCTCGGGTCATAGCAGATCAGCCGGCCGTTGCCGCGGCTCTCCAGCGCGTCGTACGGCCACTCGTGCATGTCGTAGCGGATCGTGGCTTCGGAGAAGAAGATCCGGCCGTCCGGCGCGATGTCGAGGTCGTCTGCCAGCTTCAGCCGTGAATCGTCGATGACCGAGAAGAACGTGCGGTTGGTCTCGTCCGTCAGCTTGCGGACCTTCCGGTCGGGCGTGACCTGGTAGAGGCCCATGCCTCCGACGCACACGTCGAGGTTCTCGTCGCGGTCGAAGGCCATGCCGAGCGGGTGGCCGCCGATGTGCGCGAAGACCTCCCACTTCCCGTAGTCCGGCGCAAGGAACCGGACGATGTCGCCATGCCGGTTCGGGCAGTAGAGATTGTCCTTCCGGTCGAAGATGACGTCCTCCGGACCCTCGATCTCCCCCTTCCCGATCAGCGTCACGCCCTTGAGGCGATCGTTCAGGGCATAGGGGCTGTCGGTTCCCGCATCCGTCTCCGGCGCCGCCGGCAGCCTGAAGTAGGCGGGCGACACATAGACCTTGTTCAGGATCTTGTGCCGGTTTTTCAGCCACCGGATGTCGATCGTCACCACCAGCAGCAGCACGAGGCCGAGGATCGTGGAGCTGATGCCGCCGCTGACCCCGATCCGGACCATGCTGTCCGTCAGGATCAGGATGACGATCGCGCCGAGGACCGACTTGGCGACCGAGCCGCGCCCGCCGCCCAGACTGTTGCCCCCCAGAACCGCGGCCGTCAGCGCGGCGAGCTCCAGCCCCATGCCCGTGTCGGACCCCGCGCTGTTGAGGCGGGCCGCGTAGAAGACGCCGGCGACGGAGGCGAGCGTGGCGGACCAGACGTAGGTCAGGCACACGACCCGCTTGACCTTGAGGCCCGCATTGAAGGCGGAGCGCCGGCTTCCGCCGACCGCCGTGATGTGCCACCCGGCGCGCGCCCTGGTCAGGATGATGTGCCATGCCGCGACGACGAACAGGGTCACGACGAAGGAGAAGGGAACGCCCAGCACCGTCCCCTCGCCGATGAAGAACCAGAGCTCGGAATCCGGAAAGCCCGCCGAGATCGGCACTGCGTAGCGCAGCAGGATGATGTCGACGATCGAGCGGATGATGATCAGCGTCACGAGCGTCGTCAGGAACGCGCGTATGCGCAGGTAGCCGATCAGGAACCCGTTCACGGCGCCGCACAGCGCTCCGACGGCCAGGGTCGCGAGAACGCTCGCCCAGACCGGCCAGCCCAGGAGGTTCATGCAGATCAGCGCGGTGATGTTGGCCAGCGCGAAGACGCTGCCCACCGAGAGGTCCAGGCCGCCGGCGAGGAGAACGATCCCCATGGCGACGACGATCAGGACGAACTCGGAGAGCTGGCGGGAGGTCTCGGTCAGGCTGGCGAGCGTGAAGAAGCCAAGGTCGTACCAGAGGAAGAAGCCGACGACGAACAGGGCCGCGAGGACGGGAACGACGTTGTCGCTCCAGCGCTTGGTGAGGATTTCCCCAAACAGTTTGTCCGGAAAAAATCGGAAGTAGAGGCGCTCGAAGGTTTCCATGCTCGGTGCGTGCCCCGGACCGGCGAGAGGGCCGCCGCGGATGCGGCGGCCCGTCCCGTGAACGCGACTACTGCTTCAGGATGTCGAGATCCCAGCAGCTGTCCTGGCTGAGCGTCTCCTTCGTGATGAACTTGTTGGGCGTGTAGAGCGCGAACTTCAGGTCGCCCGCGGCCATCGGGGACTGAAGAAGGATCTTGATCGCGTTGTTGAGGTCGCGGCCCTGGCCGGGCACGTCGTAGGAGATGACCTCGTCGAAGGTCCCGTTCTCGACGCCCTGGCAGGCGGTCTTGTTGCCGCCGCCGGAAGTGATCAGATAGATGTCCTTCCCGGATTCCGCGATCGCAGCGCCGGTGCCGGCGTCCATGACGTCCCAGAAGCCGATCATGCCGCAGAGATCCGGATTCTGCTGGATGATCGTCTGCGCGATGCCCCTTGCCTTCGACTGGTCCCAGTCGGCGGTCTGGCTGGCGACGATCTCGATCTCGTCGCTGTCCTTCAGCGTCTCGGTGATCCCGTTGAGCTGGTAGACGCTGGCGGCGGCCGTCGCGGGCCCCTGGATGATGGCGATCTTGCCGCTCTTGCCCTTGCTCTTGCCGCATTGCTCGAGCATGCGGTTCGCGGCGTACTGCCCGATTCCGTACCAGTCGGCGCCGACGAACGCATCGGTCTGGTAGCTGGATTTCATGTTCACCTGGATGACCTTGATGCCGGCCTCCACGGCCCGCTTCAGGGAGCGCGCGTAGGAGGCGACGTCGAAGTTCTGGACGATCAGGATGTCGGGCTTCTCGGTGATGACTTGCGTGATGGCGCGCGTGCCCGTGTCGGTGCTCCAGTTCGCGTCGCGGATGTCGAGCGTGTAGCCGATCCGGTCCGCCTCCTTCTTCATCACCGCGGCCCACCCCTCCGGCAGGTCGAAGCTCATCGACATCGGCACGAAGACGACGGTCTTCCCGGTCAAGGCGTCGAGCGTCGGCTGGCGCAGCTCGTCCACCATGCCTTCCTCGGCGGCGGCCGAAGACATGGCAATCAGTCCGGCGGCGGCGGCCGCCAGGATGGTTCTCGACATGCGCATATCCCTGTACCTCCCGTGGTTGAAGATTGCGGTGCCCTAGATGTCACCCTGTTGCGAGGTCTGTTCGTCGCGCGGGTTCAGCAGCGCGTCGCCGACAAGAGCGGCGAGGAGAACGGCGCTCTTGATGAGGTTCTGGACGGTGTAGGAGATGTCCATGATGGTCATGCCGTTGAGCAGGAGGCCGATCAGCACCGTGCCGACGAGCACGTTGCGGACGCCGCCCCGCCCCCCGGAAAGCCCGATGCCGCCGAGGATCACGACGAGAAGGACGTCGTAGATCATGGTCGAGTTGACGACGCGCATGTTCATGCTGGCGACGGAGGCCGCCGTGACGGCCCCGGCCAGGAACGCCATCCCGCCCGACAGCACGTACTGCAGGATGATCATCGGCCGCACCGGGATGCCGGCGATGCGCGCCGTGGCGATGTTGTCTCCGATCCCGTAGATGAACCTGCCGAGGCCGGTCTTGCGCAGGAAGAGATAGGTCAGCAGCGAGGTCAGGCCGAACAGCCAGATCGGGATGGGGATCCCCAGCACGCTGCCCCGTCCCAGGAACAGGAACCAGTCCAGGCCCGGCGGGACGTTGTTGACGTCGAGATCGGCGATGACGCCGCGTCCGAGGCCATAGACGATGGCGCCCACGGCCAGCGTCGCGAAGATGGCCGGGATCTCCACGTAGGCGATGAGGAATCCCATGATCGCGGCCACGGCCAGCACGAAGGCCAGGCCGATGGCGAGCGCCGTCGTGAACGCATAGCCCTCGGTTGCCAGGACGATCGAAACCGTGAGCGACACGGCCATCGTGGCGATCAGCGACAGGTCGACCCCGCGCCCGATCACGACGATCGCCATGCCGAGGCTCAGCATGCCGAGGACGGCCACGTTGCGGATCAGCGTGATCATGTTGAGCGGCGACAGGAAGTTGTCGAGCATCAGCGCGAAGACCGCGAACAGGACGACGGACGTCGCGAGGACGATCGCCTCCTGCGTGAAGACCTTGCGCGAAGCGGCCCGGAGCGTCGGACGCGGCGGCACGGGCGCGGCGGAGGTGCGGGCGTTCATCGCCGCGCGCTCTTCGGCCGGGCGGCCCGCTCGGCGAAGGCGGCGAGCCCGCGCCGGGCGTCTGGGCCGGTGAAGGTTCTCTGACCCAGCGCCGCCTCCCGCGCGAACGCCTCCGGCCAGGGAAGGTGCTGCAGGGTGAGGACCGCCTCCTTGATCGTCTGGATCGCGGTCGGGCTCAGGGCCGCGATCCGCTCCGCGGTCTCCTGCGCCAGCGGCTCCACCGCGTCGGCGGCGACCGCCTGGTTGACCACCCCTTTCGCGACCATCTCCTCGGCGGAGAACCTGCGCGCGGACAGGAGGATCTCCATGGCGTGGGCATAGCCGATCTGTCGCACCAGGCGCACGAGGGTTCCGCCGGCGGGCACGAAGCCGTGCGCCGGTTCGGGGAACTGGAACGTCGCATCGAGGGAGGCGATGCGGATGTCGGTCGCGAGCATGATCTCGAAGCCGCCGCCCAGGCACAGGCCGCGGACGGCGCAGACGATCGGCTTGTAGAAGGCAGCGTTCTTCAGATGGGCCGGATCCCAGGCGCTGATGTCGAAGCGGCCGCTCGCCAGCGCGGGTATGGATTCGGTCAGGTCCGCGCCGACGCAGAACGCCGTGTCGCCCGCGCCGGTCAGAACGACCGCCCTGACGGCGTCGTCGTCGCGGACCTCGGCGAAGGCGCGCCCCAGGTCCTCGTACATCCCGAGCGTCAGCGCGTTCAGCTTCGCGGGCCGGGAGAGCGTGATCGTGGCCACGTGCCCGGCCCGGCGCAGCGCGATCGCCATCTCAGATGGCTCCTTCCCGGGCCAGCCTGCTCAGCTCGTCCGGGGTGAGGCCGACCAGCCTCGAATAGACGAATCCGTTGTGCTCGCCGGGATTGGGGGCCTTGGCGCACGGATTGCCCGGCGTCCTCGACAGCTTGATCGGCAGCCCGAACATCCGCACGAGCCTTCCGGCGATCGGGATGTTCACGATCATCTCGCGCTCGGCGATGTGCGGATCCTCGACCACCTCGGCGATCGTCTTGATCGCGCTGAGGGGAATCTTGTCGCCGGCGATCGCCTCCAGTTCCGCCTTCGTGTAGCGGCTGAACCAGCGCTCGAGGATCGGCTTGACGCGGCGCTCGGCCACGTCGGCCTTGAAGCGTTTCTCCATCGTGTCGATCTCGGGATCGTCGGCGACCCCGGGCTCGCCGAACAGCTCGCAGGTGATCCTCCAGAACTTGTCGGTGTAGCCGCCGAAGAAGACGTAGCCGTCCTTGCAGGGGAACTGGCCATAGGGGCGGACGAAGGGGTGATCGTTGCCGAGCGGCGTGGCCACCTCCCCCTGCGTGGTGTAGCGGACCACCGCGTTCTCGGTCAGGGTCAGCACCGAATCCTGCTGCGAGATGTCGACGACCTGGCCCTCGCCGCTGTGCTCGGCCTCGCGCAAGGCGGCCAGGGTGCCGATCGCCGCATAGAGCGACGCGGCCAGGTCGCCGATGATCGTGCCGACGCGCACGGGTGGCCTGTCGGGATAGCCGTTCATCGACCACAGCCCGCCCGCCGCCTGGCCGGTGTTGTCGAAGGCGGGGCGCGAGGAGTTGCGCCCGGTGCGTCCGTATCCGCTGATGGCGGTGTAGATCAGCCGCGGATTCTCCTTGCGCAGGGCCTCGTAGCCGAGCCCCAGCTTGTCCATCGTCCCGGGCCGGAAGTTCTCGACCAGGACATCGGCCCGGCGGACCAGCTTCTTGAGAAGGGCGTTTCCCTCGGCCGATTTGAGGTTCAGCGTGATGCCGAGCTTGTTGCGGTTGAACTGGGCGAAGAACGCGCTCAGCTCCCCTTCCTCGCCGGCGACGAAGGGCGGGAACGTCCGGGCATAGTCCGGATCGTCGGGATTCTCGACCTTGATGACCGTCGCCCCGAGATCGGCGAGCAGCATCGAGCAGAACGGCCCGGCCACCACCCGGGTGATGTCCAGGACCGTCACGCCCTTGAGCGGGCCCGAGCCGGTGATGCCGCTGCGACCGCCGCCGTTTTCCGTCGACATCCGCCTCCTCCAGCATGGGATTCTTGGCGATGACTGGAGCGCAAACAATGTCGGCCCGCCACATCGACCTGCCCGGATTAGGTAGAAGGGCTACAGAACGCTCCTGGGTTCGCCGCATGCCGGCGCGGCCCGGGCGATGTCCGGCGGGGCCGGTCGCGAATCCCGGTCGGCTGGCTCCCGAGGAACCGCGCTGGCGCGACGCGGGCGCGTGACCCCGCCAGCGCGTGCCGGATCCTGCCGGCCATTCCGGCGGTCCCGTCTGCCCGCATCGCCCGGCTGCGCCCTCGCAGCCGGGGCCGCCAGCCGGAGGCCACGGGCACCGACATCGCGTCGCCGCGCAGGTCATCGTGGTGATCCGGCCCACGACGCGGGTGCGGTCTGGCGTGCCGCCTCGCAGCGGGGTGGGATCGAACGGCCGCGCGTCCCGGAAGGCTTCACCTGTGCGAATTGCACACAAAGTCCGGTGGTCTTTGTGGACCGTTCACATACCAAGCCCTGGGGAGGTAGGCTGAAACTCCTGTGCAACAAGAAGATCGGCAATGCCAGGGAGGAAAGCGATGGCGCAACGTCTAAGGACCGTCAAACTCGACGAGCGCGGACCCGTCCCCGAGGAAGCCAGGAACTACTACCGCGAGTTGCTGCGCAATCTCGACAGCGACGACCCGCTATCGACCTTCGAGCGGCTTGCATCCTCCATCCGGGAGGAGGTCGGGAAGGGAACCCTCCCGCCGACCATCATCGAGGACGTGGCGGTCGCGGTTCGGCTGCGCGAGAGCTTCGACAACAAGCGAAAACGCGAGAAGGAGCTGTCGGCGCTCTACGAGACCGCCCGCGACCTTTCGGCCTTGCGGGACACCGACCAGGTGCTCCACGCGATCGTGCAGCGGGCACGGCAGCTCGTCGGCAGCGACATCGCCTATCTCTCGGCTGCCGACGAGGAACGCAACGACTTCTATGTGAAGGCGACTGAAGGCGTCATCTCCCAGGACTTCGCCCGCATCCGGGTCCCGCGGCACGTGGGCGTCTGCGGAAGCGTGGCGCGGACGCGGCGCCCCTTCTACTCGAGCAACTATCCGGAGGACAGGGGCTTCCCCCACGATCCCTCCATCGACCGCGCCACCCGCGGCGAGGGCATCGTCTCCATCCTCGGCATTCCCCTGGAGGTGGATGCCCACGTCATCGGCGTGCTCTTCGTCGGGGACCGGTACGTCCGTTCCTATACCCCGCAGGAGATGGCGGTCCTGTCGTCGCTCGGCACGTTCGCCGCCCTGGCGATCGAGAACGCCCGCCTGCTTGAAGAGGCCCGCGGAGCCCTGCAGATCGCCAAGGATGCGAACGCCGCCCTGAAGGCGAAGGCGGACGCCATCGAGGATGCCGCCGTCGCGCACGAGCAGCTGACGGAGCTGATCGCCCGGGGCGGCACGCTCGACGACCTCACGAAGAGGGTGGCCGGCCTGCTTCGCGGACAGGCCGCCGTCCTGGACGACCGCCGGAAGGTCATCAGCGGCGAGGTCTCCGACCAGGTGACGGACGAGCAGTTGGCGCGCGCCGTGCGCGAGAGCGATCGCCTCGGGCGCTCGGTGCAGATCCCCTGCGGCGATGGCGGCGTCGCGCTGGTCGCTGCCGCGATCGGCGGGTCGGCCCGCCTGGGGACGCTGGTGTTCAGGAGGCAGTCCGGATTCTCCGCTTCCGAGGTCAGGACCTTCGAACGAAGCGCCATCGTGACCGGCATCGTCCTTCTGTCGATGGAGCGCGTCGCCCAGACGGCGCACCGCCATACCGCGGACGCCGTCTCGGCCCTCGTGCGCGGAACGGTCGATCCCTTCGCGACCGGCAGCATGCGCCAGCTGCCGACGGGTGTGTCCCTGTCCTGGCCGATCACCATGATGCTGGTCGAGCTCGCCGACGCCTCCTTCATGCAGCTGGCACCGGCCGCGCGGTCCGTGCTCGCCAGGCGCGACACGATCTTCTCCGAGTTCAACGGCGATCTTGTCGCCATCACGAATGCGCCCGACCCCGAGGATCTCGGGCGGAAGCTCTCGGAGAAGCTTCGGGAGTCGCTCGGGCGGACGTTCAGCATCGTGCTCTCCGCCCCCATACCCGCGGTCGAGAAGGCCCCCGACGCGTACGATGCCCTGCGCCGGTGCGTCCTGCTGCTGCGCGGTCTGGGGCAGCAAGGGCGGGTCGTGTCCGAGAGATCCCTCTCGATGTACGCCCTGCTGTTCAACAACCGGGGCCAGGACGCCATCGGATCGTTCGTCCAGTCCGCCATCGGCCCGATCGTCGAGCGCGACCGCAGGCGCGACAGCCAGCTCGCAAGGACCCTTCTCGCCTACTTCGACAGCGGCAGGTGCATGCAGAAGGCCGCCGACCTGCTCGGCATACACGTGAACACGGTCCGCCAGCGCCTGGAGACCATCAGCCAGCTCGACCCCAGCCTCGCGGAACCCTCGCGCTGCCTGGAGACGCATGTGGCGCTCCGCATGCACGCCCTCGCCCAGGCTGGGTGACCTCCGGCGCCCGGTGTCGCATTTCCACGCCGCGGCCGCGGTTTGATGTGGATGCGCCACATTGTTCGGGAGGGTCTCCCCACCTAGGCTTCGCTCGACGAGCGAGCGAGGACCTGCCTGCCCATGCCGATCAACAGCCGCCTTCCGGGTTTCTACAAGCTCTCGCCAGCGGAGCGGTTCAGGACGGTGGTTGACGCATCGGGCCTCGGCGCAAGCGAACTGGCCGCCATCGTTCCCTCGGATCCCCATCTGCTCGCGATCGCCGATCGCATGATCGAGAACGTGATCGGGACCCTGTCGATCCCGTTGGGCATTGCGGCCAACTTCACGATCAATGGGCGCGACTACCTGATCCCGATGGCGACGGAGGAGCCATCCGTCGTCGCGGCGGCCAGCAACATGGCGTCGGTCGCGCGCATCCGCGGGGGCTTCCACACGTCCAGCGACGAGCCCATCATGATCTCGCAGATCCAGGTGGTCGGCGCGAAGGATCCGCACGCCGCGCGGCTGCGCCTCTACGAGCGGCGCCAGGATCTTCTCGACCTCGCCAACGAGCAGGATCCCATGCTGGTCCAGCTGGGCGGCGGCGCGAAGGACATCCGCGCCCGCATCGTCGAGGCGCCCGCCGGCACCTACGTCGTCCTGCATCTCATCGTCGACGTCCGCGACGCGATGGGCGCCAACGCCGTGAACACGATGGCGGAGGCCCTGGCGCCCAAGGTCTCCGAGATCACGGGCGCCCGCGTGAGGCTGCGGATCCTCTCCAACAAGGCCGACCTCCGCCTGGCGCGCGCGCGCGCCGTGTACGACCGCGATGCGCTGGGCGGTGCGGATGTCGTGGAAGGCATCGTCGATGCCAGCAACTTCGGGGCGGCGGACCCCTACCGCGCCGCCACCCACAACAAGGGCATCATGAACGGCATCACCGCCGTCGTTCTGGCGACGGGCAACGACACGCGCGCGATCGAGGCGGGCGCGCACTCGCATGCCGCGGCCAGCGGCCGCTACACGTCGCTTTCCCGCTACGAGACGGACGCGGAGGGCAATCTCGTCGGGACGCTGGAACTGCCGATGGCGGTCGGCCTCGTCGGCGGCGCGACCAGGACGCATCCCGTGGCCCAGGCCGCGGTCAAGCTTCTGGGGGTCAGGACGGCCCAGGAGCTCGCCGAGGTGATCGTGGCCGTGGGGCTCGCGCAGAACACCGGCGCCCTGCGGGCGCTGGCCGCGGAAGGCATCCAGAAGGGGCACATGGCCCTTCACGCCCGCAACGTGGCGATCGCCGCCGGGGCCGACGGCGACGAGGTGGAGAAGGTCGTCGCGAGGCTCAAGGAGGGCGGCCACGTCCGCCTCGACCGCGCACAGAAGATCCTCGCCGAGATCAGAGGCTGACCGCCGGCGGCGCTCGTCGCATCCGCCCTCCTCCCGGGCTTGGCGCCCCCCCCGCACCCTGGCACCGCCGGGCCCGGATGAAGCCTGGGCGCGCCCGTGACGAAGCGAGGCGCCATGTCCTTCGATGTGGCGGCTCGTTCGGCAAAGGTGGTTGCGCAGTCGCGCGACACCTTGAAGCTCCCCTAGTCGATACCGGCGCTCCTGCCGGCGTCATGAGCGCTCTGGCGGGCAGGCTAGGCGCGACCTGATCTCAACGCCTTAGGCCGGTCCATTCCGGAAAGTTCCAGATCCTCGGCAATGGCTGCGAAGCGATCTGCACCGTGAAGGTGTCCGAGAGTATCGGTCGATAGGGAGTGTCTCCCGCGCAGCCCAGATTGGTCGGCGAATTCATGCGGAGCCGAATAACCCGTTCGGCAGCGAACGGGCTCGTGCACTAGCATCGCGGCTGGACCGGCCATGCAGGAGGCACTCGCATGAAGATCGTCAGCGTCACGCCCTTCCTGGTCAGACCGAGGCGAAGTGCCGACGGATGGTCGACCGGCCAGATCATGATCTTCGTGAAGCTGGAGGCGGACACGGGCCTCGTCGGCTGGGGCGAGGCCTATGCGCTGAGCCACAGACAGCGTGCGATCCGCGAGATCATCCTCGCCCTGGGCGAGGCCCTGATGCAGATGCCGGACGCAAGCCCGCGCGCGTTCCTGCGCCGGGTCGCCATGCCGATGGACAGCAAGCATCCCGGGATCGACTACGCGGCGGCGGTGAGCGCCATCGAGATCGCGCTCTGGGACCTGCTCGGCAAGCATGCCGGGATGCCGGTGCACGCGCTGCTCGGTGGCGCCATCGTCGACAGGGTGCCGGTCTACGCGAACGCATGGGACTCGCCAGTCCAGACGCCGCAGGCGATCGCGGAGAGATGCGCGAGGATGCGGTCCGAGGGCTACCACGCGGTCAAGATCTATCCGCTGCGCCAAGCAAGCCTCGAGGATGCGGAGGCCTGCGTCCGTCTGACCCGCGAAGCGGTCGGCCCGGACGTCGACATCATGATCGACTTCGCCGTCCAGCAGGACCCGCGCCACGCGCTACGCGCCGCCCACCTGTTCGAACCCTATGCGCCCTACTGGATCGAGGAGCCGCTGGCGGGGGATGACCCCGATGCCCTGGCCGAGTTCCGCGCCGCCACAAGCACCCGCATCACCACCGGCGAACGCCAGGCGGGCACGCGGCACTTCCGCCACATCCTCGACAGCAGAGCGGCCGACGTGCTCAATCCCGACATCGCCGGGGCCGGGGGCATCGTGACGATGCTCGAGATCGGCGCCATGGCCGAGGCCCATTCGGTGCTGATCTCGCCCCACAGCTGGAACAGCACGACGGTCGCCTTCCTTGCCATGCTGCATGTCTGCGCGGTGATGCCCAATGCGATCCATGCCGAGCTCTACTACGACTACATGGCGCTTGGTGCCGAACTTGCCGACTGCGACTATGCCATCAAGGATGGCTACGCGAGCCTGCCACGCGAGCCGGGCCTCGGCGTGAGGATGAACGAGGACGCCCTTCGGTCGAACGCGCTCTGATCCCGCCTGCCAGGAGGCTGCCGCCCTCGAGGCGAGACACGAGCGCGCCTCGCCTAATCCACGGTTAACCGCAGGACCGAATAGTCAATTGCCGCCTCTGGTACCCCTTCGGAGAATAGCGGGACGCGGAGCCGCGCTTCTATTGGACCCCGCCCGCCGGCTAGGTGTTTACCTTCTCTGCAGCGGAGAGCGTGCGGAACCCGCCGCGCACAAAGACCGCGCTGATCAAGCCCTTCTTCGATACCGAGACGTGGCGCGATCCCGGCTTCAGCGACACGCAGTCGCCGGCCCGGTACACCGTGCCGTCGCTGTCGGTCAGCTCGCCTTCGAGGACGACGAACTCCTCGAAGTCCAGGTGCTCGTGCGGGATCGACGATGCACCGGGCTCGAACTTGACCAGGAAGAACCCGGCGCCGGTCTTTTCGTCATAGCTGAGGTTGCACCACGATAGGTCGGCTTGGACCTCGCCTTGGAGGTGGTAGGGCTCGAACTTGGCCGTGCGGAAATTGACGATGGTCCGATAGTCCGCGAGCCGCTTGCTCCCCTTCGCCTTCGTGCTGGTGGCGTTCATCGGGCTGCCTTTGCTGTGTTGAGTTCCCCGGTCAGACGGTCGATCAGCTTGCGCTTGCCTTCCGCGTCAAGCTTCTTGATCTCGTTGTTCAGGACCCGCTCGTTGACGCTCTGATTCCAATAGTCGAGCGAGCCTAGCCCAAGAAGCGCCCACTTGCCCACGAACTGGCGCAGGACCTCGTTGGTCGGCCCCATCACCCATCCCGCGCGCGAATCCCGGTAGATGCGCTCCATCTCCAGGCCTCGTTTGTACCCGGTGCCGCCACAGGCCTGCAGCATCCGGTCGCCGACCGCGTAGACGTTCTTGCAGGCGATGTACTTGGCCTTCCAGCTCCACGTCAGGTGCTGGGTTCGCGGGGTCGCCGCCGGGTCGCGCTCGTGCAACGTCCAATCGCAGTTCTCCGTCACATCGTCGAGCAGCTTGGCGATCGAGAACGTGTAGAGCCGCGAGGCCTGCGTATCCATGATCGAATCGCCGACATAGTCCTGGATGGTAGGGTAGTCGGCGACGCGCATGCCGACGTCGGCGTGGGTCTTGCCCGTCGTCTGCTTCTTGGCGATGTCGATCATGCCCATCGCCATGCCGTTGTAGCTCGCGGCGAACATCAGGAGGCCGATGGGATCGAGCGCCTCGTCGTTCGACTTGGCGCCATCGCCGGGCGGGCCCACCATCCGGTCGGTGGGCACGACGACGTTGTCGATGGTGATGGGGCCCGACTGGTTGCCGCGCATGCCCATCGCATCCCAGGTCGACGTCTGGGCCTTGATCTCGTTCGCGTAGACGAGGAAGACGGAAAGGTTGGAGAAGTCGCCGTTGAAGTCGGGGCTGGATGTCTGCGCAACGTAGAAGTCAGCGAAGCCGCCGGACGTCGTCCACGACGAGCGCTTGTTGACCTTCCAGCCCTCGGGGACGCGTTCCGCCTTCGAGGCCATGGGATACCAGAAGTGCGAGCCGGTCTCGGGGTCGGAGTATGACGCCGTGCCGATGAAGACGTCCCTGTTCAGCCGGCGCAGGACCTTCTCGATCTCCTTGTTGCCGGCGGCGCGGAACAGCAGGGCGCTGGTCGCCAGCAGGTGCATGCTGTAGACGAGCGCCGTGCTGGGGCAGCCGTAGCGTCCGATGGTCTCCAGCACCATCGCTACGCAGACGTGGCTTTGCCCCATGCCGCCGTACTTCTTCGGCACATGGAGGGCGAGCAGGCCCTGCGACGCCAGGGCCTCCATGTTCTTGCGCGGGTACTCCAGGCTCTTGTCCGAAACGATGGCATTCGGGCGCAAGGTCGCATGACAGAGGGCGATCAGCTTCCGCTGGATCTCCTTCTGCTCATCGGTGAGCAGCCACTGCGGATCGAAGTCGAAGTCCAGGCCATAGTAGGGCTCGGCACCCCACATCTTCGCGTCGGTCATCCCTGCTCCCTCGCCTGGTTAGCTGTCCAGCCCCAGGCTGCGTTTGCGTTCACGGCTCCAGGCGCCGATCAGGCGATCCGCCGTCATGCCGATCAAGGCGATCGAGACGCCCGCCAGGATGCCGCGCCCCGTGTCGGCCTCGGGCAGGGCCTTCAGGATCTCCTGGCCCAGGTCGCGCGAGCCGATCAGGGCGGTGATGGCGGTCATGGCCAGTGCCATCATGATCGTCTGGTTGAGGCCCAGCATGATTTCGGGGAAGGCGAGAGGAAGCTCGACCTTCCAGAGGAGCTGGCGCGGCGAGGCGCCCGACGCGGTCGCCGCCTCGACGATGGTGGGCGGCACGCGCAACAGCCCAAGGTAGGTGAGCCGTATCGCCGGCACGCTCGCGTAGCCGAGGATGGCGATGATGATCGCCAGGTCGCCCACCCTGAACAGCATGATCACCGGGATCAGGTAGATGAACGAGGGGAAGGTCTGCAGCGTGTCGCAGATGGCCATCACGACCCGGGCAACGCCGGGCCTGCGGGCCGCCCAGATGCCGAGTGGAATGCCGATCAGGGAGCAGAGCAGGACGGCGACGAACGTGTAGTAGAAGGTCACCAGCCCCGGCGTCCAGAAGCCCATCAGGGCGATCGCCGCCACCATGGTCATGGTGGTGAGCGCGAGCCGGACACCGCCGAGCCGATAGCCCAGCAAGCCCACGAGCCCGACCGCCATGATCCAGGGCGTCCACTGGAAGGCGTTGCGCAGGGGAATGAGCACATTGACCGTCAGGCTGTCGCGCAACAGCCCGAGTGCGTCGAACAGGTTGACGGTGGCCCACTTGATGGCGCCGTCCCAGAGCGGCGCGGTGGTGATCGTCAGCGCCTTCGGCGGCAGGACGATGTCAGGCACGAAGGCGCCGATCGCGAGCGCGCCGGCCAGGATGGCGAGGAACAGGAGGCCGTGCGCGTGGCGCGCGGCGAACGGACGCCCTTCATCGCGGTGGGGCTCGCGGCGCGCGTAGGCCTGGCTCAGGCGGTCGAGCACGACCGCCATCACGACGATCGCCACGCCCTGTTCCACCGCCTTGCCGAGCCGGAGCTGCTGCAGCGAGAAGAGCAGCTCGTAGCCGAGCCCGACCGCGCCGATCAGGGAGGCGATCACCACCATCGTTAGGGACTGCATGATGACCTGGTTGACGCCGACCATCAGGGCCGGGCGCGCCGCGGGCAGCTCGACCTTCCACAGGAGCTGCGCCGGCGTGCAGCCGGACATCACCCCCGATTCCACGACGTCGGGCGCCACCGTGCGGATGCCCAGGATCGTGCAGCGCGCCATGGGCGGCATGGCGAAGATCGCGGTCGCGATCAGCCCGGCCACCTGGCCGAATCCGAACAGCACGATGACCGGCGCCAGGTAGGCCAGGTGCGGCACGCTCTGCATGACGTCGAAGGCGGCGGTCAGCACGGCCTCGACGCGGCGGTTGCGCGTCGCGGCGATGCCCAGGCCGAGCCCGAGGAGCGCGGCGAAGGGGACGGTCACGACGATCAGCGAGAGCGTCTGCATCGAGCCCTTCCACACGCCGAAGACGGCGAGGTAGAAGAAGCCCAGGCCGGCGAGCAGGGCGAGCCTGCGCCCACCGATCCAGTGCCCAAGGATCGCGGCGCCCGCGACCACGGCGACCCACGGCAGCGGCCCGACGCCCGCGTCCTTGAAGCCCTTGTAGAGAACGGCCTCGCTCCAGGTAAGCGGCCATTCCAGGAGCCACGTCACGGCGCGCGTCACCTCCTTGAAGGTGACGATCCCGAGGTCGAACTCGTTGACCAGCCACTTGAAGAACTGCGAGACCCAGGCGCGCAGCGGCGGCAGCGCCTCGACGGGCGGCTCGACCGTCCAGGGCAGGGGCCCGCGCGCGACGATGGCCACGGCGACGATGGCGACGGCAGCGAGGATGAGGACGGTGTCGCGCGAGATGCGCCCGCGCGCGGCCGCCTCGGCCATGCCGAGCGTGCTCACGGCCTGGCGGGATCGGCGAACGCGATGGCCAGGACGCGCTCGCGGCTGAGCGAGCCGACCGGGGCGCCGTTCTCGTCCAGCACGGGCACGGGTGCCGGCGCGCGCAGCACGGCGGGCGCCACCTGCTCGATGGTCGCGCGGGCCGCCACGCCCGGGCCGGCCCCCAGGGACGCCGGGCCGTCCATCGCGCCGCCCGCCGTGATCAGCTTCGTGCGCGGCGCGTCGCGGGTGAAATCGGCGACGTAGGCGTCGGCGGGCCGGGTCACCAGCTCCTCCGGCGTGCCGAGCTGGATCAGGGCGCCGTCCTTCATGATGCCGATGCGGTCGGCCAGGCGCGTGGCCTCGTCGAAGTCGTGCGTGATGAAGACGATCGTCTTCCTGAGCATGCGCTGCAGGCGCAGGAACTCGTCCTGCATCTCGCGCCGGATCAGGGGATCGAGCGCCGAGAAGGGCTCGTCCAGGAACCAGACCTCGGGCCCGACGGCGAGCGAGCGGGCGATGCCGACACGCTGCTGCTGCCCGCCCGAGAGCTCGCGCGGGTAGTAGCGCTCGCGGCCCTCTAGCCCGACCAGGCGGATGACCTCGCGCGCGCGCTCCAGCCGCCTGGCGCGCGGCACCCCCTGGACCTCGAGCGGAAAGGCCACGTTGTCGAGCACCGTGCGGTGGGGCAGGAGCCCGAAGTGCTGGAACACCATGCCCATCTTGTGGCGGCGCAGCTCGATGAGCTCGCGTCGGCCGACCGTGCGCAGGTCCTGTCCATCGAACAGAATCTCTCCGGCGGTCGCGTCGACAAGGCGCGCGAGGCAGCGGATCAGTGTCGACTTGCCCGAGCCCGAGAGCCCCATGACGACCAGGATCTCGCCTTCGCGCACGTCGAAGCTGACATCGCGCAACGCGCCGATATAGCCCTCGGCGGCGATGGCCTCCGGGCTCGCGCGTCCCCCATGGCGCGCAAGGAAGCCGGCGGGATCGGTACCGAACAACTTCCAAAGCGCACGGCAAACGATCTTGGGCTGGCTCACCATGCTTGCGCCTCCACTCGATGATGGAGCCGTATCGCCGCCTTCGCGACAAGGAAAAGGGGCCGAACCCGATCGGGTCCGGCCCCTCGTGCACTATGCGCGGCTATTCACCGACCTACGAGGCAAGCTCCACGCCTTCCGGCAGCCAATTGCGCCAGACGTCCTCGTTCTCGGTGATCCACTGGGTCGCGGCCTCCTCGGGCGACAGACCATCGGTGTCGACCAGATCCGCGGCCTTGGCGATCTGCGCATTCGAGAAGCTCATGTTCTCCAGGAACGACCAGGCCGTGGGCCACTTGTCCTTCATGCCGGCCCACGCCGCCTTCTTGAGCCAGCCAGCCTTGGTGGCGCCGCAGTCGTAGATCGCGTCGGGGTTTATGCCCCAGGCGGGGTCCTCGTGACACGCCGGATCGAACTCCGGGAACTCCACGAACTTCCCGTCGATGCGCGCCTCGATGAAGTTCGGGGTCCAGTTGAAGAGAACCACCGGCTCCTTGCGCTCGACCGCGGAATAGAGTTCGGCCCACAGCGTCGCCGCCTGGCCGACGGGCACTTCCTGGAAGTTCATGCCCAGCGCCGTGATGCGCTCGCTGTAGTGCTTGCCCCAGTCCGCGGGCGGCCCAACGAAGCGGCCCTTGGGCGACGTTTCGGCGGTCGCGAACTTGTCGGCGCAGGCATCCAGCGCCTTCCAATCCGGCAGGCCCGGGCAAACCTCCTCGACATAGGCCGGGTACCACCAGTCCTCGCGCGTCGAGGCCGAGTGCGTGCCAGCGTCGACGACGCCGCCGCCATCCAGCGCCGCCTTGAACGTCGGCCACATGCTGCCTTCCCACACTTCGACCTGCAGGTGCAGGTCGCCGCTTGCCATGGCGGTGAACTGCAGTTGCGAGTCCGACGGCATGTACTCGACGGTGTATCCCATACGCTCGAGCAGCTGGCCCGCCACGTTCGCAAGCACGAGCTGGCTCGTCCAGTTGTTGAGCACGATCTTGATCGGATCGGATGATTCGGGGACCTCGGCGTACGCGGTCCCGCTCATCGCCACGCCGGCCGCTATCACCCCTGCGGCCAATGCTTGCCTGACACTTCGCATCGATTGCCTCCCCTTCGTTCTTGTTGCGTGCGCCTCACACAACGACGGCCACCCCCGGCCATCGCTCATCGCGCATCCGTCACCTCTGGATGCAGAGCGATTCTTAGCCCAATCAACATGAAGTTCAATGATCGTGACCTGGTCCCCTTTGGTCCCTCGATCTTTTTGAGAGCCCTTGGTTTTCATGCTGCCTCTGCCGGATGGATGGTAACGGGCGACCGGCGAAGCGGGTCGGGATAGCGTAGCCGGGCCGCTTCTTTGAGCTGACCTTGGAGGGGGCGATCGCCGCCATGGTGCGGCTCGCCAACGGGGAGCCCGGAACAGAACAAGCCGCCATGTCGAACGACATAGCGGCTTGTTCGGTAAAGGTGGTTGCGGGGATAGGATTTGAACCTATGACCTTCAGGTTATGAGCCTGACGAGCTACCGGGCTGCTCCACCCCGCGTCATCGGGTGTCGGATCCGGCGTGGGCCGGGCGGCCCGCTTCCGGATCGCGGGACGCGGCGCCCTGCGCAAGGGCGGCGCGGCGAGGATCGCTGGCCATCGTGTCGAGGCATGGGCGTTCCGGGTGCGGATGCGGGCGCCGGGGGCGTTCCGCGCTTGGAAGACCTGGCAGCGACCTACTCTCCCGCGTCTTGAGACGAAGTACCATCGGCGCTGAGGGTTTTCACGGCCGAGTTCGGAATGGGATCGGGTGTAGACCCCTCGCTATAGCCACCAGGTCGTCGAAGCGCGGCGACCCCCACCCCGGCCCCCGGCCGCAAGGGCGCGGCGGGCCGGCGGAACGTTCCACGTGAACCACTGAAGCGGCGCCGCCCCGGGGGCGGCCCTTGCACCGAGCCTCGAACCGGCCCGCCTGCGCGGGCTTGGTTCTACGCATGAATGTTGGGCGATCAAGCTCGAACGAGCGATTAGGACCGGTCAGCTGCGCGTTGCCGCCTTACACACCCGGCCTATCAACGTGGTGGTCTACCACGGCTCTTCAGGGAGACCTGGTTTCGAGGGAGGCTTCCCGCTTAGATGCCTTCAGCGGTTATCCCGTCCGAACATAGCTACCCGGCGCTGCCGCTGGCGCGACAACCGGTACACCAGAGGTTCGTCCACCCCGGTCCTCTCGTACTAGGGGCAGCTCCTCTCAAGTCTCCAACACCCACGGCAGATAGGGACCGAACTGTCTCACGACGTTCTAAACCCAGCTCACGTACCACTTTAATCGGCGAACAGCCGAACCCTTGGGACCGGCTACAGCCCCAGGATGTGATGAGCCGACATCGAGGTGCCAAACGACGCCGTCGATATGGACTCTTGGGCGTCATCAGCCTGTTATCCCCGGCGTACCTTTTATCCGTTGAGTGATGGCCCTTCCACGCGGAACCACCAGATCACTATGACCGACTTTCGTCTCTGCTCGAACTGTCGCTCTCGCAGTCAGGCGGGCTTATGCCATTGCACTCAGCGGCTGATTTCCGACCAGCCTGAGCCCACCATCGCGCGCCTCCGTTACTCTTTGGGAGGCGACCGCCCCAGTCAAACTGCCCACCATGCAGGGTCCCGGCCCCGGATGACGGGGCTCGGTTAGATGCCAGAGATCACCAGGGTGGTATTTCAACGTTGCCTCCACACCGACTGGCGCCGGCGCTTCATAGGCTCCCACCTATCCTACACAAGTAATCCCTAGCACCACTGCAAAGTTGCAGTAAAGGTGCACAGGGTCTTTCCGTCTAACCGCGGGTACTCCGCATCTTCACGGAGAATTCAATTTCGCTGAGCCG
>Ga0073934_10004600_pt1 | contig 22626 bp, 19 predicted proteins | sample LarsenN4metaG_FD_76834 | JGI IMG/M metagenome (GOLD analysis project Ga0073934, IMG submission 76834) | Hot spring sediment bacterial and archeal communities from British Columbia, Canada, to study Microbial Dark Matter (Phase II) - Larsen... ...
CGCCGATGTGGGTCCAACACTATCTGGCCTGCGACGACGTGGTTATCCGCGGCATTACGGTACGCAGCCGCGCCAACGCGAACAACGACGGAATCGATATCGACGCCTGCTCCCGCGTCCGCATCTCGGACTGCGACATCGATTCCGGCGACGATGCGCTCGTTCTGAAGAGCACCCTGGCGCGACCCTGCCGCCAGGTGGTCGTCACGAACTGCGTGCTTTCCTCCCAGTGCAACGCCTTCAAGCTGGGTACGGAGTCCAACGGCGGCTTCGAGGACATTCTATTCAGCAATTCGGCCATCCACGACACGCGGCTCTCTGGCATTGCCCTGGAATGCGTGGACGGTGGCCGATTGGAGCGTGTACAGGTGGCCAACATCTCGATGAATGGCGTCCGCGCGCCGCTGTTTGTTCGCCTTGGCGACCGGGGGCGGCCCTTCACGACAGGCGGCGAACGACAACCGCCGGGCATTCTGCGCGACGTGATCGTCCGCGATGTGCAAGCCACCGGCGCCAGCGCGGTTGGATGTGCACTGACCGGCATTCCGGGCCACCCGATCGAACAGTTGACGCTTGAGAACCTGAACTTGGAGTTCGAAGGCGGGGGCAAGCCGGCACACCCTCCGGGCGTCATCCCCGAGTTACCGGACAAGTACCCGGAGCATTGGATGTTCGGCTCTCTTCCCGCCTTCGGGCTCTTCTGCCGCCACATTCGCGGCCTCCGGCTGCGTGGCGTCCGGCTCTCCACCGCCCGCCCGGACGAGCGCCCATCCCTTCTCACGGAAGATGTGGAAGGACTCGACGGATCGGTGAACACCCCCTGAGCGAAACCACCCAGCAGCGCCACCGCCCCCGCTAGCCGCGCACTTCCCGCAGGGCGTCGAACATGGCCACGATGTTCGCAACGGGCGTCCGGGCCTGGACATTATGCACGGCATTGAAGACATAGCCACCGCCACGCGAGAAGATGGCCGCGTGGCGCAGCACCTGCTCCCGCACCTCGCCAGGCGTACCGAACGCCAGCGTCTGTTGGGTATCCACCCCGCCTCCCCAGAACACCAGCCGCTCGCCGTACTTCGCTTTCAAGAATGCCGGCTCCATTCCCAGGGCCGAGACTTGGACCGGATTCAGGATGTCGAAGCCGGCGTCGAGGAAGGCGTCCAGAAATCGCACTACCGAGCCGCAGGAGTGTTTGAAGACCTTCCACTGTGTGTTCCGGTGAATCCAGTCCGTGACCTGCCGGTAGTAGGGCAACCATAGCTCGCGGAAGGTGGCTTCCGAGCAGAATGTGGACTTTTGAGTCCCAAAATCGGTGCCGCAGAGGTAGATCACATCCACGCAGCCGTTCACACGCTCGCTCAGGCGGCGCAGGTTTTCGATGAGATTCTCGCATTGGCGTGAGAAGACGCCGTGGATGTAGTCCGGGCGGCTGCGAATGGACATGTACCACTCGGCGACGTCGCGAATGCCTTTGGGTTCGCGCAGGCTGACGCCAGGCACATTGGCGATGTCGCCGAAGCCCGCGCCGAACTTGGCCACCACGGCGCGGCCGGTGGCACGGGCCGACTGCGCGGCCGAGGCGAAATGAGCCAGGTCCTCCTCGGAAAGCAGGCCGTACTCCTCGACGTTGTCTTCGGGGTTGAGCTGTGACTCCTCAAACGGCCGCTGGCGGATGATGGCGTCAAAGAAGTAGCCGCCCGCCGGCATGCGGCCGCTGGGCGCGATCGAGGTGTCGCCGCCTGGGTGGAGCAGCGTGTCGCCGTTCGCATCCACGGTCACGTTGAAGTTGCCCGGCACCAGCACCTCCAGGCCGTCGTACATGCGCCAGGGCTTCCAGTGATCGAGCACCAGCGCGTAGTTGGCCTTGCGGGGGATGAGCGGTTCGGTGTCGATGTCGAGCGCGGTTTTCAGGTCCTCGTCGATCCAGCCCAGGCACTGGCTCGGCTCGAAGACCTTCACCAGCCGCTGCTCGAGCCCGAAGTGCCGGCGCAGTGCGGCGACACAGCTCACGTGCATGCCGGTGACGCCGGTGGAGCCGAAATCGACGGGCAGGTGGTCGGGCTCGCGGTGGTGCAAGGCGGTGAGCACGCGTTCACGGCGGGTCATGGCATGCTGATTGCTGCACAAACGGTGCCAATTCACGAACAGGCGGATCCCATGGCTGACCTGCGCACTCTCCACGACGCGATTCTCGAAGGCAACGCCAAACAGGCCGCGGCCCTCACCCAGGAGGCGCTGGCCGAGGGCCTGGCGCCGCTGGACATCATCCACCAGGCGATGGTTCCGGCCATGGATGAGGTCGGCCGGCGGTTTGAGTGCGAGGAGTACTTTGTCCCGGAACTGCTGCTTTCGGCGCGGGCGATGAAGGCGGCGCTCGAACCGGTCCGGCCGCTGCTGGTAGCCTCAGGGGTCCAACCGGCCGGACGCGTGGTGATCGGGACGGTGAAGGGCGACCTGCACGATATCGGAAAGAATCTGGTGGCGGCGCTGCTGGAAGGCGGCGGTTTCGAGGTGATCGACTTGGGCGCCGATGTACCGGCGCAGAGGTTTGTGGAAGCGGTGCAGAATTCCGGCGCGGGGATCGTCGCCTTGTCGGCGCTGCTCACGGTGACGATGCCGTCGATGAAGTCCACCATCGAAGCGCTGGATCAGGCTGGCGTGCGCGGGCGGGTGAAGGTGATTGTCGGCGGTGCGCCGGTGACGCAGCAGTTTGCCGATCAGATCGGCGCCGACGGCTACAGTGAGAATGCGACCGCGGCCGTGGCGTTGGCGCGGCGGCTCAGCCGGCCCGCCTGAGAAGCCCCAGGAGCCCTCATCATGAGCGCATTCGACAGTTGGTTCCACGGGCGTCCCCTGCTCACGGACGGGGCGTGGGGGACCGCGTTGCAGACGCTGGGCCTCGCGCCTGGCCGCAATCCGGACCACTGGAACGTGGAGCATCCGGACCGTGTGGCGGAGGTGGCGCGGTCGTACGCCGAGGCCGGCTGCGACGTGATTCTCACGAACACGTTTCGCGCCAACCGCATTGCTCTCGGGGAAGGATCGGGCGCGCTGGCGGTGGAGCTGAACCGCGCCGGCGTGGAGATCTCACGACTCGCCGCGGTTGGCCGTTGCCGCGTGGTGGCTTCCATGGGGCCGTCGGGCCGGATGCTGGCCGCCGGAGATGTGACTCCGGACGAACTCACCGAGGCCTTCGCCGAACAAGCCGCCGCGCTGACAGGTGCCGACGCATTGTTGATCGAAACGATGAGCGACGTCGAGGAGGCGTGTCTTGCCCTGCGCGCCGCGCTGCCCACGGGATTGCCGGTGATCGTCTCGTTCGTGTTCGATGCGGGCCGCAACAAGGACCGCACCATGACCGGCGCGACTCCGGAACAGGCCGCTGCCGCCGTGGAAGCCGCCGGCGCGGCGGCCGTGGGCGCAAACTGCGGCGCCGGCATCGCCGCCTTTGCTCCGTTGTGCGCCCGGCTGCGCGCGGCCTGCCGGTTGCCCGTGTGGATCAAGCCCAACGCAGGGTTGCCGGAAATGGTCGATGGCCGGGCGGTCTACCGCACAACGCCCGCCGAATTCGCCGCGCATGCTCCAGCGCTGGTTGCGGCGGGCGCGGCGTTCCTGGGCGGCTGTTGTGGGTCCAACGTGGAGTTCATCCGTGCCTTGGGCGCTGAGTTGAAGCAATGCGCTTTGAGCTGATCAGTTGCGAAGTGCTGTTTCGCGAAATGTGCGACGCGGTGGCGCGTTCTCCGCACCAGGTGAATGTGCGATTTCTCAGCAAGGGGCTTCACGATCTTGGCGGCGTGGGCATGCGGCGGCAACTGCAGGAGTGCGTGGACGACGCGCCGGATTGCGACGCGGTTTTGCTCGGCTACGCGCTTTGCGGCAACGGCCTTCATGGCCTGCAGGCACGCCGGGCGCCCCTCGTGATGCCGCGGGCGCACGATTGCATCGCCTTGCTCATGGGCAGCCGTGAGGCCTACGCGGCCTATTTCGAATCGAACCCGGGCACCTACTTTCGTTCGACAGGCTGGCTGGAGCGGGGCAAGACTCTGCAGCAACTGGTTTCGGGCGCGCACGTGGGCAGCGAGTCGCTTCCAGCGCTGATAGAGCGTTATGGCGAGGAGAACGGACGCTACCTGTATGAGGAGTTCACGCGATACCGGCAGCAATACCAACAGCTCACCTACATCGAGACAGGACTCGAGCCGAACCGCGGTTTCGAGGAGCAGGCGCAAGCCGAGGCCGGCGAGCGCGGTTGGCGTTTCTCGAAGGTCGCGGGGGACTTGCGGCTCTTCCGGCAGCTTGTGAATGGCGACTGGCCCGGCGAGGATTTCCTCATCGTTCCGCCCGGAGGCCGCATCTCGGCGAGCTACGGCCCGGATATTGTCCGCCAGGAAGGAGGGTCATCATGAACGGGCGCGAGCGCATTGAGGCGCGCATTCATCATAAACCCGTGGACCATCTCCCCTTCATGCCGATCACAATGATGTTCGCGGCGGACTTCGCCGGAGTGCGTTACCGCGACTATGCGTCCGACCATCGCGTGCTTGCAGAATCGCAACTGAAGACGGCCGAGCGGTTCGGGTTCGACTATGTCTCCGTCATCTCCGATCCGGCACGCGAGGCGTCGGACCTGGGCGGCATGGTCGAGTGGTACGAGCAGCAGCCGCCGGCCATCGTCGAAAGCGCCGCTTTGCTGAGCGACAAGGCGGCGCTGGCTCGGCTCCGCCTGCCGTCGATGGATGCGCCGGGGCGCATGCGGGATCGTATCGAGGGCGCTCGCCTGCTGGCGCGGGCGGTGGGCGATACGAAGGTCGTGGAGGGCTGGGTGGAGGGGCCGTGTGCGTTAGCGGCTGACTTGCGCGGCGTGAATACGCTGATGCTCGATTTCTATGACGACGAGGCGTTCGTGGTGGACCTGTTCGAGTTCGTCGTCGCCATGGAGGTCGCGTTTGCGGCCGAGCAGGTGAAGGCGGGCGCAACGCTGATCGGGGTCGGCGATGCGGCGGCGTCGCTGGTGGGCCCGAAGTTCTACACTCGCTACGTGCTGGCTTTCGAGCAAAGGCTCATCGCCGGACTCCACGCGCTTGGCGTCCCGGTGCGGTTGCACATCTGCGGAAACACGCGCAAGATTCTCGGCGGGATGGCGCAGGCAGGGGCCGAGATCGTTGACCTCGACTTCCTGACTCCACTCGGCGATGGCCGCGCGGCCATGGGTGACGCGCAGGTGCTGCTAGGCAACATCGACCCCGTGCGCTTGTTGCGCGACGGCACGCCAGAGTCCGTCGAGGCGGCCATCGCCGCCTGCCATGCCGAAGCCGGGACGCATTACATCGTGGGGGCCGGCTGCGAGGTAGCGCGCGGCACGCCGCATGAGAACGTCGAGGCCATGGGCCGTTACGCACGCGAGCACCGCTGAGGCCCGCTGTGCCAAGACACGTCACCATAGAACCTCGGCCGGGACAATCGCTGTCGGATCAGCTCTTCGACCTCGGAGTGGAGTTCCCCTGTGGTGGCGGCTCTTTGTGTGGCGGCTGCCGTGTGCGGCTGTTGCGCGGCGAGGTCCCGGTGACCGAAGGCATGCGCGAGGCGCTCTCGGATCGCGAACTTGCCGAGGGCTGGCGTCTGGCATGTCTCGCGCAGGCTGCCGGGCCGGTGACACTCGAAGTGGAGCAGTGGTCGCCCCACATCCTCACTGATGATGCGCGGCTGGCCGCCGAATCGCGGCATGGCATGGGCGTAGCGATTGATTTGGGCACGACAACGTTGGTGGCCGAGTTGGTGGATCTCCACACCGGCGAGGTGTTGGGCGTTCGAACCGCGCTCAATCCACAGGGCCGCCATGGCGCCGATGTGATGAGCCGTATTGAGTTCGATCTGCGGCAACCGGGCCTGCTGACAGCTCTCATCCGTCGCGCCTTGGGCGAGATGGTGGCCGGCTTGGCGGGCGGCGCGCCGCTGATCGAAGTGCTGCTGTGCGGCAACACCGTGATGCATCACCTCTTTTGTGGCGTCAGTGTGGAACCGCTCTCCCACGTACCCTTCCATTCACCCGCACTCGCCGAACGGAGCTTCAGCGCAACCGATCTGGGCTGGCCCTGCCCCATCGCGCAAGGTGTGACGTTCCTGCCGTGTGTGGGCGGATTCGTGGGAAGCGATCTGTTGTGCGGGTTGCTCGCCTGCAAGCTGGCCGATTCGCAGACGCCCTCCGCGCTGCTCGATCTTGGCACCAACGGCGAAATCGCGGTCGCTCACAGGGGGCGCGTTTTGTGTGCCTCCACCGCGGCCGGGCCCGCGTTTGAGGGTGGCAGAATCCGAATGGGCATGCGTGCGGGCGACGGCGCCATCGACAAGGTGGATCTCGTACAAGGCGAGCTTCGCTGCCACGTGCTAGGCGGCTGCGCGCCACGCGGCGTCTGCGGGAGTGGGCTTGTGGACGCGGCGGCGGCAGCGCTGGACACCGGCGCGCTGGCGCCCTCCGGCCGGCTCAACCATGGGGCGCGGGTGTTTGCCCTCGAAGGACCAGTGGAACTGATCCAGGCCGATTTCCGGGAACTGCAGTTGGCGAAGGGGGCCATCGCCGCCGGGCTCGACCTCCTCACGCTGCGCGCTGGGCTCACCCCCGATGCGCTGCCTGATCTGCACCTCGCCGGGGCGTTCGGCAACTACATCCGCGCCGCCAGCGCCCGCCGCATCGGCCTGTTGCCTCGCTCCGGCGCCAACGTGCACGCAAGCGGCAACAGCGCCGTGCGCGGAGCCCGCGGTTTGCTGCTCACCCCTTCACGGCGCGCATCGCAATTGGATGCCATCCTCAGGGCGGCGGAACACATGGAGCTGGGTTCCGACCGCGACTTCCAGGAATCGTTCGTCGAGCGAATGGCATTCCCAGATGACTCGGCCTCATCGTAGCGCGGCCATCAACTGGCCCATCAGACCCATGCCCATCTGCGAGATCACGCGGTAGCCGCTGCGCTGCAACTCTTCTCCGGCACGATTGCTTTGCGAGACTCCGGTGAGGAAGCCATCCGGCGTGAGGCGATCCTCGAGCGCCCCCAACGTGCGCCGTGCGGCATCCTTCTGATGCTCACCGGCCAGCCCAAGCCGGGCCGCCCGCGCCACCGCGGCCGCGATTCCCGCCGAGCCCGAGGTCTCAGCCAGCGTGGCGGTGTTATCCAGGTAGCAGTTCCAGAGTCCGTCGGACCGCTGCAGGGTGAGCACCCAGCCCACGGTGCGCCGCAGTTCATCGCGTAGATCGTCCAGGTCCTTGCGGTCACGCAGCAACTCGAGCGTGCGCGCCAGGCCGAGCATGTACCAGGCGACGCCGCGCGCCCAGTTGCGATAGGTGGTGCGGCCATCGGGCAGACGGCGCAGGACGATGGCATCGGCGGTAGCCAGACGGTCGCGCCGCAGCCGCAACTGGCGGATGGCAAGTGCTTCCAGGTCACCATTGCGGCGTAGCCGCGCGACGGCCGCCATCGGGTAGGCCACTGTGTAGGAACCTTCGCACGTCGTCGACCCGCCGCCCACAACACACCCTTCGGCGTCTCGCCCCTTCATCCAATAGTCGATGGCGAGGTCGATCGCCTTGTGGCGCGGGCGTTCGAAGGCCATGAGAGCCACGGGAAGGGTTTCCTCAATACTGCGGAACTCGTTGTCGGAGGGCCGGCTGCGGGGATCCTCATAGATCAGCCGTTCATCGTCGGGCAGGTGGAGCCGCAGGTGCGCATGGAGTTCCTTCCGCCAGCCGAGATCGCGCAGCGCATCCAAAACGCACCCCTGCAACCAGCCGAACGGTTGCGCAGCTTCCATTCCGCGCAGTCTCCGTTCGAACTCCTGATTCGGCGGATCGCAGCCTTCCTTCATTAGGAAGTGGGGCAGCAGCGCCTCCGGTGCGCCGGAGGTGAAGATCCACGTGGTCCCCTCGCCCATGCCGGGCCGCAGGCTCAGACGTTGCAGAGGCGAGGGCAGTGGGAGCTCAAACGGTTGGCCGGCGTAGGCATAGCGGAGGTCGAACGCGCCCAGCCGCGCGCCATCCGGAGCCAGCACGTCCACCGTGCGTGGTTCGCGCGAATCGAGCGCATTCGTGATGCGAAGTCTCGTGCCGGGCGTGGCGAAGCTGAGCTTCACTTCTCCCCGCAGGGGCACGGCGCGCCATCCGAACGGAAGGCGCTGCCCGGGCGGCGGCTCCATCTCGTCTGCTTCCACCTTTGCCAGCCCGTAGCGGCGGGCTCGCGGAGCGAAGGCCGCGGCCATCATCGCGCGCCTGGTGATCATGACTGTCCTCAGAATAGGCGAAGGACGCCGAAAACGCAGGGGGGGGGAGCCGGCAGGGGATGGCGGAGAGAGAGGGATTCGAACCCTCGATACAGTTTCCCGTATACACGCTTTCCAAGCGTGCGCCTTCAACCACTCGGCCATCTCTCCGGGGAAGCGCCCGCGGTGCGCGAACGCGCCGCGAGGGTTGCACTTGCGGCGGGTCGGCGCCGCAAACTTTCAGTTTAGCGCACTGCGGGCGGCTGCAGTGCGGCGCGGCTCACTTTGCGGCGTTCTTCATGAGCCAGTTGCGCACCTTCCAGTACGATTCGGGATCGTACCCAGTCCTGGCTTCCCGCCGCTCCTCGCACCAAGCCTTGGCATCCGTGGCTCCGAGTTGAGCCAGCAGCCCGGTGACGACGAATTCACGCCCCTGTGCCTGTTCAATCATGCGCGCCCAGCTGACATCCTGCTGCGCGTTCCGGAAGATGAGCAGACGCCCGTTGGGAGGCGAGGCGCCGTGGCGCTGCTTGGCCCCGCAGAGGTAGGTTTCCAGGTGCTCCAGGGCTGTCTCCGAAGCGGGCAGGCGTACGTCGGCGAGCGCCGGCGAAATCGCATCCACCTTGGGAGTGACAAGCGACCCAATGCGCACCTCCATCGGATAGATGATCCAATCGTCGCCGGAGTTCAACTGCACCTCCAGCCGCACGCGCCGGATGGGAGCCTGCGACGGTACGTATACATCGAGCCAGAAGGACTGAACGGTTTGCTCTTCGGGTCCGAGCGCGAGATCGGGTATCGAACTCGTGTACGGCGCGGTCACCTTCTCCAATGCGTCGGGCACCCACGACTTGCCGACCTGGGTCCACTTCTCCTTGTAGAGCGTGGCCTGCAACACGTTCTCCGGGTTCTCGCCGAGAAACAGGGTGAACCGCTGGCCACGCGGCGCCGACACGACCACGCGGAAACTGGTGTAGCTCTGGCGCGCCAATGCCGGCGACAGAATCTCGCGCGGGCGGCCTTCGCGATCGGCCTCCACAGGCATGCCGTCGGGGCCGATGCGGCGCAGCTCGGAGTAAACGCGCACGTCGAGGTGGCCGGCAACGGCGGGCAGCATTGCGGCCGAAAGTAGGAACGGAACCAGCATCAAGCGGAACCAGTCAGGTCTTGTGAACACTACATGGTTGGCTGAGCTTGCGAGCCGCCTGCCACTATACCGCGAAGTGATGGCGCCGTGGGAAACCGGAAGCTATGCTTGTCTGCGATGGCAACCACCCGAATGCTCACCGGCGCGGCTGTGCTTGCAGCCGCGCTGCCCCTGCTCGCGCAACAGCGCGCCGAACCAGAGCCCGTCACCCTGGGCTTTGACGCACGCGTGCCCCAACTCCGGTTTGCCGCCAGCGAGATCCGCGCCGCGCTGGCCACACAAGGCGCCGCCGTGCGTGAGTTGCCCGTGGCCGAAGCCCTGCGCGTACAGCGAGGGCGGCGGCTCATTTTGCAGGTGGATCCCCGCCCCGCCGAGCAGGCCTACACGCTGCGCCGCGAGGGCGATCTGATTCAGGCCACCGGCAGCGACGCCAACGGCGCGCTCTATGGCGGACTCGATCTGGCGGAAGCCATCCGTACCCGCTCGCTCGACACGCTCACGGCGGGCGAGCACAAACCCCACATCGCCAGGCGCGGCATCAAGTTCAATATCCCGCTCGACGCGCGCACGCCCAGCTACTCCGACAACTCCGATTCCGCCCAACAGAATATCCCCGAGATGTGGAGCTTCGACTTCTGGCGCACCTTTCTCGACCACATGGCCCGCCACCGCTACAACGTGCTCACGCTCTGGAGCCTGCATCCGTTCCCTTCCATCGTTCGCGTCCCCGAGTACCCTGACGTCGCGTTGGAGGATGTGAAGCGTTCGACGGTGAAGTTCGATGACACCTATTCGCACACGGGCAACGACATGGTGCGGCCGGAGGTGCTCGCCCATCTCGAGACAGTGCGGCGCATGACCATCGGCGAGAAGATCCGCTTCTGGCGCGACGTCATGCAGTACGCCCAGGATCGCGGCATCGAGGTCTACTGGTTCACCTGGAACATCTTCACCTACGGCGCGGCGGGCAAGCACGGCATCACCCAGTCGCAGGACAACCCCATCACGATCGATTACTTCCGCAAGAGCGTGCGCGAGACCGTGCTCACCTACCCGCTGCTGGCTGGCATCGGCATCACGGCCGGAGAGCAGATGCAGGCGCGCAACGATGAGTTCTCCAAGGAGAAGTGGCTCTGGAAAACGTACGGCGAAGGCATCCGCGATGCGCTGCGCCTGCAGCCCGGCCGGCCCTTCCGCCTCATCCACCGTTATCACCAGACGGCGCAGAGTGAGATCCTGCACGAGTTCCGCGAACTCCCCGCGCCGATGGACCTGAGCTTCAAATACGCAATCGCCCACATGTACTCGATGACGAAACCGCCGTTCATTGAACCGGCGCTGCCTCACCTCGGTCCGGGCTCGGCATCGAAGCTGCGCTCCTGGCTCACCGTCCGTAACGACGACATCTACAGCTTTCGCTGGGGCGACCCCGAGTTTGCCCGCGAGTTCATCCGCAACATCCCGGGGCCGGACAAGGTGGCCGGCTTCTACATGGGGCCGGACGGCTACAACTGGGGGCGCGACTTCCTCAGCCGCGACGCCGGCTCGCCGCCCGAGACCGTCATCGAGAAACAGTGGTTCAGCTTTCTGCTCTGGGGGCGTCTCAGCTATGAACCAGATCTCCCGGCGGCTCACATTGAGCGCATCGTCGCCTCAAGGTTTCCCGGCGCGCCGGCATCGAAGCTACTCGATGTGTGGGCACGGGCGTCGCAGGTGATTCCGGAGATCACGCGCTTCTCCTGGGGGGACATCGATCTGCGCTGGTTCCCGGAGGCGTGCATCAGCCACCGCCGCCACAAGGGTTTCTTCACCGTGCGTGACTTCATTGAGGGCGAGACCATGCCCGGGAGCGGGAATCTGGAGATTCTCACCTGGCGTTCGCGCCTGCTCGCGGGGGAGGCCATGAACGGGAAGACACCGCTCGAGGTGGCTGCCGCGTTGCAGGCCGACGCCGGTGCCGTGCTGCCGCGACTGGAGGAATTGAGGCGAGCCGCCGGCTCCCAGAAGGAACTGCTGCTCACTCTCGGCGACCTGGAGGCGATGGCGCACCTGGGGAATTACTATGCCGATAAGATCCTCGGCGCGGCGGAACTGGCGCTGTTCGACAAGTCCGCGAAACCCGAGCAGCAGGCCTCGGCGGTGGCGCATCTGCAAGCCGCGCACGAACACTGGCGCCGTTACGCCGCCATCTACTCGAAGCAGTATAGGCCGCAGTTGCTTAATCGCGTCGGCTACGTGGACATCCCGGCCCTGCTGGAGAAGACCGCCGCCGACATCGCCATGGCCCAGGCGTGGAAGCCCGGTACAATCCCCGACGGCCCACGCAAGCGCAGCGCCGACCGGCCGTTCCGGCCGTAGCCAATGCTCCGGCGCGAGTTTGTTTTGGGCCACAAGGTCTGATAGCATGCCCTTCCATTCAGGAGGTTGTCATGCGAACCGTCATCCTATTGGTTCTCTCCGCGCTCGCCGCGTTGGGCCAAACCGCGCAGCTCACCGGCCGCGTCGTCGACGCCACCGGCGCCACCGTCCCCGGTGCTACCGTCAGTGTGCGCAACATCGCCACCGCCGTCGAGCGGTCCACGCAAACCAACGAGTCCGGGCTCTACACTCTGCCGCTGCTACAACCCGGCGGATATGAGGTGAATGTGCGCCGGGATGGCTTCAAGCCGGTGACGCAAACCGGCGTGACGCTCGAAGTGGACCAGCGCGCGGAGCTGAACTTCAGCCTGCAGGTGGGCGCCGTCACCGAACAGATCGAGGTACGCGCGGCGCTGTCACGCCTGAATACCGTCGAAGCCTCGCAGGGGCAGGTGATCGACAACCAGCGCATCGTGGAGATGCCCCTCAACGGCCGCAACTACATCGACCTGGCCCTCATGTCGGGCGGCGCCGTGCAGTCCACGCCCGGCTCGCGCATCGGCGGCTTCTCCGCCGGCGGACAGCGTGTGAGCCAGAACAACTACATCATGGACGGCGTCGATAACAACTCAGTAGAGCTCGCCGCCGCCGGACGCCGCGCCGAAATGGTGCAGCCCTCGATCGTCGCCATCGCCGAGTTCAAGGTGCAGACCAACGCCTACGCCGCCGAATTCGGCCGCGGCATGGGCGGAGTGGTGAACCTGACAATCAAGTCCGGCACGAACGAGCTGCATGGCACCGCATTCGAGTTCCTCCGTAATGAGAAGCTCGACGCGAAAAACTTCTTCGACCCCGTCGGACGCCCCAAGCCGCCCTTCAAACGAAACCAGTACGGCTTCTCCATCGGTGGCCCCGTCATCATCCCCAGGCTCTATAACGGCCGCAACCGCACCTTCTTCTTCGCCGACTACGAGGGCACACGCATTCGCGAAACGAGCACCATTGTGAGCAACATCCCCACCACACGCATGCGCACGGGTGATTTCGGCGAAATCGCGCCGCTCATCGATCCGGCCAACAACAACCAGCCCTTTGCTGGGAATGTCATTCCCGCCTCGCGCCAGGACCCAGTCGCACGCCAGCTCATGCAGCTCTATCCCGCACCGCTCACCGGCAACCTCGCCGCCAACTTCACTTACCTCTCTCCACGCATCCAGGATGTCGACAAGTGGGACGTCCGCATCGACCAGAACATCTCCAATATGGACACGGCTTTCTGGCGCTTGAGCAAGCACGACACCAGCCTCCCCGACACGCCGAGCCTGCCCGCGCCGGCCTACGGCGGCGGCAACCTCGACTACATCACCGAGGGCTACAACACCGGCGCCGGCTGGAACCACGTCTTCACGCCCCAACTCATCATGTCCGTCCGCGCCGGCTGGAACTTCGCGCTCTTCAAACGCAACAACCCTACATCCGCGCTCGGGACCTTTTTCAACGAGAAGTACGGCATTCCCGGCGCCACGGAACGTCTGGATGGGGGCTTCTCACAAATGAACATCACCGGCTACCGTGCCATCGGCATCGGCAACTTCAACCCTGTTGATCGTGACTCGCAGAACCGCCAGATCGCGGGCGACCTTTCCTGGGTGCGGGGCCGCCATACTGTGAAAACCGGTCTCTCGTTCATCCGCTCTCAGAACGCGATTCTGAACATCCGGGGAGTGCTCGGCGCATACACTTTCGATTCCCGCTACACGCGCAACGGTGCGGCTGATTTCTTGCTGGGGATGGCCTCAGGCTGGAACTGGCAATCAGCCGTCAACGTCCAGATGCGCACCTGGACCATGGGCACGTTTGTACAGGACGATTGGAAGATCAACAACCGGCTCACGTTCAATCTCGGGCTGCGTTATGAGCTTTCGCCGCCGTGGGTCGAGCGTTACGACAAGATGGGCATCTTTGACATCGACACGAATCCCGCCGCGCCTGTCATCGTCAGCGCCAAGTCGGGCGGCTCGCGCTACGATCGCGCGCTCATCACCACCGACAAGAACAACTTCATGCCGCGAATCGGTTTCGCCCTCAAGTTGAATGAGAAAACCGTGATCCGTTCCGGCTACGGTATGTTCTTCGCCTATATGGAGAACATGGGTGATTCCGAACACCTGATCGGGAACCCGCCTTTCGCCTTCGGTGTCACACTGGCCGGTTCGAACACCACGCCGGCCGTGCTGCTTGCCGGCGGCCCGCCGCCCGGCAGCACCGACCTCACGCGCGCCACTGGCCTTCAATTCTCCTCCTTTGAGCGCAATCCGAAGATGTCGGTGGCGCACCAGTGGAATCTCAACATCCAGCGGGAACTCGGCGCCGACTGGCTATTCGAGGTCGGCTATTCGGGTTCGCGCGGCTTGCACCTGGTGCGCCAGTACGAGGCCAACTTCTCCCCGGCGGGCCCCGGCGCGGTCAACAACAAGCGCATCTATTCGCGGATCGCCATCCCCGGCACGAACGTCATCGCCTCGCCGCTCGGCAATACCTACTCGCACCGCAACGACGGCAACTCCATCTATCACGCCCTGCTCGCCAAGGTCGAGAAGAGGTTCTCCAGCGGCTTCACGTTGCTTGCCTCCTACACGTTCTCCAAGACCATCGGCGACACCTGCGGAACAGCCGTGCAGGGGAATATCGGAGGATGCGGCTACCAGAACATCTTCAACATGCGCCCAGAGCGAAGCCTGGACAACCAGGACATCCCTCACCGCTTCGTGACCTCGGCGCTATACGACTTGCCTGTGGGCAAGGGGCGCGCGCACCTCGGCGCCACGCATCCCGTGGTCGACGCGGTTCTGGGAGGGTGGAGTGTCGGCTCCATCGTCACTTGGGCATCGAATGTGCCCGTGAATGTCACAGTCCAGGGCAACCCGGCCAACTCCGCGGGAATCAACGTTGTCAATCGGCCGAACGTCGTCGGGCCCGCCTATTCCGGTGAGCGCACATTGGCTCGCGACTTCAACATCGCAGCCTTTGTCCCCAACGCGCAGTTCACCTACGGCAACGCCGGCCGGAACATCCTTCGCCAGCGCGCGCACTTCAACTGGGACTTTTCGGCGTTGAAGAGCTTTCAACTCGCCGAGCGCCTCCGCCTGCAGTTTCGTTTCGAGGGTTTCTCCTTCTCGAACACACCTCGCTTCGGCGCGCCGGGCAACGTCGTGGGTACGCCGCAGTTCGGCGTCATCACCTCGGCGGCCACGCCGCGCAACCTGCAATTCGGCTTGAAGCTCATTTGGTAATCCTGTGCGCGGGAGCCGTCACGCTACCCTGGAGGAATGCTTCACTGGGGCGAGATGCGGCGTGAGCTTCCGCCGCTGGTGAAACTCGCCGCGCCCATCGTGTTGGCCGAACTCGGCTGGATGTCTATGGGAGTTGTCGACACGTTGATGGTGGGCCGACTGGGAGCATCGCCGCTGGGCGGCGTGGCGATCGGCTCGGTGTTCTTTTACGCTGTTGCCGTCTTTGGCATGGGAATCCTGCTTGGGCTCGACACGCTGGTGTCGCAGGCTTTCGGCGCCGGGCGCATCGACGACTGCCACCACTCGCTCGTCAGCGGCCTGTGGCTGGCCGCTTTGCTCACCCCGCCGCTGATGGCGATCGTGTGGCTCAGCCCCTATCCGCTCCGCTGGCTGGGCATTCAGCCCGCACTGCTCGCGCAGGCCGGGCCTTACATTGACGCCATCGTCTGGAGTTTGCCTCCCCTGCTTGCCTACGCCGCCCTTCGGCGCTATTTGCAGGGCATGAACATCACCGCGCCCATCAGCTTCGCTCTGGTTTCCGCCAACCTGGTGAACGCCGCCGTGAACTATGCGCTCATCTTCGGCGAATGGGGGATGCCCCGCCTGGAGGCCGCCGGCGCAGGCTGGGCCACCACCGTCTCGCGCCTGTACATGGTAAGCGTTCTGGTGGTGTACGCGATTTGGTGGGACCGCCGCCACGACGCCGGGCTCCGCCGCGCCACGCTCGCGCTCGACTGGAAACGCATCGCCGAGTTGTGGCGGCTCGGGCTGCCCGCTTCCGCGCAGATCACGCTCGAGGTCGGCGTCTTCGCCCTCGTCGGCGCGCTCATCGGCCGATTCCCACCCCAGTACATCGCCGCCCACCAGATCGCCATGAATGCCGCCAGTATGACCTTCATGGTTCCGCTCGGGCTGGGCTCGGCCGCCGCTGTCCGCGTTGGCCATGCCGTCGGCCGCGGCGACGCGCGCGGAGCTTCCCGCGCCGGCTGGACCGCCATCGCCCTCGGCGGCGCCTTCATGGCCTCGGCTGGAGTCTGCTTCATCGCCTTCCCCCGCTCCTTCGCGCGCGCCTTCACCCCCGACCAGACCGTCATTGATACCGTCGTCTCCCTGCTCTGGATCGCTGCTTTCTTCCAGTTCTTCGACGGCCTCCAGGGCGTCACCACCGGAGCCCTGCGAGGCCTCGGCGACACACGCACCGCCGCCATCACGCACATGGTGGCTTACTGGATCATCGGCTTCCCCGTGGGTTGCTGGCTCGCCTTCTGGTGCAACTGGTACGCCGCTGGCATGTGGACCGGCCTTTGCGTCGCCCTCATCACCATCGGCATCGTCCTGGTTGCCATATGGCGCCGCCGAACACACGGGCTTAAACTCGAACCCGCCGTCAGCTCTTGCGTCGTTTGAAGATCGCCGAGGGGTCCTTGAAGATCGTGGTCACCAGGACGACGAACAGCAGCGCCAGCGACGCGAAGGTCGCCAGAGTTCCGATGACCAGATAGTCGGTCTCCTTGCGCGGCCCGGGCATCACGCGCATCAGGATCCCCGCCACGGCCACGAAAGTCAGCACCATGCCCGCGCCAAGGGGCAGTACTTTTCGCATTCCAACTCCTCCGCACGGCCAGAGCCCCAGCGCCCTAGTCGTACTTCTCATACACGATCTGCTTGCGATCGAGGCCGAGCGACTTTGCCAGCGCGCGCACCTCATCCACCATCGCCTTCAGACCGCAGACGAACAGATCCACCTCCAGGCTTCCGCCCAAGGCCTCCTTGAGGCTAGCCTGCACATAGCCTTTCCGCCCCGTCCACGAATCGCCCGCACGGCTCAACGTGGGCCAGAACCGGAACCGGCCATGCCTCCGTTCCCAATTCTCCCATTCCTCGCGATAGAGAATCGACTCCTCGCGCCGCGTTCCAAACAACAGCGTCACCATGTGCGGCTCCGCCGCCGCCGCCAGCAGTGAGGGCAGCATCGCGCGGAAGGGTGCGATGCCGGTGCCAGTGGCCACCAGCACGGTGGTGCGCACGGCTGGTTTGGGCACGAAGTAACCGGCGGGCCCCGTCAGTTCCACGGTGTCTCCAGGCACGAGCGTGAAGAGATGAGGCGAGAACAACCCTCCTTCCACGCGGTTCAAGCACAGTTCGACTCGGTTGCCTGACGGCGGAGCGGCGAGCGAGTAGGCGCGCGTGATCTGTCTGCCGCCGAGATGGCCGTGAAGCGAAACGAACTGCCCAGGTGTGAAGTCGAACCGCTCCACGCCTTGGATCTCGAAGACGAAATGGCGGACGTCGGGCGCCAGATCGCGGGCCTCGCGAAGCACGGCCTTCATTGTGTGGCTTCTCCCGCCAGCGCCTGGCGAGCGCGGTCGAGCAGCACCTGCGTCAGTCCCGGATGGCCGTCAAGCGGCGGAGCTACGTGGATGCGCACACCTGGCAGCTCACGCTCCACCTCGGCCACCATGCCCGGCAAATCGCGCTGCAGGTGAATGCCCAGGGTGAGGAAATAGGGCAAGACGTGGATGTTACGCACACCGCGTCCGGCGAGCAGACCGATGGCGCCCGCAAGGTCGGGCTTCCCCCGCTCGAGAAAGGCCGCTTCCACCTCGGTGAATCCGCCCTGGCTCGAAAACTCGGCGGCCACGCGGCGCACGGCCTCGTTGGCCGATTCCACGCTCGAGCCGTGGGCGAAGATGACAATCCCCGTCTGCTGTTGTGAATCGATCAAGCGCTCTGGATATAGCTTCGCATATGCTCCAGTTCGCTTGTCTTCTCCTCAAGTTGCAGGCGCATCAGATCGCGCATGGACACCATGCCCAACACGTGGCGTCCGTCGACCACCGGCAGATGCCGGCAACCGACATGCTCCATGTGCGCCATGGCCGAATCGGTGGTGTCCGACGGTCTGGCCGTGGCCAGCTCGCGTGTCATCACCTCATCGATCTTCGTCGTGTGCGCATCGCGGCCGGGCCGCACCACGCGTGTCATCAGGTCGCGCTCGCTAAACAGCCCGCGCAACTCGCCGCGCTCCAGAACCAGGATGGCGCCGACGTTCAGAGCCGCCATGGTTTCCACCACCTCGGCTACGCTTTGTCCCGTTTCGACCGAAAACATGGGCCGGTCGGCCAGCAGTTGTGTCAAAGTCCGCATTCCTGCCTTCCTTGCGTTGAAGGTAGGGAGCAATTCGCGTGGAATGGCTCCCCATTGAGTGCCGGAATTCTTATCACACTCCAGCGCCGGTGGGAAGGGGGAATCCAATAAAGACGGAAGTCTCCATCAGAAGGGCCTACCCGAGGCGTTCGCGGCGCCGGCGGCGGCGGGCGGCTTCCAGGGCATCTCCAATTGGCGCGCGGCGGCGTTCGGCACGGCGCACCTGCGCCTCATCCATTCCGAAGTAGTGCGCCACCTCGTGCCACACCGTGTCACCGACAATGCGCTCCAACTCCACCTCATCGCGCGCCAGGCGTTCGTGCGGCCCTTGGTAGATCGTGATCGTGTCGGGCATGCCGAATGGGTCGCTCACACTGCGCATTGGCAGCGGGCGGCCTTGATAGAGGCCCAGCAACCCCGGGCGCGGCGGTTCGGCCTCGACCACGATGGCAAGGTTCGCCATGCGGTCGCGGAACTGGCGAGGAATGGCGGCAACGGCCCGTTCCACGAGTTGGTCGAAGTCGCGGCTGCGCATCCATATCCATTATCCTGAAGAGAAGCGCGCGCCTGTTGCGGCGCGGGCCTTCTCAACACTCCATGGAACAAGACAGCAGCGCGGAGAAGTTGCGCACGGTTGCGCACAATCTCGGCATCGGCCGCATTGGCCGCCATATCTTCCTGTGCGCCGACCAAACGAACCCGAAGTGCTGCGACAAGCAGGCCGGCCTGGAGGCCTGGGACTTCCTAAAGAAGCGGCTCACTGAGTTGGGCCTCACGCAGGCCAACCCCTGCGTCTTCCGCACCAAGGCCAACTGCCTGCGGGTGTGCGAACAAGGCCCCGTCGCGTTGGTCTACCCGGAAGGAACCTGGTATCGCTCGGCGACGCCCGATGTGCTGGAGCGCATCATCCAGGAACACCTCATCGGTGGCCGCGTCGTCGAGGAGTACGCCTTCGCCTCCAACCCGCTGCCGGAGCAGGCACAATGAGCGCGCGCCGGATCGTCGTCGCCATCGACGGCCCCGCTGGCGCCGGGAAAAGCACCATCGCCCGGCGCATCGCCGCCCGCATGGGCTTTCTGTACATTGATACCGGCGCTATGTATCGCGCCGTGGCCCTGTGGGCGCAGCGCCTGGGCACCTCGCTTGACGATCATCTCAACCTCGAGCAACTGGCCAAGGCGGCCGAGATCGAACTGCGTTCGAATCCGTTGGGCGTCATGCTCAACGGCGAAGACATTACCGAGCTGATCCGCAATCCCGAGATCTCACAGGCGGCGTCAAAAGCCTCCGCCATCCCCGGCGTGCGCCGCGCGCTGGTGGAGAAGCAGCGGGCCATGGGTGTCGTGACCTCGATCGTGATGGAGGGGCGCGATATCGGCACGGTTGTCTTTCCCGATGCCGAAATCAAAGTATTCCTCGACGCCACCGCCGAAGTGCGCGCGCGGCGGAGGCTGGAGGAGCTGCACGCCAAAGGGCAGACCGAGCTGACCTTCGAGGCTGTGCTCAAGGACATTAACGAACGCGACACGCGCGACCGGACTCGCGGCGAGGCCCCGCTGATGCAAGCGCCCGACGCCGAGTACGTGGACTCAACCGACAACTCGATCGAGCAAGTGGAGGAGCGGATTCTCGCGCTCGTGCGCGCCCGCACCTCGAATGGAAAGGAACTGCACAAGTGAGCGAGGCTGGCCAATCAGGCTTGGTGGTGATGAAGTTCGGCGGCACGAGCATGGGCTCGGCCAGCCGCATCCAGGTAGCGGCGGGCCTAAGCGCCGCCGAAAAGAAGAAGCGGCCCGTGGTGGCCGTCGTCTCGGCGATGTCGAAGATCACCGACCTGCTGCTGGACACCCTGCGTCACGCCGAAGGCGGCGACCGCGAGGGCATGGAAGCGAACATCGCCACACTCGCCAAACGCCACTACGACGCCTGCGAGGAGTTGCTGCCCGAATCGACGCGCCCGGTGGTGCGCACGGGCATCGACGAGCTGGTGGGCGAATTCCGCCGCATCGCCAATGGTGTGCTGATGCTGGGCGAGCGGCCCGTGCGCAGCGTGGATGAAGCTGTCGCCATCGGCGAACGGCTCTCAGCGCTGCTCATGGCCAGCTACCTGCAGTCGCAGAACGTGGCGGCGATGGCCGTCAACGCGCGCGAAGTGATCGTCACCGACGCCGTGTTCGGCAATGCCACGCCTCTCATGGGCCCGACCCGCGAACGGGCGGCGGCGGTGCTGCAACCGCAACTGGACAAGGGCATCCTCCCCGTGGTGACCGGCTTCAATGGCGCCACAGCGGATGGCCGCGCCACCACGCTCGGCCGCGGCGGCTCGGACTTTTCGGCTTCGATTCTGGCGGCTTCGCTCGATGCGGAAGAGCTGTGGATCTGGAGCGACGTCGATGGCATTCTCTCCGCCGATCCCCGGCTGGTGCCGAACGCGCGCGTGCTCGACGAGGTGACCTACGCCGAGGCGGCCGAACTCGCCTACAACGGCGCCAAGGTGCTGCATCCGCGCACGCTCGCCCCGCTGGTGAGCCGCCAGATTCCCGTGTGGAGCAAGAACAGCTTCGCTCCGGAGAAGCCCGGCACGAAGATCGTCCCTGTCATCCCAAACCCCACTGGACCGCGTGCCGTCACGTCCATGGCCAACGTGGCCCTCGTCAGCCTTGAGCCCGCCAGCCCGGAGTTGGCCGGCACGAAACTAATGGGCCGCGCCTTTGAGGCGCTCTCGGCCAGTGGAGCCGAGGTTTTGGCGCTCACCAGTTCCAGCTACCGGCAGAGCTTCTGCTTCCTCATCCGTAAGGATGAGCTCGCCAATGCGCAGCAGGCCCTCGAAGCGGCCCTGTCGCTCGAACTTGCCCACGGCTACGTGAAGCCCATCGAGGTGGATACCGAGGTGGGCCTGCTCGCCATCGTGGGCGAAGGCATGCGCGGCGTCACGGGCATGGCTGGCCGCATCTTCACCGCCGTCTCGCGCGAAGGCGTGAACGTCATCGCCATCGCCCAGGGTTCGAGCGAACTCACCATCGCGATCGTCGTCCGTCGCGAAGGCCTGGAAAAGGCCGTCCGTGCCGTGCACGAAGAATGCGGAATGGGCGACTAAGGCGCGGTTAGCCACGCACCCGCGGCATCATCGCCGCGAGCAACGCCACCAGCGGCGCAAACGGACCACACACCAGGCCTGCGAAAAACCACGGCCAGGGGCTCCGTCCCATGCCGCGTGCCATCAGCCCGGCCACTAGCGCGCCGCCCAAGCCACGAGAATACCCGCTTCGCGCATCGAACCTCTCGCCCCGCCTACCGGACCTCCGCCTGCGGCATCACCCGCAACGGGTTCGGGATTTTGTTCGCCTCGTAGTAGCCAGGCCGCACGCGCTCGACGATCTTGGCCACCGGGCGGTCGAGGATCTCGAAGTACGGCTTCGGCCAGAGGCCAATCGCGAACACGAAGAAGAGCATCGGCGTGAGCACGGCCCATTCGCGCCAGGTCAGGTCAGGGAGCTTGGCGTTGCGCTCGGCCAGGTCGCCCAGCGCCGTACGCTGGAACAGCCACAACAGATACGCCGCGCCCAACGCAATGCCCACCGCGCAGGCAAACGCCCACCAGAAGTTCTCCCTGTAGGCCCCCTGCAGAATGGTGAGCTCGCCGATGAATCCGTTCAGCGGCGGCATGCCCATCGAACTCAGCGCCGTGATCAGGAACACGAAGGTGTAGGCCGGCATCACCTTGAGCAGCCCGCCATACTCGGCGATCTCGCGCGTGTGCCGCCGTTCATACACAACGCCCACCAAAAGGAAGAGCAGACCGGTGGAAACCGCGTGGTTGATTTGCTGCAGAATGCTGCCCGAGATGCCTGCCGGGTTCAGCGCGAAAATGCCGAGCGTGCAGAAGCCCATGTGGCTCACCGACGAGTAGGCCACCAGCTTCTTCATATCCTTTTGCATCAGGCTGACCAGCGCGCCATACACGATGGCGATGATGGAGAGCCCGGAGACGATCCAGATCACTTCGGGGTCCTTCGACGTATCCGGCAACAGCGGCAGCGAGAAGCGCAGGAAGCCGTAGGTGCCCATCTTCAGCAGGATGCTGGCCAGCACCACCGACCCCGCCGTCGGCGCCTCCACGTGCGCGTCGGGCAACCAGGTGTGGAAGGGCCACATCGGGATCTTGACGGCGAACCCGGCGAACAACGCCCAGAACACCCACCAGGCGACCTGGGCGGGCAGCGTTGTTCCCACCAGTGCATCGATCTCAAACGTGTAGACGCCGGCCTCTTGTCCGTGCAGCGAATAGAGCGTCAGGATGCCGAGCAGCATCAAAATGCTGCCCACCAGCGTGTAAATGACGAACTTGATCGCCGCATACGAGCGCCGTGGGCCGCCCCAGATGGCGATGATGAAATACATGGGAACCAGCGTCAGCTCCCAAAAGAAGAAGAA
>Ga0073934_10004602_pt1 | contig 22619 bp, 16 predicted proteins | sample LarsenN4metaG_FD_76834 | JGI IMG/M metagenome (GOLD analysis project Ga0073934, IMG submission 76834) | Hot spring sediment bacterial and archeal communities from British Columbia, Canada, to study Microbial Dark Matter (Phase II) - Larsen... ...
CGAGGTCAGCAACCAGCAACTTGCCCAAGTTCGCCTTCAACCTCACGAATTCCACGGCGACTGGAACTACACCATCCGCCCCCACAAAGTAAAGTAGCCAAGTTATTTTTGCCCGGAACCCTTGGGCGGTGTACGGGTTGGGTACGGAAAACCAGGACCTGCCCGGCTACGTGGTCATCCTCGACCAGCGCGGCGGACCGATCAGCGGGCAGCCCAACTGGTCGAGCGGCTTTCTCTCGGCGGCGTATGCGGGCACATTGTTCCGGCCGGCGGGCAACCCGATTCTCGACCTCGCGGGTCCGGAGCACATCAGCCGCGCGGCGCAGCGTTCGCAACTCGATTTGTTGGCGCAGCTCAACGACCAGCATCTGCGGGAGCGTCCTCAGGGTGAAGAGCTCGCGGCACGCATTCAGTCTTACGAGCTCGCCTACCGCATGCAGGCTGCGGCGCCGGAAGCGGTCGATCTGTCGCAGGAAACGGCCGCCACGCAGGCGCTGTACGGCATCGGCGAGCAGCCCACCGATGAATATGGCCGCAACTGCCTTATTGCGAGACGACTCATTGAGCGCGGCGTGCGGTTCGTGCAGCTCTATTCCGGCGGTGGACATCTCGAAGAGACCTGGGACGCCCACGAGAGCATCGAAAAGAATCACGGCCGGCACTCCGCGGAAGTCGACAAGCCCATCGCCGGACTGCTCACCGATCTCGAACAGCGCGGCTTGCTCAACGAGACGCTGATCATCTGGGGCGGCGAGTTCGGCGGATGCCGTTCAGCGAAGGGCAGAACGCACCCGGCCGCAATCACAACCCGTATGGCTTTTCCATGTGGCTCGCCGGAGGCGGCGTGAAAGGCGGCATTCGTTATGGTACCACCGACGAGCTCGGTTTCGAGGCCGTGGAAAACAAGGTCCACCTGCACGACCTGCACGCCACCGTTTTGCACCTGCTCGGCTTCAACCACGAGTTGCTGACGTACTTCCACCAGGGCCGAAACGAACGGCTCACCGACGTCGCCGGGAAGGTAGTAACGGGGGTGCTGGCGTAGCGACCGTCATTGCCCCGGCGATGCAACCGGTGCTGCGGATGCACCGCCGCGACCGAGCTTGAGACTGAAGCGGCTCGGCGTGGAACCTGTCAGACCCTGCAGCATCGTGGCTTGCTGGGCCGCGGGGAGCGGAATGGCGAGACTCACGCGGTCCCCCGCCAGCGCCACGGGCGTCGCCAGCACCTGTTTCGCTAAGGTCAACTGCTCGCGCGTCTGCCCGACGGCAGCCGCCGGCAACTGGGCCAGCGAGGCCTCCATTTGATTGAGCGGCTCCTGCAGTTTGGTCCGCAACCCTTCCAGTTGCGACTGGATCTGCTGGGCGCCGCTTGTGTCGCGCGCATGGACGGCGATGCTCAGCGAAATGTCCGCAGCACAGTTCACCGATACACTGAACCCCGCGGCCTGCGTCTGCAATACCTCACCGGTCTGCTTGACGTCGGCATCGAGGCCCCCCTGCGGCCCGCCCATCATGCCGAGCATCGGATTCGACGTGATGGATTGCACGGCCTGGCGGACGATGTCGCCCCCCAGATACATCACCATCGTACCGCCGGGACTGTTGAATGCGGCCGCGGCCGGAGGCGTCTTTGCCTTCCATTTGGCGAGCAGACTGCGGATGGTCGATTCGTTCCCCAGGACGGCCGTCGAGGCGTCGGCAAAGAACATGGTGTTCGTATTCTGAAAGTTCACATCGGGCGGGTCCGCGTGGACGTAGTAACAGGGCACGCCTTCGGCGTCAAATTGCTCCGACTGCGGCCGCGTGAGGGGCTTTTTGCTCTTCAGGACGACGAGCTGGTCCGCAGGCGCTGCGCCGCGCTGCATAGGATTGAACCCGCCCTGCACAGCCGCCTGGGCCTGGATCAGCTCCACGTCGCCGAACTCGATCCCCAGCAGGTCTTTCAGCGATGCGGTCGTTTGCACGAACGCCGGCGCAGTCTTGACGTTCGGCGGCACGGCGGCCGATTGCAGGAACTCCGCCGGCCGCATCTCGGCGAACATGGTCGCCTGTTCGAGTCGACAATACGCCAGGTCGACCGACGGCGGCCCACTGGGCAGGTTCTTCAACAGCACGAACAAGCCTGCGCCGACCGCAATCAACACCACCACAATCCCGCCGATGAGAACCGGAACCTGCCAGTTTACCGGCTTCGATTTCTTCTTCGGCGATTTGCCGGCGATGCGGCCTTTCGGACGCGACGGCGGTAGCTCGTCGTCATCGTCGTGCGACGCCAGCGATTCCACCGGCTCGCCGTCGGGCGAGAACACGCCGTCGCACTTCGGGCAACGCAGCTTGGACCCCGGTTTCGGCGGCGCTTTGAGCTTCAACATGGCGAAACAGACGGGACATTCGACTTCATGCGGTGCGGGCATCGTTTCGCCTCTGGAGCGGGTGTCGGCCCTGACTCATCGCCGCATAGCTTCGTCCGCCCGGCCCGCCCCGTCAAGAAACGTTTTCCCAGGTGCTGTTCAAGGGGCGCTGGCGACGGCACAATGTCGGCGCCAACAGAAGCTCGCGGGTAACGTCCTGCCGGTTTTGCATGAGGGCGCTGAAACCATGACCATCACGCGCCGTGAGTGGCTCACTCTCTTCGCAGCGTCGCTCGGCAGTCGCGTGCCGAGCGCCCTCGCGTTTGCCAGCGACCGTTCAGCAAAGGACCTGCGCATCAAGAGCGTGAAGGTTACGCCGGTGGCGCTGCCCGATCCGCCGATTCTGGCGGCGTCGGGATGTCATGGGCCATACTTCCTGCGGAGCGTTATCGAGGTCGCTACGGATGACGGGCCGGTGGGCGTCGGCGAATCGTACGGCAGCCCGAACGTTCTCAAAGACTTCGAGGCAGCCCGCGGCGTGGTGGAAGGCCAGAGCGCGTTCGCCATCCGGCAGCTCGAAATGCTGTTGAAGCCGTTCACACCGTCGGTGTTTGCCGGCATCGAGATGGCGTGCCTGGACGTCGTCGGCAAGGCGACCGGCCGCCGGGCGTGCGAACTTTTGGGCGGGCCGGTCCGCGACGAGGTCGAATTCGCGGCGTACCTGTTCTATCGCTACGCAGCCGATGATCCCCGCGTGCTCAGCGACGAGCGGCTGGTAGAGAAGCGCGGCAAAGGGGACCGCGCGCTCGATGCGTGGGGCGAGGTCCGTTCGGCCGAGGCAATGGCCAACATGGCCGCCGCGATGCGCCAGAAATTCGGCTTCCGCGTGCTCAAGCTGAAGGGGGGCGTGCTCGAAGCGGCAGAAGAGTTGAAGACGCTCGAGTTGTGGCACGAGCGGTTCGGCAACGAGGTGCTGTTGCGGATCGATCCCAACGGCAACTGGACGATGGAAACAGCGCTCAGCATCGGCCGGCAGATTCTGAGCGACAGGTTGCCCCTGGAATACTACGAAGACCCCGTCACCGGCCAAAGCGCGATGGCCGACGTGCGCACGCAAACCGGACTCAAACTGGCGACCAACATGTGCGTGACGCGATGGGAGCACCTCGAGCCGGCGACGCGCACCAGGCCCATTGACGTGCTGCTCGCGGACCTGTACTGGTTCGGCGGGCTCAGCGGCTGCCAGGCGCTGGGCCGGGCGGCAACCAGTCTGGGCTGGGGTGTCGGCTGCCACAGCAACAATCACGCGGGCATCGCGATGGCGGCGATGATCCACCTCGGTGCGTGCATTCCCGAGATGACGTATGCCCTCGACACGCATTACATCTGGCTGCCTGACGGACACGACGTCATCGAAGGCCCGAAGCTGCCGATTCGGAATGGCCGCATGGCGATCCCCAACGGCCCCGGACTGGGCGTTCAGCTCGATCGCGACAAGCTCGCTCGCGCTCACGAGACATTTCAGAAAACGTCGCAGCGCACTCGCGACGACGCCGCCACCATGCAGCGCTTCATCCCCGGCTGGAAGAAAACGAAATTCTGATTCGTGTGCTGAACCCTTGCCCATTGGCGGTTGCCGGTGCATCCGCTAACCGGCGAGCGTGTTAGTTCACACACCGTTCGCACGCCAGGCACGCAATGTCCCACAGCGCTCGCACGATCTCCCTGCGGTTGATCTTCGACTGCCCCACCCGGCGGTCGACGAACGTGTACGGCACTTCGACGAACCGGCAGCCCACCGCCCGGCAGCGGAACAGGATCTCCTCCTGGAACGCATAGCCGCGGGAGCGGAACCGGCTGAAGTCGATCTGCCTGAGCTTTTCCACGCGATAGGCGCGAAACGCTCCGCTGCAATCGCGCGGCTTCAGCCGCAGCAGCGTTCGCGTGTACCAGTTGATGCCGCGGCTCATGAAGTGCCGCACCCAGCTCCAGCCTTCGATGTGTCCGCCCGCCGTGTAGCGCGACGCGATGGCGACGTCTGCGCCATCGAGCGCCGCGAGCAGCCTGGGCACAATGTCGGGGGGATGGCTCCAGTCGGCGTCGAGGTTCACCACGACGTCGTAGCCCTGCTCGATGCCGTGCTCGAAAGCCGCCACCGTCGCAGCGCCGAGTCCCGCCTTCTCCATTCGCAGCAGCAGTTGGACGTTCGGATCGGTCGCGCCCAGGCGGCGCACCTCGTCGGCCGTGCCATCGGGAGAGTTGTCGTCCACGACCAGCACAACGGCGTCGGGGCAGTGGTGACGCAGCGCCGGCACCAGCGTGGCGACGTTCTCGCGCTCGTTGTAGGTGCAAACGGTGATCAACGTCCGCAATGCGTCCACGCCATATTTCTCATGAGGGAAGGACCGGCACGTCCCTCAACAGGGGAGGCGGGCACTCCGCTGCGCTGGTTTCCTCCACCCAGAAATCTCGCCAGCGTTGCCAGGCAATGGGATGTTCGCGAAACATGAGCGCCGAGACCGGCAGCGGGTCCAGCCCAGCTGCGCGCGCGGCCGCGCGCGGCCGGGGCGTCGACGTCGGCCGTTCGTACAGTGAGTAATGCACTTCAGCCTCGTACGACCGCGTGGGCCAGACGACCAGCCCTGTTTCGCCGATGTCATAAGGACGAGGCGGCGTGCCGAGCGACCGTTCCAGGTGCTCGCGGACGAGGTCCACCGCGCCCAGTTGATACAACCCCGCCAGCGCCGCGGCAAGGACGGTCAGTTCGTCGCGCGTCAGACGTCTTACCCACCCAGGCTCGTGAAAGCCCGCCACCAGCCAGCCCGATTGCTCGGCAAACGTCAGCCAGGCCGGCTCGTCGGGATCGTTGCGGTTGACCAGGACGACATCGATGCGGTTGGTCGACAAAGTGACGTCGGCGACTTCGAGGGGGGCGCTTCGCATTCGCTGCGAATCGCCGAGCAGGGCGAGCAGCTCGCGCTCGATGAAGTGCCGCACCGCTTCGGCCTCGTGATGCAGTCGCTCGTCATAGGCGGAGTGACGGCTGAGCTCCGGCTGGTGCCGCGATTTGCGGGCCACGCGGCGGCGTTTGGCGAACAGCTTGGGGATGGTGCCGGAATGAAAGCCCGGCTTGAGCAGCCGGAGCAAGGTTTCGCCGTGTCCGCCCACGATCACCGGCCGCAGCGTCGCCGACCGGTTGGCCGCGTACAGCCGCCAGTTCTCCTTCAGTTCCCACGCGAGGAAGCCGAACACGCCGGGGATCGACGTGACGATTGCCGTTGTCGTCAGCCCGGCCGTGTACTTGTCGAAGAACGCCTCCAGCACTTTTGTCAGCGGAAACGCCAGCGGCAGAATCAACTTGTGCGACACCGTCACCACGGGGAAGTGCTTGATGGGATTGACCTGTGGCTCGATGAGCAACGTCACGCAAAAGCGGACCACCGAGTTCACCACCGACCACACGATTCCCAGCACTGCCTTCAGCACGAGGGAGATCGTCGATTCACCGCGGCGGAACCGCAGCCATTCGTCCACGGAGTACAGCACGCGCTCGATGGCGTCCATCAGTTGCCGGAACACGTCCACAACCAGGTTGAATAGACCGACGATCACCGTCACGTGGAAGCGGTGCCACGTTTTGCCGATCCACTCGAACAGCAACTCTTCCGTATCTCGGCCCATCCGCGAGTTCAGCAGCACGAAGGCCGCGGCCAGCACGGCCAGCGCCCACCAGTGGTTGAATTCGTCGTACAGGCCCAGCCACGGCAGGGCCTTCCACACGACGAGCGTAGCCACGACCGGGCTGAAGATGTAACGGCGAAAGATCAGCGCCGGCAGGCTGCGCAGTATCCATGCCACCGGCGGAAACCTGTGCAGCGCCAGCGGCAGGTCGACCAGCAGCAGCTTCAACGTCCGCCACGTCCAATACATGGCGTTCCATGCGACGCGCCGCACCAGCGGCCAGTGAATCAGTCCGAACAGCACCAGCCCCAACGCCGTCGTCCGCCAGACCGTCAACCACAGCTCCGCGAGATTCCAGAATTCGCGGCCCAGGAGGCGTACCTCCGGCGTGCCCAGGAGCTTGTGCGACTCCTCCGCGAGCGTGTCCAGCCCCTTCAGGATCAGGAATGCGCCTCCGAACGGCAGGGCGATGTACCGCGTGATGAACCGCCCGGAGGGCGTGCCGAACGCCAGCGACGTAATCCGCTGCAGCCACCGCAAGTAGAAGGCCCCGCGCTGATAAACGCCGTCCAGCTCCACGGCGAACCGGCGGTCGGCACATAACAACGGGTCGCCGTGGAAGAATTCGGCGGCGTCGGTCAGGTCCGGCAGCTTCCACTGGCTGCGTGAGAAGGCGTCGCGCAGGTTGCCCAGCGTGAGGAACCCGCGCTGCACGACCACGTCGAGCAGTTCGGCGCTGAGCTTCCGCAGAGCGACGCGCTCGATGACGTCGCGCGAGGTCACGCCGACATCCGCCAGGGCCCGCTCGATCTGCGGCTGCATCCGCGAGCGGAGTATCGACTCCGCTTGCTCCGCGGCCCGGTGCAGCAGGTCGGTCAGTTCGCGGCGACCGTTGGGATCGATCCGCACCGTCGGGATCCGCCGCGTGGCGCTCCGCAGATGCTTGGCGATCAGCACCACCCTTAACTGCGGCAGCGGACGCCGGAGCGGACGCCTTCCGGCCGTGAAGATCCATCCCAACAAGTCTACGCGATACGTCTCGCGTTCGTGATCGATGCAGACTTTCTGCAGGTCGTACAAAAGCCGGGCATTGGCGTTCCAGTAGCCGCGGACCGATCCGGCGACGAGCGGTGAGAAGATCCGTTGCCACGCCTTTGTGTCTGCCTCGTCCAACTCCAGCGCCGCTTGCAGCCGCTGAGCGAAAATCCGCAAATCTTCGTCCAGTGCGGCCCCCGCAAGAGTTGCTTCCTCCGCCGACGCCAGCGCCAGCGAGCGCTGCCGCTGCATGACCGCGCGGACCAGGTTCCCCTTTGCGCGAAGCCGGTCGGCGGACTGCCGCAACCCATGAAACCACCGCGGAGAGCGGGGCACCGATGGCGGCGAGGGCATCTCCGGCCCGGGCATTGTCGCCGCGTCCGGCCGGTCCAGGTCCGCCGGATCGATTCCCGCCAGTTCCAACGGTCGGCAGAAGTCCAGCAGCTTATCGGCATCGATGTCGTCGAGCAGCACGGCGACAATTCGTTCCAAATCCGCCAGCGACGGGAAATATAGCGGCAGCAGGTCGGGAGCAAAGAACCGCAGCTCGAAGAACACCGCGGCAAACTCCGCGTAGACGTTCCGCGGATCATCGGGCTTCGTCAACATCATCTCGTGTTGAAGCACAGACCGGATTTCATCGAACTGCTGCTGGCCGATCTGGTCGATCCGCCGGCGGAGCTGCGCGGCGGTCATATGCTCCGGCGAAGTCCGTTCCGACAGCTCCAGGTCGATGCGGGAATGGAAGTGCATCCTCCAGTAGTACGCCCGCAGCTCGTCGGGGGTCGATCGCGCGAGTCGATCTTCCTCCGGCCGCGCGATCAGAACGGCGCGTGGGGGCAGCTCGGTGCCGACGGGCACGCCCAGTTCGTCCATCGCCACCAGCCACGCCAGCCGGTCGCGGTCGATCACGTGCGACTTGCGGTGAGGGATGCGCACCCAGGGGCTGGTGATTTCCAGCTCGTGACGCAGCACGCGGCGCAGCACGCGCGGCAGCACGAAAAACACGTCCGGGTCGCGCAGTCGAACGGCCTGTTCGACGTCCGCGATCCAGCCTTCTGCGGTCGCCGGCGCTGTTTGTTCGAGGGACTCCGCCACGTTTCTCGTCTTTCGAGAGGTGGGGGCGGATGAGCCTTCCGCCCGGACGGACAGGAATGCCGTCCGACACGTCGATTATCGACGCTCGCGCACCGCAGCGTAACCGGTCCGTCAGGGTGAATCCAGTTGCGACACGGCGGATCGATGAGGGGGGTGTGCCCACGAATTCTGGCGATGGACGAAGCCCGGCTTTTCCGATCGCCGGGCTTCCAGACCGATTGAGGAAGCCCGGCTTTCGGAAAAGCCTGGCTTCTGGTTGACAGGCAAAATGGGCACACCCGACGAGGGACGATTTGACTCTGGCACAACAACTGCGGCGCGGCACAATGGGGCCATGCGAACCGGGATTGCCAGCGTCGCGTGCCGAACCATCTCGTTGGTGATCGCCTTGTTGGGCGAGCCAATGCTTGCCGCAGAGCGTGCTGCGCCGAATCCCTTCTCGATGCCTTCAGAGTCAGCCGACGTCTGGTGGTGGCCGTGGCGAGAATCGCTGCCGCTGGTCCCGGAGCGGCCCGCATCGTCATCGCGGCCGCTGCGCGCCTTGAAACTCGTCAGCGGCGAGCATCTCTACGTCGAGTGTCTGCGGGCCGACCGCCACGCGGTGGAGTTTCGCTGGCGCGGCCGAAACCGCGTGCGCGTCCCATGGGAATACGTGGCCAACCTGTCGAACCTGCCGGGCGTCATCGACGTGCTGGACGAGTCGTTTGAAACGCCGTCCGGTGTGGCGACGCCGTTCGCCCATTCGGGCCACAGGGCCTGGCGTTGCGATGGTCGTGCATCGCCTTGGCGATTTGAATGCCGCGATCCCATTGCGGCCGGACAACTGCAGTGGTGCCAGCGCTGGGACGAAACAGCGCAGGGGGGTGCCACAGTGGCTCGATTGCAATTTGGTGACGGAGGCGCATCTGTGACCCTCGCCCTGAAGTGGACGCCCGACTCGGCTTCTCTGTGCTCGCCGCCAGATTGGACCACCGATTTCCGCCAGCCTCTGCATACTCCGCGCGGATGGCAAACCGTCGCCATTCACTGGGGCGACGCCGAATGGCGCGTGTTGATCGGCGGCGATGTGTTGGCGACCGGTCGTGGCGCACACGGCAGGCTGTCGTCGGTGGAGTTCGGTCCCGCCGGCGAGTACGGCGTCATCTGGATTGACGATGTGCGTCTGCAACGCCGTGAAGCCAAACGACAGACACCGGTCGTGGAAACCGACCACGTTCAGACAGCCGTCGAGCTGGTGTCCGGCGATGTGTTGTTCGGCGATGTCATCTCCATTGATGCCGCGCATCTGCAGCTCTCCGGGCCGCGCGGGCCGATGGAGGTCTTGTGGACCGAGTGGTCGGCCCTTCGTCGCGGTATCGAGGTCGGGAAATCTTGCGAATCGCGTGTGGTCCGGGGTTCCGTGCGGCACGTTCAGACGGCGGCGCCGCCGTGGCCGCACGGACTTCCGGCCGAATCGTGGACCGCCGTACTTGAGAATCGAAGCGGCCCGTCTGCGGAATGGAACCATCCGCTGCTGGGGCCACTGGTGCTGACGCAGGACGAGGTCGTCCGAGCGGCACCGGGACCGGCCGCGTTCGCCTGGCTCCTGCCGGGACCTGTGCACCTCGGTGATGAACGACGTCCCGGTTTCTCAGACGTTGCACCTCACGGTCCGATGGTCTCCGGCACGTTTTCGCTCGACGCCGTTCCCGGTGGCCGCGTGTTCGTGACACTCGATGCCGTCGAAATGGAACCCTCCGGTCCCGACGTGCCGCCGGGCCAACCGTTTCTGCAGCAGCTCCGCGGCGGAGCACTGCGCACAGAATTGTTCGTCAACGGCGAACTCGTGGGCGATTGGAACCGGCTGCTGTCGCATCGGCCGCCGGCATCGCATCCCGAACGTCTGCGAATGCTCGTGCCGACAAAGCTGTTGCGCATCGGCACGAACCAGTGGGAGCTCCGCCAGCGACCTCTGGCACCGAACGACCACCGCTTCGACGACTGCGAATTGGGGCGTGTGGCGCTGGAAGTTGAGCCCTAATACAGCTCCCACGAGGAGCGTGATGGCTACTTTGCACCAACCGGCCCCACGCCAACTATGGTGGTCATTTTCAGCGGATAGCGATCCAGCAATTCCCGCAGATCGGCCAGCGACACCGCCCGCAGCGTCGCCAGGTCGTCCGCCACACTGCGGTATTCGCGGCGGATCAACCAGTCGTGGCCCAACAACGCCAGGCGACCCATCGGCCGCTCGCCGCGCAATACCAGCCGCGTTGCTACCTTGTTCTTCGCCAGCTCCAATTCATCGGTGGTGATGCCGTCGCGGTTGACGGATTCAAACACCGCGTGCATGCGCTCCAGGTTTTCGGCGGTCTCCTGCGGTTCGCCGGCGAGAAACGTCAGATACGTGCCGCAGCCCTCAAATTCGTGGAAGTTCACTTCGGCAATGTCGGCGTGACCCGGTTCGACCAACTCCCACGCCAACCGGCTGTTGGTGTCGTCGCCCACGATCACTGTGAGCATTTCTGCCGCGAACCGCAGTGGATCGGTGGCCGAGGGTGCGGGAGCAAACGCCGCCACCTGCTGCTGTTGCTGCTGCGGCCTCGGAATCCACAGTTCGCTTTGCTGCGGATGCGGCTCCAGCAGCGTGCGCGGCAACACCCCGGCCGGCCAGGCGCCGCAGTGTTGCTCCGCCAGTGCGACGATCGAATTCCACTCAACGTTTCCCGCCACCGCCAGCACGATGTTTCCCGCGACGTAGTGCTCGCGATGATAGGTCCGCATCTGCTCGACCGTGAGGGAACCGACCGTTTCGCGGCTGCCGAGCACGGTCTGCCCCAGCGCGTGGCCGGCGAAGTGCCGTTGCATGCCGTGGTCGTACGCTACGAACGACGGCTGGTCGTCGTACATGCCAATCTCTTCGAGAATCACTTGCTTCTCGGTGTCAAAGTCGGCGTCGCGGATCGCCGGTTGCAGGATGTCTGCCAGCAGCGCCAATGTCTCGGGCAGGTATTCGGGCAAAACGGCTGCATAGAAGATGGTGGTTTCTTCACTGGTGGAGGCGTTGTACTGGGCGCCCACTTCATCGAAGATTCTGTTGACGTCTTCCGCCGAATGCCACTCCGTCCCCTTGAAGATCATGTGCTCGAGGAAGTGGCTCACGCCGTTCCACTGAGGCGGCTCGTCGCGCGCGCCGGTCCGCACGAAGAATCCGAACGCCGCGCTGTGCGCGTTCGGCCAGATCTCGGTCACAAGATGAAGGCCGTTCGCCAGGGTCGTCTGTTGAAACGCGGTCGACATCGAGTGCCTTCAGGAAAAAGGCGAAACCACGGAACACACGAAAAGACACGAAAAAGTTGGAATAAGATTGATGGAAAGGCAGGTAACAATCCAATCAGTTGACGAGACGTTCAAATTGAAATTTGGGGAAGTGGTTGAAGTTGACGAGAAATCCCAGGCGAAGGTTTGTGGCGGTCAAGTAGTTCAGGAGTTGCGCCCGGAACACGTCATTCAGTTCCGAGACAGCTTTGATCTCCAAGACGATCTTGTCGAAGCAAATGAAGTCCGGCTCATAGCCCTTCTTGAGCGGCCGCCCTTTGTATTTCAATGGCAGCTCGATCTTCAGCCGCGCCGGTATGCCCTGGATCGCAAACTCAAGCTCCAAGCGCTTTTGGTAGACGGCCTCCAGAAACCCTGGCCCCATTTCCTTGTAAACCTCAAAGCACGCACCGAGCACACGATACGACTCGTCGGGATAAATCAATTCCGCCATTGCCTCCCTACCGTCCTATTTCGTGCCTTTCCGTGTGTTCCGTGGTTCCGGCTGTTCATTCGCGGCCGATGAGCTTGAGGAACTCGGCCTCGGACAGCACCTTGACGCCCAGCGCTTTGGCCTTGTCCAACTTGCTGCCGGCCTCTTCGCCGGCGACGACGTAATCGGTCTTCTTCGAGACGCTGGTGGCCGCCTTCCCGCCGAGCTCGTGGATCAGCTCCTGAATCTCCTCCCGCTTGAAATGCGCCAGCGTGCCGGTGACCACGAGCGTCTTGCCGGCAATGGGCGACGATGCGGCAGCCGGCTTGTGCTTCACCGGAGAACCAAAGTTCAACCCAACCTCGCGCAAATCGTCCACAATTTTCCGGCCAATCGCGCTCTGAAAGAAATGGTGGATCGACCTGGCAATCACCTCTCCCACGTCTTCGACGGCATTGATTTCTTCCACCGAGGCCGCGGCGAGGGCGTCGAGCGTGCCGAAGTGGTCGGCCAACTGTTGGGCCGTGCGTTGCCCGACATGCCGGATGTTGAGCGCGGTCAACAGCCGCCAGAGCGGCCGTTCTTTGGAAGCTTCGATCCCTTCGAGCAGGTTGTCGATGGACTTCTCGCCCTGGCGCTCCAACTCGATCAACTCCGCACGCCGGTCCTTCAACCGATACAGATCGGCAAAACTGCCCACGTACTTGCCGTCTGTGAGCTGCTCGATGAGCTTGACCCCCAGGCCCTCGATGTCCATGGCCGAGCGCGACGCGAAATACCGCAGGCTTTCGCGGAGCTGCGCGGGACAGGTGGGATTGGGACACCGGATGTAAACGCCCCCCTCGTCCTGCTCGACCTTGGTGTTGCAAACGGGACAGTGCGTGGGGAAGTGGAACTTTTGCTGTTTTCCGTCGCGGCGGTGCTCTTCCACCCGCACCACGTGTGGAATGATCTTGCCCGCCTTTTCCACGACGACCCAGTCGCCCACCTGGACGCCAAGCCGCTCGATCTCGTCCTTGTTGTGCAGGCTGGAGCGCGAGACGGTGGTGCCGGCAATCTCCACCGGCTCCATCAGCGCCACCGGCGTGAGTGTCCCCGTTTTGCCGACGCTGACCACAATCTCCTTGACGCGGGTGACGGCTTCGTATTTTTCCCACTTGTAGGCGACGGCCCACCGCGGGCTCTTGGTGGTCATGCCCAGTTCGACGCGCGTGGCGAGGTCGTTCACCTTGAACACGATGCCGTCCACCCCGAAGTCCAACTCGTGCAGGCCGTCCATCAACTCCTTGGCGTATTCGCAGGCGGCCTCGAAACTCGGCTTGACGGCGGTCCGCGGGACGGTGGGGATGCCGAAGCTTCGGATGTCCTTCAGGAACTCTTCGTGTGTACGGTAGGTTTCGCCTTCCAGCGCACCGACGCTGTGCGCGAAAAACCGCAGCTTGCGCTGGGCACATTCCTGGGGATCGAGCAACTTGATCGCCCCGGCGGTCGCGTTGCGCGGGTTCTTCAGCGGCTCTTTGCCCAGCCGCTCGTGCTCGGCCCGCAGTTTGGCGAAATCGCTGTTGCTGATGAACGCCTCGCCGCGGATCTCCAGCAACTCCGGCGGCTTGCCGATGAGGTGCAGCGGCAACCCGCGCATGGTGCGGGCGTTGTGCGTCACGTCGTCGCCCCGGCGACCGTCGCCGCGCGTCGCCGCCCGCGTCAGCACGCCGTTTTCATAGATGACGGACAGCGCCACGCCGTCCACCTTGTACTCCACCAGCCACTCGATCGGCTGGGAACCGATGTGCCGCACGATCCGCGCCCCAAACTCCGCCAGTTCGGCATCGTTGAAGACGTTGTCGATCGACAGCATTGGCACCTTGTGCTCGACGGTGACGAAGCCCTCGATCGGTGCACCACCCACCTTTTTCGTGGGGCTGTCCGGCGAATCGTATTCCGGATGCTCGTGCTCCAGCGCCTCGAGCCGTCGCATGAGCTGGTCGTACTCGGCATCGGAGATCTCCGGCGCCGCCTCCTGGTAATACAGCACGTCGTGCCGGCGGATCTCGTTCCGCAGGTGCTCGATTTCGTCGCGGATGGATCGGGACATGGTCGGACCTGAGTGTGCCGCGTCTACCTTGCGTCGCTCACCGGCAAGGGTACTGTCTCGATGCGGCGTGCGGTATCTTGGAGGCCTGCACCCCCAGGAGCGAACACCATGTTACGCCGAGCGATGCTGGTCTGCCTGCTGTGCGGGTCCCTTCGCGAGATCGATGCCGTCGAGCCGCCGGAGCTGATCCTCCACCACGGCAAGGTCGTCACCGTCGATGCGCAGTTCCGCATCGTGGAATCGCTCGCGGTACGAGACGGAAGGATCGTCTCAGTCGGCACGAATGCGGACGTGCAACGACTCGCCGGGCCCGACACCAGGCAGATCGATCTCGGCGGCAAGACGGTCATCCCCGGCCTCGCGGACACCCACGTGCACGCCACCGGAGCGTCCGTGTACGAATTCGACCACCCCATCCCCGAAATGGACACCGTGGCCGACGTGCTGGCGTACATTGCCGGCCGGGCCGAAGCGCTCGACGACGGCGAATGGATCAACGTGAACCAGGTGTTCATCACGCGACTGCGCGACCAGCGGTATCCGACGCGGCAGGAGCTCGACCGCGTGGCGCCGAACAACCCCGTCGCCTTCCGTACCGGCCCGGATTGCTCGCTCAATTCATTGGCACTGAAGCTCAGCGGCATCGACAAGGAGTTCCGCATCCCCGAGGGCGAAAGCGGCCTCATCGAGCGCGACGAGCATGGCGAACCGACCGGCATCCTCCGCAACGCCAGCCGGTTCGTAAAATCGAAGTCGAACGAGAAGTCTCCCACGCCCGACGAAAGGCGCGAACGGCTGCGGCAGTTGCTCGCCGATTACAACGCCGTCGGCCTCACCAGCATTGCCGACCGCTCGGCGGGCGAAGAGGCCATCAAACTCTACCAGCAGCTTCGCGACCGCAGCGAGCTGACGTGCCGCGTGTTTGCCTCGTACAGCGTCAACGGCCAGCAGAAGATCGAGGACGTTCAGAAGCAGATCCAGAAAGCGGCCGACCATCCGCTGCACACGTACAACCCGTGGGTGTGGGTCCGCGGCGTGAAAGTGTTTCTCGACGGCGGCATGCTGACCGGCAGCGCCTACATGAAAAAGCCGTGGGGCGTGAGCGAGATCTATTCCATCCGCGATCCCGAGTATCGCGGGTTGCAGTTCATCCCGGATGACAACCTGGAGCAAATGGCCCGCTACGCTCTGGAGCGAGACCTGCAGTTCACCGCCCACTCGGTGGGAGACGGCGCGGTGGAGGCGCTCGTGGGAGCGTATGCGCGAATCAATAAAGACCTGCCGGTGCGCGAGCGGCGGCCGTGCGTGACGCACTGCAACTTCATGTCCTCCGATGCCATCGCGACGATGAAAGATCTGGGCATCGTCGCCGACTTGCAGCCGGCATGGCTCTGGCTCGACGGCGCCACCCTGTTGAAGCAGTTCGGCAAGGACCGGCTGACGTACTTCCAACCGTACAAGACGCTGTTCGATGAGGGCGTCGTCGTGGGCGGTGGGTCGGACCACATGCAGAAGATCGGCAGCCGGAGGTCGGTGAATCCGTACAATCCGTTCCTCGCGATGTGGATTGTCGTCACCCGCCAGCCGCGGCGAATGGACGGCCCGCTGCACCCCGAGCAGCGCATCTCCCGCGAGCAGGCGCTGCGGTTGTACACCATTCAGAACGCTTACCTCACGTTCGAAGAGCACGTGAAAGGCTCGCTCGAACCGGGCAAGTATGCGGACTTCGTGGTTCTCAAGAACGACCTGCTGACGTGTCCCGAAGAGCAACTCGCCGAGATCGAGGTCACCGCGACCTACGTAGACGGCAAGCAAGTCTTCCCGCAACCGTAGGACGAAATGCGACCGGACACGATGCACACCGCGGTGTGGAAGATCGGCGGCAGCCTGTTCGACCTGCCTGGCTTGGCGCCGCGGTTGACCCGAATGTTGTCCGAAACAGCCGGTCAGCACGTGTTGCTCGTTCCGGGAGGCGGCCCAGCGGCCGATGTGGTGCGCGCGTGGCAGCGCTGCACGAAGATTGACGACGACATCGCGCACTGGCTGGCTATCGGTGCGCTCGACTTCAATGCGCGACTGCTTAGTGCGGCATGTCCACATACCGATGCAATTACGACACCGGCGGAAGCGACGCACTGTTGGCAGCGCCACCGCATTCCCGTCCTGTCACCCACAACCTGGCTGCAGCACGCAGAGCATGAGCAAAACGGTCTGCCTCACCACTGGGGTGTCACCAGCGACTCCATTGCCGCGTGGATTGCCGCGCGGTGGTCCTTCCAGCAGTTGGTGCTGTTCAAGTCGCGCGCGTTGGACGGCAATACGAGCGTGGAGTCGGCCGCTGCTCGCGGTTTGGTCGACGCGCATTTCCCGCAGGTCGCGCGCGATGTGCCGCGGATCGCGTGGTGCAACCTGCGGGAAGAATCCCCGCAGATTGTGCCGTGGGTGACGCGTTGATGAGACCCAGGGATGGCTATCCCTGGGCTTCCTGGAAACTTGAATCACCCTGTGGCGCGGACGACAAAGCCGCCCGGCAGCCGCCGGATGAGCCGCCGCATTTCCAGCACGGTCAGCGTGGTCAGCACGCGGCTGGTCTCGATCTCTGCGGCGCGGACGATCTCGTCCACCGCGATCGCATCGAGGCCAACGTGGTTCAACACGGTTCGTTCGTGATCCGACAGCATCAGCTCCGCGGGCGTGAGAACGGTTTCGGAAACGCTGCGGGCCACGGGCTTCGTCAAGGGTCCCAATGCGGAAAGCACGTCGTCCACGTCGCGGATGAGCGTGGCTCCATCGCGGATGAGGTCGTGACAGCCCCGGCTGGCGTCGCTGTCGATGCGTCCCGGCACGGCGAACACCTCGCGGTTCTGCTCCAGCGCATGACGCGCCGTGTGCAGCGCGCCGCTCTTCCGCGAGGCCTCCACCACAATCACCCCCAGCGACAATCCCGCAATGATGCGGTTCCGCTGCGGAAACAACCCCGGCAGCGCCGCCTGCTGGAGGGGCGATTCACTGACAAGCGCCCCCTGCTTGGAGATGGCGTTGGCCAGCTCCGCATGTTCCGGCGGGTAGATCTCCGCGAGACCAGTCGCAAACCCGGCTACCGTGCGACCGCCGGCCTGCAACGCACACTGGTGCGCCGCAGCATCAATGCCGCGCGCCAAGCCGCTGACCACCGTCAAGCCCGCACGCGATAGTCCGGCGGCCAGCTTTTCCGCCGTCTGCCGACCGTACAATGTGCAGTGCCGCGACCCCACAATCGCCACGGCCAGCGCATCGGAGGGTTTCCACTCGCCGCGGCAATACAGCACCGGCGGCGGATCGCAAATCCGACCCAGCGGATCGGGATAGCCGTCCTCGAATTGCCAGAGGAGATCGATGCTGCGTTGCCGGCATTCGTCCAGTTCGCGCTGGGCGGCTTCGGGGCGCGACGTTTTGATCGCCGCTGCCAGCTTGGGTCCGACGCCGTCGACGTTCTGCAGCTCGGCCACCGAAGCATTCAACACGGCTTCCGCCGAGTGAAACCGCGCCAGCAGATTCTGCCACAGCCGTGGACCGAGGCCGGGGACCAGCCAGAGCTCGAGGCGGCGGAGACGCTCGGTGTCCGAATCGATGCGACTCGATTCATCGAACAGCGACGGCGTCATTGTGGGCTCCGCAAAGGCGACCCACGGGTTGCGACCCGTAGAGATTTCACACCCCCAGTGCCTCAATGATGCGCTGCAGGTTGTTCTCAACAACCACCGGGCGGTTGGCGAATGGGGCCGACTGCACGCCGTGCTTGCCGAGCTTGTCGGCGAAGACCTCGGCGTCGGCAGAATGGTACGCGACGGTGGCGGTCGGATCCTTGAGCTGGTGGCCGGTGAGAATGCACACCACGCGGTCACTGGGGGCGATCACGCCTTCCGCCCGCAGCAGCTTCGCGCCGGCGACGCTGGCCGCACTGGCCGGTTCGCAGCCGAAGCCGCCGGCGCCGACTTGCGCCTTCGCATCGAGGATGTCCTGATCGCTCACCTGACGCACCACGCCGCTGCAGATGTCGAGCGCCCGCAGGCATTTGATGAGGTTGACGGGCCGATTGATTTCAATGGCGCTGGCCAGCGTGGAGGCCCGGCGACGTTCGGCATCCATCTGCTCGTAAAACTGGTCGATCCGCGCGTGGTCGACGTTGCCGCCGTTCCAGTGCACGCCCTGCTGCTCGTAGAGCCGGTACAGCGTGTTAGCGCCCGCGGCATTGATGACCGCCAATCGCGGGATGCGCGAAATGAAGCCGAGCCCGTGCAGCTCGGCGAACGCTTTACCGAACGCGCTGGAGTTGCCGAGGTTCCCCCCCGGCACGACGATCCAGTCGGGAGGTTCCCATGCCAGCGACTCCAGCACGCGATACATGATGGTCTTCTGGCCTTCGAGCCGGAACGGATTTACGCTGTTGCAGAGGTAGATCCCCTTTTCACCGGCAACTTCGCGCACGCGGGCCAAAGCGTCGTCAAAATCGCCAAGAATCTGCAGCGTCTGGGCGTCGTAATCGAGCGCCTGCGAGAGTTTGCCATAGGCGATCTTGCCGCTGCCGACGAACACCACCACGCGAAAGATCTGCGTGGTGCTGGCGTAGATGGCCAGCGACGCGCTGGTGTTGCCGGTGGACGCACAGGCGGCGAGCTTCGCCCCCACCATCTGCGCGTGCGTGGCGGCGGCGGTCATGCCGTTGTCTTTGAAGCTGCCCGATGGATTGAGCCCTTCGTACTGCAGGAACAGCCCGCCTGCATCGAGCCCGACGTACCGACCCACCGGTTCCGACGGTTGCAGCAGCGTTTGACCTTCGCCGATCGTGACAATCTGTCCCGGCTTCGCAAACGGCAGCAACTCGCGAAATCGCCACACGCCGCTGAAGTCGAGCGAATTGCGGCGGTTGGCCCAACGGGCCTCGAACTCGCGCAGCGCCGTCGGGACGGGCACGCGGCTCCAGTCGTAATCGACGTCCAGCAGCGACTCGCACCGCGGGCACTCGGTATGCACGTCGCTCACCGACAGCGTGTACCCGCACGCCGGATTCAAGCAGCGTTGGAAGGCGAGATCAGTCATGAGCACGGCTTTTGTCAGGCGGTTTCGCTGAGCGGACGATGATGGCGGATCGTTGGACCGGTGTAGATCTGCCGGATGACGGGCGACTGCGGCTGGGACTTTTGCTCGGCGAAGTGGGCCATCCAACCGGCCAGGCGGCTGATGACGTACAGCGGCGCGAACAAGTCAGGCTCCAGGCCCAGATTGTCCAGGATGCGCGCCACCGACCAACTGAGCGCCGGAAGCAGTTGGGCCTGGTCCCACACCGCCTGCTCGATCGCCGCGGCCAACGGCTCCCGATCCGATCGGCCGGTCCGCTCGGCGACGACGCGGCAAATCGCTGACAAGCTTTCCGTCCGCGGATCCCCGACTCGGTAGACGCGGTGCCGAAATCCCGGCACGCGGCCTTGCCGTTCCAACGTCGTGCGGACCCAATTCTCGGCGCGATCGGGCGTGCGGACGGCGTGCAGCACGCCCAGCACTTCGGCTGGGGCGCCGGCGCACTGCGGGCCCCGCGCGACGGAAACGCCTGCCAGCAGCGCCGAGGAGAATGAACTGCCCATTGCGGCCGCCATCCGCACCGACAGCGTGGCCGGTGTGAAGCCGTGCTCGGCACCGAGAATCAGCAGGGTATCCAGCACCCGTTCCAGCCATGCGGGCGGTTCGTGGCCTTCGAGCAGGCACCACAGGTTGGAGGCGAAACTCAATTCCGAATGCGGCTCCACGGGACTGGAGCCGCGACCCAAGCGACGCCAGGCGGCGGTTAACGCCGCGATGCGGCCCAACCACACCGGAAAGTGGTCCGCCAACGACAGACCGGCATCCGGTGCGTCGTCCGAGTCCCGCAACGGCTCTCGCGCGAGCGCAGCCAGCAGCACGTCGGTGGCATTCGCCTCTGTCGGCACGCGCTGCAGCCATTTGACGAGCGCCGGAGGCAACGTCATTGCGCCGTGCAGCAGAGCCTGCCAGTCGGCGAGCTGTTCGTCCGTGGGCAAGTCGCCGGTGATCAGCAGGTACGCCGTCTCGGGGAAGTGCGACGACGACGCCAGCTCGTCCGCCGGGTAGCCGCGATACAGCAGTTGCGGCTCCAGCGTTGAGATGGCGGTGTTCCACGCCATCGGGCTGGCGTTCTCGTTGGTCGGCGGCTTCACGGTCATCCCTCGATCAACATCGGCGAGTTGGCGGCCCGCGTGCTGCCGATTCTACGGCGATTCGCACCGCAGCGAAACTGCGGTTGTGGTGTTCCTGCCGGCGGCGCGGCAGAATGCCGGGGCGAACATCGAATCGGTGCAAGCCGGGACGGCCTCATATGACGCGGCTGGGTGTGCTGTTGCCGAACCCCGAACTGACCCAGGCAGCGCTGCAGACTGCCGCGGAGCAGGACATTCCCGCCGTCGAGCTGACCAGCAACTGGATTGACACCGGTTCGTGCCGGTCCGATCAGGTCGTTCTCGTCGATGCCACGAATCTGCATCGGCTGCCTGGTGGCGAGTCGGAGGCGCTGTTGCTTCTGGCGATCGCTCCCCACGACGATTTGTTGGATGCGTCGCATGTGTCGATTGCCGGCCTGGTGCGGACGCACCAGTTGGCGGACGACCTTGCGGACGCGTGGCAGTTGACTCGGCCGGAACCGGCGGCCTTGGGCGATGCGGCAGTCCTGTCGCCGTATCTGGTCCAGCTCGATAGTTGCCATGCGCTGCCCAACGAGCGCCGGCTGGCCTTTGCCGCGGCTCGGGCGTTGAAACGCAGCCTGCAGCTCCAGGCGGGTGCCGGTACGGCGCTGTCCGCCCGGTGTGCGGCGGCGGTGTTCGAGGCCCTCGAAAACGCCATGTTCCATGGCAACCTGGAACTCAGCTCCGGTTTGAAGCAGCCCGCCACGGCGGACGCCTACGCCGCCCTTCTCGAACAACGGCAGCGGCAACATCCGTATCGCGACCGCCGCGTGTGGGTCACCACGCAGATCGCACCGCACGCCGTGCACGTCACCATCCGCGACGAAGGCCAAGGGTTTGACGCCTCGCGGTGGAACACCGGGCCCCCGTTTGCCTCGGAGCCGCCGGCGGGTTCGGCGCCCCCGGAGCGTCGCGGACGCGGCTGGCTGGTCGTGCAACACTTCTGTTCGGTTGTTCGTTACAATGAGGCCGGCAACGAAGTCACGCTGACGGTTCCGTTGGCCGAATCGTTGCCGGCCCCCAAACGCCCTTCACCCGCAGAGATCGTACCGTCGTCTCGGGTCTGAGAGACCGGCATGACACAGGTGGTCATTCTCGAGCCGTCGCCGCCGCAGCGCGAGGCGCTGGCCTATGTGCTGCGCGAGGCGGGGCTGTCGGTAACGGCGACCGACGATCCCTCCCTGATTCGCGATCCGCTGGAGTTGCCGCAAATCAAGCTGATCGTCGTGGGTGAGGGCGGGCTCTCCGAATTTCGCCAGGCGCTCGCCGGCCGGCTGCCGCGGCCCATCCCGGTGGTCGCCCTCACGGAGCCCGGGAACTTTCGAGGGATCGTGCAGGGGCTGTGCATCGGCGCTGCGGACATCATCTCCCGCGACCGCCCCGCCGGCGAATTGATTGCCCGGCTGCGCGCGGCGATGGACTCCGCCCCGACCGATCGCGAATCCCACCCCAAGCCGCCCGACGAAATCCTCATCGACATGGACGGCCACACGGAGCGCGTCGCCGTTTCGACGGAACGGCTGCTCGGCCTGGTGGCGCAAGTCTGCGAGGACGCCACGCGGCTGCAGAAGCGGTACGATGCCGAGCTCACGCAGCGCCGCCGCGTGGAAGCGGCATTGATGGAGTCGGAAGCGTTTTACCACTCGCTGGTCGAATCGCTGCCGCTCGCCATGTTCCGCAAAGACCTGGAGGGTCGGTTCACGTTCGTCAACCGGCTGTTCTGCCAGGCCACCCGCAAGTCGGCCGACGAGATCATCGGCAAGACCGACTACGATTTCTTTCCCCGGGAGCTCGCCGAAAAATACCGCGCCGATGACAGCCGCGTCGTCGAAACGCAGACCGACTTCGAAACGGTTGAGGAGTTTCAGACGCCCACCGGGGAGCTGCAGTTCACGCACGTGCTGAAAACGCCGGTGTTCGACGCGTCGGGCAAACCCGTGGGCATTCAAGGCGTGTTTTCGGACGTCACCGATCGCATGCGAGCCGAGTCGGCCTTGGAGCAGGAGCGCTACCTGCTCGACAGCCTCATGCGCAGCATCCCCGACAACATTTACTTCAAGGACACCGAGGGGAAGTACCTGCGAATCAACGCCGCCAAAGCGGCCTCGTCCGGGCTGATGGACCCCAAAGACGCCATCGGCAAGACCGACGCCGATTTCTTTGCACCGGCCCACGTCGAACGCGCCCGCGTCGATGAAGAGGAAGTCATGCGGACGGGTCAGCCGCTCATCGGCAAGGAAGAGCGCATCGCCTACCCCGACGGGAAAGTGAGGTGGATGTCGACCACCAAGCTGCCGCTTCGCGACCGCCAAGGACAGGTGATCGGCACGTTCGGGGTGTCCCGCGACATCACGACGCTGAAACTGGCACAGGATGCTTTGAAGGACGCCGCTGAGGCCG
>Ga0073934_10004604_pt1 | contig 22606 bp, 14 predicted proteins | sample LarsenN4metaG_FD_76834 | JGI IMG/M metagenome (GOLD analysis project Ga0073934, IMG submission 76834) | Hot spring sediment bacterial and archeal communities from British Columbia, Canada, to study Microbial Dark Matter (Phase II) - Larsen... ...
GGTAATCGCGCGTTGCGATACGTAATTTGATCTGACCGAATCGCCAATAGCGCCTCGAAACCCGTTGCACCCGCTGCCGCAATGTAATCGTCCTGATCGACGCCGTCGCCGCTGACGCCAATACCGCCGGCAAGCTGGCTGCGCCCGTCCGGGCCATTTTTATAAAGTGGAATTCCACCGGGAAAAATCGTAATGCCGTTTTGAAAAGGCTGTCGCGTTGGCAGCAAGCGTTGATATTGAAAATCAAATTGGCCATCGACGTAAATATAAAGCGGACCCATCTCAGACGGCTGAACGCTTGGCGGTGTGCCTTGATTGATTCCGGGCGGATAATAACGTTGCGCCAAAAATCCGATGGCGCGCGTGCTCATCGCCAGCGGTTGATTCGCCGGCAGGCCGAGAGTCGTTCGCAGGTTCGCGCCGAGCGGATCGCCGGGATTGCTGAACGCCACGACCGTCCGCGCTTTTTGCACGCTCACGTCGTAACTGAACGTCGTAGCATCCGGCGTGCGCCATATACCGAGCACCGTGCCATCGAGATCGGTAACGGCAATGAACACCCGCGCCGGCAGGCCCAACGGCAAGCGAATCGCCGCGCGCGTGTTGTTGGCTCGATTCACCGCTTGCGTGAAGATTTGCCGAACCTCGTCGGCAGTCAAAACCGACCCGCCTTTGATGCTGTAATCGCGCATGGCATCATACGTCACTTCGCCTTGCACGGGCAATTTGGGCGAAGGCGTCGGCTGAATCGGATAAGCCGGATCAACGGCGCCGCGCGTCGCCAGGCTATCGAAAGTTAGATTGAAATTTCCGGCAGGAGGGAGGGCGTTGGCATAAGGCAGCCGGATGCCATCGAGATAAATATTGTCGCCGCGAAATTGGTTCGTCACTTCGTAACCGATGATGGCGCCGAGCGCGATGATTTCATCCCGAAGAACGCCGGTGCAATAATTGTTGATGCCGTTGAGCAAGGTAAACGTGTCGGAGCCGCCGCTGATTCCCAAACCGCCGGCGAGCGCGCCGTTTTTGTAAATGGGAACGCCGCCGGGAATGTTCGTCAATCCCGGTTGCGGCGGCGCCGGCGGCTGCTGCGGCCCGAGCGGTGGAAGAGGGCCGCCGTTTGGCTGAACGTCGCTGTCGCTGCGGCTCGAAAAAGGCACGCCAAACAACGGCCCGGCGGCTGTGTTGTCCGCGTTGGGAGGAAAATGACTGCGCGTAATGAAACAGGCGGTGACCGTCGTGAAAGCATGCTGATTGCTGCTGAGAAACGCCGCCGTGCGGGCTTTTGCAATTTCACCGAACAAAGACTCGGAAGCCGCGCCGACTCGCCGCGCGCCGTTCATGCGAAAAACCCCGAGAATATTGGCTTCGCGATCGACGACCGCAACGTTGATGGTTTCGTTGAGACGCTGCGCCTGTTCCACCGCCTGCGCCATCAATTTTTGAACATCCTGTGTCGTTAAAGCTGGCGTCTCGGCCGGCGTCGACATCATCGGCGACTTTACCGAGTCGCAGCCGCAGAGGCCGAGGCTCATCAATCTGATCAACATCACACTCATCACAGCCTTCATCCGGAATCGGAATGTCATGAGAATTACTCCTGTCAAAAATTTTGTAGTCGCGCCTTTAGGCGCTCAATGTATCCAAACAACACAAAAGTGCGCTATCTCAAAAAAATCTACTTTTGCTCCAAAATTTCCACCACCACCGGCCCTTTCGGCTTGGCGACGCACGCCAAACGGTATTTTCCCGGCTCGAGTTTGTTGATATCTTCAAGCGTCTCCTGCTCTTCATCACCAACCGGACTCATGTTCTCGAGGCCGGAAACAATTCGAATCGGATCGAGGCCGCAACTGCCGATGCGGCAATCCGCTTTGAATTTCAAGCCGTTTTTTTCGGCAATTTCGCAAATCGTTTGGCCGGCTTTGAAGGAGCAGCTCTTGCCAAAATTTTTAAAGACAACGAACATGCCCTCCAATTTTGCCGCTTCCGGCCTGGCTTCTTCAATCTTTTTGTTTCGCGCTTCCGACCTTTGACTTCGGACTTCGGACTTTAAACTTCGGACTTCTTTTAATTCGGTGTCAAAGACGATGGTCCGCCGCGCGGTTTCTTTTTTCAACTTGAATTTAAAAAGCTGCTGGCCGATGCGAAATTGATCATCCAGCTCCAACGGCACGGAATTTTTGATTTTCAGAAAACTGCCGTTGGCGCTGCCCAAATCCTTCACCCACATCCTGCGATCCTTGACCGTGATCGACAAATGGCGGCGCGACAGCGTCATGTCGTCCTGATCCAAAGTGACATCCGGCGCCTGGCGGCCAACGACGATGGTTTGACTCAACAGCTCGTAACGATTCTGCGGCTTGCCGGCGGCGTCGAGGTGGATGAAAGAATACCCGCCGTTTTCCGCGTCAAACAACAGCATTTGCCTGCCGAGGCGAACGACGGTGCCGTGAAAAATTTCCGCGGGCCGCGCTTCTTTCAATTTAATGAAGACACCGTTGGTGCTGCCGTCGTCGCGGAGAAAATAGCCTTCGGGGCCATGCGAAATCGAAGCGTGCCGGCCGGACATCAGCATGTCTTCCGGAAAATTGATGTCGCAATCTTTGCGGCCGATCGTCGTGATGCCGTTTTTATTGACGGCAAACTCCTCCGCTTCCACATTTCCCGAAATAAGACGAACAAGAAATGCCTGGTGCTCTGCGGAGAACTGCGCCACGGTAAAACTTTTTTTGGGCGGACCGTCGCTTCCGGCAATTGAGGTTTTGGCGCCGGCAAATTTGGCCTCGGCGCGTTCCTCCTCAAAATCGAGATCGACGCGAATGACTTTTTTGCCGGCGAGTTTTTGCGCCACGACTTCGGCGACGAGAACGCCGTCGCGCAGCGCCGCCTTGATGTTGCCTCTTCGCCTGATTTCTTGAAAAGATTTCGGGTCGGCGTCAAAATTTTCCGTTTCAAAATAGGCCGGGCTTAAAATATCGCCGATCAAATAAACATTCGGTTGTTGCGTTTCGAGCAGCGGCGTCACCACGAAGCGCTGTTTGTTGCCCGGCCCGCCGGCCGCCATTTCGATTCCAAGTGAATTCAAAAAAGCCGTCGGGATGTCCTCACCGATGCAAGCGATGCAATGCTCTTTGGGAAATTCGAGGTGAGAGCTCTCGAGCGGCCGGCCGTCGAGGCGGCGGCGATCCGTGCGCAGCGAGAGATATTCTTTTTTGTCATCGGCCGTCATCACCGCAACCGGCTCGCTGTAGGCATAATGGCGAATGTTGCCGTTGCCCAGATAAGCGTCGAAAAATGCCTCGGCCAGCGCTTTCGAGACCTTCGGCAATTTGTCGCCGCGATAGGACCAGTAAACCGCGGTCGAATCGTTCGCCTTGATTTTCGCCTGTGAAATCGCAATCACCGCCTCCGCCGCGGAGGTGCCGCCACCGATCACCAACGCTGGCGCGCCGACGTACAAAGCCGGATCCGATAAACGATACGCGATGCCTTCCGTATTGCCGGGAATATCGAAACGGCGCGGCACGCCGCGGCCAATCGCAATGATGACATGCTTCGCAAGATATGACATCTCGGTTTTGTTGTGGTGATTAAAAGCGCGCGCCTGCCAAATGCCGTCGCGCTGCCGTTGCAGGCCGAGAAGCTCGACGCCGGTCTGGCCGGGAATATTGTGATCGCGATAAAATTTTTTCCACTGCCGGCACATCTCATCTTTGTCGATAGGGGAGAAGCGCAGCAGAGAAATCAAACCGTCGCCTCTCGGGAATTGCATGTTGTCGCCGCCGCCGTAGTCGGGAAGAATCAGCTTGTCTTTGGCGTAATCGCGAATGCGCTTCATCACGTCGTCAAAATCGATGACCAGCGCGGCCAGCCCCAACTCTTTGGCGCGAAATGCCGCCGCCGTTCCCGCCGGTCCGCCGCCGACAATCAGCATGTCCAAAACTTCCGGCAAGCGCACCGGCTGCTTGAGAATAAATGTGCCGTCGGCAAGGATTTCGTGATTTGCGTTCATACCAAATGCCCGATACTCGAGGCTTTATGCCTTTCAGGCTGAACCGTTCGAATCAACCGCGCATCAACGTTGCCAAAGCGCAGCGCCGTGTCGGGTTCAATGCCAATCTCCGCCACAGCGGTTTGCTTGCCGACAAAAGTGTGATTGCGGCTGCCGAGATCTTTCACAAAAACTTTGCCGGCGTTGACGGTCAACACAGCGTGGCGTCTCGAAATCGAAGGGTCGTCGATTTCGATTTCACATTGCGGCGACCGGCCGAGAAAATTTTCGCCGTTTTTGAGCTGAGCGGTTTTTATGCGCCGGCCGTTGCTGCTCATTTCCAATAGAAAAACCGGCTGATTTGCCGCCCTTTTTTTGTTCTCCGCGAGAATTTCAATCAGCGTTTTGCCATTGCGGTCGGATGAGATTTTTTTCTCCGGCGCGACACGAACCGGAATTGACGCCGCCTCGAGCAGGGTTTTGCCGTTGGTTTTTCCATTTGCCGGTAACGTCTCGGCGGTTTCATCTTTGACAAACAGCGGTGTTACACCTGTTTTTTTTATTCGGCTTTTCGATCCCGTGGCGACGGTCGTTTCTCTTCGCGCCGGTTTCTTTTCGACAGACTCGTGCTCATAGTTGTCGATGACTTGAAAAATGAAATCGAACTTCTGCGCAAAGGTGATGATGCTCAACGCCTCCAGTTTTTCCTTCTTTTTCACCCGCACGCCGTCAACCTGCGTGCCGTTGCGGCTGCCGAGATCTTCCAGAATGTAGTCTCGCGATTTTTCGTCGAAATAAATGCGCGCATGCCGGCCGGAGACAATCGGCGGCGCCAGCACGATGCTGTTCGCTCTGCTTTTGCCGATCGTGGCTTCTTTGGTAAACTCGAAATTCGATCCGGCGAAAAATCCGGTGGTGCAAAAAAGTCTGGCTTTCATTTTTTCATATTCTATAAAAATTTTGTAGTAGCGCCCACGGGCGTAGCCTTCAGGCGCTATTCGTCGGGAATTTAAAATTTTCTGAATTCGTCGATATTATCATTGCCTCAAAACTTTGCGCCTGAAGGCGCTACTACGAAAATCAATCCAAATACAACAAGAGACTCGAACGATTGGTTTTGTCCGGATGAAAATAATGACAGGTCACGCAGCGATTGGAGGTTTCTTCGCTGTTGTGACAGGCGCGGCAGTTTTCAATATCCGGAATATTTTGAATCGCCGCGCGGTCTTGCGCGCTTTTGACCGTCGCGGCGGCTGCGTCCCGCCGTGGCGGGATGATCGGGATTTGCGTATGGCATTCCAGGCATCGTCGCTGCACGATATGCGCGCGGTGGTTGAATTTGGCGCGCTGCAAAATTCGCTGATCTTTTTGCACGCGCAAAATGGCCGCCTTGTCGACCGTGTGACACTCGCGGCAGGGCGCAGTCAATGATGCCGCCAAATCGTTCAGCCCGGCGATTTGAGCGGGATTCAAGTTTGCATTCACTTTGGCCGCCGGCCAGACAAATTTCGGCTCGCCGGTCAAAAGCGGCTGGCGTTGAATTTTGTTGCGCGCGGCTTTGAGCAGCGAGTCGATTTTGGCCAGTTCTCTTTGCACCTCCGGCTCCGGCCTGCCGCGCAAGCCGGCCGCCTGCTCTTGCAGGGATTGAATCGCTTCCAGATAAATGGGCGTTGCCGCTGCTTGTTTATTTTGCATTGCAGTTTCACCGGCGGTTTTGAGCAATTCGGCCAAACCGAGATTGGGATAAAGCGTGCGCCGGATCGTTTTCAAATTTTCCAAAATCCACGGCTCCTCGTGACGAACCGGCGATTTCATCAGGCGATTGCCGGGCTTGATTTGAAACTCGTTGGGATTGGTGTTGAACGCCCACATCGTGCCGGGACTGCGCCGGCTGCGAATCGCTTCGAGCGTTTCAACGCCGGGCTCCAACAGATTATCGGCCGTTTTAATTTTGAGCACCGGTGTTGCGACAGTACCCGTCAAATGACAGGCGTTACAGTGCGTCTCAAATTCAATCAGTTCAAAATGCCTGCCGTCGGGCTGCGGATTATGGCAATATAAACAGGCTCTTTCGATATCTGTCAATTTTTCGCGTTTGACGACTTCCTTGACGTGCTTGATGTGAGTGAATGCCAAAGTCGAATCATCCGGAATTCTTTTCGTCACAAACTGAAACTGCGGATGGTTTTTGTTGAACGAGCCGTAAACATGGCACGAGGTGCAATAGGCGTCCGGCACATTGGTGCTGAAGGCGTTGCGACCCTGATGTTCCTGATGGCAGACGGCGCAAGCGGTTTCTTGGGCGGAAAAATTAGCTGCGGCGGTTTTCAACCGCTGCACCTCGCCGGAGCGATAAACGTAGTGGCCGGCAAACGTATAGACGCCGAGTTTGTCGCCGGTTTTCTCGTGGCATACCGAACATTTTGCGCTGGCCGCGGCTTTGAAAGGCTCGTGGCACGAGGCGCAATCTTTCTCAAATTTGGCGTGAGGCGATGAGAGCGGGCCGCTGGCGGTGATGCTGTTTTTGAGAAAGAAAAAATCAATGACATAATAACCCAAAATGCCACAGCATATCAACCCACCGGCGACCAGCATGGCGCGCCGGGGGTCGGGAAAAACATATTTTCGCGAGACGGAAAGCCTGAGGTCGCTGAAAGTGCCTTTGTTCTCCTTACTATTTCCTTTTTGAGTCATGTAAGATGCAATCAATTTCTTTGCCCGCTAAACACACCAAAAACGCGAAAAAATTTTCGTGTATTTAGTGTATTTGGTGGGCTAATAATAAAGCACCGCAAATAAATGCAATCCGAGCAAAACGAGCAGAGCGAGCGACGCCGGCACGTGCGTGTAGAGCCACAAGCGCAGGAGGCGCTGCAGCGTGTAATGCGCGTCGATCTCGAGTTTGGTTTTGTAAAAGGCTTCCAGCTTGTTCAATTTTTCTTTCTCCGCAACGGGAAGAAAGCCGCGCAAATAATCAAATTGTTTGAGGCGCGACTGAATGCCGCCGGTGATGTCGAGGCAATAAATCAGGCGCGGCCGCGGCGTGACCAGCGCCATGGCGATTTGCTTTTGATAAAAATCCTTGATTGGCTCGGCGCAGGTTTCAATCAAGGCTTCGACCTTTTCGCCGATTTCCTGAATAAGCTCGGGGATGCGCTCGTAAACCACTTCGATGGCGAGGCCGGAGGTCAAAAGTTTGGGAATCCATTTTTGCAAAACGGCGCCGAGAAGACCGCTCGCCGTGACCCATAGGCTGAGAAACCAGAGCCACCAGGTGAGAATGCCGTGCGGCTGGCGAAAGCCGGTGTGCATGAACGTGAGCAGCAGAAACAGCGCGCCGCCGTAAAGATGAAAGTGCAGCCAGATTTGCGCGTTGCCGAGCCCGGTTTTCAAAGCGAACTTTGTCATGCGGCGCTGCAATCCCAGTAACGCGGCGCCGATCATCAAGATGGCGGCGAGCGCGCCGTAGGTCAATCCCCATATATTGGAGGGACGAACGTCGAAGAAAGCGGCATTCAACAAAAAGACGATTCCACAGAGGACAATTGCCGCCGCGAGCAAGCGCGAGGCGGATGATCTTGCGCTCCGTTTGATGAAATAAAAAAACACGTTGCGAACCATGGTTCACACAAACCTGTAAGTGAATTTCATATTCGTGTCACTCCCCTCGCCAATTTGCTGTAGGCTGGTCAATAAGATGTGTGTAAATAAAGCATCTCAATGCAGACCGTCACATGAATTTGGCAAATGCGGTGCCAGGCTATTTTCAAAAATTTCCGCAACTCTCGCCCTATGAAAGTATATTTGAATAAACATATCGCATTTCTTTCACGGCTAGGAAGGGCCGGATTATTTTACTCCTTATATAAACGCGCCACCTCCCAAGGACAGGGGTTCAACTCGGCAGTCTCGTCATCTCGACACCTCAAGTTATTGTTTGCCGGTAAGGCTTTGGATGCTTGCCGCACGGCCAAATAATCAATCAACCTGTTTTCGCGAAAAATTTGAAAAAGAGGATACGCATGTTACCTTTGTCATGGACGTACGCAAGAGTTTTCGTCGCCGGTTTTCGTCGATTCATCAGCAGTTTGATTGGTTTCATTTTGCTGCTCGGCGTCGTATGGCCGAACACCAAAGCTTTTGGCCAAACCGGCGCAGCGATCGCGAAGATAACGAGATCCGGCTTTGCCAAATCCAACCAGAATAAAGTTTTCTACCATGACGGCAAATGGTGGGCGATTGCCTACAACACCTCCGCTGATAAGTGGTATGTTTGGCGATTCAGCGGTGGAACGTGGTCAAAAACGGCCCAACTCAACACAAGCAAGTCATTCAAATATGACGCTGTGCTCAATTCCGCTGCCGGCAAACTCTACGTCCTGGGGTCGCATACCAGCAGCTCGGAATTTTACCGCTTTTCGTATTCAACAAGCACGGCGACATGGACGAAAGATGCGGGCTTCAAAGTCAATCCGGGTTTCACGAATAATGACGGCAGCAATCCCATCAGTTTGATTCAAGCCCCAAACGAAGACTTATGGATTTTTCGGGTGACGGGAAATAAGCTGCAAGCGAAGCGCTCGACCGATGGCGGCGCAACTTGGTCGGCCGCCATCGATGTAAAAACCGGTTTGACGACGGCGTCGGGAACGACGGATGGTGTGGCTTTCACGGCTGGCGGCAATAGTTATGTCGGCGTGGCTTATGGCGAGACCCCGCAAAGCGGGGCCGGCAGCCAATACGGTTTTCTGATTCATCGCGATGGCGACCCCGATAACGTTTGGACGGATGAATCGGCGGCGTTGACATTTTTCGGCAGCGAGCGCGCGAGCAATAAAATTGCCGCAACCACCGATCAGTATCATAACGTGTATCTTTTTACGCAAAACGCCAACGTGAGCGGCGGCGATCCGAATAACACGTTATACAAACGCAGTAACTCCGGAAGTTGGACAAAATTTGTTGTGAATGACAACGCTTCCGGTTTGAATTGGAAAACTCCGGCGGTGGTGGCTGATATTTCCAATGATGTTTTGTATGTGATGGGCGTTAATGCTTCCACTAAATTTGCGGAATATAAAACCTGCGCGATCGGCGCTGAAGCAAGTTTGAGCGCGGCGGCAGCGACGGCGGCGCTTGCCGCAAGCGGCGCGTCATTTGATGATTTGAGCGTGCCAACGCCGTTTGTCGATGCCGCGAGCGGGCTGATGATTTGCGGCGACAATCTCACGGCGAGTGATATTTGGTACAATCAACTCGCGTTAGGTCCAGCCAACAGTGGACAATCTCCGGTTACAGTCAATAGCGTCAACGTTGCGCCAAATGAAGCGAATATGGCGGGAAGTTACAGCATCTCCTTGACGCTCGGCGATGAAGGCGCCTTGACTGCGGGCAGCCCTACGGCCGCAGGCGGCGAGATCACGATTCAATTTCCCGCCAACACTTTTGTGCCGAACAGCATCGCGGCGAATCAAATTACCGTCAATGGAACCGCCGCGGCAGCGATTGTTTCCAATAGCAACACACGCGAAGTGACGATTACGACGCCGATCGATCTTGCCAACAGCACGAATGTGACGCTCGGGTTTGACGCCGGCGCCAATCTGCTCAATCCGGCCAACGCCGGAAATTATTCGCTGCAAGCTTCGACGAGTGTGCAAACGACGCCGGCCAATTCGCCGAGCTATGCCATCACAGCGGCAACGACGACGGTTTCCGCGGCAACCGTGACGCCGAATTCGGGGACGACGAATACGGCATCCGCCTACACAATTGCTTTCAATCTTGGCAGCCATGGCCGCTTGGTTTCCGGCAGTTCCATCACTTTGACATTCAATAATGCCACAACGGTGACGAACGGCAGTCTCAGCGGCGTGCAAGTCGATAACGTGAACGCGACAGCGACCGGCAACAGCAGCAATAAAACTGTCACGATTACCGTCCCCGCTTCGCTGAGTCTCGGCAACGGCGCGGCGGTCACGCTGAGTTTGCCTTCGTCGGCCATCACGAATCCGGCAAGCGGCGGCAGCTATACTCTCACCGTAACGACAAGTGTGGAAACCACGCCGGTTACGTCAAACGCGTATACCATCGTGTCTCTGCCGTTGCCGCCGCCTCCGGCAACGGGCGAAGACGAGCCGATTTCCGGTTCCACCGGCGGTTACGATAAGCCGCATCAAAACCGGCCTTTTTATCACGGCGGGGTGTGGTGGACGGCGGCAAGAAAATCTTCCGACGACAAATGGTATTTGTGGAAACTCAACGGCACTTCCTGGTCGGCGGAATTGCAAATCGACAGCCGCAGCAGCACGCGGCCGGATTGTTATGTCGATTCGCCAGCGAATAAACTTTACATCCTGCTGGCTTCGTCATCCAGCACGGGAACGAAAATTTTGCGTCTTTCTTATGCGGGGAGCGCCTGGAGCATCGATGCCGGTTTTCCGGTGGTGTTGAGCAGTTTTACTTTTTCGAGTGAGTCCGGAAATGTTTTTGTCAAAGCGAAAAACGGCGAGCTGTGGGCGTTTCGTTATTACAGCGGCAAGGTCGAAGGCAAGCGCTCGAGCGACGACGGGCTGAGTTGGTCTTCGACTTTCACGGTGAAGAGCAGCCTGGAGAGCGCCGGCTTGTGTGATGCGGTGGCGTTTACGAGCGCCGGCGGTGAAAATTACGTCGGCGTCGGCTACGCGGAGAACACCTCGACCAGCGGCAAATTCGGTTTTCTCCTTCACAAAGACGGCGATCCCGACGGCGATTGGACCAACGAAACGAGTTTGATGCCGCAGTTTAGCAGCGCCTTGAGCGATGATCACATGTCAATGGCCGTGAGCCCGAATAATGAAATCTTTTTTATCTGCAAAACGCATCCAAGCTCAAGCTCAGCGGCTGGCATTGGCCTGTTGAAACGCAGCGCCGGCGGCGGTTGGCAGAATTTTACAGTTCAACAAGACGGTGGCTGGACAAGGCCGGCGGTGGTGATTGATGAAACCAACAACGAGCTTTATGTTTTCGGCACGCAAGAAGCTTCGCCGGAATACGGCCAGTACAAGAAATGCGCGATTGGCAATGAAAGCTCGTTGAAAAACACGGCGCCGGTAAATATTTTTGACGATACCGGCTTCAATAATCTTTCGGTGCCGCAGCATGGCGTGACCGACGCGACGGAGCTGCTGGTGTGTGTCGAGAAAAGCTCGGGCAGCGCGATTTGGTACAATATGCTGCCAATTTCCGGAAGCGGCTCGTCAACAAAAGCGGCGGCGAATACGGTGGCGGATAACAGCGCCGAGGTTTCGGATGATGGCGAACTGCCGCGTGTTTCGGCGTATCCGAATCCATTCTCGACCGCAGGGAGATCCCGCCTCGCGGGAAATCCGGCGACGACGATTCGTTTTAAGTTAAATACGCGAGTGCCAGTCACACTGCAAATTTTCAATCTGCGCGGCGCGCTGGTGAAAACGTTGCTCGATCGCGATCTCGACGCCGGGACGCACGAGCAGTTTTGGAATGGCCGCGACAATTTCGGCCGGCAGGTGGCGAGCGGAACATACTTTTATCGTTTGCGCCTCGGCGCGGAAGTGTGGCGGGGGCGGTTGGAGATGGTGAAGTGAAATGGAACTCGTGAAACGTAACTCGTAAAACGTAAACCAGCATCATTACGTTTTACAAGTTACGTTTTATGCCTTTACTTCTTTCCTCCCTCGGCTGAGGTCGATGTCGCCGATTTCGGCATGAGATATTTGTCGTACCAAGCCAGGTAACGTTCGAGGCGATCGCGCTGATAACTCGGCTTGGTGATGCCGTGAAATTGGCCGGGGTAAATCACGAGTTGCGTGTCGAGGCCGAGGCTGCGCAGCGCCTGATACATTTGCTCGGAATTGAGCAGCGGCACGTTGAAATCATCCTGGCCGCACAAAAAGAGCGTCGGGGTGACGATGCGATCGGCGCGGAAGAAAGGAAAGGAAATCCGCATCCAAACGCCGGGATTTCGCCACGGCGCGCCAAGCTCCATTTCGTATTCGCGAATATATTGATCGGTGCCGTAGCCGGCAAGGATGTTTGATATGCTCGAGCCGCTCACCGCGGCTTTGAAGCGCGAGTCCTGCGCGATGACGTAATTCGTCAACATGCCGCCGTAGCTCCAGCCGCCGACGCCGAGCCGCTCGCGATCCGCCAGGCCTTGCGCCACCACATAATCAACCGCCGCCAAAACATCTTGCGCATCTTTATTTCCCCAATCCGCATAAATCGCGGTTGCAAATTTTTCGCCGCGGCCGGAGCTGCCGCGCGGATTTGCCGCGACCACGACGTAGCCGCGCGCCGCGAAAAGCTGCCAATCGAACATGAACTCGTTGCTGAATTGAGACACCGGCCCGCCGTGAATGCGCAGGATCGCCGGATATTTTTTGCCGGCTTCGTAGTTCGGCGGTTTCACCACAAAAGCGTTGATCGTCATGCCGTCTTTGTTTTTGAAACTGATTTCTTCAACCGCGCCGAATTTGAGCTTGACCAGCCAGTCATCATTCTTGCGCGCCAGCGGCCGCAGCGCCTGAAGATCGAGCGCAAAGACTTCAGGCGGTTCGTGCGGACGGCTTGCGAGTAGAACGATTTTGCCGTCCGGCGCCGTGTCGAAATCACTGACTTCACGCCGATCCTTCACGAGGTATTCAACATTTCCGCCGGCAGCCGGCGCTTTGGCGAGCCATCTGGCGCGATCTTCTTCCAGCAAAAAGTAAAGTGTGGCGCCATCGCTCGACCATTGCGGATCGAGCATGTTGCGATCAATCGGCGCGACTAATTTTGCTGTGCCGCCAGTCGCGGATATAACGGCAAGCTGATAAACCGCGTAATAAATCAGCTTAGGCGGCCCGCCTTGCAAATAAGCAATGTACTTGCCGTCTGGGCTCCACGCCGGCCGGCTCTCCCAATCCGGATGGCAATCCGCGCCTTCGAATGTCGTAAGCTGCCGCGGCGTCGCGCCGGCTTTGGCGGCAATGACATATAAATCGTAATTGTCGTGGCGGTCCGCATTCGGCCCGCGCTTGCTCACAAAAACAATCGACGAGTTGTCGGGCGACCAGGCCGGAAAATATTCGTCATCATCGCCGGGCGTCAGCAAATCCGCCTTGCGCGTCGCCAGCTCGAACACGTAAAGATGCTGGCGAAAATGGCGTAAATAGCCGGTTTCATCTTTTTTGAATTGAAAGCGGTCGATGACCATCGGCTTCGGCGTTTTCTTCTCATCTTTTTTGAGCGCCACCGCTTCCGAATCAGGATCTTGCACGATCAGCGCCAGGCGTTTGCCGTCCGACGACCAAACGTAATCATTCACCCCGCCTTTGAAGTCCGTGATCTTCTCCGCCTCCCCGCCGTCGCGATTCATCAGCCAAACTTGATCGGTTTCCTCCTCAACATTTCTGCTCGAAAGAAACGCGAGATATTTGCCATCGGGGCTCCAGCGCGGCGTGTGCTCGTTTTCTTTGCTGAACGTGAGCTGCACGGTCTTCGCGCCATCCCAGCTTGTCATCCACAGGTCGCTATTCTTTTTGTCCGCTTTCATGTCGGCGGTGCTGACGGTATAAACCACCCATTCGCCGTCCGGAGAAATTTGCGGATCGCTAACGTCGCGCAGTGTGGCGAGATCGTCGAGCGTGAGCAGGCGTTTCTCGGGCGTTTGGGCGATCAACGCTGGCGCAATTAAAGTGATAAAAAGCAGATAAACGAAAATGAGTTTAGTTTGTTTTTTCATGAGGTCTCCAACTTTGTAACTCGACATTTATGTCGAGAAGAAACAATACAGGCGACATGAATGTCGCATTACAATTTTAGCCTTAATGGGTATAGGTTCGGCTTCAGTACAGCTCTATCGAGACGATGACTTGACCGTGATCGGACTGCCATGCCGGAATCTCCTCGTTCGCCAATTTTTGGTCGATAAGATGATCATTGAACACCCGCATGTATTCAAAGAAACCGATCCGGTTTGGATTGGTTGGAGAAAATTCTTCGGACAAGAGAATGTGATCGAGCGATTCGTGGTGACCATCGTGCAGATGCGTATAAAACACATCACGATGGCTTCTTTTGAGCTGAAGATCGGCCGCGCTGTAAAGGAATTGATCCCAGATGCTTTTTTTCTTTTCAAAATCGAGTTTCTTCGATGGCGGCGAATCGGTAATGATATTGGTGGTCACGCTTTGGCCGGTATCGTTCAAATCCCCCAGCACGACGACAGGCATTTGATTGTTTTTTAGCTCGTCGATCAAAATAAAACGCAGCGCCGCGGCTTCCGCCGTCCGCACGATAAGCGATTTGGCTTTGCCAAGCGCCAGCGCTTTTGCATCATGTTTGGCGCTTTGTTCGACAAGCGGACGCTTCGATTTTAAATGAACCACCAAAACAATTACCGACTTTCTATTGGGAAGCCTGATTTTGGCTTTCAGCAGCGGACACTGAAATTGTTTGATTTGAACGCAATCATCGCCAAACGTGATCAGGCTCCCCTGTGGAAAGTCAATAATACTCTCATGCAAGAGCACCGGATAGCGCGAAACCAATCCCACCACCGGAGAAACTCCGGTTTCTTCCAAAACAACGAGGGAATATTTATCATAGATTCTGCTTTTTTTAATGGCTTCGCCCAAAGCGGCTTTATGAAAAACTTCTTGAAAGCCCACGATGTCGGCATCCATCGCAACCAATTGCTTGGCGGTCCAGGCTATTTTCCTTTCATATTCATCTTTGGAATACTTCTTGTTTTCGCGAAAAGCCTGATGGGGCAGAGCGAGATTGCATAAGTTAAAAGTTCCGAGTTTGACTTTCATAACTCCTCCGGGTCGGAATCAGATCAAAGTGAAATTTCAAGAATTTTATATTTGTACGGCGATCAGGCAAGTTATCACATCGAAATCGATCCTTTGCGAAACGCGGTCTTGCCGAGGTGGGCATTTACTAACACTGGTTGACCTTGCGCTACCGCTTTTTTGGATTGCAGCAAAATTTCGCAAATACGATTCGGCTCGTTGAGCAAGAACCCCTTGCCCCCGAACCCTTCAGTGACGACATGATAATCCGTGTGACGCAGAACAGTGCCAACATCATCTTTGAGCATCTCAACTTGCTCGCGAGCGATTTGCGTCCAGCCCGCATCGTTCCCGACGACGGCGAGCACAGGAATTTGATGACGCACGAAGGTATCGAATTCCGATAAGCTGTAGCCCACCGAGCCGTCACCAAATAAAATCCACACCTCGGCTTCGGGACGACAGAGTTTGGCCCCGAGCGCAAATCCGGCGCCGACGCCGAGCGTGCCGAAGATACCGGGATCGAGCCAGGTGAGCGGCCCCGGTGGGTTCACGATATATGAAGCCGTCGCGACAAAATCACCGCCATCGGCAACGATAATGCTGTTGGGTGGCATCGCTTTTTCAATTTCGCGGCAAAGATGCACTGGGTTCAACAACTCGGTTTGTTCAGCCGCCTGATGCTGAATTTCTTGCTCACGCGCTTGGTCGCGTTGCCGCAATTGTTTGCGCCAACTCGTCCAGCGTTCTTCTTTCGCCAGTTCATCAGCAAGCTGGCGCAGGAACCGGCCGGGGTCGCCAAGCACCCCAAGATGAGGACGCCGGTTTTTTTTCAAATCCGTGCGGCTGCGATTGGCGGAGATGAGGTACGAACTGCGCCGAATGTGCCGGCCGTAATCCAACCGAAAATCGCACGGCACACCGGCCAGAATGACGAGATCAGCTTCTTTGAGCGCTTCGCGGCGTTTGTGCCGCATCAGCAAAGGATGCTGCTTGCCGAGCAGTCCGCGCGCCATGCCGGAGAGATAAACCGGAATGTCCAAACGTTCCACTGCCGCAGCGATTTGCGCCGCTTCCGATGCTTCGAGCAGAGCTTGGCTGCCAACGAGCAGCAGCGGGCGTTCGGCGCGTGGCAATTTTTCTGCGGCCTTGCGAATATCGGCTGAACTTGTTGTTGGTGGCGCAACATGAATCTGCGGGGAAAATTTGATGTCATCGGCTCCAGCGAAAAGCTGATTGACGTGATAATTGAGATACCACTTCAAAGCGCGCTCCGCCAGCGAACGACCGCCAAGTGATTTCACGCCGTACCATTCACGCACGACAGCTTCGTCGTAAAGCAAATCGACCGGACATTCGATAAACACCGGGCCCGGCACATCGCTTTTCGAAATTTTGAAAGCTTGCTCGAGCGCTGGAACCAAGTCGCGAATTTTGCGCACTGACTTCGCCCATTTCACATGCGGCTTGAACAGCGCCATTTGGTCGATGTCCTGCAATGCGCCGCGCCCTTTTAGCGCCGTGGCCGTAGCGCCGCCCAAAATAATAACAGGCGATTGTGCGAGCTGAGCATTTTTGACCGCCGTCATCGTGTTGGTGACGCCGGGGCCTGCTGTGACGGTCGCGACGCTGGGAACGCCGGTGAGACGCGCCACCGCATCCGCCGCAAACACGGCCGTGGCTTCGTGCCGCACGTCGATAACGCGAATGCCGCGGTGTTTACACCCGACGAGAATCGGCGAAATGTGCCCGCCGCACAACGTGAAAAGAAATCGGACGCCTTGGGCTTTGAGAACTTCGGCAATGAGATCGCCGCCGTGCATTGAAGTCATTGTTGCTTGCAACAAAAAGAGAACCGCAAAAAAAGTAATTTGAATTTCACAAACCAGCTTCCTTGGCCAGTTTTAGCATTTCATCTAAGAGTTCTTTAAATCGAGGACACTTTTTGCAGGCGAGATTCGGATCAAGCTTGTTGAAAAGCTCGCTTCCATGCGTGACTTTTTTGTAGCTGTGTTGAGTTTTTTGCTTGTAAATGCGATCTAAAATTTTGGCAGGTGGCTCGTCAAAGTTGATGTCTTCGGGGTGCTGTATGCTTTTGGGCAGAGCTTTCTTGATTTCAGGAGAAAACAAATCCGGATCACTTAAAAGCCAGGCTTCGGTTTCATGAACCGCAAAGAACTGGCGAAATTTGGGATGATTGACTTTGCTTTCAAGGTACGCTTTGGCCCAATCGTATCGTGTCTTTGCTGTTTTTTTGTCGGCAGGGTAGAATGTGGGACCATAAAGATCGAGCAACGCGATGACAGCAATAATGTCGTGCTTTTGGGGGCCAGTGAGATACAGTCCAGCCTTTTTAGGCGTATCTATCACCAACTCTGGCCAACCTTCAAAACGCACTGTTTTGATGCCAACAGGTTTTGCCAGCCTCGGGTCAAGCCACTTTTTCAAAAATTGAGGCAATGCCTTCTTTTCCACACGCCCCTCAATGAAAAGAATAAATTTCATTCCATGCCCTCCAATTCGCCAGATTTAAAAAGAGCACCGAGCGAATACTCTTTCAGCCAGTAATCAAGCTGTTCACCCTCGAGAACTTTGAGTGTCGTTTCCCCATTTTCCCATTTTGCCACGGTTGTGGTCGGCTTGGTTTCGGTGAATGCATCCAAAAACTGGGGAGAATGGGTGGTGAAAATGACTTGTGTTCGCGAAGCGGCATCGACGGCATATTCGGCAATAATTGGCAGCATAGACGGATGCAAACCTGTTTCAGGTTCGTCAATCGCAATGAATGGCGGAGGCGAGGGGCTGGCTAAAATCGTAAGAAGAAGCAAGAATCGCAAAGTGCCATCAGAAAGATCGGCGGCGGATTGTTCTCGTTTCAGCGATTTCCAACGAATACGCAGTTGGATTCTTTGATCCGCAGCGGGTGGGAAAACCAGTTCATCAAAATCATCTCCAAAGGCGGCACGCATTGCAGTGTTAATATCTTTCTTGAAATCACGGTCGCCATCGTAAAGCGTATGCAGAACAGAAATGAGATTTTGGCCGTCCGGATCAACTCGCTTTTCGAAGCGAGCAACTGCGGGCTGGCGAAGAATAGCATTTTGATGTACCTCTGTGTCATGATAGATTTTCCACGAGCCCAGCTCCTGTTGAAAGCGCTTAACTAGCAGATTACTAGCGAAAGGACCGGAGGCCATCGAAAGAAAGGTTTCTTCTTCGTTTAAAGAATCTTCTGTTGCGAATATGGCACGTCGTTCTGCAATTAAGATGTGACCATTCAACCCTATTCTTTCGAGAATTTTGAGCGATTGTGATTGCTGATCGATATCATCCTCATAAAATTTGGCCAGAATCTCGCGCTGGATTCGATAAAAACTGCTGGTACCTAAGCGGGGGAGTTCCAGCAAATAAGTGATCGCATCTCGTTGTGGATCCGTATTCCCGGCGTCTACAAAAGTTTTAACTTTGACCGAAATGGAAGTGGCTTGCCCATCCCAAACAATCGGCTCCATTCCGCCGAGTGATTGAATGTATTTTCCGAGGCGTCCCTGCGCCGAAACCGACATCAGCTCAAGAAACCGCAGCAAGTTGGATTTTCCCGAGCCGTTGGGCCCGATGACAACATTCAAGTCGCCCGGCTTCCAGCTCACTTTTTTGAGGGAACGAAATCCCTCGATGTCTAATTGGAGAATCTTCATATCTTCACCTTCACGATACAGCAACTACCACAATGTAAATTTCAAATTGCTAATTTGCAATTTAAAATTTACAATTTTCATTTAATAATTTGGCCTGCTATTGCCTGGCTTTAAATTGGAAAACATAAACCAGCTCCTGTTTTTCCGCCGAAACGATTTCTTGCACGACCCGCTCGACTTCCTGCTTGGTCGGGCCGCCAGCGACGATGATTCCCTGCAAAATCCCAAACCAGGCATTTTTCATGCCGATGTCGCGTAAGCTTTTTTATAACTCGTCGCATGAATCTTTCCCATTTCCTGATGATACAAGAGCAACAAGTTTTTATCCTTCTGGGGCAACTGATAAATTTCCCCGGCATACTTTTCACGGCTGGCTTGCGTGCGCAAATAAAATTTCAAGAGATCGGCGTCGCTTTGCTGTTTCACCGGCGCCTCAAAGCTGGCAATAATGCCGTGCTCCGCTTTGGCCTTTTGATAGGATTCGTTGATGCCATGGCGAATCCCGCGGCCAAAGGGGATGATAAAGTTTATAAAACAGCATGATTTCATCTTCGGAGAGTCTCATTATTTCCCTCCACTCGATATCCGCTGCTGCACCAAATCGATCGCGGCTTGCGTCTCCATCATCGCCGTTTCGACCGCTTTCAGCAAGCGCGACTCTTCAATCGGTAGGCGTTCCAAATCATTGCGGTCGAGGCAATCGCGCAAGCCCGGCAGGGTCTGCGCCGCGTAGCCGGTATATTCGCCGGGCGCGACATATAAATTCTTGTACCAGGTGCGCCCGCGCAAACCTTCCGGCGAGATGAAGGCGCGGTCAATGCCCATCAGATGAGTATTGATGGTTTTCAGGGCTAACGCATCAAGTTGATTCGCCCCGGCCGCGGTTCGCCGCCAGGTCTCGGCGGCTTTAAACCACTCGTTGACTTTTTTATAAAGCTCATCAAGCTGGGTGACGGGTTTCCCGTCCAATTCCTTCAAGCCGGCTTGAATATTTGTGACTTCTTTTCGCAGTTGTTTGGCATACGTCGAAACATCGATCGGAACCGCCGGACGGTCCGCCAGCGTCATGGTCATCAAGCCGGCGATCTTCGTCATCGTCGCGTGATACGCAAACGTCGGGTCGCCGAATTTTTCCATCCAATAGAAATTGTCATACGTGGCGTGATAAACGCCGTACGGCCCGCCGAAGCTCATCGAAATGCACGGCGCGCCGGCGAAATCGAGAAACGCAGTGAAATCCGAACCGGCGCCGAGATCGTCGATGGTGACGGCAAGCGTGTCAATCGCGTTCCAATTCGGCTCGACTTTCTTTTTCTTGTTTTCATTTTGTTGCTGCCACCAACGGCTCAAGACACTGCGCCCGCTTTTCGGATCAGTAACCATGCCGGCAATCTGCTGAACGAAAGTCCGCAGCGTCGGCGAGGCGCCAACGTCGAAGCGATCACCACTCACTGCCGCATCGATATTGACATACGCCACGACATTGCGCGAGGTGAGCGTGCGATGATGCTCCACCCATTCGGTCGAGCCGAGCAAGCCGTACTCTTCGCCATCCCAGCTCGCAAATTGGATGGTGCGGCGCGGGCGATAGCCTTGTTTGACGAGATCATTAAGATTTCGCGCCAATTCCAACATCACGGCTGTGCCGGATCCCGGATCAACCGCGCCATACGTCCAGGCGTCGCGATGATTGCCGATGATGACGATATTTTCCGGCTCGTCCTTGCCGCGCAGCGTGCCGATCACATTCCAAATCGGACGGATTTGATAATTCATCACGACGCTGATTTGCAGCGCCGCCGGACCGGGGCCGGCGTGATACGCAAAAGGCAGGCCGCCTTGCCAGCCTGGCGGAACGTTCGGACCGGCGAGATGGCGCAGAATTTTTTCGGCGTCGCCGTAAGAAATCGGCAGCGAGGGAATGCGCGGCAGATTTTTCGCGCGGTCTGCCGGATTGCGCTCGGCGGCGCTGGTTGCAGCCCAGCCGGGAGTAAGCGGATCGCCGGGATAAAAAAACATGTATTGCACCGAGCCGCGTTGAATGCCGGTTTCGGGGCGCATCGGACCATACGGATAAATATCGCCTTGCATGTAACCGTCATCCGCCGGGTCGGAATAAATCAACACCGCTCGCGCGCCGCGCTCTTCGGCCACATGCACTTTGACGCCGCGAAAACAGCGGCCGTAACGAACGAGCACGATGCGATCGCGCACCGAGATTCCGAGCCGATCGAGCTTCTCGTAATCTTCCGGCAGACCGTAATTCGCATAAACCGCCTGGCCTTCGGCTTCGCCGCCCGGCGAGTACGCATGAAACGGCATGATAATGTCGGGTCCAAACGAATCTTTGTCGCCGACGAAACCCGCCTCCGGTGTGGGTCCGGTAAACTGAATCGGCTGCGTGATTTTGAATTCGACTTTTTTCGGATAGGGCAGATAAACGTCATAGGAGGGCATTTCCGCGATCAAGCCGTACGATTTGAATTTTTTCATCACGTATTCTGCCGCGGCCAAATCTTGTTCCGTGCCGGCGACGTGCGGCTCTTCGGTAAGGCGCATTAAAAAAGCGCGACAACTATCAGGACGCGGGAGCTCGAGAAAACGGTTGGGCCAATTGGGGGATTGGGCGCGCGCCGGCAGCGCCATCGCCCAAAAACCCAGCAGCAAAAATCGCAACGAAGAAAGCCGCGGCAAACAAACTGCCCTCTGCGAGAAATTGTCCAGATTTTTCATATCGACCTTTTATACTGATTTTCGTATTTCAGAAATATAACACTCTTGGCGGGGATTTCCAAGCGGATTAGAGAAGAATTCATCAGGATTTTTTACGATCAATTTCCAAAACGCGGGTTGACCACGTTGTTATAAATCGAGCCAAAAGTGTAGCTCAAGCCGATCGAGGCAAAGTAACTGTATTGCGTGGCAAGCTGCCGGCGCTGCAACAGGATTTCTTCCGGTGTGGAGCCGCTTTTGGGCAGCGACAGTTGATCGCGAATCCGCGAAACTTCTCCAAAGACACGGAAAGAAACGCCTTTAAAAAGACGCAACGACAGCTCACCGAACAGCTCCACGCGATTCTTGTTGAAGTCATGAAAATAATTGGAACCTTCCAAGCTGGTTCGAACCGATCCCCACGGCTGCTTCACATCCAAAGTGATCGACAGCACTTGATTGATCAGCGCTTCAGAGGTTTTTTCATAGATCGTCTCTTCGTCGTAACGATAAAAATTATATCTGATTTTATAGAGAAACCGCAATTGTCGCCGCGTCGATTCGGCGTAGCGGAACATATTGTACTCAACCGCCGGCGCCACATTGATTCCCAGCCTGGTATTGTTATACGTTGAGGAAGAAACCGAGTTCGAAAGGCCGGCTGACCAATGCTCGCCGAGACTCTTCACCACCAGGCCGTAAAAACTTCTTCCACGCGAAAAGCTGGAAATCGTCCGATCACCGAGATCAAAATTGCTTTCATTATAGTTGCCGTTGACGCTCAAATTGATTTTCCAGGCCGGCGTCACCCGATTTGCGGAAACCGAGCCATACAACGAAACAAAGCTCGTTGATTTTTGGCCGTTGAGGAAACTGCTGAGATCAAAGTTGAATACCCAGTAATTCCATTTATCAACGACGGCCTTTGGGGCCGAGGGCTTGTTGTAGGTAATTGCGATCTGCCCGGCTTGCGGCGTCTTGGCGACGTAGCGCATCAGCCCCAGTTTCATAACCCGCACATTTCCTTGTCGAACGATATCGTCCGTATCTTCTTTCTTGGAAACAAACTTCAAGGTGTCGTTGTTGCCGGCATATTCATGTTGGCCGATGAAGGTTATCGTAAATTCCGTGCCGCCGCTGCCGGTTTCCTGGGTCGTGATCAAGATATGCACTTGGGCTTCTTTGCGGTCGCGGACATAATTCACGAATGCAATTTCCGTCCTGATGTAATCGAAGTCATCAGCCCCGCACCGGTCGCAATCGAGGTAAATTCTCAGCGCTTTGCTTTCTCGAGCTGTGAGGCTATCGGGTTGATTTTGGGCATGGCTGCCGGCAACCGATAGAAAACAAAACGCCGCCATCCGAAAAAAGAAATCGACCAACCGTTTCATTTTGCGCTCCCGATA
>Ga0073934_10004605_pt1 | contig 22605 bp, 22 predicted proteins | sample LarsenN4metaG_FD_76834 | JGI IMG/M metagenome (GOLD analysis project Ga0073934, IMG submission 76834) | Hot spring sediment bacterial and archeal communities from British Columbia, Canada, to study Microbial Dark Matter (Phase II) - Larsen... ...
AGCGCAGGGCGCAAAGCCGAATCGTGCGGGGCAGGGCGGTCCTGGCGGGGGCGGTCCCGGTGGCGGTGGCGGCGGCGGCGGGCGTCCGGCTCCGGGCGCAGTTTGGGCGATTGCGAGCGACGGTACACTTCACGCGCTGAACGTTCAGAACGGCGAGAACACTCAGCCGCCGGTTAAGTTCCTGCCGCCGGGTGTGAATGCGTCGGGCTTGATCCTGGTTGACAACATGGCGTACGCGTCCACCAGCCGGAGCTGCGGAGGCGCTCCCAATGGGATTTGGGCTTTGAACAACCAGACGAAGCAGGTCACTAACTGGCAAGCTGGCAGCCCGATCGCAGGCTCCGCAAGTCCCGCTTTCGGACCGGATGGAACGGTTTTCGCGACAACAAAAGGCGGCGACCTGGTTGCGCTGGATGCAGCAACGCTGAAAGAAAAAGCCAAGTACAACGCAAACGGAGCTGCCTTTACCACCTCCCCGGTTGTGTTTGAACACAAGGGCAGGTTGCTGGTGGCAGCGGCGACCAAGGGTGGACGCGTGCACGTCGTTGATCCCGCTTCTATGGGCTCTGCGGTGGCTGTATCTCCGGCCGCATCTACCGACGAAAGCTTTGAAGCGGGTGCGCTCGCCAGTTGGCAGGACCTCGGAGGCACACGCTGGATCCTGGTTCCCTCCGCGGGAGCGCTTGCCGGCGGGCTTTCCGCGTCTAACGGCCCTGTCAGCAAGGGCGCGATCGTGGCCTGGAAACTGGTTGATCAAGGCAACACTTTCTCGTTCCAGCCGGGCTGGGTATCGCGAGACATGACGTCACCGCTGACGCCAATCATAGTGAATGGCGTGGTATTCGCAGTATCCAGCGGCGAGTATCGCGGTGCGGATGCGACCACTCCGGAAGCAATAGCCAAGAAGTCGACTGCGGCTGTTCTGTACGCGCTCGATCCTGCTACCGGCAAAGAGCTCTGGAGCAGCGGTAAGACAATCACTTCGTTCGCGCACAGCGGCGGACTTTCGGCGGGCGGTTTCCAGATGTACTTGAGCACGCACGACGGCACGCTATACGCGTTTGGTTTCCCGATTGAACACTGATCTCCGAATGAAAGCGATCAACTGTTTTGCATTGACGGCCGCTGTGTCGCTGCCGGTCTGCGCGCAGTTCGGGCGCAGCAACGATTGGACAACCACCGGTTTCGATGCGCAGCGTTCGTTCTGGGTGCGCACGGATGCAAAGATCTCACCCGCGTCTCTGGCCAAGCCCGGTTTCCAGCTTTTGGGGAAGCAGAAGGTCGAGCATGCGCCGCGGCAGTTGAACTCGGTGACCGCTCCCGTGTTGCTGGATTTCATGATTGGTTACAAGGGGTTCCGTTCGCTCGCTTTTGCCGGCACAGCCTCCAACAAGGTGGTAGTGTTCGACACGGACTTGAACCGGCTGGAGTGGCAGGTTTCTTTACCTGGCGCCGCAACCGGAGCGGGGACACTAGAGTGTCCCGGTGGCATGACCAGTGCGCTGACCCGCGCCACGCCGCTGAGCATTGCACCGCCACCTGCGGCGGGCGGCGGCGGGTTTGGGCGATCCACCCCGGCTCAATCCGCCGTGGGTGAGCCTGAACAAGGCGCAGTCACGCTGGCGCGCGTCAATCCTGCGCCTGCCGGTCCTAAGCCGGGCGGCGCGAAACCTGCGGGAGGTGGCGGGGCCTTCGGTCCTCCTCCGGCTCCCCCTCAGGCTCGTCCCGGCGGCCCCGGCGGATTCGGTGGTCCGAGTTCCGTACTGGCGTTAGCCGCGGACGGAACAATTCACGCATTGAACGTTCAAAACGGCAAGGAATTCTACCCTCCGCAGAAATTCCTCGCGGCTGGGGCGAACGCCTCGGGATTCATCTTGTCCGACGCATTCGCGTATGCCGCAACTTCAAACCGCTGTGGCGGAGTTGCTGACGGGGTTTGGGCTTATAACTTCGAAAGCAAGCAGGTGCTGAACTGGACTTCCAAGACGCCGCTTGCGGGCAATGGTGGGCCGGCTTTCGCTCCCAATGGAACAGTGTTCGCTGCGAATCAAGGCGGAGAGATGGTTGCGCTGGACAGCGCGACGTTGGCCGAGAGAGGGAAGTACTCCTCGGGTGGAGCCGCGTTCACCACTTCTCCTGTCGTGTTCGAGCACAAGGGCAAGGTGATGGTGGCCGCCGCGGCCAAGGGCGGTCGCGTACATGTCGTAGATTCAGGGTCATTGAGTACAGCCGCCGCCGTTTCCCCGGCTTCTTCTCCGGACGAGACCTATCAGGCGGGGGCCCTTGCCACGTGGCAGGATTCCACCGGCACCCGCTGGATCCTGGCGCCAACGGCCACATCTGTGGTCGCCTGGAAACTGTCAGACCGTGGGGGAAGCCTCACCTTCGAGACGGGTTGGACGTCCCGCGCGCTCGTTTCGCCGCTTACCCCGGCTATCGTGAACGGCGTCGTTTTCGTAGTTTCCAGCGGCCAGTATCGCGGCGCCGGCGCGAAAACCGCAGAGCAGATCGTGAAGCGCTCCACAGCCGCGGTCCTCTATGCGCTGGACGGGACAAGCGGCAAGGAACTGTGGAACAGCGGCAAGTCGATAACCTCGTTCGTCCCGGCCAGTGGCGGATTGTCCGCCGGTGGTTTCAAACTCTATTTAGGAACTTATGACGGTACGCTCTACACGTTTGGCTTTCCGATCGAACATTAGTCTGGCAGCGCTCTTCCTTTTACCGCTCTCGATTCACGCGCAGTTGGTTGACGGGCCCGGCAAGGCGGAGGCCGAGAAGCTCTGCCGCCAGTGCCACGACCTGGCCAAGTCGGTTTCTTTACGCCAGGACCGGACCGGCTGGGAAGCGACTATGAATAAGATGATCGCGTTCGGCATGAAGGGCAGCAAAGCTGATTTTGAGGCGATTCTCGAGTACCTGGTTAAGAATTATCCGGCAGACGCGTTGCCTCCCTTGCTGATCAACAAGGCATTGGCCATCGATATCGAGTCCGCCCTGAGCATGAAGCGATCCGAAGCCGCCGCCATCATCCGTTACCGGACCGAGAAAGGGCCCTTCAAGAATCTGGCCGAGTTGAAAAAAGTGCCTGGAATCGACGTGAGTAAGATCGAATCCAAGAAAGACCGGATCGTCTTCTGACGTCATGAGTCACTGAGTGATTCGCTTCTTCCGGCGCTGTGTGGCGCGAGGTTAGTTAGCGGAACCAAAGAAAAGGCGCGGCAGCCGGCCTTCCGGCTCCCGCGCCCTTGTCGTGTCCGGTTCGTGCCTCAAAACTTCTTCACGCGGACGTTCTTGAATTCGACGCGCATCGCGGGGCCGCGATGAACCTGGAAGCCGATCAATCCATCCATCTTTCGTCCAGCGGCGTCGTCATCGATCAACATGCTGGTTACCCGTCCATTGATCATCTGGATCAGCGTGTTGCCCCGCGCAATCAGATGAACGGAGTTCCAATCGTCGCTCTTGATGATCGCTTTCAGTTCCTCATCAGATCCGAGAGAAGAAACGATGCCTTTCTTGGCGTCGGGCGCGATGTAGTTGAACTGGCCGCGCATGGCGAGGAAGCCGCGCCCGCGCTCTTCGTAGAACTGACCCGTAAAGCGCTGTTGCGCGTCCATGTCGGCCTGATAGCCCTTCATCGCCAGCTTCACGTCGGGCAGCTCGATGCTGCGGATCTGGATGCCGCTGTTGTTGCCTGTCAGCTTGTAATCGAGCTTCAGTTCGAAGTCGGCGAACGTGCCGCCTCGATAGATCAGGAAGGTATTCTGCGCCGGCTGCTTTTCCGCCGTGCACCAGCCGACCAACGCGCCGTTCTCCACCTTCCAGAATTCGGGATCGCCTTCCCAGCCCTTCATCGTTGAGCCGTCAAAGATGGAAGTGAAGCCGGTCTCTTCAAGCGGCCCGAGCTGCGGTCCGAACCCGCCTCCCTTTCTCCCCTGGCCCTTCTTCGCCGGATCCGGGGGCTGTCCCTGCGGCTGGCCGGACTGCTGGCCGAACATCACGATCGCCGCCGCGAAACACACGGTGACACTGCACGCGGCGACGATCAGTCTTCCTTTTCTACGAACTAACATTCGCGGCCTCCTTTTGGCTGCTACTTGAGCCTCCAACTTTCACCCAACTGCGTGTTGCCGCCGATTTCAGCACGGCGTCCGTTACGTAATCCGTTTCCAGCGCATCGGCAAACGTCGGCGATGCGGACTTGCCTTCCCCAAGCGCGGCCAGGAAATCGGCCACCTGGTGGATGAACGAATGCTCGTACCCGATCTGGAGACCAGGCACCCACCAATTCTTCATGTAGGGATGGTCGCCATCGGTGATGTGCACGCTGCGCCACCCGCGCAAGCGCCCTTCGTCCTTGTGATCGAAATACTTCAGCCGGTGCAGATCGTGCAGATCCCATTCGATGGAGGCATTCGCGCCGTTGATTTCGAGCGTGTACAGCGCCTTGTGCCCGCGAGCGTAGCGTGTGGCTTCAAATGTGGCTAGCGACCCATTGGCAAAACGCGCGAGAAAGAGGCTGGCATCGTCAATGCCTACCGGAGCCACTTCGCCTGTGAGGTTATGCTTGCGTTCCTTGATGAACGTTTCAGTCAGGGCCGAAACTTCGATGATGGGACCATTCAGCCACATCGCGGTGTCGATGCAGTGAGCCAGCAGGTCGCCGGTCACACCGCTTCCCGCAACACTGACATCCAGCCGCCACAAGCCTTCACCGCCCTGAGGTAGATCGGCCGAAATCGTCCAGTCCTGAAGGAACTTGGCGCGGTAATGGAAGATCTTTCCTAACCTGCCTTCATCGATGAGCTGCTTGGCGAGCATCACCGAGGGCACGCGCCGGTAGTTATACCAGACCATGTTCGGCACGCCGGCTTTTGTCACCGCGGCAACCATGGCCTCCGATTCAGCGGCGTTGCGCCCGAGCGGTTTCTCGCACATCACGATCTTGCCCGCCGCCGCGGCCGCCAGAGCGATTTCGGCGTGCGTATCGTTCGGACTCGCGATGTCGACCAAGCCGATGTCAGGCGATTCGACCACTTTCTTCCAATCGCTTTCGATCGTCTGGTAGCCCCAGCGGTCGGCGAAGGCCCGTGCCCGCTCCGGATTCCGGGCGCAGATCGTCTTCAACACGGGCCGGTAAGGTAGCTGAAAGAAGTGATTCACCTGTGAGAAAGCGTTGGAATGGGCCCGGCCCATGAACCCATACCCGATCATTGCGACATTGAGCTGCTTCATCTCAGTTCCACCCGTGCGCTTTCTTTACATCGATCATCGTCTTCAAGACGCTGCGCCACGTCTCCGGGTTCATCATGACCTCGTTGGGGAACATGCAACCGTCCCAACAGATGTGCTGAAACTGGCGAACCGGCTGTCCGGCATCGTCGCGCAGCCACGCGCCGGAATCGCGCACCACGTCAAGCCTTCCGTTCGGATCGGTGGGCAGGCAGTGCCGCCCGGTCTTATCGTGGGAGCCCGATCCTTTCACCGTTCCGTCGTTCTGCGCTACATGGAAATCGATGGTCCAGGGACGTAGCGCCTGTGCGACCTTGCGATAAGCTTCCGCCAGACGGTCGTGCTGGCCCCATTCGAAGTCGTCGGGGAGCAGCTTGTCTTCCGGCGCGTTGTAGCCCATTGTGAACAGCATGGTGTGCGCCATATCGGCCTGAAAGCCCAAGGTCTGCGGGCGTCCGACCATTTCGAGCAGTTCGACATTGCGGCGCCAGCTATGCATTCCGCCCCAGCAGATCTCGCCTTCCGCCGCCAGGCGTTCCCCGAAGCCCTCGGCGACGGCGCAGGCCTCGCGAAAAGTCGCGGCAATCAGCTTGGTGTTCCCCGCGGGGTCTTTGGCCCATTCCGACGGGCTCGACGCGGAGTCGATTCGGATCACCCCATATTGGCGCACGCCGAGGTCGCGAAGGTTACGTCCGATGCGGCAGGCTTTGCGCACCTGAGTGACAAACCTGGCCCGCTCCTCGGCGCTTCCCATCGCCGACCCGCCCCCTGTCGGAGGCCACACCGGCGCCACCAACGACCCTGCGCGCAGTCCCTTGGACGCAAGCTTCTCGGCCAGGCGTTTCAAATCGTCGTCGGAAGAATCGATATCGGTGTGCGGCAGCGACAAGAAAAGGTCGACACCGTCGAACTTGATGCCATCCACCTCAGCTTCGACCGTGAGGTTCAGCATCGTCTCGAGATCAATAGGCGGCTCGGAATCGGGACCCTTCCCGACCAGTCCCGGCCACATCGCATTATGCAGGTAGGGGTAGGTATTGCCAGCGGAGGCAGACATGTGGACTCCTGAGTATTTGCGTCGATGCAAAGGCGTGCATCGCGGCTTCGAGGCAGTATATCAACAGGCGCGGTGCCGCGCGCGACTACCAGCGGTGAGCCTCGCGCGGAAGCGATTGCCTACTTCTTGAGGCGGACCGATAGTGCGTGGACATCGGCCCGATCCACGCCTCCGCTATCGACGTTCGCGACCCTCGCTACGGTCTCGAAAGTGGCGTTGCGTCCGCTCTCGAGCACTTTCAGGATGCCAACTCCTGGCGTGGTCCCTGTGCTGACATGCGGATCCGCTGTCAGCGGATTGGGACCGCGTAAGGACATGAAAGCGTGGCTGCCGTTGGGGGAGAAAGCGACCAGGTCCGGAGTCGGATCGGAAGACGCCTTGCCAACCAGGTTGATACGGTTGAGTACTTCATCGGTGACAGTGTCGATCACAAACAGGAAGTTGCGTCCGCGGTCCGCCACCCACAGGTACTTCTCGTGTTTAGTCAGCGCCGCGCCGTGAGTGTCGGCATGTATCGCGTCGTCCTCGCTCACGATAACCTTCGGCGCCGGAGTGTTCGGAGCGTTGAATCCGAGCAGGGGATAGCCGGCGAGTGGCAGGGCGTAGATGTCGGCTTCGTACAGGTTCGTGAGTGTACCTCCGCCTGAGTCGATATACATTTTGCCTTTCGTCTCCGCGCCGAGGCAGCCATTGGGATGTATCGTGCTGTTGTCGTACTCCGCGACGATCTGCATCGGGGTCCTCTTCCCGTCGATAACGAAAAGCCCTCCGCCCCGCAACGTGACAAAGTTCAAGCGGCTGCTCGAATCGATAATCGGGCAGATGGGAGCGTTATCTGGCCGCAACGCCGGGCTCTGGCACGGCGCACCATTTGGAGTGGTGCAGTTCGCCAGATCGATCGTCGCTGCAGGATCGAGCACAAAGGAGTTGGTTTTGTAGTTGGTGTTGATGCGCTCAAACAATTTGCCGTTTTGGTTCGCCACGGCGACATATGATTCATCGGGTGACGGGATGGCGAAATGGACTTGCCGCGCTCCACCCGCACCAACAGAGGTGCGAATGCATTCCACGGGCTCACGCGTCGCGGCATTGAGAAACACAACGTGCCCGCTTGCGACGAACGAGATGATCGCGTGAGTTTGCGACGGATTGATCGCCAGCATGTGCGGGCGCACGGGATTCGCACCCGTCTTGCTCATGCACATTGTGGCGACAGCATCGCTCAAGTCAATCGTTTCGGGAACTGCCTTGGCCGCCTTGCCTGAATTCTCCAGGGCATGACCATCCCAGATGTACAGCGTTCCTCCGTAGGTTTTGCCGTTCGTATTCGACTGGTCAATCGCCCATACTTCGTACTTGTCATTTCCGGACGCCAGAGCAAGGCCAGCGGCCAGGAAAATACTGAGACCAAATCTGAACATTGTTAACCCTCCAAAAATTCAATGTTGGGCCACTGTAGTGGATAGCGGTCTCAGTGTCAACTCTCCTACTAATCTTTCTTCTTCACGCGGCGGGACGAATCGTGTAAACTTTCACGATCACCTTCTTCGGCCCAGGAGAACCATTTATGCGCACCGCGTCCGTGCTGCTTCTGTTTCAGTTGTACCCTCTCCGCCCAAGCTCCCGCTCCCGCGCCTGACGGGGCTGCACTGTATGCGCGGCATTGTGCGCGCTGTCATGAGACCGATCAAACCGGCTGGGCTCCACGCCGAACGGTTTTAGCGAAGCAGCCACCGGAAGCCATTCTCGCGCAGCTGCACATTGGGTTCATGCAAATGGTGGCGACACTCAACGATGCCGAAAAGCGCGCTATTGCAAGCTACGTTGCGGGTAAGCCTGCGCCTGAGTTTCGGATGCCCGAGCCACGTAAGCCTGAAGGTATGTGTCCACCCGAGACGGGCGCTGCGGTTCCGAACCTACTTGCGGGGCCACGCTGGAACGGTTGGGGTGTCGACATGGAGAACAGCCGCTTTCAGCCAGTCGATATGGCTCAACTAAATGCGGCTGACATTCCACGGCTGAGGCTGAAATGGGCGTTTGCTTTTCCACTCGCGATAGCTGCCTTCTCCCAGCCTGTGGTTGCTGGCGGCCGTGTGTTCGCCGGGAGTATGAACGGGGCCATTTACTCAGTGGATGCGAAAAGCGGGTGCACGCACTGGATTTATCCGGCCTCGCCCGCGGGCGTTCGCGCCGCGGTTGTGATTGGACCGGGAGTCGCAGGCGCCGAGTACACGGCCTACGCGGGGGACATCACGGCTGTCGTTCACGCGCTGTATGCCGTGAATGGGACGGTGCTGTGGAAGACCAAAGTAGACGACCATCCGGTAGCGCGCATTACCGGCTCACCGCAGCTTCATGAAGGGAAACTGTACGTCCCCGTGGCATCGATGGAAGAAGCCGCAACAGCGAATCCGAAGTATGAGAGGCTGCACTTTCCGAGGTAGCGTAGTTGCGCTGGATGCCGCTACAGGTAAGCAGCTATGGAAAACGTACATGCTTCCGCCGCCTCGTAAAACCCAGAAGAACGCGACCGGCGCTCAAATGTGGGGGCCTTCGGGAGGAGCTATATGGTCAGCTCCTACGCTCGACCTGAAACGTGGCCTGCTTTATGCCGGCACCGGAGATTACTACTCTGATCCCGAGGAAGGGCTCGGTGTTTCGGTTGTGGCGATCGAAATGGCAACCGGCAAGATCGCATGGTCAAAGCAAACTCTGAAAGGCGACCGCTGGAACGTAGCCTGTATCGCCGGGGACAAAGTGAATTGCCCCAAGAAGGAAGGACCGGACCTCGATTTCGGTTCTTCGCCGATCCTGCGCACACTCTCTACGGGCAAGCAGGTGCTGCTTGCCGGTCAGAAGTCGGGTGAGATGCATTTCCTCGACCCCGACAACAGAGGCGCAGTCATCAGAACAGTGAAGGTTGGGCAGGGTGGCTTCCTCGGCGGAATCGAATGGGGACCTGCCGCGGATGAAGACAAAGCTTACGTTGCCATCTCCGGGATCGAGATGAACAAACCCGAAGCAGGCGGACTCACCGCACTTCAAATCTCCACTGGAGAGAAGCTATGGCATGTGCCCGCGGCAAAGCCATCCTGCTCCGGCAACCTGCCTTGCCGTGCGGCCCAACCGGCGGCTGTAACCAGCATTCCCGGCGTTGTATTCTCCGGTTCACTCGACGGACACTTGCGCATCCACGCGGCATCCAATGGCCGGCTACTGCTCGAATCAATACCCGCCAGGCGTATCCATCGACGGTGAATCGTGTACCCGGCATGGGTGGTTCGCTGAACGCAGCCGGGGTAACGGTGGTTGGAGGAACCGTATTCGTGAACTCGGGTTACGGTTTCCTGGGTGGACCGCCGGGCAATGTTCTGGTAGCATTCACCGTTGACGAAAAATGAAATCCATGTTGCGAAGAACGTTCATTCTTGCCTTGGCAATTCATGCCGGCCTGGCCGCACAGACTGCGAAGTATGGTTCGAACCCGGCGGCCGGCAAGACCTTCACTCATGACGGCGTCAAGCTGTACTACGAGACGTATGGCGCAGGCGAGCCGCTGCTCATCATCCACGGCAACGGCGGCAGCATCTTCGACGTCGGCGCTCAGATTGACCATTTCCGCAAGCGATACCGCGTTATCGCGATGGACAGCCGCGATCACGGCAAGTCAGCCGACACTTCCGATGAGGTGACTTACGAGAAGATGGCCGGCGATCTTGCGGCGCTGCTCGACCATCTCAAGGCCGGGCCCGCCTACGTGCTGGGGTGGAGCGATGGCGGTATCGAAGCTTTGATCCTCGGCATGCGCTACCCCGGCAAGGTGAAGAAAATCGCAGCGATGGCAGCGAACCTTAACCCGTCGGACAAAGCTCTCCATCCGGAGGCAGTCAAGTTCATTCAGGAAGCCGTGGCGGGAATGAAAGCGGCTGGAGCGCCGGCAACACAACAGGGCAAACGCGAGCTGAAACTGATGCAGATGATGCTGGACCACCCGAATATCGATGCCTCGGCGCTTCGGTCGATTCAAGCTCCGACGTTGGTGCTTGCAGGCGACCACGACGTGATTGCCGACGCGCATACGCTCGAGATCTTCCACAACATCCCAAACAGTTACCTGTGCATCTTCCCGAATGCCAGCCACATGATCCCGTTCGACGATCCCGCGCGTTTCAACGGCGCCGTGGAGCGGTTCTTCCGCGAGCCATACGTGAAGCGCGATCGAATCAAGGATTTTCTCAGCTCCATCGAAAAGATGAAGGCGGCAGCAGCGAAATAGCATCGTGTGGGGCAGCTCGCCTGAGCTGCGGCCGGTTGCCCGTGGGTCTGGTCTGTTTGGGCCTTCCGCTGTGTCAAGCTACAGCTCGGGCAGGCAGCAGCTCGACTTCGGGAAGCAGTTGCGTCTGAACCGGGCGCGGGGCGCGGAAGCCTGCCAGTTCGCGATAGTAACGCTCCAGCAGGTCCGGCGGGGCCTGCATGCGTCCGCCACCCATCACTTCAATCGTCTGCAGCGCGTTCACCATGCTGCGGCCAGACTGCCGGTTCGTGAACACGACCAAGGTTTTCGGCGCGAGACTGGCAAGACGGTTGATTCTGGGTTCCCATTCCATCAACTCCGCGGGCGAGTAGAGGTAAGGAACCGGCGGGCCGGCGTCGAAATCGCGCATTTCATCGACGCCGGCGCGCCCGTGTAGCCTCACATAGCCTGTCACGGAGGTGAGGATCGCACTCGGGGGAGTGGCTCGGAAATATTGTGGCTGGTCGATGTTGACGAGCCCGATTCGGTAATCGATTAACGTGCCAATTGCTTCTTCCAGATGCCAACTGTCGTGGCGTAGTTCCGCCACCAGTGGGAACTCATGGAAAGCGCGGCGCAACCGGATCAGGTGGTCGCGGTTCTCCTGCGAAAACTTGTACGCCCAGGGGAACTGCATCACCACTGCTCCTAGGCGGCCAGCCTCCTTCAAGGTGCGGAAGCCCTGCTTCCAGACGGCGACGGAGGCGTCGTCGAGGCACCGGTCGTAGGTGAACTGGCGGCCGAGCAGAGCCGTAAACGTGAAGCGCGGGTTATGGCGCACCTTCGCCAGCCAAACCTTGACGACTTCGGGGCGCAGCGGGTGACGGAAGCTCTGTTCGATTTCAACCAGGTCGCAGTATTCCGACAGATACTCGACGCTATGGAAACCTTTGCCACGGATTTTCGGAAAGACCGTGCCGGACCATTCCGCCACGTTCCAACCCGAGGTGCCAATAAGAAGTCCGGGTCGCAATGGCATTTCAATTCGCCTCTTCTTCGCCTATAGTAGAAGGAAAAGCGAAAGAGGTCAAGAAAAATCGTGCAGAGTGTTCGATTTTGTCCGTTTTTGACTGGGTGGGAAGGGAGAAGAATGAGCGGGCGCCGTTGGGTGTTGGGGTGAGGACGCCCGCTTCTCGTAACGGGGATTACCTATACAGCGTTCGGTTTTGTCCGAAAGTTACACCCCTATTCGTTGAAGAGACCTTCGAACAAAACGGAACTCAGGTATCTTTCGCCGGAGTCGGGAAGTACAACGACCATGGTCTTGCCGTGCATCCCGGGTTCCGCAGCAACCTTACAAGCGGCCGCGACCGCAGCCCCGCAGGAAATCCCGGCAAGAATACCTTCTTGCGAGGCAAGGCGCCGCGCCATCTCGATGGATTCTTCGTTGGTGACAGTCACCACGCGATCGACCATTGCCAGATCGAGCGTGTCGGGGATAAAGCCTGCTCCGATACCCTGAATCTTGTGTGGACCTGGCTGAACTGGTTCTTTGTTCAGGGTTTGTGTGATCACGGCGCTGGCGGCAGGCTCGACCCCGACCGAGACAATCGGCTTTCCCTTTTCCTGTTTGATGTACTTGGAAACACCGCTGATAGTGCCCCCGGTACCGATCCCAGAAATCAGGATATCGATTGTCCCATTCGTGTCCTCCCAGATTTCCGGACCCGTGGTTTCGAAGTGAATCCTGGGGTTAGCAGGATTCTTGAACTGCTGTAGCACGACGTAACGGTCAGGGTCGGAAGCGGCAATTTCCTCCGCTTTCTGGATGGCGCCTTTCATGCCCTTTGGCCCTTCCGTGAGAACGAGGTTCGCGCCGAACGCTTTCAGCACCTTGCGCCGCTCCAGCGACATCGTTTCCGGCATGGTCAGGGTGATCGGGTAACCGCGGGCAGCCGCGACGAACGCCAACGCGATGCCGGTATTCCCGCTGGTAGGTTCCACCAACTCCTTGCCCGGTTTCAGCACGCCGCGTTTCTCGGCGTCCCAAATCATGGATGCGCCGATGCGGCACTTGACCGAATAGGCGGGATTGCGGCCTTCAATTTTCGCGAGCATGGTGACGCCGGTTCCTTGCGGAATCCGGTTCAAGCGCACCAGGGGCGTGCGGCCAATACTAAGGGAATTGTCGTCGAATGTCATTTTTCGTTAGATCTCCCAGTTCGGTACGTAGCGGCTCTGAGTCTCCTGATATTCCCGGGCGAGTTCGGCGAAGGTAGTGCGGTCAATAACGGCCGCGACATTATTATCCACACGCTGCCACATCGCGGCTAGCGGGGAGTCGCTATTGTCCGCGCCCGATCCCGAACGGGCCCCCTCCACACTGCGTACGACCTGTCCCACGTTAATCAGTTCCGCCGGGCGGGCGAGCATATAGCCACCCTCGGCGCCACGTTTGGACTCGACGTAGCCGTAACGCTTCAACTCGGCCAGAATCAATTCCAGGAACTTCTGCGGAATACGCTGCCGCTGCGCGATGTCGGCAATCCGCACGGGGCGATTGCCGTTGCCCTCAAGGGCCAAGTCCAGAAGAGCACGCAAGGCGTACTCGCATTTCACGGAAACCATCATCAGCGGCTGCTGCATTTCTGAATTCCTAATTTCTACTGGAGAATAGCGGTTTGATTGCTTGCCGGTCAAGCAAAGCTAGTGGAGTGCGTCAACACTAGCGTGGTTGCTGCGCGGCACTGCTGGGAAGCATATTACGAATCGCAGTGATCCGCCAAACGCCTTGGTCCTTCACCATAACGAAAGTAGCCCACATACGCCTTACCGGACCATCCGGAGGGGCAATCTCGTAGCGGCCATCCGCGATTGCGGCGGCCGGTCCGATGAGGCGGACCGTTTCTATGGTGATGGTGCGTTTCCCTTCGTTCTGCCGGGAACTGGCCATAGCTCCGCGGACCAGATTTTCCCGCCCGCGGCGCCATTCGCCGCTCGAAACGAGTTGGTCGGCGTCGGCGGTGAAGAGCGCCCGTGTCGCGGCTTCATCCTGAGTTTCCCGTGCCGCGACATATTTGGCCACGATGTCGCGAATGGCGGCCTCGTCCGGTGTCGCAGTTTGGGCAAGGAAAGCGAAAGCCATCAGCAGGTGCATGTTTAGGTAAGTGTACACCGCTCTTTTTCCATTGCGGCGCGCCGAACCGGTACACCTTATCTGGCGGGCGGGCGATCTGCTGGCGCCTCATCCGCCCTATGGCGCCGTGTTCGTTACGCGTTCTTCTGTTTGGCCCCGATATTCGCGAAGATTTCGCGGTAGAACTCCGGGTGTGATTGCCAGGTCTGTGCTGTGATGATGCGGCCATCGCGCACTGCTTGTTTCGCCCGGATGAACTTGCCCCCGGCCTGTTCGGCTTCCAGGCGGCAGTGTTCGTAGCAGGTGATGTTCTTGTCCTTGATCAATCCGGCGGCGGCCAGAACCTGAATCCCGTGGCAGATGGCGAGCACCCATTTGCCGGATTCGTGGAACTCACGCACTAAATCCAGAAGCACGTCGTTGTTGCGCAAATATTCCGGAGCGCGGCCGCCGAGAATCAGGATCGCGTCGAAACCGTCGCATTCGGCGCGATCGATCTCGATGTCGGACTCGAGTCCATAGCCTGGCCGTTCCACGTAGGTGTCCCAGCCGGGTTCGAAGTCGTGCATCACCAGGTGCAGGCGCCGCTTGGAGGGGGCGGCGACCACGGGTTCCCATTCCGCTTCCTGAAAACGGTGTACCGCGTAAAGCGCTTCGTAAGATTCGCCGGCGTCGCCGGTCACGATGAGGACTTTGGGCATTGCTTCTCTCTAGTGTAGTGCGCCGGAGATTTGCCATCGATGGTGCAGGGCAGACCTGCGGCTTGCGCGGAGCTTTCAGCTCCGCACTTGAGTATGGACACTTCGTGCGTGTTTGGCCTACCAGTTGGCCTGTGGCACCTTCACCTGGCGCAGCAAAGGCCGGCAGGAAAGCCGGCCGCAGCCAGGATTGGCCGCCCCACGTCACCCGCTTGCTACATAGGCTTACTTGCGGCTGGCGTATTTGTTCAGGGTGGCTATCAGCCGTTCGGCGGCAGGCGGAGTGGCGGCCTTGCCGGTGAGGATGTCAGGGTAGCTGACTTCTTTCCCATAGATGATTTCGTTGGATTCGCGGTCGGGACGTAGCGTCGCTCCTTGCAGCGAAATGCCCGCGAATACGCCGCGTGAACGGGACCACGACAAAATTTCAGCGCGCATCATCGCGTCTGTTTGCGCAGAGCTTTCCCGGCCGACCGGTCCTGCCGCGACGGCTGCGTCACCGCCCAGGGTGAACTTGCTCTTCAAAAGTTTCTGCATGCCGGCCTTGTTCATGACGAGCATGATGACGTCCGATTCCGAGCCACCGATTTGGAAGCCTACGCTGCCGCCTTCGACGCGCATCGCTGCCGGCGCTGTCCATCCCACGCCATCCGTTTTGCGGCAGACAGCGAAACCGCGGCCGTATTTCGCGCCCACGATGAAGGCTCCCTTTTTCAATCCAGGCACCACTACCGCGCATTCGGCCTTAGCAAAAAGATCCTGGGGGATCGCCTTATCGGAGACCGCCATAATTTCCTCAATTGTGACGGCGGCGCTCTCGATTCTTTTGTTTTCCGCTTCGCCCGCGAGCAGTACGGCAGCAGGCGCGAGAAGAGACAGTAGCAGCGTAGTACAGTTCAGTTGCATGAATTCGGGAAGCCTCCAATTCATTGTAGAGAAGCGAAAGGCTTCAAGAACGTGAATTTCCGGTGTGCCGGCGCGAATCCGCTGGTGCTGTCGTGGAAGATTCCAGATCTACCCATGTTTACGAGACGGGCTGGTGAGGGGAACTGTTTCGGATTGGTCAGGCGGGCCGTGCGCTAGCGGGGGCTCCCAAGGCCTGTTTCGCGGCCGCGCGACCGGTGCGGATGCAATCCGGTATGCCTATGCCATCATATGCGTTTCCAGCGAGATACAGACCCGCGAGCGCATTTGCGCGGCGCGTGACCTCGTCGATTCGACGGGTATGCCCGACCGTGTATTGCGCCATCGATTTTGGCCAGCGGCTAATGCGGCAGAAAGCGGGCTTGCGGCGCCAGCCCAGAAGTTGTTGTAACTCCTGCTGGACCGTTTCCACCAGTGCCTCGTCGCTTTCGTTGAGCACGCTTTCATTGCCTGCCCCGCCGAGGAAACAGCGCAATACAACCTTATCCGGAGGGATGCGGAAGTCGAACTTGGCTCCGATGAACGTGCATGCCACAAGCTTGCGCCGTTCCACAGAAGGCACCAGAAAGCCAAAGCCCGGCGGAATCGGACCGCACTCAGCAGCGTTGTATCCAAGAGCGAGCGTCAGCGACGAACTGTACTCGATGCCTTGAAGCAATTCCGCCAACCGGGCGTCGGCGGAACGGAGCAGCGTGCCCGCATTCCAAGCCGGACATGCCATTACCACGGCCCGCGATTCTATGGTCTCTCCGCCTTCGAGGGATACGCGCCAGCCTTCGGGTTCAAGGCGGGCTTCCCGTGCTGCCGCCTGGACCACCTCTACTCTTCCAGAGAGCTTTGCCAGCAGCGCATCTACCATCTGCTGGAGTCCGCCCTTGAGTGTCTGGAACAGGGGAGCTGGGGTGGAGTTCTTCGGAGCTCTCGCTTTCGCCGCGAGCGTTCCTTTGGTCAGGCTGCCGTATTTTGTTTCCATCTCAACGAAGCGCGTAAGTACGCTGGCGGCGCTCAGCTTGTCCACGGATCCGCCATACACGCCGGAGAGCAGTGGTTCGGCCAGATAATCGACTGCCTCGCGTCCGTAGTGATCCGCGATGAACTCGGCCACCGACCTGTCTGCGAAGGCTTCGTTGCCGGGCTTGCGGAAGAACTCCAGACCCATGCGGATCTTGGTGGACCAGTTCAACAACGGACTGAATGCAACGGGCGCGATTTTGGTCGGCACCATCATCATCAAGCCGTCAGGGAGGGGGATCAGGCGCCCGTTCTTGACGACGTAGGTCAACCGGGCGTGATCATTCGATGAAATGATCTGATCGCCAAGTCCGAGTTCGCGAAGCAGTTGCGCCGCCGCAGGTTTGGCGGAAAGGAAACTGTCGGGCCCGCCTTCGAGCACGCAGCCTTCCACGCGGGCTGTTTCGATGACACCGCCCAGGCGCGGGCGCGGCTCAACCAGGATCGGTGAGACGCCGGCGTTGACGAACTCGTACGCCGCCGCCAAGCCGGTGATTCCGCCGCCAATAATGACCGGACGGGTACTCAATCCTCAATCCCTAAGGGCGAAACTCGCGCACCATCTGCACCAACGCCTTGACGTGATCGACCGGCGTTTCCGGCAGGATGCCGTGCCCTAAGTTGAAGATGTGTCCTGGGCGCGTTCCGGTGCGCTTTAACAACTCGGTGACTTTGGTTTTGAGCTCCGGCAGAGGAGCGAGCAGAGCCGCCGGATCCAGGTTGCCCTGAATGGCTGAGCGGTAACTGATGTCCATCCAGGCCTGGTCGATATTCATGCGCCAGTCAACGCCCATCACATCGCCGCCGGCGGCGTGCAGTTCCCGGAAATAGCCGGCCACGCCTGTCCCGAAGTGAATCACCGGAACGCCGGTGGAGCGGATGCGTTCGATCAATGCGCGCGAATATGGCGCGACGTAGCGCACGTAGTCGTCCGACCCGAGCGTGCCCACCCAGCTATCGAAGACCTGAATCGCGCGCGCCCCCTGCGCCACCTGGAGCACGGCGAACGGACCCAACACGTCCACAAGTTTGCCCATCAGGCGCCGCCACAGCGTCTCGTCGCGGTACATCAGGGTTTTCGTCTGAAGGAAGTTCTTGGTTGGGCCGCCTTCGATCATGTAGCTGGCCACGGTGAACGGGGCGCCGACGAAACCAATCACCGGGACGCGGCCCGCGAGCGCGCGGGAAACCAGTTGGATCGACTCGCCCACATAGCCGAGATCGTCGGTGTTCGAAGTCGAAAGCGCATCCACATCGTGAGAGTCGCGGACCGGGTTGTCGATTACCGGGCCCTCGCCCTGGACAAAACGCAGCTTGAGGCCCATCGGCTCCACAGGCAAAAGCAGGTCCGCAAAAATGATGGCGGCGTCCACGTCAAGGATTTCTACGGGTTGCAGCGTGACGGCGGCTGCCAGGTCGGGCCGTTTGCAAATCTCGAGAATGCCATGCCGCGCGCGGACTTCACGATATGCCTTGAGATAGCGGCCAGCCTGCCGCATAAACCACACTGGACGCACATCGGTGGGCCTGCGTCTGCAGGCATCCAGGAAACGGCTGCTCATGGAAGGGACACGCATGGGTTCTCCGTTCTGTCTTCGCACAGGAAGACTCGAAACTCTTTTGGCTTGTGCCGGGCGGTCCACTGGCGGCCCTGCACAAAGAAAGGCTTGGTCCAGGCCTCGCTGTCGAGGGTTTTGGGGGCGATTACGGACACTGAAAGGACCCCGCGCGCCGGCATGCCGGTGCGGGGATCCATGATGTGACTGTAGGTTGTTCCGCCCACCACAAAGAACTTCTCGGACGTTCCTGACGTCGACATGGATTCGTTGCGCAGGAAGTACTCGGTTAGCTGCTTGCGGGAATCGCGGGGATGCGGGATGGCGACCGTCCAACCGCGAGGCTCCTGTGGCGGGGCGCCGATGGCGTAGATACTGCTCCTGCCGGCGGATATCAGGGCGCTGGAAACCCCCTTGCGCCTCAGGATATCTGCCATACGGTCAACGACATAGCCTTTGCCAATGCCGCCGGGATCGATTTCCATTCCGGGCCGCAAAAAGCGAATCGTTTTCTGCTTCGCATCCAGCTGAATGTGTTGATAGCCGATGCGGCCAAGTACTGAACGGATCTCCGCGCGGTGAGGGATACGCCCCTGACCCCGGAAGAAGCCCCACAGCTTCATCAGTGGGCCGACGGTGATGTCAAAAGCGCCTTCGCTGCTACGGCTGTAGTCGAGACAACGGGCAATCAGAGCGAAAGACTCTTCCGAGAGCGGCACGGGCGCAGTTGCCGCGCGCTGGTTGATCTGGCTCCACTCGCTGTCTTTTCTATAATTTGACAGCAGTTGGTCTACCCGGCGCACTTCTTCGAAGGCTTCGTCGATGGCAGCTTCCATTCGAAATCGGTCCAAGCCGTAGGCGGCCACGATGTAGGTGGTGCCCATAGCGTCGAAACTGCGCTCGAAACGCAGCAATTCCGAGGTGGGAGCTTGCGCAACAGCCTCGGGCGACGCGGCTATTAAACTTGAAAGTAACACACCACCCAAGGACCAAGCCGCAGTTTTTCGCTTCATTCTGAAGGATTTTCCTCGGCCCGCGGCCGTCCCCGCCTGGCGCGCCGGAGCAGCCTCTCAGTTGGAGCGCCGCCCGGTCCGCCGGCTCCGCGATCCGACACGAAATGGAGATCGGGCATCCGGTACACGTCGAGACGCTGCATCAACTGGCGGCGCAGGTAGTTCCGTGCGTGCTCCAGCCCTTGCATGGCCTGATCGCGCGCTTGCGGGTCCTGCGGCAGCGACACCAAGACGTCGGCGCGCCTCAGGTCGGAGGCGACATGTACTTCAGTTACATCGACTTGCGCCACGCGAGGGTCGGAAACTTCAAAGCGGATCAGCTCGGAAAGCTCTTCCCGCATCATTTCCGAGACCCGCCGGGTGCGTAGGGGGTCCATCTCCTTTCAGGCTAGCGGATAGGCGGCGAAAAGAACAGACCTGGAACTTAATCGAGCCACTCCAAAGTGGTGCTGATGAGGTTCGGGCCGAGGAAGCCGGCGGCCTCATCTTCAACACTCTGAAGGGTTTGCGCTGCGAAGTCGCGGCTTGGAGAGACTGTCACCGCAGCCATCAAGCTGCGCTGCCAGATGTCCTGGTAGTCGATTTCCGCGACGGCCACGTTGTAGTTGCGCCGCAGCCGATCCTTGAGCCCGCGCACCCAGTGCCGCTTGTCCTTAAGCGAATGCGCGTGTTCAAAGCGCATCTCCAGGGTCAGGACTCCGATTACCGGCATGGGCTTGACCCCAGTTTAGACGCTACAATCGAGGTCATGCGACGACTGGGACTATCTTTGCTCCTCGGTTCCCTGGTGCTGCTGCTGATTGCCGCGGCAGCCATTGAGGGCAGATATGAAGGGAAGTGGTCCAGCACTGCTGGTAGCGGCAACGGCGATATCCGCATCGCTGTCCTGCCCGGCGAGGGTGGCTGGAAAGGCGAAGCCATGTTCACGATGGACGGCAGCGAGGTTCCATGTAAGGTGGTCCGGCTGGAACTCAATGAAACGAAAGTGGTGATTGCCTATCAGTTCAACCTGGCGGGATACTCGCTGGTTTCGACGCTGACGGGAGAAGCGAAAGGGGATTCGATCTCCGGAAAGTACGAGACGAAGACCAGCGATGGAAGCCAGCAGATCGACGCGGGCAGTTGGTCAGCGTCAAAGAAATAAGCATCGGGATTCAGGGGCGAGGGCCTAACGCCCCCGCTATGTGTAGTTCAATCTGGAGCCCGGCGCTGGGCAGCCGAACGTCCAACTACGCCAGGACTTCCGCCGCCACACGCTCTTTGACGAAGGCTTCAATCACGTCGCCCTGCTTGATGTCGTTGTAACCGGTAAGCGAGATACCGCACTCGAAACCGCTCTTCACTTCCGAAGCGTCGTTCTTGAAGCGCTTTAGCGAATCGATCTTGCCCGTGTGGACCACCACGTTATCGCGCAGTAGCCGAACCTGGGCATCGCGTGTAATGGTTCCGTCGGTGACGTAGCAACCGGCCACGGTGCCGACCTTGCTGATGCGGAACACCTCGCGGACATCGGCGCGGCCCTTGTAGGTTTCCTTGTAGACCGGCTCGAGCATACCAACCATGGCTTTTTTGATTTCGTCGGTCAGCTCGTAAATGATCGTGTGCAGGCGAATGTCGACATCTTCCTGCTCGGCAAGCGCAGCCGCATTGCGTTCCGGCCGCACGTTGAAGCCGATGATGATCGCCGCGGATGCCGACGCCAGGTTGACATCGCTTTCCGTGATCGCGCCAACACCGGTGGAGATCACCTTGATGCTGACCTTGTCCGTGGAAAGCTTTTGCAGCGTATCCGAAAGCACCTCGGCGGTGCCGCCAACGTCGGCCTTGAGGATGATGTTGAGTTCCTTCTGCTCGCCCTCGCGCAACTGCGCGTGGAACTGGTCGAGGCTGATGCGCGTCTTGGCCATAGCCTGTTCGCGCGCCTTGCCTTCGCGATAGAGGACGATCTGTTTCGCTTTTGTGACGTCGGTGACGACCTGCAGCGAATCGCCGACTTCCGGCAGCGACTCCAGGCCGAGCACCTCAACCGGCAGCGAGGGACCAGCTTCCTTCACCTGGACGCCGCGGTCGTCAAACAAAGCGCGCACGCGCCCGAACACGGAGCCGCAAATGAAATGATCGCCGGCTTTCAAAGTGCCGTTGCGCACAAGTACTGTTGCCACCGGGCCGCGTCCGCGGTCCAACTTGGCTTCGAGTACGGTGGCCACGGCGGGACGGCTCGGATTAGCCTTGAGGTCCTGCATTTCGGCAACCAGCAGAATCATTTCGAGCAACAACTCGAGGTTCGTTTTCTGCTTGGCCGAAACCGGCACCATGATTGTGTCACCGCCCCATTCTTCCGGCATCAGGCCGAGGTCGGTTAGCTGCTGCTTGACGCGGTCGGGCTGCGCGTTGTCCTTATCGATCTTGTTGACAGCGACGATGATCGGTACGCCCGCGGCGCGTGCATGGTCGATCGCTTCGCGAGTCTGCGGCATAACGCCGTCGTCGGCGGCGACCACCAGGATGACGATATCGGTGACTTTCGAACCACGGGCGCGCATGCGGGTGAACGCTTCGTGACCCGGCGTGTCGATGAATACTACTTTCTTGCCCGAAGTCTCGACTGTGTAAGCGCCGATGTGTTGTGTAATGCCACCGGCTTCGCGCGCGGCGACGTTGGTTTCGCGGATCGCGTCGAGCAGCGAAGTTTTGCCATGGTCGACGTGACCCATGATGGTGACCACGGGCGGACGTTTTTCGCGATCGCCTTCCACTTCCGTGAGCGAAACTTCCTGCACGCTCTCTTCTTCGTAGGTGACCTTGTTCGAAGAAGCGCCGAACTCACGCGCGATTTCTTCGGCCAGTTTAGTATCCAGGGGCTGGTTGATGATGGCAAAGATCTTCTTGTCGACCAGTTTTTTGATGACCAGACTGGCCTTTACGCCGAGTTTCTCGGACAGCTCTTTGACGGTGATGCCTTCCGAGATGGTAATTTCGCGATCAATCGGCGGCGGCGGAGCCGGTTCGCTGCGCTTTCCGGACGGATAGCGCAGTTTACCCTCGAGGTCACGTTCCCGATCGCGCGGGACGGGACGACCGCCGCTCTTGCGCGGATCGCGCCGGGTATCGGTACCCGGAGCCGGCGGCGGCTCCATGGGCAGCGGCGAAGTGGGATGCATGCCGCGGCCACGCAATCTTGACGCCGGACCGCCGGGTCCCGGTGCACCCGGACGTCCCGGGGCCCCAGGGCCTTGCGGACGCGGACCACGATAAATGGGCTGTCCCGGGACCGGCGCTGATGGACGACCGGGCATAGCGGGCCGCGCCTGCGGTTGCCCCGGCATTGCTTTGGGCTGGGTTTGCGCTAAGCGGGCGACGAGGTCCGGCCGGGGAGGCACTACAGGGCGAGCCACCGGTTGGCCCGCGAGCGGTGCGCGAGTTGCTTGACCTGCGGGAGGCTGCTGGGGTCCGCGAGGCTGCTGCGGTTGAGCACCAGGAGCCATCTGGCCAGACGGGGGCGCGGGGCGCTGCGGAATTTGGGGCGGCCTGGGCGGCCCAGGAGATACCTGTGGCGCCCGGGGGCCCTGCGGAATGGCGATTCCACCCGGCTGCGGCGGGCGTGGGGAAATGATCATGCCGGGTCGAGGTCCGCCCGGCTGTGCCTGTTGCTGCGCAGGTCTTGCCGGCGTGCCAGGCGTCACCTGCGGCCGAGCCGGAGGGTGTCCAGGAAGGATGGTTCCGGCGGGAGGCCGGGCAGCCGCT
>Ga0073934_10004609_pt1 | contig 22589 bp, 31 predicted proteins | sample LarsenN4metaG_FD_76834 | JGI IMG/M metagenome (GOLD analysis project Ga0073934, IMG submission 76834) | Hot spring sediment bacterial and archeal communities from British Columbia, Canada, to study Microbial Dark Matter (Phase II) - Larsen... ...
CGTGCGCCGATGTAGACGCGGCCTTGTCCGGAAAAGTAAGCCATGTTCAGTCTCCTTGGGTGGCTGCAGTTGTGGAAACACCGGACGTGGCATCACGGCGGGTGGGTTTGGAATCGGTGGCGGGGGTGGCCGCTTTGGCCGTGCCTTGTGTGATCAGCCAACGGGCACTGGCGTCATTCAGGTCAAGGCGATCACCCACGGCGAGGCGCTTGCCTGCGTGGGTATGGGGTTTCAGTAGTTCGATGTGCATGGGTTCATCCTGTTTGGGTGAGGTCAATGGCATGGGTGCGGTAACGAATCTCGTAACGGGCGGGCAGCGCGACGGCCCCGGCGTCGGCGTCGTCGAACTCCCATTCGCAGTCGATCTCGCGCACGGCGATGGCCAGACCGCCCAGATTCGGGTCGGCGAGCATGGCCGCGTGGGCCGCGACCAGCGCCTGGTCGGCGACGTCGAAGGCGTCCGCACCGCGTGCCACCAGGGCGAGCCGGATGATCAGCAGCCGGTCGACCAGGTGGTTGGCGTGGGCGGTGATGCTGTCGCCATCGACGAACAGCAGCAGCGCTGGACTGGCCTCGCGGGTGACCGGCACGGCAGGCATTCGCAGCACCGGTATCGGGGCAATCGCATGGCCTAAGCGCGTGACGATCTCTCGCAAGGCGCGCTCGCGGACGGAGTTCATGGCGCACGTCCCTGTGCGCCACCCTTGCGGGCGCCCTGCGGGCGTGCAAAACGCCAGTCCTGTCGTTTTGTCATGGGAAGTTCCTCAGAGTTGAGTGAGCGAGGCGCGACGCTCGGTGCCGTCGCCGATGGCGCGCACGTCGCGCACCTGATAGGTGTTGCCTGCCACCTCGACGGTGTCCCCGGCTGCCAGCGTCAGCCAGGACGCCGGATAGTCGATCTGGTAGTCCCGCGACAGCGCAAAACCATCCAGCACGGTTTCGTCCGGGGCACGGAAGGCGCAGTGCACGGTGCTGCCCGCCACCGTGACGGCGGTCAGCAGTCCGGCATTGCGGGCCGATTCGTAGAACAGCTCGACGGCCAGCATCAGGACGCCAGCACCTTCACCAGCACCGCAGGCCGGTGACACATCGGCAGCGGGTTGGACTGGGTGTGAATGTCGGTGCCCCGGTCGAACTTGCGCGGCTCCTGCTTGGCGTAGAGCGGCTGTCCCAGCGTGTTCGCCGTCTCGTTGAAGTCAGCCGGAGCGAAGTAGGTGGCGAAGGTATCCACCGTGCCCAGCGGGAAGGCATGGCCTTCGCCGGCGGCAATGAAGCGGCGGACGTTGTCGTCGCCGTCGCTGGCCTCGCCCGAATATTCCTCGAAGGTGACGCCGCCGAAGGTGAAGCCCGAGCGCAGATCGGAGCGCAGCGCAACGCCGTCCTGCCAGCGCTCGTAAGCCGCGACGACCTTCTCGTGGCTGGTCAGCGCATCGAAGAATTCCTCGGACACCAGGCAGTGGACGCCGGTCATGCGCTCACCCTTGAGGTTTTTCTCGAGGTAGCGCTTGAGCTCCAGGCATTTCTTCTTGACGTCGGTGCCGGCGTTGCCCAGCTGGAAATTGATCACCTTGGGCGTGATCCCGAACAGATCGAACAGGTCGTAGAGCACGGAACCGTCGGCGTCGAGGATGACGCCCTTGAGCGCGCCGATGCGCAGGTGCTCGAGCGTGATCGCGTGCTTGTTGCGCATCGTCTGCAGGTGTTCGGCCATGACCGAGGCCACGGTTTGCAGCTCGGTTTCCGAACCGAAAGCCCGCAGTCCTTGCACTTCCTCGGGCAGCACCACGTCGTCGTGCGGGATGTGCGGAATGGCGAAGGAGCGCAGCTTGCGCTTGCCGTGTTTGCCCACAGTGCCGGGCGAGCCGACGGGCATCGTCGGCAGCAGCGTCAGGATGCCGTTTTTCTCCTCGACAACCACGGAACGGAAGCGCACCGGCTTGGCCGGGAACAGCCCCATGCTCTCCATCAGCCCGTAGTTGTTGGGCAGGATGTTGATAGCGGCGGTCAGCGCCGACATCGAGAACGCGGGATTCTCGAAAACGTTGTTCATGGTCAGACTCCTTTGCGAACGAGGATGCCGAGGCTCTTGAGCTGTGCGATGGCAGCCAGCTTTTCTGCGGCGGTGATGGCGGCTGGCCACGCCAGGGCGTGATCGGCGACGATGGCGTGACGGGCCAGCATCAGCCCGTCCTCACGGTCGATCAGCGTGGCGTCGACGGCCTGCATCAGCACGCCTGCGGCGTACTGACTGCCGTCGGTGGCCGAGGGGTCGATCTGCTTGACCTTGCCGGTGGCGGTCACCAGACCGACTACCGCACCCAACGGCAGGTTCTGGCCTGCGCCGACGGTGACCTGATCGCGCGAGTAGAGATTGGGCGCTTCGTACTTCAGCAGATCGCCCAGGTTGAGGCCTTCGGTGATGACGGGCATATCACTTCTCCTGTCCGGCGCGGGCACGGGCCGCCAGCACCAAGGGGTTGTCGTTGAGGGATTGCGTTGCCGTGGTGGCTGCGCTCGGTGTGATCAGGCTGTTGATCTCTGGCCCGGTGGCGCGCGCGGCCAGCAGATGGCCACGCACCGCCGATGGCGACGTTCGTGCAGCCAGAAAACCGGCGATGCGCTCAGGGCAGCCTGCCAGCGCACACAGCTCGGCGATTTCCTGCGCGTCCTCGATGGTCATCGGCGGGTGCGCGCCATCAGTGCGATCAGGATCAGCGCCAACCCCAGGGTCAGCAGTGGTTCCGGGTTCATTCATGAAGGGCTCCAGTCGTGGTGGGTGAAGACGTCCCGGCGCCGCAGTTGCAAGCGCCGGTGGGGGTGAAAGTGCGGCGGTGAGTTCGGCCAGCAGGTCGTCGAACGTGCCGACGGCATCCGCCAGTCCTGCTGCGACGGCGTCCTGCCCGAAGAACACGCCCGCTTCGGTGGCGCGCACCGCGTCACTGGTGAGGCCGCGATGGCTGGCCACGGTGTCGACGAACAAGCCGTAGATCCGATCCACCTCGCGCTTGAGAAACGCGTGGGCTTCGTCCGAGATCGGCTCGTGCGGGTTGAGGTCGTTCTTGCGCGCTCCGGCAAAGACGGTGGTGTAGCGGACGCCGTCCTTGGCGTCCTTCACCGACTGATCGGCGTGCATGGCAATGACGCCAATCGAGCCGACGCCGCCGGTGCGGGTGACAAAGAAGCGGCTCGCCGCCGACCCGATGGCGTAGGCCGCCGAGTACGCCATGTCATTGGCTAGCGCCCAGACCGGTTTGATCTGCGCGGCAGCACGCACGCGGTCGGCGAGATCGAACACACCACCGGACTCACCGCCCGGGCTATCGATGTCGAGCACGATGGCCGCCACCGACGGATCAGCGATGGCGCTGTCGAGCTGACGGGCAATGTCCTGATAGCTGGTCAAGCCAGAGGCGGCATCCAGCCCCACTGTTCGCCGCACCAGCGTGCCATAGATCGGCAGGACGGCGATGCCCGCATCCGGTGCGGGTGGACTGCGCGTAGCAGGTGAAGGAAGTGGCGTGCCGTTATCCGTCAACCCGATGCGTGGCCCCAGTACGGCGAGGATCACCTCGAGTTTCGGGCGATGAATCAGCAGCGGCGCGCCAAAGATACGCGCCGCCATATGCGGTAGCAGGGTCATCGAAAAACCTTCAGGGGGGCGACGGATTGCTGTCGGTCGCCTGTGAGTTGGGTTCGGCGCTGCCGCCATCCTTGGAGGTGCGGCGCGGATCGGAGTCGAAGATCAGGCCAAGTTCATCGGCTCGCTGGTTATCCAAGGCGATCTCGCGGTCAACGTCCTCGGCATCCATGCCGAACGCCGAGATGGCTTCCGAGCGCGACATCAAGCCCGCGCGGATCGCCAGCAGCATCGCCTTGAATTCCTTCTCGGGATCGACCCATTGCCAGCCCTGCGGAATCCATTTGCAGGCGATGTAGTCACGCCGATGTCTGGCATAGCCTGGCGCCGTGAGGCTGCCGGACAGCACTGCTTGATCGAGCCAGGCATTCCAGACCGGGCGACACAGCTGATGCACCAGAACGCCATGCTGAATAGCTTCGGTGCGACGGCGGAACTCCAGCATTCCGGCGCGGATCGAGGAGTAATTGACGCCGGAAAGATCACCGGTCAGCTGCTCGTAGGTCACGCCAATGGCGGCGGCGACCGCGCGAAACTGCGCGCGCAGAAATTCGCCGTAGCTGCCACCCACGTCGGCGGGATCGGAGAATTTCACGTCCTCGCCGGGTTCCAGGATTTGCAGCGTCCCGGGCTCCATTCCCGCCAGCGCGATGCCTGCATCGTTGGCCACGCCTTCACCCAGCAGGTTGTCCTCGGGAGACAGGCGCGTGATGAAGCCGGCGAACATCGCGGCGGTTTTCTTGCGCACGAGCTCGGCGTCGTCGTACTGGTCGAGTTCGTTGAGTTTCACCAGGGCGCGCGCCAGCCACGGCTCGCCCCGTATCTGTCCGGGGCGCAGCACGCGGTAGAGGTGCATGATCTCGTCCGCCGGCACGCGCACCGTGTCCTGGCCGCCTTGTCCGGACATCGGGGAAAGCCGGCCGTCCTCCGGATGCGAGCGGTACAGGTGATACGCCACCCGCCGCCCCATCGAATCGAATTCGATGCCGGAGCGCACGACATTGCCGGACGGCAGTTCCGTGTTGAGATTCAGCGGCAGGTGTTCGGCCTCGAGCAACTGCAGTTGCAGCGGCACGACCAGACCGTCCTCGGGGCGGCGGGGGCGCAACCGGATCAGACATTCACCCCCTTCGCACATCGCCCGGGCAGCCAGCGCCTGCAGGCCGTAGAAATCGGTCTGCCCGCTGGCGTCGGCCTGCTCGGTCCAGTCGCGCCACAGCGCTTGCACGTCAGCGCGGAAGGTTTCGTCCTTGGCCATCGACTGCGGCTTGATGCCGGTGCCGACTGCGTTGGACACGAAGGCTTCGATTCCGGCGTTGGCCCAGGCGTTGCGGCGCACCAGGTCACGCGATTTCACACGCAGCTCGTGGGAGGTCGCCAGCATGGCGGCCACGGCGCCCGGATTCCCAGGCATCCACGCAAGGGCTCGCCGCCCGCGTCCGGCTGCTTCGTGAACAGGTGACGGGCCGAACAGGCTGCGGATTTTGGAATACCACGCCATGTTCAGAACCCTTTGCCGGTGGTGACCCGGATCTGGCGTGGCGCGCCAGGCCACAGTCCGGTGTCCACGGCCTGCTCGAAGAGGTCGCGCTTGACCGCGCGAATGGCGGCCTGGAGTTCCTCGACGCAGCGGTACTCGACGGTCTTGTCGCCGAAGGTCACGCGCTTTTCGCCCTTGATCAGCGCCGCTTCCAGTGCGTCGAGGTGTGCTTGTGTGTAGGCCATCAGCGGTACACCGTGAGGTTGATTTCCGATGAATCAGAAAACGACGCCGAGCTCGTCGCACAACTAATGTCGACGTACTGGGCGGTCTTCTGGTCGGAGGTGGATCGCACAATGGCAAAGCGCTGCGTGCCGCTGTTGGTGCTGCTGCGGGCAAGCGCCGTCCAGCAGTAGTCGGCGTCTGGCATGGCGGTGGCGAAAGTGACGCGGTAGCGGCCCGTTGCCGTCCGGGTCACGCTGGCCACGTTGTGCGACGACCGCACGACGATCTGGTTGCCGACGTAGCCGAAGCACACCCACGCCCGGGCCACGCCAGGGTGGGTGGCGTCGATCTTGGTCTTGACCTCGAGCCCCACACGACTGGCAAGCAGCGAGATGCGTGATGAGAGGCTCATCAGGCCAGTGCACCTTCGAACACGGCGACGAAGTCTGTGTCGGTGTTGCCAACGTCGCTGGCGGCGACAGCGCCGATGTTGCTGCGAGCCTGAAGTTGCTCGGCCACGGTCAGCGACTGCGCCGCATCGAAGCGCACGCGGTTGTTCACGGCGGCGAGCAGCGCATCCAGACCGCTGGTGCCGTTTTGCAGCAGTTGCTGGATTTCCACCAGCGTGTCGTAGGCGGCATCGGCGCCGCCCAGAATCTCGGCTTTGAGCGCGTCGAGCAGCGTGACGATCTTGCTCGAGGAATAGGTGGTGCTCGTGCTGATCTGTGCGTCATCGATGGCGCTGGATGCGGCAACGGCAGCCTGCAGTTCATTGATGGCCGCCACGAGATTCGACTTGTCAGTCGTGGTGAGGTTGGCCAGGTTGCCCGCCTTGGCGCGGACGTCGTTGAACTCCTGCGCGACGCGGATGACCAGGCTTTCGATGCGAGTGGCGAGGGACATGTTTTCTCCTTGAGGTGTCAGGACAGCCAGCGGCTTTTGATCACGCGCCGACCGGTGTTGCGATTGCCAGAAACAGCGAGGCCACCGCGTTGGGTGGCCTCGTTGATCGATTCAGTAGGTGTTTCAAGGGCTGGCGGACCGGCCAGCCCCAGTTGTCGCTCCAGTTCCCGCCAGTGACGTTCCTCGAAGCGATCCAGACCCGCCGCCGATGCAGCCGCACGGGCGTAGACGTAGCAGTCGAGCGCCTCATTGCGTTCGCGCATCTTTTGCCACTCACGCACCGGAAAGCCGTTGCGGTCGCGGCGGGTGATCAGTTGTTCCGCGCAGAGTTGCTGGATGAACTCAGCGTCGATCTTGGGCAGATGGACGAACCCGGCCGGGTAGGTCACCGTCACGCCGTCCTCGGCCACCTCCGCGCTCTTGCGCAGGTTGTTGTAGAACTCCAGCTTGGCGATGCTGACCGCCACCGAGTACACCTTGATGCCCCGGCGCAGCTTCTTGCCACCCTGCGAGACATCGATGGCGGTCGGCGTGCCGATCAGGGCTGCACCACGAGCCACACCCTTGACCGCCATCACACGCGAATCGCGGCAAGCCCGCACGAAGGCGTAGGCCTCCTGCGTTGCAAACCCGGTATCCAGTGCAAAGCGGGCCAGCGGCATCGATGCGCCCGAGGCATGCGTCCAGGTTTCGGCCAGCATTTCAGCAAGGCGCTTCCACACCGCGTCCCGTGCGGTATCGCCCATCAGGACTCGGTGCTCGATGAGCCAGGACTCCTTGCCGCGCCCAAAGGCCCAGATCGAGGCCTCGATGCGATCCTTCTGGACGTCGGCCGCACCCACCAACAGCAGGCCGCCCAGTGGAACGGTGCCCACGGAATAGTCCTCGCGGCGCTCGACCAGCCGTTGCCAGTCGGGCGCTTCGCCTTCCTCGACCCAGGTCTCGCCCAGCTCGGTGTTCTTGAAAGTCTTGATCGCGGCGGCCGATCCCGACTCTTTACTGACGGCGGCTTCCCACGCAGCAGCGATCTCACGCCACGAACGCCAGCCCACCGGGCTGTACAGCGACGACAGATGAAAGCCTGCCGTCTTGGCGCTGTTCTTGTTCTCCGGGGCCATCGCGCGCCACTCACCGTGCTCCAACATCCACGTCTTATGGTGCTCGGCAATCGCGGTGTCACACGACTCGCAGAGGTAGGCGGCGGTCTCCGGTTGCCCTTTGTCCCAGCGCAGTTGCTCGAAGCGCAACCACTGTGGGTGGTTGCAGTGCGGGCACGGCACGAAGTAGCGACGTTGGTCGCTGGCCTCGTACTCGCGCTCAATGGCCGATGCCCCCGAAATCGTCGGCGTCGAGACGATGAAGATCTTGCGCCGCGCAAAGGTGCGCGTGCGCGCCTCGGCCAGCGAGATCGCATCGCCTTCACCCTCGACGTCCAGCGGATACCCGTCGACCTCGTCGAGAAACAGATACCGCACCGGCATCGAGCGCAAGCCCACCGCGCTGTTGGCCCCCGTCATCACCAGCACGCCGCCCCGGAACTCCTTAGCCAGGATGGTGTTGCCCGAGTCGCGCGAGCGTGCCGGGGCGATCAGTTCCGAGAGCACTGGCGACTCCTCGATCAGCGGGTCGATCCGCTGCTTGGAGTTGCGCTTGGCCATCTCCACCGTCGGCCATACCGCCATCATCGGCCCGGGTGCGTGGTGGATCACATAGCCGATCCAGTTCGATCCCATTTCGGTCGCGCCAAGCTGCGCGGCCTTCATGAACACCACACGCTCGACCGGCGAGGTCGGCGACAGGCAGTCCATGATGGCCTTGAGGTACGGCGTGCGGCTGGTACGCCAGCGCCCTGGCTCGGCAGAGGCCTTGCTGGAGAGCATCCGGTGCCGATCCGCCCATTCGGACACGGTGAGCAGCGGATCGGGCGTCAGCCCGTCGCGCCACGCGCGTTCAATCTCGTCGGCGCCTTCGTAGTCATCCATTGTCAATCCACCCGCGGGCGCAGCTCGCCCAACTCGATCAGGTGCTCACGCACGGCGGCCTCCAGCGCCACGTGCATCGTGTGCGGGTCGACGCCGAGCGTGGATGCCATCTGCCCGGACACGCGCGCCGGCCAGTTGAGCCAGGCGTCGCGCTCGATGCGCGCCAGCTTGAACACGTGCGCGACCGCCTGCGCCCGGTCGACCAGTTCCCTTTTGCGGTGGGCCAGCTCCACCTTGTTGAGCTGGGCCTTGAGCACCTCGTTGACGGTACGCGCCTGCAGCAGCGAGGTGCCGCCCGCCGATAGCGGCGGCGTAGCGACCTCCGGCGTTTCACGAGGAGGCGGTGGCGTCGCCGGTTCTACGCGCACTTTCGTTGCAGGCGCCTTGTCGGCTGCTGCGGCCTTGCGCGGCTGCAACGTGTTTTGTGCCCACTGCGCGTCGGCCGCCTGCGGATCAATGGTGCCGTCGGGAAGCGGCGTGATGCGCCCGGTGTCGATGGCCTTCTTCACGGCCACGTGCGACACGCCACGGTGGCGCGCGTAGGCGCGAATCGAGAGCCCCATCGTCACCTTCTTCAATCATTTGTTCGTCATTCCTGCGTTTCGAGCTTGGCTTCACCGGCGAACAGCGCGTTCATCACGTCACGCCAACCATCCCTCGAGAGGAACACGCCATGAGCCAGATCGACACCATCCTCACCCTCATCGCCCAGAAGCATCTGGGCATCGACACCCTGCAAACCCGCCACGCCGACAGCCTGGACTTCCACGACACGGCAGTGTGGTGCCTCAAGGACGCGTTGGAAGCAGCCTTCCAGGCCGGCGTCGAATTTGCCGCATCGAACCCGAAGGCCAAGGACGCGGAAATCGCCAAGGACTGATCGGAAACCGACGAAGCCAAGCAGAAATCGCTTGGCTTCACTCTTGAACAGCGCGTTCATCACATCGTCATCACCACCCAGAAGGAGCAGCAAATGACCACCGTCCAACTCACCCCGGCGCAACACGCCATCCTGGCATACGCCATCAACCACACCGCCGGCAAGATCGACTGGTTCCCCGACAACATCAAAGGCGGCGCACGCAAGAAGGTGCTCGACGGGATGTTCAACCGCGCCCTGATCACGCCCGACGGCGACGGGTGGTGTGTCGCCGCCGAGGGCTACGACGCCTTGGGAATGAAGCGCCCCACGATCCCGCAGCCGACGCCGGAAGTCGATGCCGAACTGGAGCAGGCTGTTGCCGCCGCCGAAGCGACGTGGACGCAAGCGCCGACAAAGGCCAAGCCGCGCACGCGCGACAACAGCAAGCAAGCCGAAGTGATCCGGATGCTGCAACGCCCCGAGGGCGCGACCATTGGCCAGATTTGCGCCGCCACCGGCTGGCAGGCGCACACGGTGCGCGGCACCTTCGCCGGGGCGTTCAAGAAGAAGCTGGGCCTGACCATCGTGTCGGACAAGCCGCAGGGCGGCGAGCGGGTCTACCGCATTGCCTGATCAGAAAGATCGAGAAAGAGGCCAAGCGGCGCTTGGCTTCTCAATCGAACAGCGCGTTACTACGGGTGTCGCAACGATCAACCCGAAGGAGCCAGAGATGAACACCACCACGCAGATCCCCGCCACCCAGAACGAGGCCTGGGGCTTTTGGGGCACGATGAGCGAACACGCCAGCGCCGCATGGCCCTTGGCCATGAACGCCATCTCGGACGCCACCGGCCAGCCCCTCGAATCGGTTCGGGCCTTCCTCGACAGCCGCCACGGACGCCACTTTGCCGACGACGTCCAGAACGGGCGTTACGAGGGCAAGGCCCTGGCGGACGCGATCAACGCAGCCACCCAACGCTGGATGGGCTGGACGATTGGCCGCCAGACCAGCAAGCAATACGGCATCCCGCGCGGCCTGCCTTACCTGACGGGCTTCGTGATTCACTGCGAGATCGTCGACGAGTCGCTCGCCGCCTGATCAAGCAACGCGCCATCCGCCTCGCGGGTGGCCTGCTTCCCGGTGAACTCTTCCCACCGACGCACGATCACATCCACGTACTTCGGATCGAGTTCGATCAGTCGCGCAACGCGACCTGACTTTTCCGCTGCGATCAACGTCGTGCCAGAGCCACCGAAGGGGTCGAGCACCACGTTGCCGGGGCGGCTCGAATTGCGGATCGCGCGCTCGACCAACTCCACCGGTTTCATCGTCGGGTGCAAGTCGTTCTTCTGCGGCTTCTTGATGTTCCAGACGTCGCCTTGGTCGCGGTCGCCACACCAGTGCCGCTGCGCGCCCTCCGGCCATCCGTACAGAATCGGCTCGTACTGGCGCTGGTAGTCGGCGCGGCCCAGCGTGAAGGTGTTCTTGGCCCAGATGATGAAGGTCGACCAGTGACCGCCCGAGGCGCGAAAGGCCGCCTGCAGTACATCCAGTTCGCTGGACGACATCGCCACGTAGATCCCGCCCCGGCAATGCGCCACGGTGGGCGTCAATGCCGCCAGCAGGAAGTCGTAGAACCCGTCGCCCAGGTTGTCGTTCAGGATCGCGCGATCCTTGCCGCGCAGCTTGTCCTTCGGGCTGCTCCCGTAGTTCACATTGTACGGCGGGTCGGTGAAGACCATGTCCGCCAGGTCGCCCTGCATCAACCGCTCGTAGCTCTCGACCACGGTCGAGTCGCCGCACAGCAGGCGGTGCTGGCCCATGATCCAGACATCGCCCGGACGCGAGATGGGCGTCTCGCCGACCTCGGGCACCGCATCCTCGTCCGTCTGACCCTCGTTATCCGGCTCGTCGCCCGCAATCAGTTCGGCCAGCGCGTCGGCGTCGAAACCGGTGATGTCCAGATCGAAGCCTTCGAGCTGCAAGGCTTCCAGTTCGATGCGCAACATCGCGTCGTCCCAACCCGCGTTCTCGGCGATGCGGTTGTCCGCGATGACCAGGGCGCGGCGCTGGGTCTGGCTCAGATGGTCGAGCACCACGACTGGTACCCGTTCCAGACCCAGCTTCTGGGCGGCAGCGAGACGACCGTGGCCAGCGACGATGATGCCGTCGCTGCCCGCCAGGATCGGATTGGTGAATCCGAACTCCGCGATGCTGGCGGCGATCTGCGCCACCTGCTCCTCGGAATGGGTGCGCGCGTTGCGTGCGTAGGGCAGCAACTTGGCGGTCGGCCACTGTTCGATCTTGTCGGCCAGCCAGTTCATGGCGCACATCCCTGTGCGCCACCCTGACGGGCGCCCTGCGGGCGTGCAAAACGCCAGTCCTGTCGTTTTGTCATGCGGCCACCTCGGCATCAGGGGTGGTGGCGCGCTCGGCGGCGACCTGCTCGAAGAACTGGCTCGTTGCCAGCAGCGTGACCGGCACACCAGGGTGGTTCTGCTGGAAGCGCTTGATCGCCACATCCACGTACTCGGGCGCGATCTCCACCGTACGGCAGATGCGACCGGTGCGCTCGGCGGCCAGCATCGTCGTGCCGCTGCCGCCGAAGGGTTCGAACACGATGTCGCCCGCGTCCGTGTAAGCCTCGATCACGAATTCCGGCAGCGCCACCGGGAACACGGCTGGGTGATCGATGTCCTGACCGATCTTGCCCTTGTGGCGCATCACGCGGATCACAGAGTCGGGGATGCGGGTGTCTTGCGTGGGCAGCCCCTTGTGCGTCCAACCGCCCACCTCGCCATCCTTACCGCGCATCGCGGTGGACGACCCGTCAGCGCGCAGGTGGGATTCCTGGCCTGCGTGCTTGCAGGGGACGATCTTGTTCGGCTTGCGGCTCTGCCGGTTGAAGTGGAAGACGAACTCGAAGCTCGGCGCGAAGCGGCCCGCCCAGTCGCCGGGCATGCCTGGCCCCTGGTCCCACACGTACCACGCAAAGCGCCGCCACCCCTGCTGGCGCATCCAGCCGAGCCACGCGTCCCAATACGGGATCACCTCGTTGTCGCGGTGGATCAGGCCCAGGTTGACCAGCACCTGACCGTCGTCGGCCATCGGCAGGTGCGCGAACACGCCGCGCATCAGGCCATCCCAATCTTTGATCCCGCCCGAGGTGTAGTCGCGCTGGTTGTCGTAGGGCGGCGAAGTGAAGCACAGCCGCGCGCTGTCGCCTTGCATCAGCGCGGCGATCACGCTCGGGTCGGCGGCGTCGCCGCAGATCAAGCGGTGTGCCCCGAGCTGCCAGACGTCGCCCGGGCGCGACACCGGCACCACCGGCGTACCCGGCACGTCATCGTCGGCGTCGGGCTCGGCATCAGCTTCCGCATCCTGCTGCTCTGGCTCATCGGCAATGGCGGCATCGGCCAGCAGCGCGTCGATCTCGAACCGCTCGAAGCCGGTCAGCGCCAGCTCGTACCCGGCCTCGGAAAGCTCGGCCAGTTCCAGCGCCAGCAGCTCCTCGTCCCAGCCCGCATCCAGCGCCAGCCGGTTATCGGCGATGACGAGCGCGCGCTTCTGCGCCGGGGTCAGGTGCGCAAGTTCGATCACCGGCACCTGATCCAGGCCGAGCTTGCGCGCAGCGGCCAAACGCCCGTGCCCGGCGATGATGCCGTTGTCGCCGTCGACCAGGATCGGATTCGTCCAACCGTACTCGACGATGCTGGCCGCGATCTTGGCGATCTGGCTCTCGGCGTGCGTGCGCGGATTGCGGGCGTAAGGAATCAGCGCCTCGACCTTGCGGTACTCGACGTTGAGCGTGTTCAAAGTGGAAGTCCCAAAAGCAAAACCCGCCGAGCGTTGCCGCCGGGCGGGTTGGTTGAATGACGATTCTGGTGAGTGGTAACTGCGTTCGGGGTGGTAACCGGGGCCGGTAACCTGGCCGGGTGGTAACCTGTTTTTGCGGCCTGACGCTAAAAAAGCGCCGCGCTCGCGCCCCCCGCATTGGATTTCGGCCAGGAAGGACCCCTTTTGCCTCGTGCCGTCCTCGCTGCCTACACCGCTGTCCAGAAGATAGCTGAAATACTACCCCAGAACGGGCCGCTTTGTTGCAGGGGCAAAAACCGCTCTTGGTAGCTGATGGCAGCACATGGCAGCTTGTTCGCGCCTATTCGCGTTCAAAGACTACACTGCGACCACGCATCCGTTCAGGTGGTCGGTTACGGTCTGCAAGGCGCGCTGCCAGCGCCGCCACGCCGTGGTGCGGTCGCAGGCGAAGCGAATGCAGATCTCCCGCCAGCCGTAGTGCTTGGCCCGCATCCACACCAGGTGGCGCTGCTCGACTTCGAGCCATTGCACCCAGCGCATCGTCTCCAGCATGCGCTCGATGGCCTCGGGGCTGGGCGGAAACGGACGGTACACCTTCTCGTCGGCGGTGAACGCCTCCCACTCCTTGCGCACGATGACGGGCCATGTGTTGAAGTAGCCCTGCACACGCACAGGGGGCAGGCGGCGGCCCGTGTTGGCCGCCTCCTCGAAGCGTTTGGCGACGTCGTCGATGGTCCACTCAGCCATGACGACCTCCCTGACGGGGCGTGCCGTACAACCGCTCGCCGATATTCTTCAGCAGTTGCCGCTCCATCCAGTCCAGTCGTTCGTCGTCCTGCGCCACGACCAGCAGGCCCTGCTCGCGCCAGCCGCGTTCCTTGAGCGCCTCCAGATCGGTGTGCTGCGGTTGCAGTCTGCCCAGCGGGCAGCGGTAACGGTTGCTCGGGATGTCCATGTCACACCTCCTGCGTGTCGATGGCCCAGGCCAGCAGCGCCAGTGCGTCGGCTTCGTTGTCGTCGGCCGGGGCATGGCCGCGCGCGCGGATCGCCGCGATCACCTCGCCCTTGCCTGCATTACCCTTGCCGGTGACGTGCTTCTTGATCGTGCCGACCGGCACGCCCTGGTAGGGGATGCCGTGGTGCTCGCACCACGCGGTGAGCGTGGCCAGAAAGCCGCCGTAGGCGTGTGCGGCGTCGGTTGATGCGTGGCGGCGCACTTCCTCGAAGTGCAGGCAGTCGATGCCGTCGCAGGACTGCTTGATCTCGCTGAGCCAGCGTTTGAAGCGCAGGAAGCGCATTCCGCCGCCTTCGAAGCGCTGCGGCTTGAAATGCTCGGTGCCGCTCGTGATATGGCCGTCGTTGTCGCGCAGCGCCCAGCCGGTGGTGGTGCCCAGATCGAGGGCAAGGATGGTCATGGTCATCGTCATTGCTCCATTTCCGGTGGGTGAGTGACGGATTTGACGGGTTTGCCGGAAACTCTCCATGACGTGCGCGTGCGCGCACGCGTGAGAGGTAAACCAGCAGACCTGTCAAATCCGTCACTCGCCCCTGTGTTCATTGGGTTGGCTCAGTCGTCCCGATAGGGGTAGGCGTGGCTGTACGGCTTGGGGCGCAGGGCGATCCCCGCGATGCCGCGGGCGCCCCCGGTCAGCCGGCATTTCTCGAACTTGCGCGCCGCCATCAGCTCGGAGAAGCGCTTGACCGAGCCCACGTATTCGCCGGCCCGTTCGGCCCATTCGCGCCAGTCGGCGAACAGTTCGGACACGCCTTCGCGGTGGCTGTTGGCGAGCAGACAGCGCTCATCGATCCACTGCCCGAGCGCGTCCTCGGCTTCGAAGTACTCCTCCGTCGCCGATACGACACAGGCGGGCGGCTTCAAGCCCTCGCGCCTCCATTCGAGACAACCGGCGACGGCCCAGGCAAGGATGCCGTCGCGTTCGGCGAGCAGCTTCTCGGTCAGTCGGCCGTCGCGCTTCTCGGGCGGGATGGTCACCGTGAACGGGACGAGGTGCATGCGCCGCTTCATCGCTTCGTCGATGTTGCGGATGGCGGGCTTGTGGTTGCCGACGATCACCGGCTTGAACTGCGGCACGTACTCGAAGAAGTCCTGGCGCATGAAGCGCGCGGAGATCTTGTCGCCGCCGGTGATCGCCTTGACCTTGGACTCGTTCCAACGCCGTCCCTGTTCGGTTTCGATGGCCGTCACGAAGCGGGCGCCGCGCAGTCCGGCGAGATCGGTCGGATGGCGGTCGCCGCGCGTCTCGACGAAGGTGTCCATCGGCGCGGTGGAGGCGTAGTCGCCGAGGAGGGTAGCGACCACGTTGGCGAACACGCTCTTGCCGTTGGCGCCGGTGCCGTACAGGAAGAACAGCGCGTGCGCACTGGTCACGCCGGTCAGGCAGTAGCCGACCATTCGTTGCAGGTACGACTGCAACTCGGCGTCGCCACCGGTGATGTCGGACAGGAAGGACGTCCATCGCGGACATTCGCCCGCCGGCGTGGCCGTGGTGATCTTGGTCATCCGGTCGGCGCGCTCGTGCGGGCGTATCCGGCCTGTCCTGAGATCGACCACGCCGCCCGGCGTGTTGAGCAGCCAGGGATCGGCGTCCCACTCGTCGGTGGTCGCCGCGTGCCGGCGGTCTGCGCGCGCCAGCCGCTCGACGCCGCCGACCGTGCCGGAGCTGGCCAATTTGGCGGCGACCTTGGGGTTGTCGGCGCGCACGGCCGCCTGGCGGCAGACGCTGCGGATCAGGTCGGTCGCCGCCAGCGTGTCCTCGGCGCGCCAGCGTTGTCCGTCCCATACCAGCCAGCGGCCCCACGCGGCGACGTAGCGCCAGTCGCGGTGGTAGCGCCGCGTGAAGGACAGCGCCAGCGCGTCCTCGGTGCCCCACACCGACTCGTCGCTGCTGACGACTGGATCAACGTCATCGGCGACGTCGTGCATTTGCAGGCGCGGGCCGTGAGTGAGGAAGGTGGCGACGTCGAAGCCCTCGGCGATGGCATCAAACGCGTCCCAGCCCTCGGCGGCTTCTTCGGGCGGGTACAAGATGTGGCAGGACTTGGCGCCAGTCGACAGCAGCGCCTGTGCCGCCTGCGTGGCGTACTCCCAGCCCGGCTTGTCACGGTCTGGCCAGATCAGCACCGCCTTGCCGGTCAATGGCGACCAGTCGGTCTTGTCGACCGGCGCGTTGGCGCCGTGCATGGCAGTGGTGGCATTGATGCCAGCGTCGATCAGCGCCTGCGCGCACTTCTCGCCCTCGACCAACACCACCTGCGCGGCGTCCTTCAGCCCCGGCTGGTTGTACAGCGGGCGCGGCTCGGGCGGGGCCATCTTGCGCCGCTTCGCATCCCAGGGCCGAAACTGTTTCTTCTGCCCAGGCGGGTCGTAGCGATAGACGACGGCGATGAGATGGCCCTCGGCATCGAGGTAGTCCCACTTCGCCGTGGCCGGCCCCAGCTCATCGACGGGCACTTCCTTTTTGCGGGACTTGCGCAGCGGTACAGAGCGCGAGCGTCCGAGCAGATCGGCGGCCGCGTCGAGCACCCGAGGAAAGTCGCTCAGTACGTCGATACCAAGGTGCGCGGCGATCAGTGCATAGATGTCGCCGCCATCGCCAGTGGCGCGATCTGTCCACAGACCGGCCTTGTCGCCATCGAGCACGACTTCGAGGCTGTCGCCGGGACTGCCGAGGATGTCGCCGATCAGGAAACGCCCTCGGCGCTTCTTGCCGGCCGGAAACAGCGTGAACAGCACAGATTCCAGGCGCACCAGCAGCTCGGCGCGGATCGCTTCGCGTTCGGCGCCGAGGTCTCGAGGAGGGGGCGTTTGCGCGTCGTTGAAGTCAAGCATCCGCAGCTCCTCCGATCACGTCAGCGATGCCGGCCAGATCACGCGGGATGCGCGATTCGTGGCGCAGCTTGCGCATGGCCTTGACCTCGATCTGGCGGACACGCTCGCGTGTGACCGCCATCTTTTCGGCAACCTCGTCAAGCGAGGCATCGGCAAAGAACCGTTCGCGGATCACGCGGGCCTCACGCGGTGTCAGCGAGTCGATGGCGCTCTGAAGAATGCGGCCTGCCTGCGCGTGGCTGGCCAGCCGCAGCGGGTCGTCTACGGTATATGTGTCGCTGACCAGCGATTGCACGCTGCCCGCGTCCAGATCGACGCTGGAATAGTTCTGCTGCAGCGGCTGGAGCTGGGCGTCCGACCACAGATCGGAAGGGGATGCTTGCAGGAAGTCGCACAAGGCCCAGGCGCATTCCCGCAGCAGGCCATCCGGCGTCAGCGGTGAGCGCGTGAGATTGAGGTAGGGCAGCAGCGCCCCGCTGTAGCTGATGCCAACTGCGTTGGCGAACTGAGCCCCCGGCCGGTGGCCCGCCTGTTCGATGGCGCGCAGCAACCGGGCATTGCGCACCGAGATACGGACACGGTAGTCACTCATGAGCGCCTCCCAGCGTGGCTGCCCATGCGATGAGCTCCGACATGCGGAAACGAACCATCCGGCCGACCCGGTAGTGCGGGATGCGCTTCGAGGCGCGGCACCGAGGCTTGGTGAAGTAGTACGCAGGCAGATTCAGCAGACTGGCGGCCTGGCGGGCGTCCACCATCGGTTCCGCCGCCGGAGGCTGCGGGTGGAAATGCTTCATGGTGTTACCCTCCAGCAGCGGTCTTGCCACGCGCACATCCGGCATTCGAAGTGGGTCGGGTCATGGAAGGCGCGCGGCAGCAGCTCGCCGGCTTCGGTCGCCGTGATGACCTTCACCGCCCGATCCGACATGCGCTGAGCGAGCGCTGCGTCAAAGGGCACGAGTTCGGCGTAGATCTCCATCGTGTCGGCGTTCACTGCAGTGAACAGCGCCGGGTGCTCGTGCAATTCGAGATAGGCTTGGTAGAGCGCCACTTGCGCGGCATAGATGGGCTTGGACGTGGCCAAGCCCTTTTTCTCCAGGTCGTTCCAGGACTTGTGGCTCAAGGCTTTGCACTCCCACAGCGCGGGATAGGCGAAGCCCTCCGGGCCACCGACGATGACGCCGTCGATGTGGCCCTGCAGGCGGCCGTCCGCCGCCGCGAAGCCGAACTGCTCGCCGTCGTCCCGGCGTGTGCGAAGTTCGAAACCCGCCTCCAGCAACCAGCCCGCCATGCAGTCCTCGATGACGTGGCCGCGTTCGAAGATGCGCAGCATCCGGCCGCCGATCTCGCGACCCGTGTCGACCGGCGCGTCGGCGTACTCGTATTGCAGCGCGCGCTCGCAACTGGCGCCGAGACGCGAGGCGCCCAGGTAGGCGCGTCTGGGTTGCGTGGCGCGTGTCCGCTGCATGCCCAGATCGACCAGCGCGGTAAGCCGCCCGGAGAGGGACGAACTTGAATTGAAATCCAGCATCGCATCCCTCGCTAAAATGGAATGTCGTCGTCAAAATCGGCGAGCGGATCGCTCACCGGGTTCTCGAGGCCGCGCACCGGCGGGTACTTGCTCGCCTCGTGGTGCTCGACCATCGCCTCGCTGTAGCGGGTGACGATGGCGTCGATCACGGCGAGCGCCTCGGCTTCCGAGTAGGCGCCCAAGGGCTTGTCGAAACCGATGTGGCCGGCCGCCGCGCCGAAGGCCTTGAGGCAGGCGCGCCGCGCGCCCTGTTCAATGTCAGACACGCTCATCGCCAGCCCTCCCTTGCGGCCGTCCCGCCAGTTGCCGTACATCGCGGCGAACGCGTCCTGGCAACGGCGCGAGCAAAACACCCAGTCCATCGGATAGCGTCGCGGATCGGCCGCCTCGTAGCGGCCGTCCGTGAAGCCGTACCCGCGCGCCTGTCGCTTGCAGATCCAGCACTTCATCCACGTCGTCTCCTCCCTCACTGCGCCCAGGCGGGCTTGCCGGTGACGGGCGCGGCGCGGTGTTGGGCCGCAGGCGCGGGACGTGCGGCCGTGCCCGCTGCCGGCTGGGACGACCGGCTCGCTTGCCCCATCGCCTGCGCGTACTCGGGCGTGCCCGGCTCGACCGCGAGCTTGACCACATTGCGCAGCTCGCCCTTGGCGTCCTTCTCGACGTCGATGCGGCCGACGAATTCGAGGCCGTCGAGCTCGTGGAGACCCTGGATGCGACGGGCGGCCGTCGCCTGCGGGCTCATGTCCTGCGGGTGGACGTTGCGCGCCGAATTGAGCGCAGCGCGGACGAAGCTGCGGCCCATCTGACCCCAGGTCGGCCCCTTGGGGCTGTAGAGGCCGACGTTGCTCCACAGTTTGCGTTTCGCGTACTCGCCCTCCAGCACGACGAACTCGCAGGCGAGATAGACCGAGCCGGTGTCGAAGCTCTGGGTGGCGTAACCTCCGGTCCAGCCTTGGCTTGGGTCGTCGTAGCCGCCCGGCTTGATGGTCATGCGCAAGCGGGCGACGGTGCCCTTGGGGATGAGGTCGAAGTCGTGCTGCTGTTCGGCGTCGTTGAAATCGTTCCAGGTGGTCATGGTTTACTCCTGCTCAGCATTCGGTGGTTTGAGGGGCGGCGGCCGGGCGCGTGAAGTCGAGCCGCTCGGGCGCGGGGCGGGCGGGGCCGGCAATCTTCTGCATCAGGCGGCCGAGGTGCGGCTCCTCGATCGCGTCGAGGCGGCCGGAGCGGTCCTTGGCGGGGAAACCCCACGCGTTCAGCGTGTGGCAGACGAAGGCGCGGTAGCTCGAGCCGTCGTCGGCCTTCAGTTCGGCGAGCGTGATCACCTCGTCGACGATGCCGGGCAGTTCGAGGCCGGTCTTGGCGCCGTCGATCTGCAACTGCTGGATGCGGCGGTTGTAGTCGTCGAGCTTCTCCTCGAGGATGCCGACGAACCACACGTTCATGCCGCGCGTGTGCTGCAGGTGGGTGAGCCAGGCGATCATCTCCTGACCCATCAGGCCGTAAGCGCCCCGGCTGTCCGGCTTGCCGGTTTTCTCCGAGTAGGCCTGCGGCTGGCCCTTGCACCACTGCAGACAAAGCCGGCCGGCGACCGTGATCGAATCGACGAACAGGGTCTGGTACTTGGCGAGCTGGGTCGGATCACCGTAGCGGGCGCAGACGGCCTCAAAATGCGCCTGGCTGTACGGCTGGTCGTCGCGCAGCGCCGGGTTCGGTCCGCCGATGAACACGGCGAAGTCGCGGCACTCGGCCCAGGTGCGCGGCCGGATCGTGTCGCCGGCCCAGCCCTCGACGGCCAGATCGCCGGCCTCTAGATCGAAGAACAGGGTGGACGCGACATCGAGCGTCCACAGTTGCGAGGTCTTGCCGATGCCGGCCTTGCCGATCAGCACGCCCTTGACGCCGCGCTTCTCGGCCAGTCGCTGGTCGGCGGTGACGATGGGAAGTGCCATCACGCCACCTCCTTCAACTGCTCGGCGACCGCTGGATTCCACAGGATCTGGTAGCCGCTGTGCCCGTTGCGCGAGTACGGCATGGCCTCGGCCCAGGCTTCACCGGCCTTGGTCAGTTCCCATTCGTCGCGGTCGTTGCGGAACTGGAATCCGCTGGACGCCAGCAACTGGTTCGTGGCCTTGGCCGAGCGGTTCAGCAACTTGCCGAGCTGGGTCGCGTTGAGCGCGCAGACCGGCGCGTTGGCCGACGGCAGCGCGCGGCGCAGCACCTCGGTGCTGATGCCGGTGTTCTCCTGGATGCAGGTCAGCGTTGCCGCCGCCGCGATGCCCGGCTTGACCCCCGGCACTTTCGCCACGGCCTCGCCGATCAGCAGGATCGCCGACACGCGGTCGTGCGTCGGAGCAGGCAAGGCCGCCAGTGCGCCGGGAACGGCGTAGCTGCCCGTCTTGCGGATCGCCGGCAAGACCTCGTGCGTGACCCAGCGCTTGAAGCGCTTGGCCTCTGGCTTGCGGCTGCCCAGCACGAGGCTGTACAAGCCCGGCTCGTTGACGATGGTCATGTCCTGCTCGCCGCCAGGGGTCGGAATTGAATTCCGCCCCTTTTCGTCATCGTCCAGGCGGGCGACGGCCTTGTGGGTATCGGGCAGATGGAGCGCGGCACACACATCGGCCGCGACAAACCAGGGATCGCCCTGTGCATCCGTGGTCACACGGATGGGCAAGCCTTCGAAGGCGAATGGGATCAGTTGGGTGTTCATGGTTCAGTCCTCCGAGACCAGGGCCAGCCGGAACGACGGCTTGCCGGAATCCACGGTGCGAGCGGCGGCGAACTGCTGCTGCAAGGCAGGCGGCCAGTTCGTGAAGCGGGATTCGGAGACGGACAGCTTGATGTCGAGGTAGCCCTCGACCTTCTCGCCCGAAGCCACGATACGCTCGGCGATTTCGGCCAGTTGCTGCTGGTTCCAGCTGACCTTCTTGGGCAGCTCGAACTTGATGTGCAGCGGGCCATCGCTGATGTGAGCGGTGCCGAAATCGCGGCCGGATTCACGCAGCGCGGCGCGGGCCTGCTCGCCGTAACACTGCTCCAGCGCGGCATCGAACTTGTTGCGCGCCTTCTTCAGCCAGTCGATGGCCGCATCGAGGTTCTTGTCGATCTCGGCTTTCTGCGCGGGCGGCAGTGCGGCCAGTTGGCTGACGGACATCGCGGCGATGTCGGCGGGGAAGATGGTGAGTTCGTTCATGGTCATCTCCTCACGCCTGCACACGTTCGGACGTCGAGGCATAGACGTGGCGCTTCTCGTAATCGAGCACGCCGTTCTTGCCATCGAGGGGATAGGCCACCTTCTTCGAGAACTTGTTGAAGACCGGGCCCCGGCCGAGGCCGCGCCAGCGCGTCAGTGTCTTGGGGGACATGCCCCAGCGTTGGGCGAGTTCGGCTTCGGAGAGGAAGCGCCGCTCGGATAGCGCCGTGGATTCAGAAGTTGGCGTCGAACTGAAACCGACGCCGGGTTTGCGGTCCGGTGTGCCACCGACGCCGCCTGACAGTGCCAATTCATAGGCCATTGCCGTGCTCCTTTCCCGTTCAGGGATGGGGACGCGACCGGTGGCCAGTCCTGTACTGGCCGTTGACGCCGGTTCACGCCTTCATCGGGGAAGGCGCTACATCCGGCGTAGCAACAGCTACTTTTGGCGTAGCGGAAAAATTTTTTGCGCGGCCCCTCCGCTACCCGAGGGAGGCGATCAAACGACGTTGCTCATTCCAGTCCAAGGGCACCTTGGCCCGCAGGATGGCCTCCAGCGACACCGCCCGGGGCAGCCGTCCTTCGTAGGCGGCCTGGACGATGTCGGGGGCGAGAAGCGCCAGCCGCAGCAGGTCGTTCACCGTGGAGCGGTGGATGCCTTCGCGCTCGGCGATCTCGGTGCCGCTGGTCACCGTCCCGTTGTCGATCAGTTGCTGCCAGTAGATACCGCGCCCCAGTGCCTTGAGCAGCGGGCGATCCTGTTCGGGAGTGAGCACCGGCGTCGCGGTGACGGCGACCGGCTGGCTGACGCCCTCCGGTGCGACGATCACCTTCTTGACGCCCCGTTTCTTGAAATGGAGGGGAACGAAGGTGGTGATGCGCACCCCGCCTCCCTCCAGCGGGTGGCGGCGCTCGTGGGGTTTGCCATCGCTGATCAGCTTCTTGGATGAGCGGTTCATGGGGTCATCTCCATTTCCAGCAGCTCGCCGCCAATGCTGTCCGCCTGCAACTCACCGGCCAGCTCCCGCCATCCCGACTCGCGCCAGACGATGTCGACGCCATCGGAGAGGAGCTGGACGCGCTCGATCAGCAGGTTGACCAGCCGCACCTGC
>Ga0073934_10004612_pt1 | contig 22584 bp, 20 predicted proteins | sample LarsenN4metaG_FD_76834 | JGI IMG/M metagenome (GOLD analysis project Ga0073934, IMG submission 76834) | Hot spring sediment bacterial and archeal communities from British Columbia, Canada, to study Microbial Dark Matter (Phase II) - Larsen... ...
ACAGGCGCGCCACCCGCCGGGCCCCCGGGACCTTTCCGCTCCACCCTCTCGGTGAGCAGGCCCAGGGAATCCACCCCGGCGGCCCGGACGTTGTCAATGACATTGACCACGTCACCGTACTTGGCCCGGGCATCGCTTTTGACGTACACGGTCTTGTCCAACTTGGTCGCGATGCGATCCTTGACCATGGGGGTGATCTCCGCCAGGCGGACCGTGTCGGCGCCCAGGAAGGTCTTCCCGTCCCGGGTCACGGCCACCACCACGGCGTCTTCCTTGTCGGCGTCCGGCATCAGCCTCGGATTCTCCACCTTGGCCAAATCCACGCTCACCCCTTTCTGGAGCATAGGGGTGACGACCATGAAGATGATCAGCAACACCAGCATGACATCGGCCATCGGGGTCACATTAATATCCGAGACCGGGGAACCTGGTTTGAGTTTGAGAGCCATTATCTCTTCCCCCGCGAGGTCCTCTTAATGAAGTAGTCGATCAACTCCGAAGAGGAGTTGTCCATCTCCACGTCGAAGGCCTCAATCCGGCTGGTGAAGTAGTTGAACATCCACACGGCGGGAACAGCCACGAAAAGACCGATCGCCGTCGTCACCAGGGCCTCGGCGATACCGCCGGCCACCGCCGCAAGACCCGTGGACTTGGCCGTGGAAATGCCATGGAAGGCGTTGATGATGCCCAGCACGGTGCCAAATAGTCCCACAAAGGGGGCTGTGGAACCAATCGTCGCCAGGCCGGAAACGCCCCGCTTGAGCTCGGCGTGAACGATCGCGGCCGCCCGCTCCAGGGCGCGCTTGGAGGCTTCAATGGTCTCCCCGGAGATTTCGGTCGAAGCCTGGTGGGCCTGAAACTCCTGCAAGCCCGCCGTGACCACCTTGGCCAGATGGCTGCGCTTGTTCTGTTCCGCAATGGAGATCGCCTCATCGATCTTGCCATCCTTGAGCGCGCCCGCCACGGCGGGGGCGAAAACGCGCGATTGCTTGCGCGCCGCGCGGAACGCAATCCAACGGTCAATCATCACGCCGATGGACCACGCCGACATGACGAACATGAGAATGACGACCGAACGGGCCGGCCAGCCCATCGCTCGCCACATGCTGATCGGGTCGAAGCCGATGGTTTCAGCTTCCTGGAACAACCAGATTGTTAGGGTGAATAGATTTGCCCCTACCATGATGTTGTGTTTCCTCCTCGAAATTTTTCGAACTTCCCTCTACCCAACTTCCTTGCCCATTGAGTTCTTGCTTCTGATCTCACTCACCGCCTGCGCCTCGTCCCCACGGAGCCACAGCTCAAGCAACGGCTCTAGTGGAGACCAGCCGCACCGCCCTCCGGCCGGGCCCACTCGCAGCTCGCCAGAGGCTGAAAGGGTCGAAATCGCCAGTCTCCCCTTCCTGAAAGGGTCAAGCGCTCCCGGCCGGGAGGCCTGACCTTACCACGTGGCGGACTCCGCCCCTCCCGCACTCCGGGAGACCGGCCCGCCCACCTACTCTGCCAACGTAAAGTTCACATCAATTTCCGTAATAACTTCCACAGGCTCGCCGTTGAGCAAAGTAGGCTGATAGCGCCACCGCTGCACAGCTTCCAGCGCCGCCTTGACCAGCAACGGGTGGCCACTCAAGACCTTCAAATCCTGAATCGTGCCGTCGCGGCTGATGATGGCTTCCAGTCGAACCGTCCCCTGAATACGCGCCATCTTGGCGAGGGCCGGATATTCCGGCTTCGGCTGGAAGATCAATTTCGCCGCTTCCACCTGTCCGCCGACGCGAATGCGCTTGGGGGTAGCCGCTTTCGGCGGGGGCGGCGGAGGTGGCGCCGCAATCGCCGCTGCTGCCGTAATAATACTGCCGAGAACGCCGCCAGGGCTACCACCGGGCATCCCGCCCGGAACCCCACCCACGACGCCCACCGCCGCGGCCTGCGGCAGTGGTTCAGGTTCGTCTTTGATCTTGGCAATCGTCTTGGGGATGACGGTCGGGGCCCGCATAATGTCGTCGGCCGTGACGCGTCTGACAACGCGCACAGGGGGTGCCGCGGCCGGCGGAGGGGGTGGCGGCGGCGGGGGAGGCGGTGCCACGAGGAACGTCATCAATTGCGCTTTCGGGAGGGCTTCCGTATAGATCAACGGGACCAGCACCGTCAGCCCGACAATGATGACCTCAATGATATACGCGATCGGGATCGTGGCCCGCTTCCAGTTATCGGTCTTCGCCGCACTGTAGATCAGGTAACAGAGGAACCCCACGATGTTCAACAGGACCGTCAATACCACCCAAGCTCCCGGCCGCAAGCCCAGGTGCCGGGCGTCGGCCAAGACGTAGCAGATGAACATCGCATAGAAGAACATGGCCACGCCCAGGATGATACCTTGGGTGAGTATCACCTTGGTCGGGGGCGGCTCAAAATAGAGGCCGGGAATACGCGGTAAGAGGAGGAAGATCACGCCGAACGTCAACAGCCCAGCGGCGGTGGATATCAGCCAGTGCGTGTTCGACAACACCGGGGCGCGCGACGGCGAGGAATCCAGAAGGCTCTCATCAAACATCGGCATTTACCTCCGTTCGTCGACTTGCGAACTCGCCAGGTCTCAAGCCGGGATGCGGGGGCGCCGCGCCTACCGGCGCGCGCCTGCAACTTCGCGTCTCACCACTCGAGACCTCTCGCCCACCCGCTGGGAGAAGAACACGAGAATCGGGCAGGCAATGGCGATCGAGGAGTACGTTCCTATGATAACCCCAATGACCAGGGTCAATGCAAATCCGTGAATCACTTCCCCCCCGAACAGATAAAGGGAAAGCACTGCCAGGAAAGTGAGACCCGAGGTCAGGATTGTTCGGCTCAGCGTCTGGTTGATGCTGCGGTTCACCAGATCATTGAAGCTCTCGCGTTTGCTGAGGCGCACGTTTTCCCGGACCCGGTCGAAAACGACAATCGTGTCGTTCATCGAATAGCCCACTAATGTGAGCAGCGCCGCAATGACCGTGAGCGAGATCTCTTTGTTCAGCAGAGAAAAAATTCCGAGCGTTACGATGACGTCGTGAAACGTCGCGACGACCGCCGCGATGCCATAGATTAGCTCAAATCGAAACCAAATGTAAACCAGCATCGCGGCCAGCCCGGCCAGGGTAACATAAAGCGCCTGCCGTCTCAAATCCGCCCCCACCTTGGGCCCGACGATCTCGGTGTTGCGCACGGCATAGCTGGAGGTGTAGAACTCGCGGCCCAGCGCCTCGAGCACGGCGGGGCTCACGCCCGCCACGTTCTTCAGCTCTTGCAAATCCGCAAGGAGGCCGCTCCGCGGCGAGTCGTCGCGGTAGCTCACCATCACCTCCGCCAGTTCCCGGTAGGCGCGCGAGGCCTCCTCCGACCCCTTCGAGGCAACTCGCAGCGGATCATTCACGACGAGATGTTCCGCCACGGTCTGCGGACTGGCGTTGTTGAAGTCCACCTTGCCTTCCGGCCCGGTCCCGTGAAGCCCCGCCAGCACGCTCAAAATCGAACGTTTTCCGGCGTCCAGGGCGTCCGATGACGCCGTCGTTCCCAGGTCCAAGCCAATAATGACCTCGTTGTCGGAGGCGGGACCGTATCGCTGGATGGTCGCCTCGCCCAGATTCTGGCGCTTCAGTTCGGCCCGAATGGCATCCAGGTCAGGCGTCTTCGCAAACTTCACATAGACCAAGGTGCCGCCGCGAAAATCAATGCCGTAGGTAAGTCCCCCCTTGAGCGCCATGGAGGCCATACCCGCGGCCAACAGGAACAGGGTCAGGCCGATGAAGTACCACTTCTTCCCCATCCAGTCAATCTTTGGTTCGTGGAAAAACTCCATCGCCTCGCGGGCCCCTTCCCTTCCTCATTTGACACCGGACAAGCTCCGGTTGTTCCAACAAATCCTCTAAATACTGAGTGCTGCGCCCTTCTCGCGCCGGGACAGGACGTAGTCAAAGATGACGCGCGACACGAAAACCGAAGTGAACAAGTTCGCCACCAGACCGATGGTGAGCGTCACGGCAAACCCGCGAATCGGGCCCGTCCCGAAGGTGAATAGAATCAGCGACGCCACGATGGTGGTGACGTGAGTGTCAATAATCGTCAGAAACGCGTGATCGAACCCCCCTGCCACTGCCGCCCCAACCGTCTTACCCAAGCGTAATTCCTCGCGGATGCGTTCGAAGATCAGCACGTTGGAGTCCACGCCCATGCCGACAGTCAGAATAACGCCTGCGATGCCGGGCAGCGTCAGCACGGCGCCGAAGTAGGCCAACACCGCAATCAGAATTATCAGGTTCAGGACCAACGCCAGATTGGCATTCACTCCTGCGCCTTTGTAGTAAAACAGCATGAACCCCATCACCGCCACCAGACCAACGATCGACGCCACCACGCCATGGCGGATCGAGTCCGCGCCCAGCGAGGGGCCGACGGTTCGCTCTTCGAGATATTTGATGGAAGCCGGGAGGGCCCCGGACCGCAGGACCAGGGCCAGATCGGAGGCCTCTTGGGGCGTGAACGAACCGGCAATCCGGCCGTTGTCGGTGATTTGGCTTTGGATGGTGGGGGCCGAAACGACCCGGTTGTCGAGAATAATGGCCAACTGCTTACCGATATTCTGTCCCGTGACGCGACCAAAGCGGACCGCCCCGTCGCGCGTCAACGAGAAATTCACACTGGGCCGCCCGTTCTCATCGGGCCGGGGTTGCGCATCCCGCAGATCACGTCCCGTCACCGCCGGAATGCGATTGACGATATACCATGCCTCACTGCCCGAGGTATCCCCTGCTTCCCGCTGGCCCGGAACCAGCTCGCTGTCGGGCGGCAAGATTCCACCATGCGCGCCGAGCGCCGCCTCGCGCGTGGAGTACGGTCCGTCCTGAACGATCTTCAGGGTGAGCATGGCCGTCGATTGAATGATATCTTTGACTCGCGTGGGGTCATCCACACCCGGGAGTTGCACCACGAGTTCGTATTCTCGCTGCCCGTACTCGGCAATCGTGGGTTCGGTGACGCCCAGTTGGTCGATCCGATTGCGAATGGTGTTGATGGACTGCTGCAACGCCCGGTTGCGAATCTCAGCGGCGGCGCTCGCCTTGAGCGCCAACTCCCGCCCCAGCGGGTCGCCGGCCCGCCGCGAGAGATCCCAGTCCGGAAACTGCTCGTTGATCAGCCGCTGAAGGTCCGCGGCCCTCTCCTGCGGAATGCCGGTCAGCAGCAGGTAGGTTCGCCCTTCTTCTGACCTTTTCTCAGCCGTCGCGGGGATGCCCTTGGCGCGCAGTTCGTCGCGCAGACGTTCCAGCGTCAGTTCGACCGTAACGTTGATCGCGTCCTCAACCTGCACCTGGAGAACCAGGTGCGTTCCCCCCTTGAGGTCGAGTCCAAGGCGTATCCGGTCGCGGACGTTCTCCTTCAAGCGCTGCCAGCTCGTGGGAAAACCGAAGGCCTCATCGATAGTGGCATCTCTTCGGGGATAGCAGACGATACCCAAAATGCAAATCACGATCACGGCGGCAATCAGAATCACGCGATTTCGGATCTTGTGTTCCATAGGGGTGCTGGCCGAACCCTGATTCGAGCCCTACTCTTGCTTCTTTCGGCCTCCCGGTTGTTCTTTTCCCGTCTCGCGGGCGGAGGCACCACCCGCGGCGCTCTCCGGCGACTGCAGGGCAGTAATAGCCGTCCGCGCCACCTCTAACTTGACCTGGCTGGCCACTTGCAATTGCACCACGTTGGGGTCCTTGAAGCCCACGATCGTTCCGTAAATTCCGCCGCTCGTCAGGACCCGATCGCCCGTCTTCAGGTTGGATAGCATTTCCTGAGTTTTCCGCCGCTGACGTTGCTGGGGCAGGATCAAAAGGAAGTAGAAGATCCCGAAAATTAGAAGGAAGGGGAGCAGCTGGATGAGCGCCCCGCCGGCGCCTGGGTCGGCAGCCAAAGCAGGGAAGATGAGGAGAAGGTGGTCAATCAAGGTCTTGCTTTTAGGCTTCGGGCTTGGTGAGAACCCGGGTCCGACTGGCGCAGGATTTGGACCGGGTTTGCGCTCTCTGGAACCGGCACCGGACCCCTCACCGCCACTTACAGCTCCGCGTGCACCTTCGAACGTAGATCTGCGAATGTTCCAGACTTGATAGACTGCCTAATTTTGCGCATCGTGTCAAGGTAAAAGTAGAGATTGTGGTGAGTTGCCAGGATTCCCCCCAGCATCTCGCCCACGACGAACAGATGCCGGACGTAACTTCGAGAATATCTGCGGCAGACCAGGCAACAACAGGCAGGGTCCAGGGGCTGCTCGTCCCGCGCGTAACGCGCGTTCTTGATGACCAGTTTCCCCTCCGATGTGAAGACACACCCGTTGCGGCCATTGCGCGTCGGCATCACGCAGTCGAACATGTCGATGCCGCGCGCCACGCATTCGACCAGGTCCGCCGGCGTGCCCACCCCCATTAGATATCGAGGCTGGTCCTCCGGCAACAACTCGGCGGTGAACTCTGCCACGTCGTAAGTCTCGGCCCTGGGTTCGCCCACCGAAAGGCCGCCCAGCGCGTGCCCGTCGAAGCCGATTTCCAGCATCCGCTCCACACTCTCGCGGCGCAGCGCCAAGTCGGTTCCACCTTGCACGATTCCGAACAGGGCGGGGCTCGGGGTTCGGAGTTCGGGATTCGGGGCTGGGAATACTGAGGTTGGAGTGAGGCGCGCGGTGCTGGGTCGCGGGTGCCCGGTACGGGGTGCTGGGTGGTGGGCATTGCCAACCGCGTTCTGATCTTCTGTGGACTCCTCGTACCTTTCCCCCGACAAATCCTTTTCTCCTGAATCCCGAATCCCGAAACGCGAATCCCGCTCTGTTGCTTCGGACTCCTGACGCCTGATTCCTGACGCCTCTTCCCTGGCCACCTGCTCTTCGAACGCCCGCTTACACCGCGCCGCCCAGCGTCCTGTCAGCTTCACCGCGCGGCACAGGGCTTCATGACTGGCCGGATACTCGACGCACTCATCGAGGATCATCATGACGTCGGCCCCGAGCGCGAGCTGGATCTCGATGGCACGTTCAGGGGAGAGGAAATGCGAGGAGCCATCCAGATGTGAGCGGAACCAGACTCCATCCTCAGTGACCCTGCCCAGCCCCTTCAAGCTCATCACCTGGTAGCCGCCGCTGTCGGTGAGGATCGGATGCGGCCAGCCCATGAAGCGGTGTAGCCCACCCAACTCACGAATCACTTCGTGCCCGGGCCGCAGGTAGAGGTGGTAGGTGTTCGCCAGCAACAGCTCGACGCCCAAGTCCTCGAGCTGGTCTTGCGTCATGCCCTTGACCGTGCCGGCCGTGCCCACGGGCATGAATACGGGAGTCTGCACGACCCCATGCGGCGTGTGCAGCCGTCCCACGCGCGCCCCTGTGTTGCCGTCCTTGGCCACGACCTCGAATCGGATGGACATACCGAAGCAAGCCTAGAAGAAGCGCCACAGGGATGGCAAGAGCTGATTGGCGCGGTCCCGTGGCGGGAGGTCCCAGCTCCCGCCCGGCTGGGTGTCCTCCCGGCCTACGAATTCCTGAGTCAAAAACACCATGAAACCGGGCTGGGCCGAGTGGTCCTTGAGCTTCGCCGCGCTTCCCCTCTCTCAGAGAGAACCCGCAGGTAAACAGACCGCGTGCGCGCTACCTGGGTATCCAGCGCGGGACGCGTCGGCAATACTCTTCGTACTCGGGGCCAAACCTGCCACGCAAAGTAGGTTCCTCATACAGTATAACGAACAGGTGAGAGATCACCCAAACCAGCAGCGCATAGACCACCAGACGCGCCGACTCGAACACCATCGCCTCGCCCAGGACGACAGAGACCACCGCCAGGTACATCGGATTGCGCACGTACCGATAGGGGCCGCGCGCGACGAAGACGCGCGGCGCGTCGAGCGGAAACGGCGTCCCGCGACCCACGGCGGCGAAGTCCCAGACGCACCAGAGGTAGCCCACGGCACCTATGGCGATGGGCACAAGCCCGGCGAAACGCAGCCCGTCGCTCTCCCAATCTGGCTGCGACCCTGATTCGAGAAGCCAGTAAGGAATCAGGACGGTGACCGAGCCGGTTGCGAGGATCGTGAAGATCGCCGCGCGCAGAATGATCCAGTGAAGGCGAGACGACATCGTCTTGACCCACAGCGGGTTATGCGGCCTGGCGGGGGCGGGCCTTCGTCCCCCCACAACTAGGCAGATGCCCCAATTCAGCCGCGGGAACCATGCCCGTCGGGAGGTTCACGCTACCTGGCTGTCCACTTGATGTAGTAGAACGTCATGGGCGCGTCTGAGGTATTGACGATGCCATGCAGGTGGTTGGAGCCCACGTACAGAACGCTGCCGGGGCCGGCCTTTGTTACCTTTGCCCCGATGGAAATCTCGGCGTGGCCCTCGGTCACGAGCAGGAGTTCTTCCTCCGCATGGGTGTGCGGCGGATGGGGCGACTGGCCCGCCTTGAGCACCAGGCTGCCCACATTCAGGACCTTGAGCTGTTGGGTGGTGCCCTCGAGGAAGACGCGCAGGTCGCCGAAGGACTCCCGACTCAAGCGCGCCTGCTCCGGGGCTATCACCTGGTCGGCAATTTCAGCGGATTCGCCCCGCCCGCCGAGCGCCAATCCCGCGGCCATGGTCTGGAGAATCGTACGGCGGCTGATGGAATCAAGCATGGTGATTTCACCTCGCAGGGAGCTGGACGGGGTGGCGGCCCCTCGTCCGTCCCGATCTGATTGGGATACCCTCTCGCCCAGGGAGAGGGGTCAAGAAAAAACAAACAAGCCGCAGGCCTTCCGACGGCGAAGCACCGCGCTATTTCAGAGGTTGCAGCACGATGTTGCGGAAGAACACCTCGGCACCCTCTGACTGAAACAGAATCTTCCCGCGGCGCGGACTGGCCGCGGTGCCCTCGTTCACGATCTTGCCATTCACAAAGTACTTCACGCTGTCCCCGTCGGCGATGAGTTCGAGCCTGTTCCACTCGCCGCGCGGGTTTTCGACTTCTCCGGCCGGATCGCGGTAGCCGGCCACATCTTCCCACTTCCCTTTGCCCCGGCGGTCGATGCGGCCTTCCGTGTTGGCCACACCGCCGACGGTGAGAGCGGCGCCGTCCACCAGGATGATATCGCCTGTCCCGCCTTCGATAATCTGGAACTCAATCGACTTCGGCCAGATCTTGTCCGGGCCGACGAAGTGATACAGGACGCCGCTGTCGCGCGCCAGGCCGCTGCGCGGCGGGTGGGTTTTCTCCCCCCACTTGAATTCGAGAGTTAACCGGTAGTTCTCATACTCCGCCTCCGTCGCGAAGTAGCCGAATTCCGCGCCCGAGACGTGAATCATCCCGTTGTGCACAGTGAAGACGCGGTCGGGATCCTGATTCCGGCCGTATTTTTCGAGCCAGGTGTAGAAGCCGTCCAGATTCTTCCCGTTGAAAAGCTGGATGGCTTCACCGGGGCGAGGCGCTCCCATACTCCACGCCTCTATTCCGGCCAGGGCCGCGCCCAAGAACAGAAAGCAAAGAATCTTTCGATTCGTATTCATCAGACGAGAGTATATCGAAGGCCGGGCCGCTTGCCCAGCCGCCGGAAAAAACTTCTCCGACCCGCGCTGGACTTCGAGTCAGGAACCTGCGAGAATGCTCCAACCTTCTCAGGGCACGTTTTACAAACGGGGGGCACGATGTATTTCCAACAATTCTATTTGAGCTGCCTGGCCCACGCATCCTACATGCTGGGTTCGGAGGGGGTGGCGGCCGTGGTCGACCCGCAGCGCGATGTGGAGATTTACCTCGAGGAAGCAAAGAACCAGAACCTCCAGATCGCCTATGTGATCGAGACCCACCTCCATGCCGATTTCGTTTCCGGGCACCGCGAGCTCGCGGCGCGGACGGGAGCCGAAATCGTCCTCGGGGCGCAGGCGGGCGCGACGTTTCCCCACCGCGCCGTGAAGGATGGCGATGAAATCCGTTTGGGCCGGTCCATCCTGCGGTTTCTCGAGACGCCCGGCCATACCGATGAGAGCATCTGTGTGCTCGTGACTGACCTCGACCGCTCGCCTAAGCCCTGGGCCGTGCTGACCGGCGACACGCTTTTCATTGGAGAAGTGGGCCGGCCGGACCTTTCCCCCGTTCACTCCGCGCAGGAACTGGCCTCGCTGCTCTACGACAGCCTGCGCGACAAGCTCTTGAAGCTGCCAGACTCGGTCGAGGTATACCCGGCGCACGGCGCCGGCTCCCTCTGCGGGCGCAACATTCGCCCGGAGCGGCAATCGACCATCGGCAAGGAGCGCGCGCTCAATTACGCGTTGCAGCCCATGGGCCGCGAGGCTTTCGTAGCGCTGATCACCGCGGACCTGCCCGAGCGTCCCGACTACTTCGGAAAAGACGTCGAGCTCAACCGTGCGGGAGCCCCGGCGCTTACCGAGCTCACCCTGCCGCCCCCTCTTACGCCCGCCGAAGTGGCGCGCCGGCAGCGGGAAGGCGTGGTGGTGCTGGATACGCGACCCACGGTTCAGTTTGGCGCAGGAGGCATTCCGGATTCACTCCACATCGCGCTAAGCGGCCAATATGCTAGCTGGGCGGGAACGCTGATCGGGCTCGACAAGCCCCTCATCCTCGTCAGCGAAGAAGACCGGCTGGAGGAGTCAACCATGCGCCTGGCGCGGGTCGGCATCGAGAAGGTGATCGGCTATCTCGGCGGGGGCGTCCTGGCCTGGCAGCAGGCGGGTATGCCTCTTCAGGAGGTGCCCCAAATCTCCGTGCTCCAGCTCCACGATCAGCTCACGGAAAGTCCGCAGTGGCTCCAGCTAATCGATGTGCGCCGGCCAGCCGAATGGGTAGCCGGCCATCTCGAATTCGCCGTCCTCAAACCTCTTAACAAGCTGCGGGATGATCTCGCGGAGCTCGATCGCGCAAAACCCGTCGCCGCCTACTGCAAGAGCGGTTATCGTTCCTCGATCGCAACGAGCTTTCTGAAAGCGGCAGGATTCAAGGACGTGATGAACGTGGTGGGCGGTTTCGACGCCTGGAATGCCCAGAATTTGCCGGTGGTGGCCGACGATCGCCAGCGCGCCTCCGCCAGCTAAGCCCGGCGGGGGAGACAAAGCAGGAACGAAGGGAGAAGAATCATGGCAGGACCGGTAAAGCCCGTGCCCGATGGCTATCACTCGGTGACGCCGTATTTGATCATCCGAGGGGCCGCCACCGCGCTTGAGTTCTACAAGCAGGCGTTCGGAGCGCGAGAGAGGGGCCGCATGACGGCGCCCGATGGAAGAGTGGCCCACGCCGAAATCCAGATTGGCGATTCGGTTATCATGCTGGCCGACGAGTTTCCGGAAATGAATGCGCGCAGCCCGCAGTCGCTGGGCGGCTCACCTGTATTGATTCACCTGTATGTCGAGCACGTGGACGAGGTGGTCGCCCAAGCTGTTGCGGCCGGAGCACAGGTAGAACGGGCGGTACAAAATCAATTTTGGGGCGACCGCGCGGGAGGCGTCATCGACCCCTTCGGACATCGCTGGTATATCGCCACCCACATCGAGGACGTCCCGCCCGAAGAACTCGAGAAGCGCGCCGCCGCAGCGCACGGCAAAGGGTGAGCTATTCCGAACACCGGCGGGTGCACTCCATTACAGTCTGGACGGGGGCAGCTCCTACGGCGTTGCCGATACCAGGCGCACCTTTGCGGCCACTAACAGCGGTGAGTTGCTGCCGATCGGCGGCCCCTGGAAGAGGTTCTTGAGCAGCAAACCGCGGACGGTGACGGTCTGGTTCTGTTGCAGCGCAATAAAGCCTCCCGGTAAATTCTCGTATTCGGTCTGGTCGGAAGTAAGTACCTCGATCGATTCGATTAGGCAGCCCTGGCAGTCGGCCGAGAGGGGACGCAGCAGCGTCGGTGCGCCGAAGATGCTGGGCAGCGTATTGAGGAAAAACGTCGGCTGAGCAATGGAAGAGCCCACGCGCGCGGTGATGCTGCCCTCCTTCAGTTTGATCTTTTCCGCGCCCGCCACGCAGCCATCCTCGACCGCGGCGCAGTTGTTCGTGCCGAGAACCAGCGAGCTGCTCAGCACGTCCACCTCGACCGACTGCCCCGCGAGCAGGTCCGCCCCGCTCGCGAAAGCGGAGGATTCTACCGGCAGATTGTCGGCGTCCACTCGAAACTGCACCGTGTCAGGGTTGATATTCACCGTCACCAGCGCGCCATTCGCCATGCCGGAGATGTTCTCAGCTTCGTGCACCAGCACCACAAGCTGGTAGCGATTGTTAAGCTCATCGAACGGATTAACCTGGACGACCACGCCCTCCAGGCTGCGCTCATCGGCCGGATTGACGAGTTCAATCTCCTTGGCGAAGAACTGGGCGCTCTCCAGAGTCTGGGAGCGAAGTTCGATATCGGCTTCTACGATCTGATCGTTGGCCAGCGTCTCGCACGTCAGGCCTTCGTCAAACTCGGTGGTGCCGTCGAATTGGACGTTCGCCAAGGGGATGCCGGTCATCGAATCGGTGATGGTAAAGCTGCCGGTCGGGCAAGTTTTGTTCAGGCTGCTCACCTTGCCGGTTGTGTCTTCCAGTTCCTCGATGGCTTGCCCGACCGCAATCGGAAGCGGCACGAGGCTAACGACGGGGGCGATACCGGTAATGGCGCCCTCTGAGGATTGAATGGAATCATTCGCGTTGAAATCGACCAGGAATCCAAAATTCGTGTCGGCGCCGACCGTCAGGGGGGTGGCAAATGTCGGTGTGACGCTGGTAGGATTCAAGGGCAAGTCCACCCCTTCGAGTTCGGTCACCGTCCCGTCGGGATTCAGCACTTTCAGTTCAGGGTTCGAAAACGTCAGCCGCACGCCGGCGTAAGTTCCGGTCGGCACCTCCTTCAGGCTGAGGAAGGCCGAGGCGAGTTGGAGCTGGGTCATTTCGATTGTGACGGGCACGCTGAGGAGCTCGATTTGCGGCAACCCTTCGCAGGCCCCACCGCTGCCCACCGTGGGGCAAAGGGTGGCGCCGCTCAGAGTAATCTCGAACTTGAGGATCGAAGTGCCGGCAGGCGGCGCATCGCCAATGAAGATATAGCCCGTCCCGAACGTGGCTTGCGGCCCGCCTCCCGGCGGAGCCCCTACGTTATTGCACGAAAGGCCCAGCAAGGCGAGGCCAAGAGCCGTCACCGCACGTGCTGTGCAGACCCAACTGAATCGTCCCATCTCACACCCCTGGACTGAAGCCGAAGTCGAATTCCAAGTGCCTGCGTGGCGACCACAGGAGGTACGATACCATATTTTGTACGACTCAATGCATTGACCCATCGGGAGTTGACGGTAACTTTCCGGAGGAGGTTTGCCGGAATCCCCGAACTGATGCCGCAGGGCTTGCGGGTCGAGAGATGGAATTGACGCACGTCATGCTCATTTGCCTGAGGCTAAGTAATCCCGCGCTTCCGCTGAGCCGGGTGTGAATTTTTTTTCGCCTTGATAGGATCTTGCAAAATTTGCGCCCCCTGAGGAAGGTCACGCGTCCGTTCCCCGACCAGGATGTTGGCCGCTCAGCGCGCGCCGGAGGATTTTGCGGCAGGTGTGACACTGACGCCGGCCCGCACGGGTTGAGTTCCCTTTTCTTCGGCCGGGGCGAGTAGTGCCTGGAAGGAATCGGAAATCGCGGCTGGCACCTGAACCACATCGGCAATCCGTTTCCCAGCGATTCTCACTTCCAACAGGAGGCCGCGGCGGGTGCCAGGAGATTTCTGGTCGAAGATGAAGTTGCCGAGACTGTAGGCAATCCACCGGCCGTTATACTCTTCCACGGGTTGAACGACGTGGGGATGCGTCCCGACCACGAGGTCGGCGCCCGCATCAATCATCCGGTGCGCAAGCTCGACTTGCCGCCGGTTCGGCTGCGTCGCGTACTCGATTCCCCAGTGCGGTGAAACGATGACCAGGTCCGCCAGCGGCCGCGCAAATCGAATGTCCGCCAGCACGCGCCCCGGCTCGAGCCACGCCACGCCTGGCCGTCCCGGCGCCGCCGCGGCAAGCTTGGGCTCCACATCCACGTAGGCCAGAAACGCCAGGCGCAAATCACCGAGATCGATCAGGACGGGATAGTGAGCTTCCAGGTCGTTTGCGCCCGCCCCCACCGGTCGGATGCCCGCTTCCCTCAACCGTCGCACGGTGTCAACGAGCGCTTCCGGCCCCCAGTCGTACATGTGGTTGTTCGCGAGCGAAACCACGTCGATGCCGGCGAAGTTCAGCCCGGCGATGGCACCTGGGGCCGCGCGGAACGAGTAAAGATGATGGCGGTTGCGTCCCGTGTCGGAAACCGGACACTCGAGGTTGGCAAAGGTCAGATCGGCGGCGGCCAGCGTATCCGCGATCTTCCGAAACGGGAAGGCGAAGTCGCCCTCGGACTGCATCTTGGCCCCGACGGCGCGGGAGAGCATGACGTCGCCAACGAACAAGAGCCTTCGATCGCGCGGGAGCTGGGACGCCCGCTGCTCCGCGCCAATCCCCGCCACTAGGCCGAACGCGAGGCCCGCCGCGCCTAATGTTAGCGCGATGCCGATAGAATGAAAGGCGGAGCGCCTCAATCGCTCCATGCTCCTGTCTCCAAGGTAAGAGCTTTCGAGTTCAGCCTACTTCCGGTTTTCGGGAATGCAGAACTCGACCAGCACCAGGTCGTGCCACTCCCCGCCCACCTTGCCGTGCTTCTCGTGGATACCAACTTCTTTCCAGCCGGTCTCCTGGCAGAGCTTGCGAGCGCCATCGTTCGCCGCGATGATGCGCCCGATGAGCTTGTGGTAGCCTTTCTCGCGCGCGACGTTCTGCATCGCCTTCATCAACTCGAGTCCCACGCCGTGGCCGCGCAGGCTGCGGTCGATGTAAATCGAAAGCTCTGCGATGCCGTCGTAGCAGTGCCGCGGGCTGTAAGGGGTGAGCGACGCCCAGCCCATCAGCGTGTGCTTGACCTCCGCCACCAGCACCGGGTATCTCTCCGGGCGCGCCACCAGCCACAGGTAACGTTCCTCCGGCGTCACAAAAGCGTTCTCGAACGTCGCCGTGCGGTCCTGCACGCCCTGGTTGTAAATGCGGGCGATCTCCTTGGCGTCGCCGACGCGCGCGGGCCGAATCTTGAGCGGACCACTCCATTCGGTCATCCATCACCTGCCCGGCTTCGAAATAATTGCCAACCGGCATTCTAGCGAGGCGGCGCGGGCAGGGCAACTACTACGGAGTGGTGTACGACCGGTCGCACCTCTGCCTGGCGGGGACCGACGGGCGCAGACACCGTCAACCTGCCGTCTGCACGCTCACCCGACCACGTTGACGGCATCGAGCAGGCTCCGCACCTTGCTGGCCAAGGCCTCCGGGGAAAAGGGTTTTTGCAGATAGGCAGCGTTGGCATCGCGCACGCCGTGGTGGAGGATGGCGTCATCCGTGTAGCCGGACATAAAGAGGACTTTCATCTCGTGACGCTCGGGGGCGAGGCGTTTGGCCAACTCGGGGCCGCTCATGCCCGGCAGGACGACATCTGTGAGCAACAGATGGATCGCGCCATCGTGCTCGCGGGCGACCGCCAGCGCCTCCTCGCCGTGGCGGCCCTCGAGCACTGTGTAGCCAAGCGAGCGGATGACTTTGCTCACCAGGGTGCGGACGGATTCTTCATCTTCGACGAGCAAGATGGTTTCTGTGCCGCGTGTGTACACAGGCCCCGCTTGGCAAGGGGCCACCACGGTCGGAGATTGGTCAACCCGCGGCAGGTATACTCCGAAAGTCGTGCCACAGCCGATCTCACTTGTGCAGACGATGCTGCCACCGCTCTGCTGGATGATGCCGTAGACGGTGGCAAGTCCCAGGCCCGTTCCTTTCCCCTGCTCTTTGGTGGTGAAGAACGGCTCGAAGATATGGGCCTGAGTCTCCGGGCTCATCCCGCAGCCGGTGTCGCTGACCGAAAGCACCACGTAGGAGCCGGGCGCAAGCGAACCGTCGTGGCATGCCTGGACTTCATCCAGTTCGACGTTGGAGGTTGCGAGGGTGAGTTTGCCTCCTTGCGGCATGGCGTCGCGAGAGTTGACGGCGAGGTTCATGATGACCTGCGCGAGCTGCCCGGGGTCAGCCCTGATGCTCCCCAGATCACTGGCCAAGTCCGTCACCAGTTCAATGTCCTCGCCAATGACGCGCCGGAGCATTTTCTCCATGGAAGCCACAACGGAGTTTAGATTCAGGATCTGTGGCTCCAGCACCTGCTGACGGCTGAAGGCGAGAAGCTGGCGGGTCAAAAGCGCCGCTCGTTCGCCCGCCTTTTTGATTTCCTCGCCGTATTTGCGCAGCGGTTCCTCCACGGTCTGGGTCAGCAGCAGTTCGCTGTAGCCGTTGATGGCCGTGAGGAGGTTGTTGAAGTCGTGGGCGATCCCTCCCGCCAATCGGCCCACCGCTTCCATTTTCTGCGCCTGGCGCAACTGTTGCTCAAGCTGGCGCTCGCGGGTCACGTCGCGTGCTACGGAAACAAAGTTGATCACACGCCCCGCTGCGTCGCGCACGGGGGAGATGGTGGTCTCCAGCTCATAGAAGGTGCCATCCTTGCGGCGGTTGATGAACTGTCCCGACCACACTTCACCTCGAAGGAGAGTCGCCCAAAGGGTTTGGTAGAACGCGCGGTCGTGTTTGCCGCTCTTGAGGATGCGGGGGGTCTCGCCGATCGCTTCGCGGCGGCTAAAACCGGTGAAGTGCTCGAAAGCCGGATTAACATAGACTATCTTGCCCTGCACATCGGTAATCAAGATGGCTTCCGCCGCTTGCTCTACGGCGTGGCCGAGGCGGACCCGGTCCTCATCGGCTCGGGCGTGCTCGAAGCGCCCGCAGATCGTCACGAGTCCGTAGGCTAAGTCGTCGGCCAGCCGGGTTAGCAACCTCACCTCCTCTTCGTCAAAGGCGTCCGGCTCGGCCGCATAGACGGCCAGGGTGCCAAATACGTGGGACCCTGCCATGAGAGGCAGCGCGATGGCGGAGGCGTAACCCCGTTTTGCCGCCTCCGTGCGCCAAGGCGCGAAGGCGGGGTCTGCGGAGGTGTTTCGTACTACGCAAGGTCGGCCCGTCTGGATTGCGACCCCAACCGGGCCGCGTCCCCGCTCGGTGTCGGCCCACGTAACACGCAGCGTCGCGACATAGCCGTCGTCGTAGCCCGCCTGGGCGACGGGACGAACAGTCTTAGCTTCGTCATGCTCCACCGAACCCACCCAAGCCAACCGATACCCACCTGTCCCCACCAGGACCTCACAAACCTGGCGCAGCAGCTCCGCCTCGCCCGTCGCGCGCACGATCGCCTCATTGCATTGGCTGAGAGTCTGCAAGGCGCGGCTGGCTCGTCGTACCGCCTCTTCGGCCCGTTTGCGGTCGGTGATGTCATGCAACACGCAAACGCTGCCCAAGACCTCGCCATTGGGGCTCCGCAGCGGGGAGGCAGTGGCAGCAAAGGTGTTGCCGAAACGCGGCACGTGGATCTCGGCACGGTGTTCGATCCCGCTCAGGTGGTGGCGGCTGTAGGCGCACTGGGAGCGAGGTTCGGCATTACCATGCAAAACTTCGTGGCAGGACTTTCCCACAAGCTGGGGAGGGCTGAGCCCGAACAGGGCGGCGGCTGCCAAGTTGGCCCGCCGGATGACGCACTGGTTGTCCAGCACGATGACCGGGTCAGGGATTGCGTCGAAGGTGAGTTCCCATTCCTGTTTCGCACGAAGGATCTGTTGCGCCAGGCGTGTCGCCTCGGAGGCGGCAGCCTCTTCTTCCGTCAGGACCGGCAGCGGCTGGCGGTCGGAGTGATCAGCCATGCGCTCCCTCGCGAGGGGCGTGCCTCGGCGGGGGAAAAGGAATTCAATCTAAAGATTCCCCGGGCGCGTCCCCCCAAGACGGCTGCAGGAAGAAGATGAATGCAACTACTCCGCGCACACGGGGCCCCCAGCGGCATCTGCACCGGCACCGCTGCGGCGCAGGCTCGTCCCCTCAAAGGAGCCTATCGGCAAGGGAGCAAATTGGATTAGGAAGGCTGGGGGGATGTGTAAACCTACCGTTCATACTCCGCGCCGTAGAGATATCTTCCCCCGCCCGCCACGTCGGATCGCCGCACGACGCGGGCGCGGACCTCGATGTTCTCCCCGGCAGGATTGTAGGGACAGGTGATCTGAAGGGCTTCGCCGACCTCAAAGACCTTCTCGGTGGTGAAGGCGAGTCCGGTCTTCGAGACATTCTCGGTCTTGGTAAACTCTGTCACGCCTTGCCAACTGCGCACCCGGATGGGCAGGCGCAAGGCCACCCGAGGGCTCCCGCGCCGCTCCGTAACCGTGGCAGCAGGCCGGTCGGCACCCGCCGCAGCGGAGGCCGCGGCCGTGGGAGCAGGTGGCCCGGCCGGGTTGCGTGCGTAGCTCCAGGGAGTGGTCTGGTTGCAGCTCTTGCATTCCCGGGCCAAGGCGCCGGCGCTCTCGAGGACATCATAGTCCACAATGCTGATTCTGGAGAGTGTCACGGCACGGCAGCGTCGGCACTCGAGCAGCACGCTGGAACCGGCCGCGGTTTCGTCGAGGGGCGGGAAGTCGATTCCCCAGATGGTCTGCCGCTCATCACAACACTCCACGCCCCACTCGCCGCCCTGGTCGGTGCGCGGGCTGACCAGGCCAACCACCCGGAAAATGGCCGTGCGCCCGCTGAGGATGTTGATGATCTTTACGGTCTGGCCGACCTTGACCGCCCGCTTCAAATGAATGCGCGCGCCTTGGCGGTTAACGATCACAGTGCGCGTGGTCTCACTGAAGGGCGCGCCATTCGCATCGGAGCCTTCCACACGAATAGGGAAGGTCAGAAAAAGGCGCTCACTGCGTCGGCGACGTTCCTCAGGCATAGCCTCGGGGGACAGAAGGGACAGACGTCACATACGGACGGCCAGCATAATTTCCTTCACGTCTAAAATCAAGTTCTTCTCGCCGAAGGATTCCCTGGAAACGGGACTCAAGTAGTCCGCCCCCCGCGACGGGTAACGACTTAACAGGACTCAAGCCGCAATCCGCCAGCGAATCCGAGTGCACCAAACGAACGGGGGAGATCTGAAGCGCACGGTGGGTCAACCCCGCCACGAAGAGCATCCCCGAGGCACGAACCTTCATCCGGAGAGGACAGGCTTTTGGAACTCCGGGTTCTGGGGAAGGCAGCCTAAATCGTTGGGTTGACGCCGGACAAAGGCTCGGAGTATCTTGCGTGGCGACCCCGAATGATTGCACCCCTGAGTTCTCGTATCGCTCGGCCGCCCATGGCCGTCCGCAGGGAGGAGGACGATGCGCCTTCATCACATCATTGAAGCCCAGCAGTTCGATCTGCCCACCATGCTGGAGGTTCTCGACACCGCCGCGTGCATGGAGCAAGTGGTGGCGCGTGGCGGCATGACGGACTACCACAACCGCATCATGGCGATGCTCTTCTATGAGCCTTCCACGCGCACGCGCTTCTCGTTTGAGAGCGCCATGCACCGCCTGGGCGGGCATGTGATCTCGACGGAAAACGCCGCCGAATTCTCCTCCGTCGCCAAAGGTGAGACGCTCGAAGACACCATCCGAATTCTCAATGGCTACGCGGACGTGATTGTCATCCGCCACAAGGAAGTGGGCTCGGCCAAGCGGGCGGCGGCCGTCAGCCGCGTGCCCGTCATCAACGCCGGCGACGGCCCCGGCCAGCATCCTACCCAGGCGCTCCTTGACCTCTACACCATTCGCAAGGAAATTGGCCATATCGACGGGCTGCGCATCGCCATGGTCGGGGATCTGGCGCAGGGCCGCACCGTGCGGTCGCTTACCTACCTGCTGAGCAAATTCCAAGACGTCGTCCTCTACTTCGTCGCCCCGCCCCTCCTCAAGATGAAGGAAGACATTCTGGAACACCTACGCGAGAGAAACGTGACGTTCTTCGAGGAGACCTCGCTCGAGAAGGTCCTGCCCCTCGTGGACGTGGTCTATCAGACCCGTATTCAGAAGGAACGTTTCGGCGACCGCATCGCAGACTATGAGAAATGCCGCGGCATCTACATCCTCACTTCCGAAAGCCTGAAGCTGATGAAACCCCAATCGCTCATCATGCACCCCCTGCCCCGCCTGGAGGAGATCGCCATGGAGGTGGACCTCGACCCTCGCGCAGGATATTTCCGCCAGGCCCAGAACGGGCTGTACGTGCGAATGGCCCTGCTCACCATGGTCCTACCGTAAAAGCCCCCTCCGCTGCTCATCCCCACGGACAATCGCCGCCGGCTGTCAGGTTTGCCGCGCGGCGAGCCCCCGACCCGGTGACCAAGTGGCACCAATGGCGGGCACCGCCTAGCACCGGCGTGCCATTGATTGGACGTGCAGGGCCGGTGAGAATGCCCGCAGGAGCCCAATCATGGTGACCAAGGCTAAAAAGACCAAAACGGGAGGAGTGAGCATGAGCATTGGCCAGCGCATCCGCCAAATTCGTGAAAAGAAGGGACTCTCGCAGGGCGACATCGAGCGCGTGACCGGACTGCTCCGCTGCTATACCTCACGAGTGGAAAACGGTCATACTGTCCCTTCTCTCGAAACTTTGGAGCGGTTCGCGGCAGCGTTGGACGTTCCGTTATATTCGCTCTTTTACTCGGGTGAGGAAGTTCCGCCCACGCCCAGTTTGAGCCCCCGCAAGTCGCTCGAGGAGCTGGCAGAAGAGGAGGGAAAAGAGGGGGCGGACGCCCGCTTTCTGCTGAAGTTCAAGACTCTGCTAGGCCACATCACAGAGTCGGATCGCCAGATGCTGCTCACCATGGCTCGCAAGCTCGCGACCCACTAGAGGGTTGTGAGTGGCAACGACTCGCCCCGTTGCAAAAGTCAAGCATGAGGGCATAGATCCGCCCGCGAGCTGGGCATGGGAAAGGCTCCGGGCTCGAAGCAATACGGCGAGTTTATTGGGGAATGAGCAGAATACCTTCCTCAGGTTCCTTGCCGGTCGCTCTCTCTGGTTGTTTTCCTGACAATGCGCGCATATAGTTGACCAGTTGCCACTTACGGGTTTCTGTAAGCCTCGTCCCCTGCCCCGGCATGGTTTCAGACCCGACCCCGATAATCGCAAATAACTCCCCGTCGGTCCGCTTCTGGAGCGTTTCGGGCTTGGTGAAGTCAGGCGGCGTGATGTTCATTTCCGCAGCCACATCCCCCTTGCCGTCGCCTTTTGCCCCATGGCACATGGCGCACTGGGTGTCGTAGATCTTCTTTCCCCGATCCACCGATACAGTATTGAACTTCACGGGATTCTTGCGGGCGGTGTCTTCCGGCGTCAGCTTGAAGCCGTGGACCGGCTGAGCTGCCGCCTGAGCCGGGGTCGTCGCAGCTTGCCCGCTCTTCTGCTCGCTTCGTGGCTTCTCCTGCGCCCCGTAGGCCCCCAGTACGAGGAAGAAGACCACGAGCCCCAGTAGGTGATTGAGTCTCATGCGACCTCCCGTCGAGGTTGGTTAGGTTCGCCCGTGGTCTTCGCTACGCACCTCTGTTCCACGGTGCTTTTGAACCACCTCGCCCGTATCATAGCAATTTCCATACCCGATTGGACATCGATCACTCAGATTGCTGGCTCAGCCCACCGGGGCCCAGGACTTCTTTGCCGTTTGTCGAGCGCCTGCGATTTGGCGGCCTTGGTGGCGAGCCTTCAGCGTTCGAAGCACTTCGCTAACGGAACCCTTCCACCACTTTGTGGTAGAATCACCCGGCTGATACGTTAGGCGGTCGGAGAGCGCGGGAGATTACGCATGGCACTCATACAATTCACCAAGAATCATTCCGACCACTCCACGGACAAGGGCTACCAGTTCGAGTTCTTCTGCGACCGGTGCGGGAACGGCTTCATGTCGGAGTTCCATGCCTCGGTAACGGGCATGGCGGCGAGCGCGCTGCGTGCCGCGGGCAGCATTTTCGGCGGAGTTTTTGGCCGGGCAAGCTCCGGGTCCTATGAGATTCAGCGCGCCATCGCCGGACCCGCGCACGACCGAGCCTTTCAGGCCGCCGTCGAAGAGGCCAAGCCCAACTTCCGGCAGTGTCCGAAGTGCGCCAAATGGGCTTGTCTTACGATGTGCTGGAACTCGCAGCGCGGGCTTTGCTACGACTGCGCACCCAGCGTCGAAACCGAACTGGCGGCGGCGCAGGCCCAGGCCACCGTCGAACAAATCCAGCAAAAGGTTCGCCAGCAGGACTTCACCCGGGACATCGACGTCACCAGCGAAGCGGCAGCCCTCTGTCCCAGTTGCGGCGCGCGCACGCAGGGCGCGAAATTCTGCCCGGAATGCGGCAAGCCGCTGCGGCCCAAGAACGAATGCCCGCGTTGCGGGACCAGGTTCGAAGCCGGCTCCAAGTTCTGCCCGGAATGCGGCAACAAAGTAGGTTGACCTCTCATGCCTACTTTCGCCCGTACGTTCCGTTTGCTCTCCGAAGCTGCGAAAGAATTGGTGGAAGGGCAAAAGCTTCCCACGCCAAGGCGCAAAGCCACGGAGCCCGCGAAGAACGCAAAGGACTTCCGTGGGGCAACCCTTTGCGCCTTCGCGTCTCTGCGTGAGGCTTGGCATTTCTTCACAG
>Ga0073934_10004613_pt1 | contig 22584 bp, 24 predicted proteins | sample LarsenN4metaG_FD_76834 | JGI IMG/M metagenome (GOLD analysis project Ga0073934, IMG submission 76834) | Hot spring sediment bacterial and archeal communities from British Columbia, Canada, to study Microbial Dark Matter (Phase II) - Larsen... ...
GCTTCTGGATCTGGGCGGCGACCTCTTCGTAGACTCTGGTCCGCCGCACGGGGGCAAACTTCGGAGGCGCGACCGCCTTCAATTCTTGACCTCAGCGCAGAAGAATGGTCCGGTCACCTGATGATCTGACAATCTCACGCGCACCCGGCATTGTCAAGGTAGATCCTCCGGCGCTCTGATTGCCGCCCTTGTCGTCGAGGAGAGATCCGCTTAGCGGACTTTGGGTTCGAGGATCTGAATCGCCCGGTCCAGCGCGCCCCGGCGGAACTCCGCCCGTCGGGCCGGATCGGGCGTTGGACCGCCGGGGCCAAACCCGGGGCCGCCTGCGCCGGGCGGACCAAAGCCCGGAGGACCGCCGGGAGGCGCGGCGCCGGGAGGTCCTCCGGAACGCCGCTGGCGGGCGCGCTCCTGCGCTTCCGTGCGCAATCGCTCCAGCGCTCCGCGCTGCTCGTCGGTGAAAAGACCCCGGATCTGTTCGGCCAGGGCCCGAGAGCCTTCGCGGTCCTCCACCGGCGTGTCGCGCAGGACCTTGAGGAGCGGCAGGATCTGCCGGGCCTGATCAGCCGTCAGCTGGTACTGCGCGGAGCGCTCCAGCGCGATCACGGCCGCCGCGATGGCCACCCCGGAATCAGCGCGCGGCGCCTGTTGAGCGGTGCCGCCGCGGCTGCACCCCGTCAGCACCAGCGCCGCCATCGCCGCGATCGCCGGAATCCAGGTAGGCAAACGGGCGGTCATGCTATCCACCTTCATTCCGTCCTCAGGGCTTCGATGGGATCCAGCGCGGCGGCCCGCTGCGCTGGATAGAGGCCGAAGAAGATCCCCACCCCCGCGGCAAATCCGAATGCCAGCGCCACGGCCCAGGGCGTGACGATCGTCGCCCACCCCGCCAGCGACGTGATCAGCCGTGAGGCGCCCACCCCGAGCAACACGCCCAGCACCCCGCCGGTGACGCTCAGGGCCACGGCCTCGACCAGGAACTGGACCAGAATGTTCCCGCGCGTTGCCCCCACCGCTTTGCGGATACCGATCTCGCGGGTCCGTTCGGTGACCGAGACCAGCATGATGTTCATGATGCCGATCCCGCCGACGATGAGGGAGACGGCGGCGATCACCGCCAGCAAAATTGTAATGGTCCGGTTGACGCCCTGGAAGGCTTCCACCACGTCGGCCTGGTTGCGCACGAAGAAGTCCGCTTCCGCGCCGCCGCCGATGTCGTGGCGCGCCCGCAGCAGGGTCTCCACCTGGCTGGCCGCCGTGTCCATCTCCTCCGGCGTCCGCACCTTCACGTAGAGCGCGCGGACGAAGTCCACGCCGAAGAGCCGCTTCTGCGCGGTGGTCAGGGGGATGAAGATGATATCGTCGCGGTCGCCGAACCCGCTGGCGCCCTTGCTCTCCATCACGCCGATCACCGTGAACATCCCGCGGTTGATGCGGATGCGCTGTCCCACGGCGTCGCCCTCGGGGAAGAGCGTCTCCTTCACCGTCTTCCCCAGTACCGCCACGCGGCTGCGCGACTGCATGTCCCGGTCGGTGAAGAACGCCCCCTCCACCGGCGGCCAGCTCCGCACCGCGGGGTAGGACGGGGTCACCCCGGCCACGTTGGTCGTGTCGTTGATCGCCCCGGCCACCACCTGGGCCGGCCGGTTGAACTCCGCCGCCACCGCCTCCACCTCGGGCACTTCCGCGGCGATGGCCTCGCCGTCCTCCAGGGTCAGCGTCTGGGACGCGCCGACGCCCTGGCCGATCCCGCCCGGTGCCCGGACGCGTCCCGGGATCACTGTGAGCAGGTTCGTACCCAGTGCCGTGATCTGCTGGCGCGTGCTCTCCCGGGCGCCGGCGCCGATACTGATGGTGCTGACCACCGCCGCCACGCCGATGATCACGCCCAGGGCCGTGAGGATCGAGCGCAGCGGGTTCAGCGCCAGGGCCCGCGCCGCGATGCGCAGGCTCGCCCTTAGCGGCATCCCTACCCGCTCCCTCCCGGCCGGGACCGGTTCGGCTCATCGCGTTCAATGCGGCCGTCGCGGAAACGCACGATCCGCCGGGCGTAGGCGGCGACGTCGGCCTCGTGGGTGATCAGGATGACCGTGATGCCCTCCCGGTTCAGGTGGGCGAGGATCCCCATGATCTCCCGGCTGGTCTGCGTGTCCAGGTTGCCCGTGGGCTCGTCCGCCAGGATGACCGCGGGACGCATCACCAGGGCGCGGGCGATCGCTACCCGCTGCTGCTCCCCGCCGGAGAGCTGTGTCGGCAGGTGAAAGGCCCGGTCCCCCAGCCCGACGGCCTGGAGCACCTCCAGGGCGCGCGCCCGGTTCCACTGCCCGGCGTAGATCAGCGGCAGTTCCACATTCTCCACGGCCGGGGTGCGGGGTAGCAGGTTGAAGGATTGAAAGACGAATCCCAGGTACCGGTTGCGCAGCCGGGCCAGGTCAGTCTCCGAGAGGGCGGTGCTGTCCCGACCGTCCAGCAGGCAGCGCCCGGTGGTGGGGCGATCGAGCAGGCCCAGGATGTTCATGCAGGTGGATTTGCCGGACCCCGACGGCCCCATGATCGCCACGAACTCTCCGGCCCCCACGCGCAGCGTGACCCCGCGCAGGGCCTGCACGGCGACGCTGTCCATCCGGTAGGTCTTGGTGACGTTCTCGAGTTCGACCAGCATCGGCGCGACCGTGGGTCAGGGATGTCCGGGTGGCGGCGGCGGCGCGGGCGTTCCGCGGCGCGGGAGGGACGGCACGAAGGGATTGCGCGGCTGGCTTGGTGCGGTCTGCTGCGTCCGGTTCTCGCCCAGGTAGAGCGTCTCCCCTTCGCGCACACCGTCCAGGATCTCGACCATGCGCCCGTCGGTCCCGCCGGTCCGCACCACGCGGGGAACCAGCCGCTCCCCTTCCACGATCATGACCGCTTTGGTCTCCTCACCCCGCAGGGCCTCCCGCGGGACGAGGAGCACGCCGCGGCGCTGCACCAGGATGAACTCCGCCTCCACGGTCATCCCAAACTTCAGCAGGCGCCGCGGATCGGTGACCTCGACAGTCACCTCGTACTGCACGACATTGCTCACGAGCTGGGAGGTCGGTGAGATTGCCGCGACCACCCCGGAGAACGTCTCCCCGGGCAGGCCGTCGGCCCGGACCTCCGCGGTAATTCCCGGGCGTACCTGCGCGATGTCCGCCTCGTCAACCATGACCGCCGCCAGGACCGGAATGTCCACGGCCAGGCTGAGGACCGGGGTGCCGCTCCCGGCCGTCCCGCCGATCACCGACTGACCCACCTCCACCGAGCGCTTCACCACGACGCCCGCGACCGGGGCGCGGATCCGCGTCTCGGCCAAGCGTGACGCCGCATTGGCCAGGGCGGTCCCCGCCTGGCGGACCTCCGCACGCGCGGCGGCGATCTGCTGCTGCCGGACCGGCTCCTCGAGTTGCCGGGCCCGAGCCTGCTGCAGCGCGGCTTCCGCCTGCCGCACGGCGGCGCGCGCCTCAGCGATCTGCTCCGCGGTCGCCCCGGCCTTGACCAGGTTCAGCCGCTCCAGGGCGCTCCGGTGTTGAGCGCGCGCCTGGTCAAGCTGGGCCTTCGCCAGATCGAGTTGCTGTTGCGAGATGAACCCGTCGCGGAAGAGCTGCTCGCTGCGCTCGAAGTCCCGCTGCGCCAGCACGAGCGTCGCCGCGGCGACGCGGACCGCCTCCTCGGCCTGCTGCACCTCCTCCGGGCGGGATCCGGCCAGCAGGTTCGCCAGACGCGCCCGGGCGGCGTCCACACCCGCCTGGGCCTGCCGCACCTGGGCGGCATCCTGGGCCGCCTGGGACGTCCGCTGCGCCTCCGCCTGCCCCAGGCGAGCCTGCGCGGCATCCAGGTTGGCCTGGGCGGTGCGCACGGCGGCCGCGGCGTCCGGATCGTCGATCAGGACGAGGACCTGCCCCGCGCTGATCCGCTGCCCTTCATCCACCAGGACATCCCGCACGACGCCCGTGGCGCGCGACCGCACCTCCACTTCGGCGGCGGGGCGCACGGAGCCGGACGCGGAGATGCTGACCAGCAGGTCGCCGCGGGTCACGGTGGCCGTGCGCCAGCGTGCCGGCTCACTCCCGCCGCCGCCGCTGCGGGTGAACACGTACCCGCCGCCCACAACCAGAGCGACGACCAAAACAAGCCACCACCAGCGTCTCACACGCTTCATCCCCAGATCCGCCTTCGTTTCTTAAGGTAAGACGGAAACGGCCACGGCTCGCCGGAGGAACGCCGTCGTCGTCCATCGATCGGCCGCGGCCTGCACCAGCGCCACCTCTGCCGCCGCGAGCTCGGTCTGTGCCGTCGCGACTTCCAGGATGGTCCCGACCCCCGCAGCGTACCGCCCCTGGGCGACATTGAAGGCCTCCCGCGCGGCGAGCGCGGACCGGCGCGCAGCCTCCACTTTCGCCAGGACCATCGCCGCCTGCAGGCGGGCCAGTAGCGCTTCCTGCCGGACCTGAAACCGCGCGCTCTCCAGGCGCGCCCTGGCACTGTCCAGATTCGCCCGCGCCTGCTCGACCTGCGCCCGGCGGCGCCCGCCGTCGTAGACCGGGATCGAGATCCCGACCCCCACGGACCAGGTCCCGGGGCTACCGGTCGTCGTGCCGCCGCTGACCAGGACGTACCGGCCATCCAGCGTCACGGTGATCCCTCCCTGAATCATCGCCGCCGCCAGGGCGGCCTCCGCGGCGGTTACGTCGGCCGCGGCCCGGCGCATCTCCGGCCGCTGCAGCGCCCGCTGCACCGCATCCGCCTCCGTGATCTCCTGCGGAGCGGGATCCGGCGGCGCGACCACAGCCAACGGGGGACCCGCCTCCAGCCCCATCACGGTACGCAGGCCCACCCGCCGGGTTTCCGCCTGGCCGCGCGCGTCCACCAGATCAAAGGTGGCCGCCGCCAGCACTGACTCGGCCCGCACCACATCGGCGCGCGGGACGCGGCCCGCGCGGAAACTGGCTTCCGCCGCGGCCAGCTGCGTCCGGGCCTGCACGACCGCCTGCTCGCGCAGCAGGACCACCTGCTCGCCGCTGATGACGGCCATGTACGCCTGCACTGTCTGCAGGCCCACGTCGGCCACGGTCGTCGCGGCAGCCTGGCGCGCGGCCTCGGCCTGGGCCTCGGCCTGGCTGATCTGTGCCTGCCGCAGCCCGCCGTCGTAGATCAGGTAACTCACGGTCGCCGTGACCTGCCCGGCTGCGCTGGGGGAGCCGGGCGAGCCGCTGACGCTGCTCCCCGCGCTCAGGCTGAGCGTCGGCGCCGCTCCCGCGCGGACCGCCTGCACCTGCGCCTCCGCCGCCCGCACGGCCGCCCGGCCGGCGATCACCTGCGGGTTGTGCTCCACGGCGTAGGCGACGGCGTCTCCCAGCGAGGTGACGGCCGGTTGGGCCGCAGGTTGGGCTGCCGCCGGCGCGGCCTGGATGATCAGGGCGGCGCAGAGGAGCACAGCGCGCGTCATCTTAAGATCCTGCATGTTGAACGAGCAGCGGTAGAATGTCAGTTCCCCGCAGCATGCCGAGGCTCCCCTGCGCGGCCTCCTCTTCGGTAAACCGCGGTCGCCCGTCGCTGCCGCTGCCCGTGATGAGCAGCGGCACGGGATCGGCGGAGTGGCCCCGGAGGTCGCAGGGGGTGGCATGGTCCGCGGTGACGGCGAGCAGCCAGTCGCCGGCCGCCGCCGGCAGGGACCCGAAGAACTCCTGGTCGATCCGTTCGATGCTGGCGCGCTTGCCTGCGCAATCCCCGTCGTGTCCGGGTTCGTCCGGTCCCTTGAGGTGCAGGTAGAGCCCGTCGTACCGGTCCAGCGTAGACTGCGCCGTGCTCGCCCAGGCCCGGTAGTCTGCGCCCGGAGGAATCTCGACGACGTCCATGCCCAGAAACCGGGCGATGCCCCGCTCCACCGGCATCTCCACGACACAGGCCAGGCGCACACCAAACCGTTGCGCCAGCGGCGGGACGTCCGGAAGGTGGTCGCCGGCGTCGCGCAGCAGGATGGCATTCCCCGGCATGTGGCCGGCCGCGCGCCGGCGCACGTTCACCTCGTGCTCCTCCATGACCTCGCGGCTCTTGCGGGAGAACTCGTTGACCAGTTCCGCCGCCACCCACGCCTCGGCGCTGTCGTCCAGGGGCCGGCACTCCTCCGCTTCGCTTCCGGCCGCCGCCTTGGCCACCCCGAGTCCGCCCACCCGGGCGTAGGCCGGATCGGTGTTGGTGATGGCGGCGGAAAGGCGCCCCTCCCGCGGATAGAAGACCACGACGCAGCGGTGCCCGATGGTGGCACGGACGACGAATTCCGCCGGCGCGGTGGTGAGGTGGACCTGTGCACCGACCGCCTCGGCCAAAGCCCGCGCCTCCTCTGAGGTCAGGTTCCGTCCCACGCGCCGGTCCACGATCCGGCGGCCTTTCCCCAGCGTAGCGAAGTTGCCGCGCAGGGCCAGGTCGCCGTCGGCGAACGCCAGACCCACGCCCAACGCCTCGAGCGGGCCGCGGCCGGTGTGGTAGGTCTGCGGATCGTAGCCGAGCATAGCCATCACGGCCACGTCGGACTCCGGCGCGATGCCCGGGCCGACGGTCTGCACCAGCCCCAGGCGGCCCTGCCGGGCCAGCCCATCCAGGTGCGGCGTGCGGGCGGCGGCAAGGGGCGTCTGGCCGTCCAGGGCCGCGATCGGCCGGTCGCCCACCCCGTCCAGGATGATGTAGAGGATCTTCTTCACCGCTGCCTCCGGGTCGTGACGTTCATGGTACCTGAAAATCCCTGGCCGCGGCCGATTTCTCCGTGCAGAGTGGGATCAGTCCGCCATGGCGGCCGACGCGCTGCAGGTACGCCTCGCCAGGCTCGAGGAGATTTGCGAGCAGATCGATAAGCGTCTGAGCGCCCTCGAGGCCAGGATGGATGATCGCTTTGGCGCTCTCGACCCGCAGATCGACTCCCTCTCCTGGCGGCTCGTGGTGCTGATCCCGGCCATCGTCGGGAGCTGGTTCCTCCGCCCGTAGATCGGCCTCCGGGGGTCCTGATTTCGTCGGACGAGACTCAGCCTCAGCGGACCCCACGCAGGGTGCGCAAGAGACCACCGCTGAAGACCCCCGTGCACACCAGCTCCGCCGGTCCGGTGAGCCGGACGTTCCAGGCGTCATCGATCACCACGTCCAGGTGCCCGCCGGGCATGGCCACGGTGACCTCCCGGCCGGTCCGGCCCAGGCGCACGGCGGCGGCCGCGGCCGCGCACGCGCTCGTCCCGGAGGCCTGGGTCTCACCCGCGCCGCGCTCCCAGATCAGGATCTCCACCGCGCCGGGGCCGGCGACCCGCGCGAACTGCACGTTGGTCCGGCGGGGAAAGGCGCGGTGCGTCTCCAGGCGGGGCCCCAGCCGGCGCAGCGTGGCCACGTCCAGCCGCGACGCGAAGACCACGCAGTGCGGGTTACCCAGGGAGACCGCGGTCACGCGGAGGACATCCCCATCCAGGGCCAGCGGCTCATCGATGACCTCACGTGGGGGCCCGGCCATCGGGATCGCCGTGCTGTGGAAGGTCGCCCGCCCGACGTCAACGGTGATCGCCCGCACCCCGCCGCGGGCAACCGCGAGCGTCGCGCGCACGATGCCCCCACGGGTCTCCACGGTGAACCCCCGCCGGCGCGTGTAGTGGTAGTCATGGAGGAACCGGGACAGGATGCGCAGTCCGTTGCCGCTCTTCTCCGCCTCGCTGCCGTCGGGGTTGTAGATGCGGACGCCAAAGTCCGCCCGGCGGGACGGCACCAGGGCCAGGATGCCGTCGGACCCCACCCCGGTGTGCCGGTCGCAGATCGCGCGGATGGCCCGGCCGGACAACCGGAAGGAGAGCGCGCGGGGATCGACGATCAGGTAGTCGTTGCCCAGCCCGTGCCCTTTGACGAACCAGTCGCGCCGGGGGAGGAAATTCCCCCGCGCAGACAGGCTGCCGCGGCGCTTCACGGGACCGCCGCGCGCACGCGCCGGGTGAGGTCCGCCGCGGCCACGATCGCCGCGGCCATGGAGTCGGCGCGGGCGACGCCTCTCCCCGCGATATCGAAGGCGGTGCCGTGGTCCACCGACGTCCGGATGAAGGGCAGGCCCAGGGTCACGCTCACCGCGCCGTGGAAGTCCAGCGTTTTGGCGGCAATGTGCCCCTGGTCGTGGTAGAGGGCCAGGATGGCGTCGTAGCGCCCTTCCAGGGCCCGGGCGAACACCGCGTCCGCGGCCACGGGGCCGGTGACATCGAGCCCACAGCGGCGGGCGTCCTCCACGGCCGGGGCGACCTGATCCAGGTCTTCGCGCCCGAGCGCGCCTCCTTCACCCGCGTGCGGGTTGAGGGCGGCGACGGCGATGCGCGGCCGCGCGAAGCCGATCGACCGCAGCGCCTCGTCGATCCGCGGCAGCATCGCGGCGATGCGCGAACGTGTGACCTGATCCAGCGCCTCGCGGAGCGAGAGGTGACGCGTCAGGAAGAAGATCCGCAGCGCCCGCACCTGGAACATCGTCAGAGGATCGGGCCGCCCGGCCAGCGCCCCCAGCATTTCGGTGTGGCCCGGATACCGGTACCCGGCGCGCCACAGCGCTTCCTTGCTGATCGGCGCCGTGGCCAGGGCATCTATCCGGTGGGCCAGGGCCTCCTGCACGCCGCGCTCGATGAACTGTCCCGCCGCCGCTCCGGCCGTTGCCTGGACCTTGCCCCATTGCAGCCGGTGATCCACGTTGGCCAGATCGATCAGGCGCGGGGTGCCCTCCGGAGCAAACTCTACGCGGACGCCCGTCGCCTGCATCGCGCGCCCCAGCACCCACCCGTCGCCGATGATGACGACGTCCGCCGACTGCCGGACCGTCTCCTCGGCCACCGCGCGCACGACGACCTCGGGGCCGATCCCCGCCGGATCGCCGATGGTGACACCGACGCGCGGCCGCTCCATCGTCAACTCAGCCGACAAGCATACGTGCGCAGTCACATTTCCGCATCGGGCGGCGAAAGCCTCCGGCTCTGCGCATGACGAGCGTCTGGTCAGCCGGGTCTCCGAGGCGCCGGACGGCCCGGTCAGGCGGGTTCCCGGGTTCGCGACAGTGCCCGGTCAGGCCGGTTTCGGCGTCCGCCGCGCCAGGGCGCAGCTGACGATGCGGTCCAGGAGCGCGGGAAACTCCGTGCCGGCAGCCCGGGCCGCCTGCGGCAGGAGGCTCACCCCGGTCATCCCCGGGATGGTGTTGACCTCCAGGACGATGACCTGATCGCCGCGGACGAACATATCGACGCGGGACATGTCCCGGCATCCCAGCACCTGGTGCGCCCGCACCGCCACGTCCTGGGCCCGGCGAGCAACCTCGGGGGGGAGGCGGGCCGGGCAGATCTCTTCGCTGGCCCCCGGCGTGTACTTGGCTTCGTAATCGAAGAACTCCCGGCGGGGCACGATCTCGATCAGCGGCAGCGCCTGGGGGCGGCCGCTCGTGGGATCCTCCACTATGCCGCACGTGATCTCCGTCCCCTGGATGAACTCCTCGATCAGGGCCGGCTCCCCGTAGCGGAAGGCCAGGTCCAGGGCCGGAGCCAGCATCCCCGGGTCGCGCACAATGGTCACCGCGATGCTGGATCCCAGCGCGTTGGGCTTGACGACGCACGGATATCCCAATGTGGTCGCGACCTCCCCGACCAGGCCCGCCCGGTCCGCGGTGCCCCGGTCGCGGCCGACGGCCAGGTACGCCGGCACGGGGATGTCGTTGAACCCGAAGAGCTGGCGGCTGCGTAGTTTGTCCATGGCCAGCGCGCTGGCCAGGACGCCGGAACCGGTGTAGGGAATCCCGGCGAGTTCCAGGAGCCCCTGCACCGTCCCGTCCTCGCCGTAGGGGCCGTGCATCGCGATGAAGACCACGTCGATCGGCCCCTGTCCCATGACGCGGTCGATCCCCAGGGCGTCGCCGCGCACGGGGGCGAGTGCCCCGGGCGGATCGGTGGGCGGCGCGGAATCGGCAGACGGCGCGTTCCCGCTGCCCAGCGACGTGGCGCCGCCGGGCAGCACCCAGCGGCCGTCGCGCCGCACCTCTACCGGAAGCACGTCGTACCGGCCGGGATCGAGCGCCTGCATGATCTGCTGCCCGGTCCGCAGGGAGACCTCGCGCTCGGGCGACGGGCCGCCCATCAGCACCGCCACGCGGACCCGGCTCACGGCGGCGCCTCCGCAAGTCGCTGCCGCAGCACCGCCAGCGCCCCTTCACTGAGCACGCTGGCAAATGGGATGATTCGGACCCGCGGCGGGATCATGCCTCGCAGGCGCTCCAGCACTTTGGGTGACGCCAGCAGGACTTCCCCCTGGTCGAGCGCCCACCGCAGGCGGGACCCGCCGTCCAGCGTGGCGGTGAGCAGGCGCGGACGCCGCAGGCCGACGGCGCCCAGCGACCGCGCCTTGCTCCGCACCCCTTCCTCCGTAGCGCACACCAGGGTCACACGGGCGCGGCGGGGGAGGCGCGCCACCTCGGCCAGGGTGTGAAAGTCGGGCAGGGCCGCCAGCCCGAGTACCTCCCGCGTCGGGACCCGCCGGCGGACCTCTTCAATGTGGAAGAACGTCGTCAGCAGCAGGTCGCACTCCGGCGCCGCGCGCAGGTCGCGCAGCAGGATCGGTCGGATCGGCGCGCCGACCTCGGGCTCGAGGAGCCGGCGGAAGTAGGCCAGGTCCACCGTGTTACACTCAACGAGGCCCAGGCGCAGCCGGGCCGCACGCGGACGGAGACGCATGGCCAGCAGGGTCTGCAGGTCGGCCGGTCCCAGGCGCAGCCGCCGGGCTTCCCGCTGCAGCCGGCTCAGCAGACGGGTCAGACCCGGGGTGACCGGCGACGCTTTCCGGACAAAGGTCCCGCGACGCCCCCGGGTCGCCAGATACCCCGCGGCTTCCAGGCGGCGGTAGACATGGGCCACGGTGTTGCGGTTCACCCGGAGGAACGCGGCCAGCTGCCGCACCGTCGGAAGGCGGTCGCCCGGCCGCAGCTCGCCCGCCAGCACACGGGAGCGCAGCTGCATTGCCAGCTGGTCGCCCGGGGCGGCCCCGCGGTTCCGGGGCAGGCGCGGCAGGGGGGCCGCGCGACGGGAACCGGTCACGGCTCGAGATGCGGCTGCGGACGCAGAGGACTTTGACATAGACTAACTATGACAATTCGCGGACACCGCGCCGGATTCCTCCGCGGGGTCCTCTGGGACCTCTTCGGCACCCTCATCCGCCCGGAGCGCGTGGGGGTCTCAGACATCGCCCCGGACACCAGCGACACCTTTGAGGCGATCAACACCGCGCACCTGCTGCGCTGGGCGGCGGCGCGGGGCCTGCCCACCCCACCGGAAGCCGCGACGATCATCCGGGAAGCGCGCCGCTGGATGTGGGCCGAGACGTACGCCACCGGCCGGCAGCATCTGACGCGGGAGGCCCTGGCGCGGGCCGGGGTGGAACTGGGCTGGCCGCAGGATCCCAACTTTCTGGAAGAGGCCAGCCTGGCCTTCTTCGCCGCCGAGGTGGAGATGGTCAGGCCCTTCCCAGAGGCAGCGGCGACGCTGGCGACGCTGCGGGAGATGGGCCTCCGCCAGGCCATCGTCTCCAACGCCTCCGAGCACCACCTGGTCACCCGCGCCGTCGAGCGGGCGGGGCTGGGAGAGTTCTTCGACCCCGTGATCTCCTCCGCCGGCTTCGGACGGATCAAGCCGGAGCCGACGATCTTCCACGCCGTCCTGGACGCCTGGGGTCTGCCGCCAGAACAGTGCGCCATGGTCGGCGACACCCTGGGGGCCGACATCGCCGGGGCGCAGGCGGCGGGGCTACGCGCCATCCTGGTCACGATGGACCCCAACCCGACCAATGTTGCGGTGGCCGACCGCATCCATCCCGACGGGACGGCCGCGTCGCTGGCGGAGGTCGTGCCGATTATCCGGTGGTGGTCGGAGTCCCCGGACTAGACTCCCCGGCCGTAGACTCCCCAGCGGAGAGCGCTGCGGCGGCCGCGGCCAGGTCCGCGGCGGCCACCAGCAGGTGATCGCGATAGAACGATCGGAGCGGGCGTGCGCGGATGCCCCGCTCCGCCAGCTGGCGGAGGAGGCCCGGCAGGTCCGGGGGCGCCTGCGGCCCGGACGAATCCGCGTCTCTCTCTGCCGGCAGGCCCTCGACCGGCAGGCCCAGGGAGATGAGCCGGAACCCCGCCTGCGCCACCGAGCCCGGAAACCGTCCGGCCACCCGCTCCCATTCCGCCGCGCGGGCCACCAGCACGATCCCCGCGTCCGTCCACTCCACGAAGAACGGCTGGTAGAGGCCGGCGATAGCCACCCGTGCGCTGGCCTCCAGCGAGCGCGGGATAGTCACCAGGGCATAGGAATCGGGATCGATCTGGAAGCTCGGCGCGCCCGCGCGGGCGGGTCCTCGGGCGTCCATACCGGTAATGCTACCATCGACGGCGGCCGGGGCAGACGGCGGCCTCCCGGACAGACGACGGGCCTCCCGGGCAGACGACGGGCCTCCCGGGCAGACGACGGGCCTCCCAATCAGACGTTCAACTCGCGCAGTTCGCCCGTCACCATGTAGACGACCCGTTCGCCGATGTTGGTGATGTGGTCGGCGGCCCGTTCCAGGTGGCGGGCGACGACCACCAGCTCCAGGGCGCGATGGATGGTCGCGGGATCACGGAGCATGATCTCCAGGAGGTCGCCGAACACCTGCGAGCGCAGCGCGTCCACGAGGTCGTCCTTGCCCGCCGTCCGCGCCGCCAGGTCCGCATCGTGCGCCCGAAAAGCCGTCAGCGTGTCACGCAGCATCTCCTGAATGATCTCGTCCATCTTGGGGATATCAATGAGCGGCTTCACCAGCGGCTCACTCCCCAGGCGCTTGGTCGCCCGGGAGATCCCCTCGGCGTGATCCGCCATCCGCTCGATGTCGATGGTGATGGCGAAGACGGAGGCGATGGTGCGCAGATCGCCGGCCATCGGCTGCTGGGTCGCCAGCAACTGCATGCACCGCCGCTCCAGGTCCAGGTGGAGAGCGTCGATGGCGTCGTCGTCGGCGATGACCTGTTCGGCCAGCGCCAGGTCGCGACCCTTCAACGCCTCCACGGCGCGGTGGATCGCTTCGCCGGCGCGTGAGCCCATGGCCACCACGTCATCCTGCAGGCGGCGGAGTTCTCGCTCAAAGGTCTCTCGCGTCACGATCCCGTGCCCTGCTTACCGTCGGCGTTGCGCACTGCTCCGCCTCCCCCTCCTCCTGGCCTCCCTCATCGCCTAGCCGAAGCGCCCCGTGATGTAATCCTCCGTCCGTTTGTCCTGCGGAGTGGTGAAGATCCGCCGGGTCGGACCGAACTCGACCAGTTCCCCATCCAGGAAGAACCCGGTATCATCCGACACGCGCGCGGCCTGCTGCATGTTGTGGGTCACGATGACGATCGTGATGTCTTTCGCCAGGTCGCGCGCCAGTTCCTCAATCCGCAGGGTACTCGCGGGATCCAGGGCGGAAGCCGGTTCGTCCATCAGCAGGACCTTGGGGGACACGGCCAGCGCCCGGGCGATGCACAACCGCTGCTGCTGACCGCCGGAGAGGCTGGTACCGGGCTTGCGCAGGCGGTCCTTCACCTCGTCCCAGAGCGCCGCGGCGCGCAGGCTCTGTTCGACGACTACGTCCAGATGTGCCCGGCGCCGTTCGCCCGCCAGCCAGAGGCCCGCGGCGACGTTATCGTAAATACTCATCGTGGGGAACGGATTGGGTTTCTGGAACACCATGCCGATCTGCCGGCGGATCAGGACCGGGTCGACATCCGGCCGGTAGATGTCCTGCCCGTTCAGCAGGACCTGCCCGGCCACCCGGGTGTCGGGCACCAGTTCATGCATCCGGTTCAAGCACCGCAGGAAGGTCGACTTGCCACACCCGGAGGGACCGATGATCGCCGTCACCCTGCGCTCGGCGATTCGCAGGGTGACCCCCCGCAGGGCGTGCAGCCGGCCGAACCAGGCGTGCAGGTCCGTCGCCGCAATTCCGCCGCCGTGGTCGATCAGCGTCGCCGCGGCGCGTAGCGGGAGTCGTTCCGCTTCCCTCACACCGTCCACCACACCGTCTGCGTGGAGTTCCTGCCTACCGAAGCCTCACCTGCCGGCTGGCCGCGTACCGTGCCGCGACGTTCACCAGCAGCACCAGGGTCACCAGTACCAGCGCACCCGCCCAGGCCTGGCGGTGCCAGTCGTCGAAGGGCGAGATGGCGTAGGCGAAGATCTGCAGGGGCAGCGCCGCGATCGGCTTCAGGATGTCCCAGTTCCAGAATCGGTTGCCGAAGGCGGTGAAGAGCAGCGGCGCGGTCTCGCCGGCGATACGGGCCAGCCCCACCATGATCCCGGTGGTGATCCCGGCGGCCGCGGTGGGGAGGATCACCCGCAGGGTCGTCCGCCACTGCGGGATTCCCAGCGCCAGGGAGGCCTCGCGGAGACTGTGGGGCACGAGACGCACCATCTCCTCCGTCGTCCTGACGACCGTGGGGACGAGCATGACCCCCAGGGCCACGCCGCCCGCGAGGGCGCTGAAGTGGCGCAGCGGCAGCACCACCAGGACGTACGCGAACAACCCCATGACGATGCTCGGGATGCCGTTCATCACGTCGGCGGTCAGGCGGGTGAGGTGGGTCAATCTCGCGTTCGGATACTCGGCCAGGAACACCCCGCCCAGCACCCCCAGGGGAATCCCCAGGACGCCGGCCAGGCCGATCAGGACAACGGTCCCGACGATGGCATTGGCCATCCCGCCGCCCGGTTCGCCCGCCGGACCGGGGAGCGCTGTGAAGAACTCCAGGTTGATGGCGGAGAGCCCCGTGCGCATCAGGAACGCCAGGACGAAGAACAGGGGCGCCAGCACGATCATCGCCGTAGCGGTGCTCACGGCGGCCATCAGCCGGTCCGTCCATTTCCGCCGGAGGTACGCGGTGTCCACCGCTACTCCCGGATCGCCGCCTGACCTTGGGCGACGCGTCCGACGAGCAAGCGCGCCGCGACGTTGACGAGCACCGTGACGATGAAGAGCACGATCCCGGCATAGACCAGCGCGGCCACGTAGAGATCGTAGGTCGCCTCGGTGAACTCATTGGCAATCACCGCCGGGATGGTATAGGCGGGGGCCAGCAGGGAGACCTTGATTTGCGGCACGTTGCCGATGACCATCGTCACCGCCATCGTCTCGCCCAGCGCGCGGGCCAGGGCCAGGAACACGGCCCCCATGATCCCCGAGCGGGCGTAGGGCAGCACAGCCCGCCGGGTCGTCTCCCAGCGCGTCCCCCCCAGAGCCAGGGCCGCCTCGCGCTGTGCCGTGGGGACGGCGCGCATCACCTCCGTGCTCACCGCCACGATGAACGGTACGACCATGACGGCCAGGATGAGCCCCGCCGTGAGCATGCCGATCCCGAGCGGCGGGCCCTGGAAGAGCGGCAGGAATCCGAGCGCCGACACCAGGAGCGGGGTCACCGTCGTGCGCGCCCAGGGCACCAGCACAAAGATCCCCCAGAGCCCGAAGACGACGCTGGGAATCGCGGCCAGCAGCTCCACCAGGAATCCCACGGGAGTGCGCAGCCACCGGGGCGCCAGTTCGGCCAGAAAGATGGCCGTCCCCAGGCCGAGCGGGACCGCGATCAGGAGGGCCAGCGCGGAGGATACCAGCGTGCCGTAAATGAACGGCAGCGCGCCGAATTCCCGGGCGACCGGATCCCAGGTCGTGGTCGCGAAGAAGGCCAGCCCGAACTGCTGGATCGCCGGCCATCCGGCCGAGAGGAGGGCCAGGAGAATGCCCCCCATGATGAGCGGCACCCCTGCCGCCGCGGCGGCGAGGAGCAGCCGGAAGATCCGGTCACCGCTTGGGGAGGCGGCCGGCCCGCCCCACGGGGCGGCGACGATCGACGACACGCGTCCTTAGAGGAGCGGCTTTCCGGCCGCGGTAACGCCCTTCAGCGTCCCCTCGATCCGGGTGACCAGACTCTTCGGCAGCGGAGCGTACAGCAGCGTCGGCGCGTATCGCTGCCCCTCGTGGGTGGCCCACCAGAGGAACTCCACAAGCGCCTTCCCCTTCGCTGCGTCGGGCTGTTCCCCGTAGATCAGGATCCAGGTGAAGCCGGCGATGGGGTAGACGTCGCGCCCGTCGGGGTTGGTGAAGAAGATGCGGTAGTCGGCGGGGATCGTCCGAAGCGCTCCCTCCATCGCCTTGGTGGTGCTGGAGAGCGAGGGGCGGATGAACTGGCCGGCCTGGTTGCGGACGTTGCCGAAGGTCATCCGGTTGACCAGGGCGTAGGCGAGCTCGACATAGCCGAGCGAGTTGGGCGTCTGGCGCACCAGACCCGCCACGCCCTCGTTCCCCCGGCCGCCCAGGCCGGTCGGCCAGCTGACAGACGTACCTTCGCCCACTCTGCTCTTCCACTCCGGGCTGACCCGGCTCAGGTAGTTCACCCAGATGGCCGTGGTGCCTGAACCATCGGAGCGGTGCACGACCACGATGTCCGCGGCCGGCAGCTTCGCCCGCGGGTTCGCCTGCACCAGGCGCGGATCGTTCCACTTCGCGATCTTGCCGAGGAAGATGCCCGACAGGACCTCCGGCGTGAAGTTCAGCCCCTGCCCCACGCCCGGGAGGTTGTAGACGGGGACGACCGCGCCGGCCACCATCGGGATGTGCAGCACGCGCCCGCCGGCCTGGGCGATCTGCTCGTCGGTCATCGGGCCGTCGGAGGCGCCGAAGTCCACGGTCCTGGCGATGAACTGGCGAATGCCCCCGCCGGAGCCGATGGACTGGTAGTTGATCTGCACGCCGCGTTCGGCAGCATAGACCTGCGACCACTTCGAATAGAGCGGAAACGGGAAGGTCGCTCCCGCGCCGTTCAGCGTGATCGTCTGTGCGGCGCCGCTCCCGCTGGAGATCGCCACCACGACCGCGGCCGCCGCCAGCACACGCCATGACTGCCTCCTCATGACCTACCTCCTCCTGACGTTTCTTCGATCCCGGTCCAATCGTCCGCATTGACAATAGCCCACGGGCGTGAAGGCTCCCGCAAACCTGTGTGAAGCCCGGGTCAAGAGGAGGAGAAGTTTTCGTCCCGCGTTCCTAGTCGCGGAGATCCAGGCGGTACCCGACCCCGCGCACGGCGACCAGGCGGACCTGGCCGCCCCGCTCGATCTTCTTGCGCAGCCAGCCGACATGGGTGTCCAGGGTGCGGGTGTCGCCGAAATAGTCCTCGCCCCAGACTTCCTGGAGCAGCCGATCGCGACGCACCACCTTGGTCTGGTGGCGCAGGAGGAGGTGGAGAAGGTCAAACTCTTTCGCTGACAGCGCAACCGGCTGTCCGGCGACGGCGACCTCATGCCGTCCCACGTCCATCACCACCCGGCCAGCGGTGAGCCGGTCTTCCCGACCGGTTTCCAGCAGGTAGGTCTCCAAGACGTTGGCAATATCCTCACAGCGGTCGGTACCCGCCTCAAGCATTTCGCAGATGTCCTTCCACTTGACGACTTCCTTCGCGCCGACCCGCCCTGCGAAGAGCGCCTCGATGGCATCCCGGAGCAGGTCATCGGCCCGGTTCTCCAGGCGGTGCAGGCTCCGGGCGTGGGGAAAGACCTCGCGCATGGTCCGCAGTTGCCGAATGGCCAGGTCGAGCTCGTGGGCGCACTCCACCACGACCCCCGCGAGTTCGCGGGCGGCGGGCAGGATGCGGCGGACGCGGTAGACGACCAGGCGTGCCGCGGCGGCCTCGATGGCGTCCAGGACATCGTCCAGGTAGCCCCCGAGGGCTTTCAGCGCATCGGGATTGATCGGGTGCATCCGGGGGCGGGTCGTCAATCCTTCGAAGATGTCCCGGGCGATGGCATCGCCCTTGTGCTCAAGGTCCCTGATCTCCTGCCAGGCCCGGTCGAAGGGGGAGCGCCGCTCCAGCGCCAGCAGGAGGGCCTCCGCCGCAGCCACGATCACACCGCTCATCTCTTCCAGCAACTCGAGGTCACGCTGATCCCGCCCCGACGCTCCGGGCGGAACACTCGGCACCTGCTCGGAACGATCCATCGTCTTTCCTATCCCCACGACACCGTCGGCCTGCCGACTCACCGCCAGAGTGCCGGCTTCATCACCATCAGGTACAGGATGATCAGGACGACGATGCCGACGATTGCGCCGATTCTCCTCGCCGACGCGGCGAGGCGACGGTATTCAGCCGCGCCCGGTCCCTGGGCCTCCAGGACCGCGATCTGCCGCCTGAGCAGAGGGGCGTAGCCAGCCAGGCCCAGCAGCAGGAGCGCGGCGTAGAAGATGAGCGCGGTCAGCAGCCATGGCGTCGTCCAGTGCACCGGCCCCACCAGGATCAGGGCGAGGCCGGTCACCAGCAGCAGCCCGTAGGCAGGGTTGGCCAGCCGGTCGTCCAGGATCTTCACCCCGCGCAGGACAAACGGCAGGTGCTCCGGATCGCGTGCGGCCCGGGTCAGCCAGACGCCGTAGGTGATGTTCGTACCCACGGCGATGATGGCAAACAGGGTATGCAGGAGTTTCAGCAGCGCGTACGCGTCCATCCCCGGTCAGGCTTTCTGCAGCGCCTGCGAGAAATCTTCGACCAGGTCCTCCAGATCCTCCAACCCCACGGAGATCCGGATCAGACCCTCGCGGATCCCGGCCCGGGCGCGGTCGGGCGCCGGGATCCCCACGCTCGTCGTGGAGGCGGGGTGCGTCACCAGCGTCTCCACCGAGCCGAGGCTGACCGCCAGCACCGCCGTCCGCAAGGCTTCGATCACGCGGGCCCCGGCGGCACTGCCGCCCCGGACCTCGATGCTGACCATTCCCCCGAATCCGCGCATCTGGCGGCGGGCGAGCGCGTGGCCAGGATGATCGGCAAGACCAGGATAGTGCACGCGCTCGATCTTCGGGTGGGGCGCCAGGGCGCGGGCCAGGCCGAGGGCGTTCTGGTTGTGCCGCTCCATCCGCAGACCCAGCGTCCGGATCCCGCGCAGGACCAGCCAGGCGGCGAAGGGGTCGAGGACCGGCCCGTAGATGCGAAAGCGCCGGCGCAGCTCGAGCAGCAGGTCGCGCCGCCCTACCAGGATCCCCGCCGTGACGTCGGCGTGCCCGCCCAGGTACTTGGTCATGCTGTGCACGACGATGTCCGCGCCCAGCGCCAGGGGAGTCTGGTTGTAGGGGGAGGCGAAGGTGTTGTCCACCACCGCCAGGGCGCCGTGCTCCTGGGCCAGTCGCGCGATCGCCGCGATGTCGGTGATCTCCAGCAGCGGGTTGTTGGGGCTCTCGATGTAGACGACCCGGGTCTCGGGGCGCAGCGCGGCCCGGTAGGCCTCCCCGTCCACGGCGTCGATGAGGGTCGCGCCGATCCCGTAGCGGGGGAGGATCTGGGTGAAGAGTTCATGGGAGGCCTGGTAGGTGGCGCGGGGGGCGACCAGGTGGTCGCCGCGCTGGAGCAGGCCGAGGATGACGGTGCTGATGGCCCCCATGCCGGACCCGGTGGCGATGGCCATCTCGCCGCCCTCCAGGAGGGCGACCCGGGACTCCAGTTCCGCCGTCGTCGGGTTGCCCCACCGCGTGTAATACCACCCCTCGCCGCGATCCGCCCCGAGCAGCGCCCCCTCCGCGGCCGTCTCGTAGCGGAAGGTCGTCGTCTCGTAGATCGGTGGGCTGACGGCCTGGAGCGGGTACCGCGCCCCGTCACCGTGGATCGCCCTGGTGTTGAATCCCCGCTGCTCGCCCATGCCTCGCCCTCCCGGACGCCGTTTTCCCGCACCCCCGGCGCGCACCGATGTGGATTATACGCGCCCGCGGCTGCGCCGCCGGGAGGGCGGGGAGAGTAGAGGATGGTAGAGTCACAGCGTGAAGTTCGGCGCGCACGTCTCCATCAGCGGCCACATCCACCTGGCCATCGACCGGGCCGTGGCCATCGGCGCGGAGTGCCTGCAGATCTTCGTCGGCAACCCCCGGCAGTGGCGGCGCATCGAGTACGCTGACGCGGAGGTGGCGCAGTTTCGCCAGAAGCGGCTCGAGGCCGGCCTCGACCCCCTGGTGGCGCACGCCGCCTACCTGATCAACCTGGCCAGCCCCGACGACGCCTTCTACGCGCGCTCCGTGGCCTCGCTCACCGCCAGCGTGGACGGGATCGTCCGTCTGGGGGGCCTGGGGGTCATTACGCACATCGGCAGCCGGATGGGGCTGCGCTGGGAGGAGGCCATCGCCCGCGTGGCGGCGGCGCTGCGGGTGGTGCTGGACCGGACCGAGGAAGCGATGGTCATCCTCGAGAACGCGGCCGGCGCCGGCGGATCGATCGGTGGGACCTTCGAGGAGTTGGCCGCGATCCTGCAGGCGCTGGGCGGGCACCCCCGCCTCGGGGTCTGCCTGGACACCGCCCACCTCTTCGCCGCGGGATTCGACATTCGCACGCGCGACGGGGTCGCGCGGATGTTCCACGCCTTCCACCGCATCGTGGGGCTGGAGCGGCTGCGCGCCCTGCACCTGAACGATTCCCGCGCCGGGCTGGGCACGCACCTGGACCGGCACGAGAACATCGGCGCCGGCCGGATCGGCCTGGGAGGGTTCCGGGCCGTGATCCACCATCCGGCGGCGCGGCGGCTGGCCGGGTTCATCGAGACCCCGGGCTTCGACCGGCGGGGCGCTGACCGGCGAAACCTGGAGATCCTGAAGCGCCTGCGGCGGTTGGGAGCGCCCCCGCGACGCGTCGGTCGCCGCGCCCTGCGCGCCGGCGGCCGCTAGGATCTGTGGAGGCGGGCTATCGCTGTCGGCTCCGCGGGTCCCCGATCCGATACCGCTTGAGCAGGGCTTCTCGGCACGACGGACGTCCGGCGCGGTCAGGCGCGCGCCGCGATGGGCGTAAGCTTGAAGAACAGGCTCTCCAGCAGGATCCGCGGGTGGACGTTACGGGCGAGGGAGTCGCGGGCGAGGTCTGTGGCCTCGATCCGCCGCGCCAGGTCGTCCCAGGAGAGGGCCTCTGCCCACCGCGCGACCTCTTCCTGCCGGTCCAGGTTGACGATCAGGGCGGGATCCGCCGTCTCCTTCCAGACCGCCAGGTCCCGGTACCAGAGGGCGGCGACCTCCACCAGCTCCCCCAGGGCGTCCTTCTCCTTGGCCAGCTCCTCCGCTGCGTCGAGCCGCGCCAGCGGATCGGCCGTCTCCATGCGGATCAGGCGGTCGAGGAACCGGTCGCGCCGCTCGAGGACCTCCGGAGACTCGGCCCATGCAAGCGCCCGCCCCACGCGGCCGCCGGAGAGCGCCGCCAGATACCGGGCCTGCTCGGGCGCGACCGCGCGGCGGGCGACGAGGGCCTTCTCGATCTCGGCGGTGGGCACCAGGGTGCAGCGCACAAACTGGCAGCGGGAGATGACTGTCGGCGGCAGCGGGGTCGTCGCCTCGGCGATCAGGATGATCATGACGTTGGGGGGCGGCTCCTCAAGCACCTTGAGCAGGCTGTTGGCCGCCCCCGGGCTGAGCTGCTCGGCATCGGCGACGATGTACACCTTGGTGCGGCCTTCGTACGGCGGATAGTAGGCGTCCTGCTTCAGCGCCCGGATCTGGTCGATGGGGATCTCGCGGCCCTTGTACTCCTTGCCCACGGGAGCCAGGTAGCGGGCGTGGGCGATGTCGAGGAGGCGCACGTCGGGGTGGTTACCGTCGGCGATCCGCCGGCAGGCCCGGCACTCCCCGCAGGCGTCCTCGCCCGCGGGACGCTCGCAGTTCAGTAACTGGGCAAACGCCTGCGCGAGCATCCGCCGGCCGGTCCCCGCGGGGCCGACGAAGAGGTAGGCGTGCGCCGGCCGCGCCGCGCGGACCGCGGCGCGGAGGAGGAGGATGGCGTGGTGCTGGTTCGTGACGTCGCGAAAGGGCATGACCCGGGGTACGGGCTAGATGCGCTCCATCCGGTCGATCGTGAGCACGAAGACGATGGCGCCTCCCACTTCGACCTTCACCGGATAGGTGACGTAGGAATCCACGGGCTCAACCACGGGGGGCATCGGGCTCAATAGTTGCTCCCGGCGGTGGCAGATTTTCTGGATGATGCCGAGCACCTCGTCCACCTGCGCGTCCTGGACGCCCAGCAGGATGGTACTGTTCCCCTCCCGCAGGAAGCCTCCGGTCGAGGCCAGCATGGTGGCCTGGAACTGCGCGGCGGTGAGGCCCTCCATGAGCCGGCCCGCATCCTTCTCCTGGACGACCGCCAGCACGAGTTTGATCGGGACCGCCCCCTCAAGCACTGCCGCCCGCGCAGGGGCGCGGCTCCTATCCGGCGGACTCCCCCATCACCCGTCGAGTCAGCCGCTCCTCCACGATCCTGGCGAGCCGGTCGTGAACCGCCGCCACGTCGTCCCGCGCGTCCACGACCGCAAATCGTTTCGGCGATTCGCGCGCCAGTTGGAGGAATCCTGCTCGCACGCGTTCGTGGAAGGCGAGCGCCTCCTGCTCCAGGCGGTCACCGCGGCCGGGGACGCCCTCCTTCCCCCGCGCCGCGCGCACCCGGGCCAGGCCGGCCGCGGGATCGATGTCCAACAGGAGGGTCAGGTCGGGCAGCCGGCCGCCTGTCGCCGCCTCGTTCACGCGCCGCACCAGCGCTACGTCCAGCCC
>Ga0073934_10004615_pt1 | contig 22581 bp, 22 predicted proteins | sample LarsenN4metaG_FD_76834 | JGI IMG/M metagenome (GOLD analysis project Ga0073934, IMG submission 76834) | Hot spring sediment bacterial and archeal communities from British Columbia, Canada, to study Microbial Dark Matter (Phase II) - Larsen... ...
GCCGCGACCTCACCGGCGCGCTGCTCGACCGCGTCGCGGTACTTTGCGCCGTCCGCGCCGAAGAAGACGATCGCGCGGCAGTACTCGACGGCCTCGCGCGCCAGATCGTCCTTCGGCAGGTCTTTGTCTTTGCCGCCCAGGAGCAGCACGAGCGGTTCGATAAACGAGCGGATGCCGGCGAGGGCGCGCTCCGGCGTTGTGGCGATGCTGTCATTGACGTAACGCACGCCGTCGCGCTCGACCACGAGCTCGAGGCGGTGGGGCACAGCCTCGAAGCTGCGTACGGCCGCCGCCATTGTCTCGACCGGCACACCCGCGGCCAGGCCGATCGCGCACGCCGCCACCACGTTCGCGATGTTATGCCGGCCTCGCAGGGGGATCTCGTCGAGCGGTAGGAGCATCTCGGCGATGCTGTCCTGCGTCACGAAAACCGCGCCCTCGCGCACGAACGCGCCGTCGCCAGGTATGTCGCGCTCGGTCGAGAAATGAAGGATGCGCGCCGGCGTCAGCTCCGCGCTTGCCGCCGCAACCTCGTTGTCGAGGTTGAGCACCGCGATGTCGTCCGAGCGCTGGAAGCGGAGGATCTTCTGCTTTAGCGCGACGTACTCCTCCCAGGTGAACTGGTCGAGGTGATTGGGCGTCACGTTCAGCAGGGCGGCGATGTGCGGGCTACGGTCCGTCATCGCGAGCTGCGTGTGGCTCATCTCCATCACGGTCCACGTCCACTCGTCGATGCCGTCGAGCAGGCCGAGCAGGCCGACGCCGATATTGCCGCCGACGCGGTGCGCGCGCCCCTCGACCGCCAGCATGTGCGCGACCAACGCGGTCGTCGTCGTCTTTCCGCTGCTGCCTGTGATGCCGATGGTCGGGCCGGGGCAATGCTCCATGAACTCACGCATCATCGAGCTGACGCGGATGCCGCGCTCTTTGGCGAGCACGACGGTCGGGTGGCTCGACGGCACGCCCTGCGAGACGAACACGACGTCGCTCCCGTCGGGGTCTGCGTTACCGGAAGGGCCGAGCTGGTAATCGATACGGAACTCCCGAAGCTGTTCCATGCGATCCGCGAGCGCTTCGGGGGGCTTGGCGTCGATCACGGTGACGCTCGATGCGCCGTGACTAGCGGCGAACTTGGCCACGTCAACGCCCTCGATGCCGAGACCAACAACGGTCACCCGTTTCCCCACCAGGAAGTCTCGTTTACCTGTCATATCACGTTAGCAATTCTGCTGTCAAGCGCTTTCGCATCGCAATTCAGTCAAGCCCGGCCAGGCCGATCCCCAACAACGCCCCGATGACCGAGATGACGAAGAAGCCGGCGGTGATCCGCACCTCCGGCACGTCGAGCATCTCGAAGTGGCAGTGCAGCGGCGCCATGCGGAACACACGCCGCCCGCCGGTCAGCCGGAAGTAGCCGATCTGGATGACGTCGGCGAGGATCTCGGCGACGAAGATGACGCCCACCACCGGCATCAGGAGCCACCATCCCGTCATCAGCGCCACGATGGCAATGGCGCCGCCGAGCGGCAGCGAGCCTACGTCGCCCATGAAGATGTGTGCCGGGTACGCGTTCCACCAGAGGAAGCCGAGGAGGGCGCCGACCAGCGCGAAGCAGAACGTCGCCAGCGCCTCCTGGTCCTGGATCAGCGCGATCGCGCCGAACGCCGCCAGCGCCACCGCTGTTGTGCTGCCGGCGAGCATGTCGAGTCCGTCCGTCACACCGACCGCGGACGTCGTCGCGACGATCACGAGGATGGCGAGCGGGATGTAGAGCCAGCCGATGTCATAGCTGCCGTAGTGCGGCACGAGCAGCCGCGGCGCGTCGATCACGTCGTACAGGAGCCACGAGGCGACGATGGCGATCGCGGCAAAGCCGGCGAGCTTGAGGATCATGCTACGCCGGTCGTGCGCGTCGCGCTTCTCGCGGTCGATGAGCGTGCCGAGGTCGTCGTAGAGACCTATCGCGGCGAGCGCGGCGGCGACACCGATCGGCAGCAGCACGTCCCGGTCCTTCGGCACCGCCGCCACCAGCGCCACGGCGAGACCGACGCCGAAGATGAGGACGCCCCCGAACGTGGGCGTCCCGGCCTTCACCATGTGCGTCTGCGGCCCCTCGGCGCTGATCGCTTTGCCCAGCTTCCGCTCGCGCAGGAACGCCACGAGCGGCCTGCCCAGCGCGATCGAGATGAGGGCGGCGATGCACCCGGTGATCAGCGCGTAGGTCACGCGTCCTCCTTCAACTCCTCGACGACCGTCTCGAGCGCCAGCGCGCGCGACGCCTTGAACAGCACGACGTCGCCTTCGCGCAGGAGGTCGCGCAGGGCCGGCGCGATCTCCTCCTTGTCGACGACGATGCGCACGTCGGAGTGGCCGGCTGCGACGGCAGCGTCGCCGATCCAGCGGCCGAGCTGGCCGACGGCGACGACGACGTCCGCGACTCGCGCCGCGTGCGCGCCCACGTCCGCGTGCCCCTGCCGTTCGGCGTCGCCGAGCTCCCGCATGTCTCCGAGGACGGCAATCTTCCGCCCTGGCACCTCCGCGAGCAGGTCGAGCGCGGCCGCCATCGATGACGGGCTTGCGTTGTAGGTGTCGTCGATCAAGACCGACCCGTTGATGCCGCGAACCTGCCGCAGACGCAACGGGATCTGCGCCTCGCTGATGGCCTCCGCGACGTCGGGCACGTCGATGCCGTCGGTGATGCCGGCGGCTGCCGCGGCGAGCGCGTTGTAGACGAGTTGCCGCCCCGGCAAGCGCGAGTAGACGTGCGCGCGCTCGTCGCCGTGCACGAGCGTGAACTTCACTCCCGCGAGCCCGTGCGACTCGATCTCCTCGGCTCGGACGTCGGCGTCGGGCGCGACGCCGTAGGTGACGACGTGCGCGGTCGTCCGTGACGCCATGCTTGCTACGCGTGGGTCATCGGCGTTGAGGATGGCGATGCCCTCCTCATCGAGCGACTCCACCAGCTCCGCCTTTGCATCGGCGATCGCCTCGATGCTGCCGAGGCGCTCCATGTGCGACAGCCCCACGTTCGTCACGATGCCGACGTCGGGCAGCGCGATGTCGCAGAGCAACGCGATCTCGCCCTTCGCCCACATGCCCATCTCGAGGACCGCGCGCCGGTGCCGCTGGTTCAGCTCCAGCAGCACGAGCGGCAGGCCGATCTCGCTGTTGAGGTTGCCTTCGTTCTTCAGCAGCGGGTAGCGCGTGCCGAGCACGGCCGCCGTCAGTTCCTTCGTCGTTGTCTTGCCGACGCTGCCGGTAATAGCGACCACCTTCACCTTCTGGCGCTCCTGGCGCCGGTGCCATGCCAGCGTCTGCAGCGCCTTCAGCGAGTCGCGCACGACGTACTGCGCGATCTCCGCGTCGACGGCGCGCTCCACGATGGCGGCGGTCGCGCCGCGCTGGGCCGCGTGCGCCACGAAGTCGTGGCCGTCGGCTTGCTCGCCCTTGAGCGCCACGAACACGTCGCCCTTACCTGCCTTGCGCGAATCGACGACCGCATGCCGGAACTTGAGCGGGCCGACCGTCGGCGCTTTCACGAGCGAGGGGCGCAGTGCCGTCGCCAGTTCGATTGCAGTGATCATGTGTGGAGCCTGCCTGCCTCAGGCGCGGGCCTCGCGCTGGCTAACGTCCGGTCTGGACCAGTTGGGGTCCTTCCGGCCGGACGCCGAGGTACGCGAGGATGCTCGGAGCGAGGGCGGAGAAGACGGGCGCCGCCACCTGTCCACCGAGCCGGTCCTCTTTGAAGTCCAGTTTGACGAGCACGATGATCGAGGGATCCTCAGCGGGCGCGAAGCCGACGAACGACGCGATGTTGCCGTTGGCCACGGCGCCGTCCGCGAGCGTTGCACCCGTGGTCGTGCCGGTCTTGCCGCCGACGTGATAGCCGGCCACGCGCGCGAGGTTGCCGGGGACTCCCTCCACCACCTGATTCATCATATCCGCTACGATCTGGGCCGTTTCCGGCTTCACGACCTGGCGGACCACCACCGGTTCGAACGTGCGCGCGCCTTCGGGTGTCTGCATCTCCTCGACGATGTACGGGCGCATCAGCTTCCCGCCGTTGACGAGCGAGGCGATGGCCGTGATCACGTGCAGCGGCGACGTCGCCACGCCCTGGCCGAAGCTGTTCGTCGCAAGGTCAACGGGCGCCCAGTAGGGGTCGTCGTTCATCCGTAGCAGCCCCTCGGGGTCGCCGCTGAGGCCGATGCCCGTCGAGGAACCTATGCCGAAGTCGCGCAGATAACGGTAGAAGAGGTCCGGGCCCACTTCCTGCGCGAGCCACACCGCGCCCGTGTTGAGGCTCCGCTGCAGCAGCTGGGTCACGGTCACGCGCCCGTTGATGCTGAAGTCCCAGTTGCGGATCGTCGACTGGCCGATGAAGACGGCGCCGGTGTCCTCATACGTCGTCTGCGGCCCCACGAGACCCTGGTCGATCGCCATCGCTGCCGTCAGCGTCTTGAAGACGGAGCCGGGCTCGTACACGTCGGTGATGGCGCGGTTGCGGAACGTCGAGACGTCCGGGTCCGTGAGGTCGAGGCGGGAGAGCTGGAACGTGGGCCGGCTCGCCATCGCCAGGACCGCGCCGGTCTGCGGATCCATGACGATGATGCTGCCGCCAAGCGCGCCCGTCGTCGCGATGCGCGCCTCCAGCTCGCCCTCGACGAGACGCTGTATGTACCGGTCGATGGTCAGCCGGATGTCGCCACCGGGCTCGGGCTTCTGCCCGATGCGCTCGGCGCCGAGCGCGATGCGGTTGCCGATGCTGTCCTTCTCGAAGTAGATCGTGCCGGGGATGCCGCCCAGCTCGGCGTCGAAGTCGGCCTCGATGCCCACGAGGCCGGTCTGATCCCGCCCGACGAAACCGATGAGCGCCGAAGCGAGGTCGCCCTCCGGGTAGAAGCGGCGGGTGGTTTTTACGAGCCGCAGGCCGGGTGCGTCCTCGTCCTGGATCGACTGTCCCTTGTCGAAATCGAGGCCGGCGTGCGCCAGGTACACGCCCTCGTCCTCGCCCCGCACCTCTTCGATCAGCTCGCCCGGCTGGCGGCCAATCAGCGGCGCGATGACGGCGGCTGCCTTGATCGCGCCGGCCGGATCCTGCCAGGCGGCCCGGTCGATGTAGACATCGTAGGCGTCGACCGTCGTCGCGAGTGGGTAGCCGTTCCGGTCGAGGATCGCGCCGCGCGGGGCACGGATCTCCTGCTGTCCGAAGTGCTCCTCGCGCGCTTCATTCTTGTAGTGATCCGCGTCGACGATCTGTAGCTGGATGATGCGCGCAGTGATGACGACGCTCGAGAGCGCGAACGCCAAGGCGAGCGCCATCAGGCGAAGGTTCATCCGTCCTCGGAAGTCAAACATTCACGTCCTCAAGGCGCTCGTCGTTTCGCTGCCGCATCAAAATGGGATCAGCCAGCGGGCGACGCGTTCCCACCACGGCTCGCCCCTGTTGGAATGGGCGGGCGCTTCCTCCGGGCGGAACCTTGCCGGCAAGGACTGCTCGTCCGGCACAGGACGGTTCACCTCGAGGTAGAGGCGCCGTTTTGGCGGTTCCATCTTCAGCCGTGTGCGCGCCTCCCAGTCCACCCGCGCCAGCGACGAGAGCCGCGCCACCTCCGCCTCGAGCCGGTGGTTCTCCGCCAGTTGCAGGTCGCGTTCGCGCCGGAGCGCGTCTACCTCGTACCCGGTGCTCGTCAGGCGGCTGAACTCGTTCACCTGCACGAGCGCGACCAGCACGAGCAGCGCGCCCGCTAGGTACAGATACAGCCGTCCCGACCGCACCTTCCCGAGGATGCGCGGCGCGGGAAGGGCGGGCCGATGAAGCGCGGCCATGTGCGCTCCTTCTTATGCTGCGTCTTGAGCGATACGCTCGGCGGCGCGCAGACGGGCGCTGCGCGCGCGCGGGTTCGCCTCGATCTCGGTGAGCGATGGCCTGCGCGCGCCTCGCGTGACCGGCCTGAGCGTGGCCTTGTGGCCGCAGCGGCACTCGGGCAGGCCAGGCGGGCAGATGCAGTCGCGCGACTCGCGGCGGATGAAGTCTTTGACGATGCGGTCTTCGAGCGAGTGGTAGCTGAGCACGGCGAGCCGTGCCCCAAAGCCGAGCAGGCCGTGGGCCTGAGGAAGTGCGGCGGCTAGAGAGTCTAGCTCTTGGTTGACCGCAATGCGGAGAGCCTGAAACGTCCTGGTGGCGGGGTGGGTTTTCAGATTGGCTCTCCTACCCACGGCCTGCTCGACGGCTTTGGCAAGTTGCGTGCTCGTCGTGATCGGACGAGCTTCGACGATACGGCGGGCGATGCGACGGCTCGCCGGTTCTTCCCCGTACCGGTAGATGAGATCCGCGAGATCGCTCTCGCTGTAGGTATTGACGATGTCCGCCGCGGTGATGCCCTCGCGGCCGAACCGCATGTCGAGCGGCATCTCCCGCTGGAAGCTGAAGCCTGCGCCGGTCGCGAGCTGGTCCGACGACAGGCCGAGGTCGAACAGCACGCCATGCACAGGCGAGAAGCCGCGCTTACGTGCGATGTCGCCGACGTCGCGGAAGTTGCCGTTCACTAGCTCGTAGCTGCCGATAAAGCGCGCGAGTCGCGCTCGGCCGCGCTCGAGCGCCTCCGGGTCGGCGTCGATGCCGAGCAGCGTGCCGCCCGGCTGCGATCGCTCGAGGATTGCTTCGGCGTGTCCGCCGCCTCCGAGCGTGCAGTCGACGTAACGGCCGCCCGGCTGCACGTTCAGAGCATCCAACACCTCGTTCAGCATGACCGGCACATGCGCCGTCGGTTCCATCACCGCTCCCGTGGCTGCACGGTCTCCAGCGTCGCCTCGAGCGTGGAGTCCACCCTCGCCATCTCGGTGTCGTAGCGTTCCGGAGCCCAGAGCTCGAGCCATTCGCCCGCGCCGACGAGGAGCACCTTCCCCGAGAGCGCGGCGTAGTCGCGCATGTGGCCCGGAATCAGCACGCGGCTCTGTTTGTCCAGCTCCGCGTGCATCGACCGGGAGAAGAGTGCCTTCCGCAGGTCGCGTCCGCTGCGATGGAGCGCTGGCGCCGCCGTGTATTGCGCCGCCTGCATCTCGAACCCTGAGATCGTGTAGATGCGCAGGCACGGGTCCGGGGATCCCTGGCTGAGCACGATCCCGTCCCGGAACGCGTCGCGATAGCGGGGAGGGATGGGCACTCTCCCCCTCTCGTCCATCGCATATTCGAAGGTCCCGAGGAAGTACACGGAATCGCTCGACGTCCTGCCGCAGGGTCAATGGGTCCATCCGTCAGCCAGGTTACCCACGAACTCCCATAACTTACCACTGGCTGACCAGATGTCAAGTGCTTACGCAAAACAGTTTCCCACATTTCTACACCCGCCGTCCACAGTTCCCACTTGGCCGCTCGCGCGCACCCGCGTGCTACGATGGCGCCGATGATGCGCGTCGGGATCCTGACCGTGAGCGACCGCGGGAGCCGCGGCGAACGCGAAGACACGAGTGGCGCCGCCATCCGCGAGATCATCGCGGGGAACGGTGGGGAGGTGCGGCGCTATGAGGTGGTGCCCGACGAGCGTGACATAATTACGGAGACGCTGCGCGGATGGTGCGACGCCGGCGACCTGGACGTGCTATTGACGACGGGCGGCACCGGCGTCGCCGCACGAGACATAACACCGGAAGCGACGGCCGACATCGCCGACCGCACGGTGCCCGGCATCGCCGAGGCGATGCGCGCCGCCGGCATGCGCCAGACGCCGATGGCCATGCTGAGCCGCGGCATTGCGGCGGTCCGCGGCTCGACGTTGATCGTCAACCTTCCGGGCAGCGAGAAGGGTGTCCGGGAGAATCTGGCCGCGATTCTCGAGGTGCTGCCTCATGCTGTTGAGCTGCTGCGCGGCCAGACGGAGCACGACCGGAGCCGTAAGCAGACATAAGGTGGCACGGCGAGCGTGATCCGGTCGTTACGTTGACAGCGCGCGACCGCGCGCGAGATTTCACGCGATTCCTCGTGCATGCACGTCGCACGTGCGCCGACGCTGGGCTATACTCGCTGGCGACTCGCTCCACTCCTCACCCGGACGCATGCGGATCGCACTGCGCCGCGCGCGCCACGAGCAACACTGACGATCGGTCGCGGCAGAGAGGCTGCGAATGACCGCGCGCACACTTGCCTGGACGAGCTTCATCGCCATTGCCGCGCTGCTGATGATGGCGGCGAGCGGCCTCACCCTCCTCGACCCCGTCGAGAGCGGCACGCTCAGCGTCACGTCGCCCGTGCAGGACGTGATGAGCGACACCACGCGCCCCGTCGCCGACTGGATCAACAACATCGCCGATGCCGGCGCGCTCTCGGACGAGAACAAAGAGCTGCGCGCCGAGAACGAACAGCTCCGGAGCGAGCTGGCCCGCGCCCGCGAGGCGGCGATCGAGGCCGAGCAGATCGGCGAGCTGGAGGCGGTGCGCCAGCAGTTCCCCGCCGATGACTTCCGGCTGGCGTCGGTGATCGCCCGTGACACCAGCAACGTCCGGTCGCTCGTTGCCATCGACGTCGGGAGTGGCGACGGCGTGCGGGAAGGCATGATCGTCGTCACCGAAGGGCGCAGCCTCGTCGGCACGGTGACGAAGACGTTCGACGACTACGCGTGGGTGATGCTCATCACCGACCCGAAGAGCGCGGTGAGCGCGATGGTGCAGGAGTCGCGCGCCGAAGGCGTCGTTGCGGGGGACTACGGCGGTGACCTTGTGATGGAGTTCGTCGGGCAGGGCGCCGTCGTGAAGACTGGCGACTTCGTGATCACGTCGGGGCTGGGTGGGGGTTACCCGCCCGGCATCTTGATCGGCCGCATCTCGAACGTACAGAAGACAGAGCAGGACCTGTTCCAATCGGTGCACGTCGACCATCTCGCGAGCCTCTCGGACCTCGAGCGCGTGCTCGTGTTGATGAGCTTCGAGCCGAAGGAGATCGAGCGCCCGTGAGGTACGTGGTCGGCGGCTCGCTCTCGTTCCTGCTCGCGATGTTCCAGGCATCGTCGGTCGAGCAGGTACACGTCGCGGGGGTCGTCCCGAACGTCATGCTCGTCATGCTCGTGTGCTGGCTCGTCGTGCGCGGCCTCGACGATGTGCTGCCGATGGTGGCTGTGGCCGGGATCACGCTCGGCCTGGTCGGGCTGCAGTCGCCCGGCGTCGTGCTGCTCGCGTTGTTGCTTGCCATCGCGCCCGCCGGCTTCGTCCGCGAACTGCATTTCGTGCGCAGCGAGTTCCTGCTCGCGGTTGTGCTGCTGTTCGCGGCCTCGCTCATCTATGAGAGCCTGCTGCTCGCGGGCGTGATGATCACGGGCGGCGCGTTCGACCTCCGCGGCGGGTTCGGCGACGTCGTCCTGCCGGCAGCGGTGGTGAATGTCTGCCTCGTGCCGCCAATTCACCTGGTGATGCGGCTCGCCCGGCCGGCCGCAGCGCGCAACCGGTACTCGTACTCGTAGTCAAGACGCTTCGAAGGGACGCATGGGACTGGCGATAGGGACGAAGCGCAGACGTTGGCGGACGGAACCCGCCGACGAGCCCGACCCCAAAGAACAGATCAAGTACAAGCTCCTCATCCTCCGGGTGGCCGTCATCATCGCGTTCGCGGCGCTGACGGTGCAGCTCGCGCGGCTGCAGATCATCCGGGGTGCCGAGCTGGAGCGGCGCGCCGAGCTGAACCAGCTCCGGGTCGAGCCGGTGATCCCCCCGCGCGGTCTGATCTACGACCGCAACGGGGTGCAGCTTGTCGAGAACGTGCCCGGCTTCTCCGCCGGTATCGTCGCGGCGGACGTGCCGAAGGAGCGCACGCTCGAGATCGCAGCCGCCATCGAAGATCTGCTCGGCGTGCCCGCGATGGAGACGGTGCTACGCATCGAGGCGTCGCGCAAGTCGAACGATCCGTTCACGCCGATCGTCATCAAGGACGGTCTCGATCAGGCGACCGCGTTCCGGCTGCGGGAGGAGCTGCCGGCGATGCCGGGCGTGCAGGTGATCGTCGAGCCGGTGCGACGCTATCCGTACGGCGAGTTGCTTGCGGCGGTGCTCGGCTACACCGGCCGCGTCGACGAAGAGGACTACCGAGAGCTGAGGGACGACGGCTACCTCGCCACTGATCGCCTGGGGAAGGCGGGCGTCGAGGCTGCCTACGAGCGTTACCTGCGCGGGGAGCTGGGCGCGCGCCAGGTCGAGAAGGACGCATCCGGCCGTGAGATCCGCACGCTCGAGGAACTGGCGGCGTCGCCCGGTAACGATCTCTTCCTCTCGATCGACCTTGACCTGCAGCACAAGGCGACGGAGCTGACGCAGGCGGTGGCGAACGGCGGGCAGGCCGCAGCGATCGTCATGGACGTGAACACCGGCGAGATCCTCGCGCTCGTGTCGCTGCCGCAGTACGACAACAACATCTTCTCAGGGAAGATCGATGAGCGCCGGCTCGAGCAGTACCTGAAGGATCCCAAGAAGCCACTGGTGAACCACGCGCTGGCGGAGCAGTATCCGCCCGGCTCGATCTTCAAGCAGATCACGGGCCTCGCGGCGCTGCAGGAGGGCGTCGCCAACCCGTCGACGACGATCACGAGCCGGGGCGCCATCCAGGTGCCCAATCAGTACGACCCGTCCGTCGTCTACATCTTCCGCGACTGGCGCGCGCTCGGCTCGCTGAATTTTTACGGCGGCGTCGCGATGTCGTCCGACGTGTACTTCTACTACCTTGGCGGCGGCTACCACTACTACGGCAACAACTTCAACGGCCTGGGCATCGAGCGGCTGGCGGCGTACACGCGCATGTTCGGACTCGGCGCCGAGACCGGCATCGACATCGCCGGCGAGGCGCCTGGTAACGTGCCCGATCCGCAGTGGAAGATGGACACCTGGGGTGAGCAATGGACGCTCGGCGACACCTACAACATGAGCATCGGCCAGGGTTTTCTCGCCGCCACGCCCATCCAGATGGTGCGCGCGACGGCGGCGGTGGCGAACGGCGGCAAGCTGCTGCAGCCGCGTGTCGTCCGCCAGGTCGTCGATGCTGATTGCCATGTGATCGTCGGTAACGAGCCACGCATCCAGTCGCAGATCCCGATCGACCAGCGCAACTTCGACATCATGCACGAGGCGATGCGGCAGGCTGTGAGCTGGGGCACGGCGAAGGACGGCGGCATCCGGGGCGTCGAGGTAGCCGGAAAGACGGGAACAGCGGAGTTCGGCGAGCGCTTCGCAGACGGCTCATACAAGACGCACGCATGGTTCGCAGGCTTCGCGCCGGCGGACAACCCGCAGATCGCCATCACGGTGTTCCTGGAGCACGGAGTCGGCGCCATCAACGCGGCGCCGCTCGCGTCGAAGATCCTCGACTACTACTTCCACCGGCCGGCGCCCGCTCAGCAAACGGCGGTGCAGCCGTGAACTGGCGTAACACGCCCACGCGCGAGTTCGACTTCCCGCTCGTCTTCGCCGCCGCCGGCCTCGTCGTGTACGGGCTGCTGCTCATCTACAGCGGCAGCCTCACCAACTACGGCGAACCCGGGACCAACCTCTCGCACCCGGTGACGCGGCAGGCGACGTTCGCGCTGTTCGGGCTGCTGGCGATGCTCGTTCTCTCGCGCTTCGACTACCGCATCCTCGGTCCGCTGAGCGTCACCATCTACGTCCTCTCGCTCGCGCTGCTCGTGCTCGTTCTGTTCACGGGTTCAAGTGAGTACGGATCGCGCCGCTGGATCGAGTTACTGGGGACGCAGGTACAGCCGTCAGAGATCGCGAAGGTCTGCACCGTGATCATGCTGGCGAAGTACTTCTCCGACCAGGAAGAGAAGATGCGCTCCGCGCGCGTCTTCCTGACTTCGTTCGCGATCGCTGCGCTGCCTGCCGCGCTCGTGCTGATCGAGCCGGATCTAGGATCGGCGCTCGTCTTCATCGCGTTCTGGTTCGCGATGGTGATCGTGGCCGGTGCGCGCTTCTGGCACGTCGCCGCGTTCGCGATCGTCGGCGGTGTGGGGGCCGCTGTGGCGTGGCTCGAGTTCGCGCACGGTTACCAGAAGGAGCGCATCGCCGTCTGGTGGGACCCCGAGAAGTACGAGAGCGGCGCCGGTTTCAACGTGGTGCAGGCCGAGATCAGCACGGGCGCCGGCCGCGTCTTCGGCAAGGGGTTTACGAAAGGCACGCAGACGCAGCTCGACTACCTGCGCACGCAGACGACCGACTACATCTTCAGCGTCGGCGCCGAGGAGCTTGGTTTTGTCGGCGCGATGGTGTTGTTCGGGTTGTTCATGCTGCTGCTGTTCCGCGGCATCAGCATCGCCGCGCGAGCCGACGACGCGTTCGGGCGGCTGATCGCCGTCGGCGTGATGTCGTTCATCCTGTTCCAGGCGTTTGTTAACATCGGCGTGAACATCAGGCTGATGCCGGTGACCGGCGTGCCGCTGCCGTTCGTGAGCCTCGGCGGCAGCTCGCTCGTGACGTTGCTGGCATCTCTCGGGATCGTGTTGAGCATCCTTGGTCACAGACGTAGACGTCCGCGACGCGCCTGAGCCCCCACGCAGCTGGCTGCACGGTCGGCTCTTCGCGTTCGTGCGCCTCGCTGCCACCGCGGCGATCGTTGCCGGGCTGATCATCAAGCTCTCGCCCGAGGACCTCCGCGAGACAGCGCGCGATGCTGACCCGTACCTCATGCTCGGCGCGTTGGGCCTGATGTTCGTCGTGCAGACGCTTGTTGTCGTGAAGTGGCAGGCGCTGCTGCGCGCGCGCGACGTGCACCAGCCGTTCCTGCGCGCCGCGCGCGTCTACTGCATCGGCAGCCTTCTCACGAACGTGCTGCCCACGGCCGTCGGCGGCGACGTGTACCGCGTCTACCGCGTGCAGCGCGAGGCGCGTGCCCGCGCGGCTGACGTCACCATGAGCGTGCTGTACGAGCGCGCCACCGGCTACGGCGCGATGACGTGCCTCGGCGCGCTCGGCGCGGCGTTCCACTACGGCAGCGTCGCGATCGGCTTTCTCGCGATCGCCGGAGGTGCAGCGGTCGCGGTCGTCCTCGCGATCGTGCTCCCGCGCATGCCGTTCCCCGCCGTCCGCGACGATCATTTCCTGCGCAACCTCCTCGCGCACCGTCGCGAGCTGATTGCCGTGTACCAGATGGCCATCGTCTCGCTGGCGATCCAGGCGCTCTACATCTCGACCATCGCTGTCGCCGGCCGATCGTTGGGCATCGAGGTTTCGTGGTGGTACTGGGCGTTCGCGACCTGGGTGATCGCGCTGGCGTTGCTGCTGCCGATCACGCTCGGTGGCCTCGGCGTCCGCGAGTCCGGATACGCGGCGATGATCAAGCACGGCGGCGGCACCGACGCGCAGGGGGCATCCGTTGGATTCGCGCTCGCGGGGCTGCTCGTCGTGACGTGCGCCCTCGGCCTCGTGCTCATCGAGGCGGTCGAACGAGTGCAGTCCTTCGCGCGTGCCGAAGTGCCCGAGCGCGAGGCGGAAGCGCCCCTCTGATCATCCCTCGCGCTTCGGCTCACGCTCGAGCAAGCGGGCGATGACGGCCTGCGGGCGCGCTCCCTCGACGAGGATCTCGCGCAGGCCGCGCGCGATCGGCATCTCGATGCCGTAGCGCTCGGCGAGCATGCACGCCGCGGTGGTGGCCTCGACGCCCTCGACGACGCCCGTCGATGCCGCAAGCGCCTCCTCGACCGACCGCCCGCGACCGATCGCCTCGCCGAGCGTGCGATTCCGGCTGAGCCTGCTGTAGCACGTCGCCATCACGTCTCCGACGCCGGCGAGGCCGAGGAACGTGTTCGGGCTGGCGCCTGCGGCAACGGCGACGCGAGTCATCTCCGCGAGCCCGCGCGTGATGATGCCGGCCTTCGCGTTGTCCCCCATCGCGAGGCCGTCGGCGATGCCCGCGGCGATCGCGATGACGTTCTTCAGCGAGCCTGCCAGCTCCACGCCGACGAGGTCGCTCGATGCGTATACGCGAAAGACGGTCGTGTGCACCAATCGCTGCAACGCATCGACGACCGCGGCATCGTGACCTGCGATCACGGTGGCCGCCGGAAGCCCGCGCTGGATCTCCGGCGCAAGATTCGGGCCGGAGAGCGCGCAGATCGCGCGACGGGCGAGCTCCGGGACCTCCTCGAGCAGCATCTCGGACACGCGGCGACCGCTCCGGCTTTCTAGTCCCTTCGTCGCGTGAAGGACGGGCGTGCCCTTTGCAAGATGCGGCGCCAGCAGGCGTGCGTTCTCCCGGACCGTCTGCGATGGCACCACGACCAGCACGGCTGCCACGCCCTGCAGCGCGAGGGCGACGTCCATCGTCGCAACGACGCTCGCCGGGAGCTCGAGCGCGGGCGCGCGTTCCATGTGATGCGTTGCGTTGATGGCACGCGCTTCTGCCCGCGAGCGCGCGATGATGCGCACTGCGTGGCCGTTCCGCGCGAGCAACCACGCGAGCGTCGCGCCCCAGGAGGACGTGCCGAGCGCTGCTACGACGGCGATCGCGCTTCCTCGCCGGACTGCACACGCCGCTCGCCCCCCTTGCCGATGCGCGGCTCGGTGCCGGCGAGCAGCCGCTCGATGTTGGGACGGTGCTTGTACACGATCAGACCCGCCGCGACGATCGCGTACACGGCGTACGCCCACGGGCTGATGTCCATCGCGGCGAGCACGACGAACACGAGCGCCAGCACCGGCGCCATCGTGATCGACATGACAGACATGATGCGCGTCGCGCCTACGACGAGCCCGGCGACCGGGATCATCGCCAGTGCGGCCAGCTGGTTCATCGCCAACGCGGCCCCGTAGCCCGTGGCCACGGCACGTCCGCCGCGAAATCCCGCCCACACCGGCCAGATGTGCCCGCACACTGCCGCGAGCCCACCTGCTGCGGCAGCCCAGGCGCGGTCGTCTGTGCTGTCTACGCCCGCCAGTCGGGCGAGCCCGAGCCCGGCGTACACCGGCACGATCCCCTTTGCGATGTCGGCGATGATGACGACAATGCCGGCCTTCACGCCGGACGTGCGGATGACGTTCGTCGCGCCCGTCACGCCAGAGCCGTACTCGCGGACGTCGATGCCTCGGGTGATGCGGCCGACGATCAGGCCGAACTGCACCGAACCAAGCAGATATCCGAACGCCGCCGCGACGGCGATGGCCCACCACATGCGCTGGCTCCCTCTGGCGCGTTCGCGCGCTCCCCGCGCGGGCTGCTGCTACTGTAGCCCATGCCGCCGCAACGCGGTCAGGCGCTGACCGGCGTTGCCGGGCTCACGTCTCCTGCCGGCGGCTGCGTCTGCTCGACGATCTCGTACGCGGCGGTGAGGTCGGCGTCGACGCGCTCGGGCGGCGGGCTGAAGCCCGCGAAGACCACCGCGTCGCACTGCTCGAGCAGGTTGCCCGCCACGCGGGCGACGAAGCGGTCGATGCCCTGGCGCTGCATATCGCGCTCCAGCTCCGTGCGCGTCATCGCGTAGGCCGGGAACGAGAACCGTTCCGAGAGGTAGCGCCGCACGATCTCCGCGAGCCGCGCGTAATGCTCGCGCAGGTCGCTCTCCGCCAGCCCCGAAGCAGCCAGTTCGTCGAGCGCGAGGCGCGTGGCGGCGCGTGGCGTGAGCGGCGCGATGGGTTGCGCCGCCGGCTCCGGCTTCGCGTTGATTGCGCGCCAGATCAGGCGGTACCCGATGAGCGTGAGCAGCACGAAGGCCACCACGAAGATCGCGGGTACGATCGCCGGCGGCGCCTCATCTGCGATAGAGAGTTGCGGCTTCAATGGCCGCAGGTCCGTCTCACCGGGCGCGAGCACCGATCCGATCGAGACCGTCCGCTCGGGAGTCGAGAGGACGCCTTCGCCGTCGGGCGTGCGCCAGCGGATCTCGAGCGGCGGCAAGGTGATTGCGCCGGTCTTGAACGCGGCGAGCGTGTACCGCAGTATCGTCCGCTGCTCATCGCTCTCCGGCGGATCGACGGCGATCACCTCAAAGCCGCCGAAATCGTTGTCGAACCGTGGACCCTCGATCGTCGTCCCGTCAGGATGCTCGATGTCGACCGTCAGCGTCAGCCGGTCGCCGACCGTTGCGATCGACGGCTCGATCGACGCGCGCGCGATGCGCGGGGTCGTTTCCTGCGCCAGAACGATCGAGGGCGCGAGCGCCGCGAATGCGAGGATGATGGCAACGAGGCGCACGGTGACCGTCAGCCGGATGCTTCTGCTTCGGCGCGTTCGAGGAGGAGTTCCGTGACTTGCGTCAGCGCATTGTATGCGAGGACGATGTAGTCGCGCGGGTGGAGGTCGTCCAGCTTCTTCAGCATCTCGTCGCGGGCCTGCACGGGGTCCGCGATCTCGCCGTCTTCGCCGAAGTCGATCTTCATCTCCAGCTCGCACAGGTCGCCCTGCTCGTTGACCACGACGCAGCCGATGTCGGGCCGCTCGACGCCCGCCAGGTTCACCTCGACGGCGTTGGTGAAGAAGGCGCCGGGGAATGGCGGGAACGGCCGCAGGGCGCGCGCCGCCTCCTTGAGCAGCGCGCTCAGTTGCTGCGCCGCCCGGTCGATCACGAGGTCCGCCTGATCCTTGCGCGCGAGCGCGTCGTTGATCGCCATCACCCTAACTGTAGCGAAGGCCATGGCGATTCGAGAGCCGCGTTCCCGCCTCGCCCTGCTCCCGGCCGCCCGTCCTTGTCGGTCGCCTTTGACCCATAAGCGGTCGCCGCCTAGAATCTATGCGTCAGCAGCGAAACGACGAGGGATTACCAAGATTTGAGCATATTTCACGGCGACGGCCACCTGGACGGCAACGGCGCTGTCGGCGCGAGCGACCGCTGGCTCACGCTCGGCCAGGCCTGCCGGCTGCTCAACGTCGATGAGTCGACGCTACGGCGGTGGGCCGACGCCGGCCAGCTGCGCACGTTCCGGACGCCAGGTGGCCACCGCCGCTTCGCCGAGCGTGACGTCCGCGCCATCGTCGAGGGGCGGTCGCGGCGCCATTACTCCGACCTCGGCGACCTCGCGACGCGCCGCATCCGGCAGAAGCTTCACCGCAGCCACAACGCCGACTGGTACGCGACTGTCGACGAATCGCACCGCGAGAAGCTGCGCCCGCTGGGCCGGCGGCTCATGGCGCTCGTCGCCGACTACCTGGCGAAACGCCGCCGCAAGACTTCGTTGCTCGAGGAAGCGCGCACGACGGGCGCCGAGTACGGGGCGGAGTTGCTCGACTCGGGCATGTCGCTGTCGCAGGCGATGGAGGCGTTCACGTTCTTCCGCCGCAGCCTCGACCAGTCGGCGAAGCAAGCCCTCGCGAAGGCAGGCACGGCGCCGGCCGAGGCCGTCGAGCTGTGCGAGCAGATCATGGCGCTCGCCGACGAGGTGCTGCTCGGCATCGCCGGTGCGTACGAGCATCCCGGCGCGCAGCGCGGAGAAGTGACACAGGTGACCGGAGGATGAGCGGAGGAGGGTTCGTGAAGAACAGACAGGAGAGGCGACCGACGCGCATCGGCCCGTGGCGCTTACTCGATATTTTTCGCGCGACGCTGCCGTTCAGAGGTGGCCTCCTCGGCGGCGCCGCCCCGCTGCCGGAGTACGGTCCCGCCGACCCGGCGCACCACATAGAACCGGAGGAGGAACTGCCAGGCTCGAACATCAGCGACGGTGAGCAGCGAGCGGCCGTGGAGCGCGAACGGGCGCGCCGCTTCGTGCGCGCCCGGCGCCCGAGCGTGGTGCAGGACTGACGATGGCACTCTATCCGATCTTCGTGGAGTGCAAGGACCGGCCAGTGCTCGTCATCGGCGGGGGGCACGTCGGCGCCGAGAAGGTGCGGGGCCTCCTCAACGCCGAGGCCGACATTACGGTCGTTGCGCCGGAGCTGATCGACGAGCTGCGCGAGCAAAAGGCCGCCGGGCGCATCAAGCACGTCGACCGCGAGTACCAGGAGAGCGACCTCGATCACGGCTGGCACTTCGTCATGATCGCGACCGACGACGGAAAGGTGAACCGCGAGGTGCGCGAAGCGGCCCACCGGCGCCGGCTCTGGGTCAACGCCGCGGACGACCCGGAGAACTGCGACTTTATCCTCCCGTCCGTCGTGCGCAAAGGGAAGATCACGCTTGCCGCTTCGACGGCGGGCTCCAGCCCCGCGCTCGCGCGACGCCTGCGCGAAGAGTTGGACGCGTATCTCACGGACGACATGCCCGCGCTCGCCGACCTGCTCGCGGAGGTGCGACAGGAGGTGCGCAGGCGCGGCATCAAGATCGAGAACGACACCTGGCAGTACGCCATCGACGGACAGCTGCGCGTGCTGCTCGCCCAGCGCCGCTACGGCCAGGCGCGCGCGCGGCTCATCCAGCGGCTGGGCATCGAGCTGACGCCGGCCGGTGTCGCCGAGGGAGCGGAATAGATGCAGGTCTCGCTCGTCGGCATCACGCACAAGACGGCGCCCGTTGCCGTGCGCGAGCACTACGCGTTCGCGGCCGAGGAACTCTCCGGCGTGCTGGCGCGCCTCGGCGAGCGGTACGCCGGCGTCGCGCTGCTCTCGACGTGCAACCGCACGGAGGTGTACGTCGCCAGCCCCCGCCGCATCACCGATCCGAGACCCATCGTCGCGTTGCTCAGCGAGTTCAAGGGTGACCCGCCCGTCGAAGGCGCGCCGTTTTTCGTGCTCGCCGAGAAGGAGGCGGCGCGCCACCTCTTCCGCGTCGCTGCCGGCATCGACTCGATGGTGATCGGCGAGTCGGAGATTCTCGGGCAGGTGCGGCAGGCCTTCACCGCCTCCACGTCGGCGGGCACGCATACGCCCGCGCTGTCGCGGCTGTTCCACACGGCGATCCGCGTCGGCAAGCGCGTGCGCACGCAGACGGCCATCGGCCGCCATGCCGTGTCCGTCAGTTCGACGGCGGTCGCGCTGGCGAAGAACACGCTCGGCGATCTGATGAACCGCACGGTGTTTGTCATCGGCGCGGGCGAGGTTGGCGAGCTGACGGCGCGCAACCTCGCCGGCATCGGCGTCCCGCGCATGCTCGTGACGAGCCGCCGCGTCGAGCGCGCGGCGGAGATCGCCGATGCGCTCGGCGGTGAGGCGGTGCCGTTCGACGCGCTCGAACGCGCGCTCGCCGAGGCCGACATTGTGATCAGCTCGACCGCCGCGAATGACTGTGTGATCGACCGCGAGATGGTCGAGCGCGTGATGGCGGCGCGTCGCGGCCGCCCGCTCATGCTGATCGACATCGCGGTCCCGCGCGACATCGATCCGGCGTGCGGGCAGGTAACGGGCGTGCACTTGTGCGACATCGACGCGATGCAGACGGTCGCAGAGCAGAACATGGACAAGCGGCGAGGCGAGCTGGCGGCTGCCGAAGCGATCGTCGAGGCCGGAGTCGACGAGTACAGCGAATGGCTGCGCTCGCTGGAGGTGGTTCCCACCGTCGCGGCGATCCGAGCTCGCGCCGAGGCGATCCGCGCCGCCGAACTCGATCGGACGCTCGCGAAGACGAAGATGAGTGACGCCGACCGCAAGCGCGTCGAGGCGATGACGGCAGCGCTCGTCAAGAAGCTGCTGCACACGCCGATCGAGCGACTGAAGTCGAACGGCGGCGGCGAGCGCTACGTCGAGCCGGCAAGGGCGCTGTTCGGACTCGACGAGACGCCCGCCGACGCGGACGAGTAAGCGCGATGCCACGCACGCTCATCATCGGGACGCGCGGCAGCAAGCTCGCGCTGCGTCAGGTCGAGCTTGTCCTCAAGGGGTTGCGCCGCGAGCGGCCAGATGCCACGTTCGACGTGCGTGAGATCAAGACTGAGGGCGACCGCTCGTCCGCGCCACTCAGCGAGATCGGCGGGTTCGGTGTGTTCACGAAGGCGCTCGAAGACGCGCTGCTCGCTGGCACGATCGACGTCGCTGTACATTCGCTGAAGGACCTGCCGCCCGATGTGCCCGCCGGGCTCACGCTCGCTGCCATTCCCGAGCGCGGCGACCCGCGCGACGCGCTCGTGACGCGGGACGGGCGCGCGCTCGCCGAACTGCCGCCGGGCGCGCGCATCGGCACCGGCAGCGGCCGGCGCGCCGTGCAGCTCAAGGCGCTGCGACCGGACATCGAAACGGAGGAGATCCGCGGCAACGTAGACACGCGCATCAGGAAAGTCGACTCGGGTGAATACGACGGCGTAGTGCTGGCGATAGCGGGACTCGAGCGCCTCGGCCTGAGCGCGCGCGCGTCGCACGTGTGTTCCGTCGACGAGATGGTGCCGGCGGTCGGGCAGGCCGCCCTCGCCGTCGAAACGCGCACGGACGATGCCGAAGCCATCGGCGTGGTACGCGCCATCGATGACGCGGACACGCGTGTCGCCGTCATGGCCGAGCGCGCCTTCCTGCGGCGCCTCGGCGCGGGTTGCCGGCTACCCGTCGGCGCCTACGCCCGGCTCGACGGCGGTGAGGTGGTGCTGGATGTCATCGTAGCTGGCGATGGCAACGCGCTCACGCGCAGGCGCGCGCGCGTCCCGCTCGCATGCGCAGACGAGCGCGCGATAGAGATCGCCGACGAGGTCCTCGCGTCGGTCGGTGGAGTGACGGCGCCGTGAGCGGCTTCGTCTCGCTGGTCGGCGGTGGCCCCGGCGACCCGGAGCTGATTACGGTCGGCGGGCTCGCCCGCATCGCCGAAGCCGACGTCATCGTCTACGACCGACTCGCCAACCCCGCGCTGCTCGCGCACGCGCGCGGGGACGCCGAGCGCATCTACGCCGGCAAGCTGCCCGACCGCCACACGCTGTCACAGGACGAGATCAACGCGCTGCTCGTGGCGAAGGCGCGGGAGGGCAAGCGCGTCGTCCGGCTGAAGGGGGGCGATCCCTTCGTGTTCGGCCGCGGCGGCGAAGAGGCGGAGGCGCTCGCCGCGGCCGACGTACCCTTCGAGGTTCTGCCCGGCGTGACGTCGGCCATCGCAGCACCGGCCTATGCGGGCATACCGGTCACGCACCGCGCCATCGCGTCATCGTTCGCCGTCATCACCGCTCACGAACACCCGGCGAAGGACGAGACAAGCATCGACTGGGCGAAGCTCGCGACAGGCGTCGACACGCTCGTCTTCCTCATGGGCGTCGGCCCGCTCGCAGAGGTCGTGCGGCGCCTCATCGACAACGGGCGCGCTCCCGACACGCCCGCGGCCGTCATTGAATGGGGGACGCTGCCGCGTCAGCGCGTCGTCCCGGGGACGCTGGCGACGATCGCCGAAGAGGTCGCCCGTGCCGAGATCGGTCCGCCGGCGGTCACGGTTGTGGGCGAGGTCGCGCGGCTGAGGGAACGGCTGCGCTGGTACGACAACCGTCCCCTCAGCGGGAAGCGCGTGCTCGTCACACGCACGCGCCAGCAGGCTAGCGAGCTGTCAGGCGCGTTGGCTGCGCATGGCGCCGAGCCGGTCGAGTTGCCCACAATCGAGATCACGCCGTGTGGCGATGAGCGCGAGATCGCCCGTGCGATCGACCTGGCGCGGTGCCACGCGTACGGACTCGTCGTGTTCACGAGCGCTAACGGCGTCCAGTTGTTCGTGCGGCACCTCTCGAACGCCGGGCTGGATGCGCGCGCGTTCGCAGGCGCCGAGATCGCAGCCATCGGGCCTGGCACGGCCGAATCGCTCGCGCGGCACGGCCTGCGCGCGGACATCGTGCCGCAGCGCTACGTCGCCGAAGGCCTCCTCGAGGCCCTCGATGGACGAAACCTGCGCGGGCAGCGCGTGCTCCTTCCGCGCGCCGCCGGCGCCCGCGACGTCCTCGTCGACGGCCTCGCACAGCGGTGCGCAACTGTCGACGAGCTGAAGCTGTACGTCGCTGCCGTCCCGAGCGACCGCAACCATGAGACGCTGCGGCGCCTGCGTGAAGGTGAGATCGACATTGTCACGTTTGCCAGCTCGTCGTCCGTGCGCAACCTGGTCGAGATGCTCGACGGCGACACCGCACCGCTCGCGCGGACGTTTATCGCTGCCATCGGCCCCGTGACCGCGCAGGCGGTCCGTGACGCCGGGCTCGAGCCTGCAGTTGTCGCCGGCGAGCACACGATCGAGGGGCTCGTCGCGGCACTTGTGGCTGCACAGAAGGAGTAGAATTTTCACATGCTTGACCTGGCGACCCGAGGCGAATTCGCGCGGCACCGCAGACTGCGGCGTTCGGAGGGGCTGCGACGCCTCGTCGCGGAGACGCGCTTGTCGCCCTCCGACTTCGTCTACCCGCTGTTCGTCACGCACGGCTCCGCAGTGCGCGAGGAGATCCCATCGATGCCCGGCCAGTTCCGCATCTCGATCGACCAGATCGAGGCGGAAGCGCGCGAGCTCGCCGGCCTCGACATCCCGGCCGTGCTCCTCTTCGGCCTGCCGAGCCATAAGGATCCGGACGGATCGGAGGCATACGACGACAGCGGCATCGTCCAGGAGGCCGTGCGCGCCTTCAAGCGTGCGACGCCCGACCTCGTCGTCATTACCGATGTCTGCCTCTGCGAGTACACGAGCCATGGCCACTGCGGCATCATCGTGAACGGCGAGGTGGACAACGACCGCTCGCTAGACCTGCTCGCCCGCACGGCCGTCTCGCATGCCCGCGCCGGCGCGGACATCGTGGCGCCCTCCGACATGA
>Ga0073934_10004616_pt1 | contig 22573 bp, 16 predicted proteins | sample LarsenN4metaG_FD_76834 | JGI IMG/M metagenome (GOLD analysis project Ga0073934, IMG submission 76834) | Hot spring sediment bacterial and archeal communities from British Columbia, Canada, to study Microbial Dark Matter (Phase II) - Larsen... ...
ACAAGGCCGCACAGATCAATGATGTGAGCATCCTGATTGGATATGGAAAAGATAACAAAAGCTATTAATTCGCCATTCCGACGCGCAGTCAAGACCTGATATTTGTGTAAGGGATCCTCTCTATAGCGCCAGTTCAAATCTTCGGCCCTCCGTCGACTGCGTATGATATCACCTCCTCCGATCTGCTGATCCAGCCACGAGAATTCCTCTCCGAAGTGACCCGTATGAAGTGAAATTTCAAGACCAGGTACTCTGTGCCTTCGGAAAGTCCAGAGATTGAGCAAAAAGTTTCCTGGAACAGAGGCCGCCATTGCCAATCTTCCCTGACCAAGGTGCTTCATCAGTTGTCGATCCGTCTTTAAGAGCCTGGCATAACGATGCATTTGGCAGTTCGCAGGGATACCTAACCGGCGGAAAGTGGACATCCCCGGGTCGTGGGGAGGACAATCATAACAAAAGGCCAGGATCCCCTGGTGGACCGGTTCAAAAGTTGCACGTTGTAACATAAGAGCGGGTCCCAAGCTACGATGACTGATATCGATGGCGAAATCTCCTACCTGTCCACAAAGCTTAACTTCCCTTCCTAGCCACATGGCACGGGGAAAAACCGATGCCACCCCTACTATTTTTTGGGTCTCCTTCTCATACGCGAACCAAGACCGGGCCGTACCAGCAGGATTGTTCTGGTAGAGCCAGCTAAAGCGATGCACATGGGGCAGGTCTTTAAGATTTCTTTGCAGAACATCCAGTAGTTCATCCTGCTCAGAGTTCAAATTAACCGGACGCACCTTCACTGTCATGACAGTTACTCTACTCCTGGACCATCGCTCTGTGATTACCCAGGCTTTTCTCCCGAACAAAGGCTGTCAGGCGTGCGATGGTTTGAAAATTCTCCGGAACGAGATCTTCGTCAGCTACGCTGATCTTGAATTCCTGCTCCAGATAGGTAACCAGCTCGAGCACTCCAAGCGAGTCCAGAATGCCGTTTTCTAACAGCAGGTCCTCGTCGCTGAGATTACGATTTCGTGCCAGTGGAAAATGTTTCACAATGAAACTTTTGAGTTGCATGCTCACAATGTTAGTCTCCATTATAGCTCTCCTCAGGGGTTACACATCGCGGTCCCCCTGCATTAAAAACCAGTTGACATCTTTAAACGTGTTGACCTCCGAAGGGGCATAGCCGGGGGTATAAATCACCACGGGATTTGTTTCCCGCGGCCTGAAGCCTGAACGTTGGAGTAACCCAACCCACGGATGCGACTCCAGCATAGATGCGCTCAATGTGATTACACCCCGCTTCCGCAGCAGGACCACCAATCGATCAACCAGACTACGGAGTACAATAAGTTCCTCAATGCCGAACAGATCTACCAGCATAGCATCTTTACCGGTATGGGTAAAAACGGCATAAGCTAGCAAACTACCATCACGATGGGCCGTCAACAACTCATAACGGCGGAGAGGGTTAGCCAGGTAGCGCCAATTCAGATATTCTGCCGAACGTTGGACGCACGCCCCATACTGTCCGCCTATTTGTTGGGCAAGTATAGAAAATTCTTTGCCGCAGTTGCCTTCGTAGAGGGATATCGTCAAAGTCCCGCTGCTCTCAGGTTTAAGGTCATGTAGCGCTAGCAAGAAGTTACCCGGCGTGCTTAGCACACGGGCAATTAGGGGCATTTTGATGATCCCCTCGATTTTTCGGTCGATACATAGTGGCTTGGCCAGGCGGAGCATTTGCCCGAATGAATGAATACCAAGCCGCTTATAGATGGCCGTCATGTTCGTACTGGGGAAATCGTAGCAGAAAGCTACCTTCCCGGAATTAACTTCCGCCAAGCAGGCCCGCTGTAACTGTACGGCAGGACCCAGGCTACGGTATCGAGGACTCATACAAAAATCCCCCAGCACCCAGCCCAGTTCCTCACACCTGCCAATATATACCTTGCGAGGGAAGGCCCCCGCTACCCCAACAACCGCCTGAGTATCCGTATCCATAGCTATCCATGCTCGGGCCCGCCCGTGAGGATTGTGAAGATAGAGCCAGTCAAAACGCCGGTCATCCGATTGTTTGGTCAGATGTTGATAGAGAAAACCAATCAACATCTGACGATCTACTAAGATATCGGCTTCTCGAATAACTATAGCCACTGGCCCCTCTCTTTTTTTCTCACTTGCCTAACAGCAAAATTTATACCAGTTCAGCCTCATGGCAAAACCAGGTAAATAGTCCCCCCAGATCCATTCTCTTCGCAATTCGAAGAGATCTTGATCACTCTCATTGGTGCCAAATACGGTGGTTACGGCACAAATATAGCCAGCCTCTTTTAAGAGATTTTTTGTAACCCTGTTAAAGTCCTCTTTGCTTCCATTAGGGTAGGCAAAGGTTTTTACAGGAGCACCCAATTTTTCTTCAATAGATTTTTTTGATTTCTCTATCTCTTCTTGAGCTTTATCCACAGAGAGTCTTGATAAGATGGGGTGCGTGACCGTATGAGATCCAAAAGAGATACCATAATTATGCATGAGTTTGACCTCGTCCCAGGTCAACATCAGATCTGGTACTTCTTTCCGATCTTCAACCTTCAGTTTTTCTACTAAATGATCAATCCAGAATAGCCGTTTGTCATCATCCAGGGACCGTAAGAACTTCAAGACCTCTTTTTGGGCAAAGAGCTTCTCTTGCAAGGTCCTTAAAGGATATCCCTTTGAATTGCTCTCGTACCATGCCAAAAAGTGTTCCTTTGTCTGCCGAAAAGCCGAGAAGACTCTATCATGCCATAAAATCCTGCCGGAACCAATAGAGTCTGTGGCCAAAAAGATGGTAGCTGGCATGGATAGTTTCTTAAATATGGGAAAAGCATTCAAGTAATTATCCTTATATCCGTCATCCAGGGTAATCACAATGGTATTGTCTGGAATGTCTTTGCTCTTCATCCGTTCCACGGCTTCTTCTAAGGAGCAAACATGAAAGTGGGAGACCAAATACTCCATCTGTTTTTCGAAAACGTCAACGGAGACCGCTCGAAAGAACGGATCACGGTCATTATTAACCCGATGATAAGAGAGGATTTGGAAGTTCCGGGATCGTCGTTTTTGGATAAAGGGAAAAGCCGGCGCGCCTTCTGGATTTTTTTGTAGTTGAAAAATGTTAATGAAGGGATTCATCAGTCTAAGTACCGATGAATAGAGAAGGCCGAAGGCAACGAGTTTCAGCAGGCTTTTCTTGAACCAGGACCGAAAGGTCTGCATATTTGCGTTTACCTCCTTAAGCGGGATTTATCTGCCCGCATTCGTATCCAGATAGGTGCGGTGCCATAGTTCCAGAATCATCAAGTTCCAAAGGGCTGTTCCATAGAAACAGGTCTCATCAGTTTGATGGGATTTCACCAGTCCTTCCAGGGCCTTCTTTTGAAAATAACCCCGTTGAATGCTCTGAGGGCTGAGTATCAGGTCGTGCATCATTTCGTTGAGCCGCCTGTCTGCCCGGAGCCAGAATGGAATGGGAAGTCCAAAGCCATGTTTCTTCTTAGTGCGAATTTCCAACGGAAGCAAATCCGCATAGGCTTTCTTGAAGAAAGACCGGAGTTGCCTTCCTTGCATTTTGATATGGGCTGGAATCGTGGCGGCGAACTCGGCTAACTGGTGATCCAGGAAAGGAAAACGGACGGTAACACCTGCCGCTTCGGTCATCCGAACGACTTTAAAGAGATCATTGTCGGAGATGGCCAGCTTTAGGTCAATGTAGAGCTGCCGGTCCAGTTCACTCCGGGCAGGAGCTTGAAAATAATAGAAACTAATGGGCGCAGAGGGGTCATATCCTCTTCCCACCACTTCCAACAAGCTGTCTTCCAACAATTCTGTCATTGGAATGATCTTGAAAAACCCATAAGAAGAGAGTCGCTCAGGATAAGGAATACGGGCGCGCTCAATGTACTTTTTACCTTTTACGAAGAGATCCCACTTTAATCCATCGGCCAGGGCAAAGACCAGGGGCTTCATAAGCGGTTCTCGAATCCATGCAGGAATATTATAGTAGGAGTCAAAGAGACGTTGGGTGGCGTAGCGCTCGTTCCCAGCAAACAGCTCATCCCCTCCGTCCCCGGCATAGAGGACATCCACCCCATGTTCCCGGGCCATTTTGGCACAGAAGTAAGCTGGAATGGCTGAGGAGTTACCATAGGGCTCATCAAATCCTTGCAACAAGATGGGGATCACATCGTAGGTATCCTTGGGGGACACAAAATATTCATGATGCTCGACTCCAAAGGCCCGGGCTGCGATCCGGGCATAGTGGATCTCATTGAATCGCTCCTCTTCAAACCCAATGGAGAAGCTCTTAATGGGGTGCTTGGCCAGTTGCGTCAATACACCGGTTACGGTGCTGCTATCTACCCCTCCGCTGAGAAAGGTTCCAATCTGGGCTGAGCCCCCGTCCACTTCTAGACGGACCGAAACCGCATCGGTGAGGCAGATCTTAACCATTCTGGCCAGTTCTGGCTCACTAACCGTACTGGGGTGGAGAAAGTTGATCTCCCAGTAAGGCTCGAGGCGGACCTCCCCTTTTTGATACTTCAGCAGGTAACCTGGAGGAAGCTTCTTCACTTCCTGAAAGATGGTGTCCGGTGTGGGGATGACGGAAGAGGCTACCACGTCCACAATGGCTCTCGGATTGATCGTCCGCCTTACGGGAAAGGGACAATCCAGGATTCCCTTCATTCGGGAAGCAAAGACCAGTTTTTCAGGGTCCTGGTAATAAAATAAGGGGTGTATCCGGAACCGATCGGTGGCCAGATATAAAGTGTCTGTGCGGCCATCCCAGATAGCCAGGGAAAACTCCCCCCTGAGTCGTTGTAGAAATGTTATTCCCTCCTTCGCATAAAGGCGAAGGAGCTGCCTCAGAGGATCACATCCTTCTTTCTCTACAGAACACAGATCATGTAGATTATAAAGACTTCCATGAAAGGCCAAGGCTAAGGGTTCTCCATACAAAGTCGTCTCGGCCATCCCCGATAGACGTCCGGGAAACTTCTGGGCTCCCATCCCCACCGGTCCCAGGCTTATTGTAAACCCCTCACCTTGCCCCGATGCATCCAAGGTACGAACCATAGGCAATAGATGGGCCTGGTTCAATAAATTACTTTTTTCGTGAAAAACAATCCCGCAGATTCCACTCATCGCTGCTCTCCCTAGATCACAACGCCCTTTTTAAGATCTGCAACACCAAACTGGTGAGGCAGGTACGCTATTTTTATACTTTAAGTTCTACCAGTTTAGCTTATTCTTATGAGCTTCCATCACGGTAGAATCCTTGTAGCCAAGAGCCTTTGCCTGTTCATCGGCTTGACGGCCAAGTTGGGACTGGCCACTTTTATAGTAAGCTTTTGCTAACCAGGCATAAGCTGCCGCCAGCTTCGGATCCATCTTTATAGCTTCTTTTAATTCTGCGATCCCTTCATTCACTTTACCTAGCTCTACCAAGTACTTCCCGTACTGGGCATGAGTAAAAGCATATTGGGGAAATAAACTAAGTGCCTTTTTGTAATGAAAGAGGGCTATGGACTGGTTGTTGGTTAGTCGAGCGATGGATCCTATGAGTTGTAACGCCGTAGGATGATTGGGAAATCTCCTTAGGGTATATAGGACACTTGCCAGTGCCGGCTCAAAATCCCCGGCGCGAAGGTTAGTCCAGACATCCTCATCTAGATGGTGGGCCTCTACTAAGTCCAGAAGGTGTTTAGTTTGGGGATTTTGGGTAGCTGTAAAATAATCCAGGTTATAATGCTCACCACCCACCTTGGAGTCTGCATACACCGAGGAAAAGGAGAAAAAGGCGGCAAAGAATACCTGCATGAATAATGGAATTGAAGTTCTTAGGTTTACGATTTTATTCATAATAACCCTCCTTGATCATTCAGGGCTGATGCCCATTGAAAAAACTCCGACTGTTTTATTGTTAAAAACGATGCAGCAGTTCCAACCCCCTACGATCCTTTCATCCGAAGTTATCAGCCTATTCTCCCATCCCTACGATCCTTTTTCTACGAACCTAACGTAAGGGTTTCGAGAGCTTCTGAGCAGACCTCCAAGGAACTTTACCAGTTCATATCTTTCTCGTATCTCAGCTTGATAAGCATATCGCCCGCCAGTTCCTTAAAAATCTTCTTATCTTCCTCGGTAAAATGGTTTTGCCAATCCCCAGAGATCCCCTTGCGCAAAAATCTACGGCGGTCTTCTTGTCCGGGGTCGCGCCCGGTAAAGGATCGGAAGGAGGACCGCTGTAACAAATCTTGAACGATGGAGGCATCTGCCGGGAGCTCGAGGAACTCGAGTAATTTCTGTATAACTGTCGTTCCTTCTGACAAAAGGGATTCATAGGAGCAGTTAAAGATATCGTATTTTTCGGTGTAGCTTATTTGAGCTTCCATGGCCCTGCGCCAGGCCGTCACGCTCTCGGTAAAAGACCAGGTCTTCTTGAGATAATCTTTTTTAAAGAATTGATCGGAGACGACCACATCTCTCCCGTCCCGGTAGATGAGGATCAGTTTAGATTTCGGGAAAATCGATTTTATATAGGGAACATAAAAGATATTCTTAGGCGACTTTTCAAGGAGGTACCCACGCGGTTGGGACCAATCGTATAAAAATCGGAAGAATCGCTGGCAATAGTCTTCCTTGGACGTACTTTGTAACAGGGTTCGCTTCAGGGCAAATTGATCGAGGATGCTGAGATCCAGGAGCGAGATAGGGCGATCTTGAGGGCTTAGGGCCAGACCCGGCCTCCATTTTTTGAGGAGCGGCTTCGACCAGTTAAGTAACCGATAAGATACGAGATTAAACACCCCCCCGTTGCTCCAAGGCACTCCCGAGAAGAGCATGCGGGTGCAACTCCGAAAATCCGATGCGGTTAAGGTATGGTGAAAAATATGGGTCTCACTGATGCTACGAATCCAGGGATGTAGACTCAGTAAGTTCAAGAGCCAGGTACTTCCGCTCTTGTAGTGGCCAACGATGAAGGCTAGGTTATCAATACTATTGTTCATTTTATTCTCCTTGCCGGCCCGTTCTACATTTGGTGAACGGGTATTATGTATGATAGCGTCTTGGGTTATAAAATCTTTCTTGATTTGCTCTGCCTGCCAGTTGCTATGTTCTCAGATCTCCCGGGGAGGTCGATCGTTCCGTTAAAGCGCCGGGGGTTCGACAGGGTTATTCTTATAGGTTAAAAATGTTCCTCCTATCATAAGAGACTTGATTATTTTGCCATTTAATTTTCTCAAGTAGACCATTTTCCCGTTAGTGGTAAATTTCTCGAAATACTTAACTGCCTTATCCCTCATGGAAAATAGATAGTAATCTTCTACTTCATTGATTTGTATTCTTAAACATCGTGCCTCTAGGGGATCCAGGACACTTCCCTGTTTATTGTAAACGCCGGCGTCTTCGACCTTTATATACGGTGCGTCCTTTCCAATGAAAGGGTACAGTATCACATCCAGGAAAGCCGGGAGTTCGCCGCGTTTAGTATATCGGAGTACAGGGGCTCTGATCTTGCTACCATATTCATAGGAGACCCAGCCCTGAATGGGATCTTCACTCCCTTCTATAACTTCCGCTTCTATTCCCTTATGTAGGGGAGTAATTTTTATACTAGATTCCATATCGCCGGCGATCAGGCTTTGGTCTTCCCGGTTTAAGGAGACCTCGCCCGGAGGAAAATGAAAGAGGCAGTCAAATTGGTGCGTTCCTTCTCCGGTAAGGATATCCGAGAGGATCCAGTATTCTCCCTTTATAAAGAGGATCTTTCGATGGTGCCTGACAGGTTGGGCGAGCCTTTCATACCCATCATGTTCCCCCGCGAAGTAGTCAAAATCTTTCGAGGTGTACCAGGTATCCAGATTTGGATATGCGAGCCTGTTCCATCCAAAACGTCCCAAAGGTTTAGGCTCCGATTGATCTAAGCCATCCACGACCACGGTATTATGGGCTGAGGTTCCACGAAAATACTGGCGCCACTTATAAGCTCCGTTATAGGTAAAAGTTCCGGGATCTATAATGAGCTTTTTTCCGTTCGCCCATAATTCAAAACTGAGCATATCCGCGTGTCCATGTCCGGCTTTACCTAAACCCTGACGTCCGCAATCCACGACCAGGTATCGGCTCGCCTGCTGCCAGCCATCGCGCATAACAAATATCCCGGCATCCTTATAGGCATAGGAACTATGTTCGATTTCCCCTCCTTTCAGATCCTGAAACTTGTAATACCCTTCTGCCGTCAGGAGCCATAAAGCCTCTTCAGTGAATTTACCGCATAACTTCTTCATATCGGCCCTGTTAAACAGAACGGACCCGATAGAAAAGAAAGAGCTCAAGGGTTCATTTTTTTGATCACTTAAATTGACGGCCCTCAATTCGCTGTTATCCCCCCACATCGGCGCCGTCCCCCCGGGCTGGCAGATCATCACTAAAACTTCATACATTTGTTCCAACTTCTTTAGCAGGGAGGGGTTATTTATCTTATGTCGTGTACATAAAAGATACACCTGGGTATAGAATTCCGTGACCAGTAAGTGATACGCGAGGGCTTGTTCCTTATGAACGCCACTCTCAAAAAATTGGGTTGATAACTGCTCCTCCAGGATCTTTAGCCCCTTTTGCTTCCATTCCCCGGCCTTACGGAACTCGGGAAAAAACAGACCCAGGATGGCCAGGGCGGCAGCTTCCCCAATTAAATGATTGTTAGGATATTCCTGGTTTAATGAAAGATTTTCCTCAATAAATCGGGCATGTAGGTATAAAGACTTTAATATCTCCCAGCATCGCTCCGGGTAAATATTTGGAAAGCCTACGATAGCTAAGCACCAGATCCAGGAAAGTGCTCTCTGGGAGGCAATCAAAGGCGACCAGTTGATCCCTATCTTGTAAGGATTCTTCTGGATCCAACTGACGATCTGGTTTATGATTTCCTCGGAGTACCGAGAATCCTTAGAATAGAGGTAAGCCCTGGCAAGCGTGGTGAGGTGCTGATGGCGATTTAGCTGGGCTGTGTATAGCACATCCCCCTGGATATTTTGGGCATGGATTCGAATGGTTTTATAATAAGTTAAGGGCCACTTTTTCCCGCTCAGGATATCTAAAGACCAATCGATGGTTTTTCCTAAAGCATATCGCGTGGGGCCAAAGATTTTAATCTTGTGGTCCAGGATCCAATCGGCTTCGTTTAAAGTTTCCGCCTTGCTGTCTGGGTAATGCTTGCTCAAAATATCGAGTATCTCCGCTTTTTCTTTTTCATTAAAATAAAAGGCGACCCCCTGCCTGTTGCAGAAATAAGAATATACCAGACTTTTTACCTCATCGATATTTCTAGTTTTACCACCTCCTATCTTTTTTAAGTCTAAAAACTTGTGGACACTTCTATCACTGACCATGATGGGAAAGTACGTAAAAAATGAACTCTGAGCCAGTTCCTTGACCCTTTTCATTCGATTTTTAAATTTTCTAATGTCTGGCATCTTTTCTAGTCCTGTTTTAACTAACTAAAGAGATATGAAAGAAAGCTTTTTATCTCTCAAGGAGGAGAGCAGGCTTTCCCTCAATTCTCTATCGATAGTCAGGAGCATGGTAGTATAGGAGAAAATTCCGATCAGAACTTTGACAACCAGGCTCACGAAGACATTCTGGGAAAAATCCCCAAGAGCCAATATAAGGCTGACCATGGCCACAGAAGCGCAGATGGATTTTAATATGGCTTTAAAATCGACTTTAATCACCAGGTATTTTGAAGAGATCTTATAAGAAACGACCGTGTGTAACAAGTACGTCACCAGGGTGATAATAGCCGAGCTTTTTATTCCGTAATAAGGTACAAAAATAAAATTAAGAAAAACGTTTAAGGCTCCGGAAGCTAACGTCATCCAGGCGAGAATGGCCGTTCTTTTCTGGGTTCTTAACCCGGATGATAAAATAAAATTGATCCCGCCGATGAGGATCCCGGAAACCACATAGGGGATCAATTCGCTGGATTCCGTATATTTGGAAGAGGCCATCAAGGTAATAATCTCCCTTCCAAGGAGGGAGAACCCGAAGATGGTGGGAATGATAAGTGAAAAAATATATCTCAACGCCTTTGCGGTAAAGGCGGCGGTCGCCTCCTCTCCCTGGTTGACCCACAGGGAAAAAAGGATAGGCACTATCGCTAAGCGGATAGGAGTTAGGATGAAGGTTCCAAGGAAATTGGATGCATCGTAGGCCACGGAATAATTGGCGACGGCCTCCGAATTCAAGAAATATTGAATAACATAGCGGTCCCCAGAATCCAGGATGACTGCTGATGACCCAACAAGAACGAGGGGAATACCGTATTTATTGGCTTCAGAGAGGATCTCTCGTGAGATTCCCACGAGACCTATTTTCTTATCTAAGAAGAGGTGGATCGAAAAGATCACCATCACGATTCCCTCGGCAATTATGGTTCCTAAGAAAACACTCGTAATGTTCCTGTAGAGGTAAAGCAGAAAAATGCTACAAAACAGAGAACCATATCTTTCCCCTATGGATATCAGGTTGTATAGAAAATGACTTTTTTCTGCCCTATAAATCTCCTGGAGGACCCCCACGGTGATACGAAAAAGGACGATAACGGCAGCAATCCTCAAATAATATGCAAAGTTGCTGAAAGAGTTATTTCTCTCTAAGAGGTACGATGCGAGTATAGCTCCTGATACCACGACCGTTCCCGATAAAATGGTTCCGAACAATATATTGGAACAGAACCCCTGAAGGGGTGCGCTCCCCTTTTTCTTGTATTCCGCATAAAATCTCGTAGTGGATTGTGCGAATCCGAGACGTGCAATGGTTCCAAGCCAAGATAGGGTGACAAAAACAAGACTCATCAACCCATACTCCTCTTTAGTCAGGAATCTCGTCATGAGCGGCATGGAGAGGAATCCCGCCAACAGAATCAGAAATTGTCCGGCGAAGTAATGGGTTGAGTGCGATACAAACTCTTTGAAAGCAGACACAACGAGCCTCCATTCATAATATCCCAGGTTGTTCTCTCAGAAATAAGCTACAGGGTAAAGAACTACGTCCCATCCAAAATTTGGGAGCCCGGTACTGATACCCCTCTGCATCTCAAAAAGTAGCCGGGCCTTCCGGCCCCATATGTCCGGGTTAAGGAGGAAAATGCACGCTAGGTGCCTGTGTTTACAACCCTTTTCCTCCTTAACCCGGACATATACCTTCCAGCCCCCTTCCCTTGTGAGGGAGGGGAGGAGGACTCCCCTCCCCGCGTTGGGAAGGGATCGGGGGAGAGGTTAAGCCGAGCTACTCCGTGTAACGAAGTTGATACGGGCAGGTCTTTACGGCACAGGATCCTTTGCGGTGGAAGGGAATACCTGCAGCTCTTTCCCTCCGTTGCCATTTGGCCTCATCTGCCTGCGGATGAAACCCCGTTGAAGCAGATAGTCGAGGATCTTGCGTGCGTTGTCTTCAGGGGTATACTTGACCGTATCCAGCGTGATTTCAGGGTGTTGAGGGGGCTCGTAAGGGTCGTCAATGCCTGTAAAGTCTTTGATTTCTCCCCGCCGAGCCTTGGCATACATTCCCTTTACATCGCGCTCTTCGCAGACCTCCAGGGGGGTATCTACGAACACTTCTATAAAGTGTTCCTTTCCCACCATATTGCGCACGTCGTTACGCGTCGCCCGATAGGGGCTTACGGCAGCGCATACCACCACGCCCCCATGACGTACGATCTCGGCAGCTACGTAACCGATCCGCCGGATATTCACATCCCGGTCCTCCTTGCTGAACCCCAGGCCCTTGGAAAGGTGGGTACGGACCACATCGCCATCCAGCACCGTCACTTGGCGGCCATGCTCCAGGAGCAATACCGTGAGGACCTCTGCTGTGGTGGACTTACCCGCACCGCTCAGCCCGGTGAACCAAACACAGACTCCCTGGCGGTGCCGGGGGGGATAAGTCTCGGCCAGAATCTCGGCCACCTCGGAGCGTGTGAACCAGGCCGGCAACGGCCTCCCGTTGTTAAGATATTCCTCGCGGACCTGCGTGCCGGAGATGGACGCTGTTCGTACAGAGGAGGGGACTTTGGTCACCTCTTCATACCGTTCCTCTTCGGGTAAATAGACCAACTCCCGGAAGGGTACGACTCCCACTCCCAGTTCCTCACTAAACTTCTGGACCAGCTCCTGGGCATCGTAGGGGCCGTAGAAAGGTTTACCGGTCGAATCTGCGCCGGGGCTGGCATGATCGCGTCCCACGATCAGGTAATTGGCGCCATAATTGCGTCGAATGAGCGCATGCCACAGGGCTTCACGCGGCCCAGCCAAGCGCATAGCCAGAGGGAGCAGTGCCAACAGGATGCGGTCCGGATCATAGTAGTTCGCCGCCAGGGCCTTGTAAGTCCGCACCCGCGTGAAGTGATCCACGTCACCGGGCTTGGTCATACCTACCACTGGATGCAGTAGCAAAACGCCATTCACATCTTGGGCGGCGCGTTTGGTCAGCTCTTCGTGCACGCGATGCAAGGGGTTACGGGTCTGAAAGGCCACCACGTTCTGGTAACCGAACTCCTCCAGTCGAGCCCGTGTCTGTCTTGGCGTCAGGCGCAATTCCTTAAAATCATAGTGCCTCGGCAACTGCAGAGCCTGCAAGCGCCCGGAAATGTTGAGCTTACCCCACCGGTGCATCTCCGATACCAGAGGATGCCGCAGGTCCAGCGTGCGAAACACCTTTTGAGCGACCTCAGCTCGATCCCATTCATAGATCTCTTCGATGGTCATCACCGCCAGCAATTCGTTCTTGGCATTCCGCAGCGCCACCTCCTGGTCAAGGCGAATGGTCGGACCGGGCTCCACCGGTAGGGTCACCGGAATCGAGAAGATATGCCCGTTCTTCAACCGCATTTCGTCCAGGACGCGCTGATAATCCTCTCGGCCCATGAAACGATCCAGGGGAGAAAAACCCCCGGTGGCTAAGAGCTCCAAGTCGCACACAGACCGCTCTGATAATTGTAAGGAAGGTAAGTGGTTAGCATGCGCTTTCACCTCATCGCGCGCCTCCATCGGTACCATCAGATCCACTAAACTACCCCCACAGGGAGAAATCACAGGAGAAACCTTTGTAATAGTCATCTTTTCCTTTCGCTCCTATTCTTTTTTATCCATAGCGATTTTTAGTTGTAGGCCTACAGCTTATGCGAATAACCCCTTGCAGGGGTCCCTTGATCGCGGCAACTGTATTCAAACAAATGAAAATCGCTGTCCTGTTCATACTTCTTGAGAAGAATTCTGCAGCTCTTAGCGTTCTAAAGTCCTTCTGGGGAAGGCCCCGCACAAAACTGCGGTTACCATCGCCGTACTACACAATAATAGAGTCGCTTAAGCCGACTACCTAGGGTACTTGGATGTTTCTCTCTTTCATACCCGAACAACTCAAGGGCTGACCCCGCGATCTGTTCAAAGATAATTCGATCCGATAACGACATCTTATGTTTCCACATATAGACCTTGTTGGGGTCCGGGGGTCGGACCGAATTTTTATGCCATTTCATACTCTCCTTGGGCATTTCCATTTCTGCAGTGGTACTAAACGCAAGCATCTCTTTGTAATAAGGTTCCTGGAGAAAAGTGCAGATGGTCCGTATGGTCTCTTCCGTCTTCAAAACCAGGTCTTCATAGCGCACTTCTAGGTAGTACTGCTCGCCAAGGATAGCCCCGATCTTGTGACCTAGGGTGGTCATCCAGCGCCAGTTTTCGGCCAATTTAGGGATATGTCCGGATCCCCACTCGATCTTACTCAGGGAGAGCGCCACGTCCCTGCCATCTCGAACCAGGTGTATAATACGGCAACCGGGGAACAGTTTCCAAATAATATCGAGCTCTCCCACATACCCCGGGGTCTTGTCTCCCCACCGTTTCTTACCTTTCTTCCTGGCATATACCTCAAAGATCGCATTTACCAGGTCCGCGTAACCGGTAATGGCATAGGAGAGGATCGCCTCTGGGTCGTGGATAAGTTCCCCCTTTTTGACGGAGGGATCCTCTTGAATATCCTTCAGCAGCCTTGCTGCGTTATCCTTGATCCTGAGATCCCCGTACTTCGCTAATTCCCGATAGAAAAAGGGAATAAACCCGGATTCAAAAGGGACCGCGAGATTCGGGTGGCTATTGATCATGAGCCTTAGCATCGTTGTCCCCGATCTATGGGCGCCAACAATAAAGAAGGGAGGCTTCTGGCAATTGGGTTGTTCCATCATCGACCACCTCCAAGGCCCTCTGAGCGAACGGCATCGCGCAACAATCGAGCGGCCGTTACCAGCTTCTTTTTGAGGGCGCCGCCCAGGAAGAATTTAGCAGACTCCAGCTTTACCCCCTTGGCGCCAAAACCGCTCTTGAACTCCTCCAGGCCGGGGTGAAGTTCATCGGTTCCACCCAGGTTGAATAGCTCCATCCCCCGGTCCTGTAAAGTCTTGGAGATCTCATGGATCAGGAGGTGCGAGGCGCCGCAGCGCATCCCTTCGGGGCTTGTACCGGAGGATTGATAATAGGCCCCCCGTTCAGCCATCAGGACGACCGCGGAGGATAAGACCTTCTGGTCGAGAACGACCTGGAAAAGCTCCCCAGCTCCCTTCTCGATAAAAGCCTTAAACGATCCCACCTGGATATCTGTGGAAACGGCTTCACCTCGATGCTTGCGGCGCGCCATGGAGGTGCTCACCACGCTGGCATGCTCTTGATAAGCCTGCGGGGTCGCAGAGCATATTAACTTCAGGCCAGCTTTACGCCCTCGATTAATTCTCCAACGGTGGCTCTGCCGGGTCTGTTTCCATAGGTCGTCCTGAAGCTCGATGACATATTCGCAGCGAGCTCTACGTTCGGCCTCGCCGGGCAGGGTGGGGATAACCGCGCTCGTGGAGGCCAGGCTGTTTACCACCAGATGGGAGACCCTGGCGTTGCGGCAGAATCGTAACAGCTCCTTCCAAAACACCTCGCTCTCTGAGAGCACGGGCAATGAGGGAATTTCAAGCGATCGGTTTAAATAGCCGGATTTCATGAACGCCGTACAGGCTGAGATCAGTTTGCCTTTTTGACGTAGTGCCAGGATCCAGGGTTGAGATCCCATTGCGCGCCTTGCTTCCATGTAAGGAGCTGTATAAAAGGGATTGGTTGGCGCGAAGGCGGCTACCTCGGTACATAGTTCCTTCGAAGGGTCAGGTTCCGCATAGAATTCGCTAGACATAGCTCTACTCCTTTAGGATGGCCTGCTCGAGCAGGTTTGAGTCAATGAAAAACTTACACGCCCAGTTTAAGTACTGATATCTGCCATAATCGCCGTACACCGGAAAGGAGCCTTTGATCGCGCCCCGGGTTTCAGGGGGCCCCTCGACCCGCATCGTGCGCCGAACGTATCGATTCGCGGCACGAGCGGCGTCCCGATACCGGGTCTCCCCCGTATACTGATATAGCATGAGCCAACAGCAGGCGATCTGCACGCTGCCTGTCAGGCAGGCCCACGGAACCGTACCGCGCCAGTTCGAATTCAGACGGCCAGGGAGGAAACCATTTTCATGGATCGCAGTCAGCAGGCCCTCTGCGGTCTTCTGGCAGGCATGGAGCAGAGCCGCCTCATTCGTAAATCGGTAAGCCTCCAGGATACCCCGAAGTACGTACCCCAGCGCATGGGTCAGCGGCTGGGAAGGGTCTGTCAGACAGCACTTGTGGAACCAGCCGTTGTCTTGCTGCAAACCCAGGGCCCACCGGACATTGGCTAAGGCAGCCTCTGCATAAGGCTTATCGGGCTCCAGGCGGGCAGCTTCCAGTAACCCCCAGGCCACATGGGTTTCATAGGCTTTTTCTCCGGGTTTAGCAAACGGCGTGGGGTATTTGCGCCAACATCCATCGGGATCCTGGGTCTTTACCAGCCAATCCGCTGCACGGCGCATAGGTTCACGGTACTCCTCTCCAAACTCCTGAACGCCGCTCGCTAATCCGAGCAGGATCTGGCCCGTGTTGAAGGTGACAGGGACAACCGGCTTGGCATCGATCCGGCCACCTTGAAAGGAGCCATCCGGGAGTTGAATAGCTACCAGCCAATCGAGCATACGCTTCGCCCGTCGGCGGATAGCTTCGTCCTGGCGTAGCTTTGCGTACGTGAGCAGCGTCGGCACAATGTAACCTGTGGTCTCGGGGTAGGAAGTGCTCCAGCCGGTGATCAGACTGAAGTGGCGAGCTACTCCCCCATCGCGGGAAGTTGAGTTATCCTGGGCGCGGCAAAGCCAGCCTATACCTTCCTCGATGGCTCGCCCGGTACCGGGGTCCTGGATAAGCAGTCCTAAACGATCCCGGTAGTATTCTACTTTGGCCGCCCTGGGTAACTGTAGGTGGTGATGCAGGGTGCGGATTGGTTGTAACATGCTGTGGACTCTATCTCGTCATAAACCCTACGGTCAAATCGTCTAGGTTCTCAGAAGTCGCAGGGCTTCAGCCGATTCTCCAGAATTTGCCTATTAAACCGATTGAGCGTAACCAGGTCTTAAATAATGGCAATCCTGATGCCATAGCCTCCTTAATTTTGAATGTATTTGATTATCAAGCACTTATGACTATCTGCTGCGCTCCTAAGCCCAGAAGTAGCCGCTTTAAGCTTCTAAATCCATCTAATTTTTAGACGTTTTCTTCTTCGAGGGGGAGAGGGGCCCTATCTCTTTTAGGGAGGATCCCCCTCCGCTAAAGTCACCGTGCAGAAAAACGGAAGGCTTCCTATCTTTCGCTGCGTTGGGGGGACTGGCTCCTACTTCTCCTCGCGAGGGCCGCTCCCGCAAGGTGAATAGAGAAAGGGACACAAAGAAGCTCTGGGCCCAGGCTTTTAGCGCTAATCAGGCCAAAATCGAGCCAGCGGAGAACGCTCAAGCTGCTTACGTACCAGTTCCTGATCGGTCGCATTCAGTTCCTGCTTCCACTTGTACGCAGACGCAAGCGGATCTTTGATGATACTGTAGTAGGATCTCCTCGTCTTCGAGGTACTTTCAACCAGAAACCTGTGGGTTTGAGGGTCAAAATTAAGGCCACAAAAATCGAAGAGTTGCTGCATAACCTCGAAGGGCTTGGAACATAGATCCTCGTACACAACAATTCTACCGTCCGGTCGCCCTTCCAGGTCCTTCACCGCTTTCTCCATACTAACCAGACATTCCCACGCAAGCCGCTCGACAGGCGCCATGGCCAGGATTTGCTCCAGTGACAATCCGTGTTTTCGTCCAACGGAGGTGTTTAACAATAGGCGAAACATCTCGTAATCTTCGGCTGCGACATATCCGCCGAATTTACTAAGTTTTTCCCCGCGCAGTCGAGAGGAAATAATTCCGCTTGGATGTCGAAGGATATGTATGATTCGCTTTTTATCCAGTATTTCTGCATAAAGCCCCAGCCGTCCCGAAGATTCTATAGTCTTCCAGACCAGAACGTAGTCCTGATCCTGCCTGGGGATGCAATAACGGGGGATCTCGGCGTTGATTCCTAGGGAAGAGAGGATCTTTACCATGCTTAAGGAATACTTGACCAGGAATCGCCGGGCAGGTCCCATGAATGATTTTGGGAATACGGGCATGGATGAGGAGACCTTTGGGGCCCGAATGGTAACCAGTTGGCTTACGAAATCACGAACAAGGGCCTCATATCTCCTGTAATCACCTTCGATGAATAAGGGTAGTTCCTTGAGCCAGTTCACGCTGTCAGGCTCGTGGCGATAAACGGTTTGAGAGTGGCTATCAAATAACTTTCCAAGCCAGGTCGTTCCGGAACGGGCCAATCCACTAATGAGGATCAAGGAGGGCTTTTCCTTCAGTTGTTGCGTCATTTACCTCAGATACCATCAGCATAGCCCCTTCCCCGCCCACCCTGGGCCGCGTCGAAGGGCGAATCCTTCGGGGCAAGCCAGAGGAGTTGACGCGAAGGGTCGCCTTCGAGGACCTCAGAGCGAACGGAGTGCAGCCTGAGGGTATATTTCAACTAGGAATGGTATTCGTTATCCGTAAAACAAAAGTAAGAAATGGTCCCTTATTTCAGCAAAACCGCGTAAACTACCTTTTAACAAGCAGGATCAACCAGGCTTTTTAAGATCTCTTCCAGACGATTCATGCTCTGGGTCCAATCGTACTGGGTCTCGATGGTTTTCCTGGCACAGAGAGATACTTTCTTCCGCAGGAGAGGATCCTTTATCAACCGGATGACCTGGTCGGCAAATCCTTCGGGGTCATCTCTTACAAAGAGGCTCTCCTCTGGAACCGCTCGCAAGCCGTCGAAAGCCATCGAGCTGGCCACGACAGGTACCCCCATGGCCATCGCCTCTAAAACCTTATTTTGGATACCCCGGGCGATCCGTAAAGGAGCGACAAATACGGCGGCTCTAGAAATGTACGGTCGAATATCTTTCACAAAACCCGTAACTACAATGTTTTTATCCTCTCTGGCCAGCCTTTGTACCTTCTTGTGGGGGTTTCTGCCCACAATGTAAAAGCGCGCTTCGGGAATTTCCCTACGTATCCTGGGTAATATCTCCTTTCGGAAGTATAGCACCCCGTCGACATTGGCTAAGTAATCCATCGCTCCGGTAAATACGATGGAATTTTCTTCGTAACTCTCGGGCCTTGGCTGGAAATAAACATGATCGACCCCATTGGGAATGACCGAAATAGAACAATCCTGGGAGGTATGCGCTTCAAATCCGCCCTTACTTTTAAATAGATGCGCCTCGCTTTCGGATACAAAGATGCTATGCTGAAATTGTCGGGCTACCAACTTTTCATAGTTCCTCAGGCGAGTCCCCTCAGATCTATACAGAGCTGACAGCGGAAAGGAACTATAACGCGCATACTGGAGCCATTTTTCTGAATCTACATCGACGAAATCCATCACCTTGGGGATATGAGGGACGGACAGGACATATTGGGCCATCGTGGAAGAGAAAACGAACAAAAGATCATAATGCCCCTGGATGAGTTCCCGATCGATCTTCAGTTGCAGGGCCTTAGAATAGAAGTAAGCCAGGGAGAGGGGCTTCCCCGAGGGGAGGTAGGTTAAACTTTTAAGCTTCGCGTAAGATTTGTTCAGCAGAACCACCTCCACTTTTTCGCAATACTTCTTCAAATCCGTTTCATAGGAAAGATCGCCGACCTCATCTGCCAGACACATCAAGGAAATAGAATGGTTCTCCGATAAATGTTTAATCTCATTGAAGGAACGTATCTTATCTCCCTTGTTGGGGGGATAAGGGATCCGATGGGCAAGAAATAAAATTCTCATCTGTCCACTGTCTACGGAAGCAGGTCAACGTCGCGGGTTCCCTCCCCCGCGCCCTTTAACCCTGGGCGGCTTCCTGCTAGGGAATATACTTAACGATCCTCGGGCCGATGACTTTGGTTATGGATAAGGGAAGCTTCTTCCAAAGAGAGATCATCCCTTGATACTTAGGATTTAAAGGGTTTATATCGGGCATCTGAGCCACCCGGTTCAAATAATATTGATAATGCAACGACCTCGGTTCCATTCCCCAGTGCTTTTTAAATTCAAACGAGCCGGATCCTTTCTTGCTCCGGCCAAAATCAAACACCTTGTAACCCTGTTGGCTGCCGTATTTCATCAGCTCCCAATACATAAAATTGTTCACCGATAAAGAAAAGGCCTCTTTCAAAGCCCCTCCATAGTAAGGGATCACCTGATCCTTATAGAAGAACGTCATCACCCCCGATACGATTTGGCCTTGGTGCTTCACGACCAGAATCTTGCACATCTCTGGAAACTCCTCCATCAAGGAGGTAAACAACCGGAAGGGGAACACCGGCGTGCCCAGGTTACGCACGCTGTGGGCATAAATGTGGTAAAATTCCCGGAGGTGGTCCCTCCCCAGTTCGGCCTGCAGCTGATGCTTCTCCCCCTGGCGAATCATCCTTCGAGTTTTCCGAGGAATAAGTTCCAGGTTTTTCTCCGGATCCTCATAAAGTTCCTGTTGAAAGGTGACGTAGAGGTCTTTGGTGGGCAGATCCGGGTACTTCAGATCGATGTTGCGCAGTTCCAGGTAATCGATCCCTTCCCGTTGGGTGAGCCTTTTAGCTTCTTCGACGAGGAGGGCTTCGGTCTCTTTGTCCCGGGCGTAGGGCCCCCCATAAGCCGCCAGGGGAAGCGAGATGAGGGCTTTGCCAAAGGAGAGGGTTCGCATCACGAACAACGGCAGGATCCCCTGGAGGTGACCGTGGTGTTCGGCCAGCAGATAATACGATGGGTAACCAAAGGTTCTCTCCACGACCCGCTTCCATCCGGTCAGGTGAAAGAAGCTGGCCTCCTTGGAGTTTTGTACAAACTCATCCCATTGGGCTTTTTTGGACTCTGTGTAAAGTTGTACTTCCATGTTTATCTAAATCATCGTTGGATTGTTTTCTGTTTTACGATTTCAATGACTCTTTTGGCGTTTTCTTCCCAAAGATATTTTCTCTCAAAAATCTGCTCCCGGGCTTTCCGCCCTATCCGTTCCCGAAACCCGGGATCTCCTACGCACCTCATAATAGCGTCTTCCAGGGCCTTTTTATTGTCCGGTTCGAATAACACCCCGCTTTCGTTATCGACCAAGATCTCCTCAATATTTTCCTGCCGGGGCGCCACGATAGCCTTTCCCATGGCCATGTATTCGAACAATTTCATCGGAGAAGCATAGGGCGTAGCGCTGGGTTGTAGGGCGATATCTAGAGCTGCTATGTAGGGAACCAGGCTTTCCCGGGGGATAGGCCCTGTGAAGGTCACTTGTCGGGAGAGGGCCTGGGTGCGAACGTATTCCTGGAGGGATGCGTAGATAGGCCCTTCTCCGATCAGTAAGAGATGCACCTCGGCCTGTCGCAAAGCCCTTTCCGCCAGGACCTCCAACAGCATCTCCAGGCCATGCCACGGTCTAAACCATCCTATAAAGCCGAGCACCACTTTACCTTCCAGATGATAGCGTTGGCGGATGGGCTCCCCGGAAACGCCGGGATCAAAATGCTCGGGATCTATTCCATTGGGAACCACCTCCACCTGAGGTTCCGGCACCCTTAAGCTGACCAGATGTTTTTTCAGCGGGGTGGAGACCACCAGGGTTTTGGTTGCGTGGGAAGTGATCCAGCGCTCGAAAGCCTCGGCCATTTTAGGAAAGACCAACTTCCCATAGACTTTGCGTTCGTAGGCGAGGGGGGAGTTCACTTCCAGGATGAGGGGGATGCCATACCGCCTGGCGGCCAGAACTCCGGCGAAGGTATAGAGGGCATATCTTTCGTAAATAAAATCGGGCCAGAATTTCTTGATCGCTCGGGATAATTTACGGTATCCGATTAAGTTATAGGCTATTTCCATGGCTTCATAAAATGCCTTGGGAGATAATCTTGCTACGGCGTTCCAAAAAATATTCTTCTTAGAGCCTGGAGTCCCGGACCTGGAGCTCATTTTCTGCTCCCGGCTCCCCCCGCCTTGCGCACTACTGACGAGGGAAACTTCTTCGACCCTGTGTCCCAGCTTTCGAAAGGCTTTGATAATCTCTGCGATATGGATACCTTGAGCATCTTCTGCCTGTGTGCGATGGTGGTACAAGATCTTCATCTCGAAATCCCGCAAACTTCGTCCAAACGTTTAAAAGATAGAATTCTTTTCCTTCCCATGCCGAAAAAGAAAAGAACCCCTCGTGTTCCTTTTAAGGAGACCTTACGACTGCGTTTGAGTTTTCAAAACCCTATTCAATCCATAAAGAACGCTTAAGACGATGAAGGCTTCAACCAAGTAAGCCTGGATAGGATTTTTAAGAAGTTCGGCAAAGACCTCCTGGAATGCGCTCAAGGTTATATTCTTGTTTTCTTTTTCCAACCCGTACAGCACGTACAGGACCGGGATCAAGGCTACCCGGACTATAACCTCAAAGAAGTTAAGGATACCGGTTCGCTGACCTGCAAGCTTTACCTGAATGGCTTGCAGGAGCCCGATAATTAGGGAATACCCCCAGAACACCAGCGATTCGGATCGTTGAAAGAACGGAGATCCTTCAAAGATAAAACCCGAGCTGGAATAAATAAGAGGGGAAATAAGGTTGCCCAGGAACGCGGACACCCCACTGATCCGGCCATGCCGCTTCCACAAGCTTAAAAACCAGGCCTGGAGAAAGGCTCCAACCCACAGGGCCAGGTTGGTGATATCGCTGCCGTACCAGGATAAACTCGTCAGATTGATCTTCAACAGAGAAGCAAACGTAGGAAAGTGGCCGCTGTTCGCCATGAGCTCGTGAAGGATCCCGGGTCTTGAGGTATCTTCCCTTGATTTCTCTTCCTCCTCGAGAGCTTCGAGGCGTTCCTTTGACAAGTTCCGCCGGATCGATAGCATCTCCGGCGGCGGAGGTCTCCGCTCCAGAGCGGAGTTGATCTTTTGTTCTAGCTGCGAGAGGGTTCTACAAGCCTGTTCCAGCTTACCCCCCAGGTCATCCAGTTTTTTCTCGAGCAGAGGCATTGCTTGGGATGCGTCCCCCTCCTGGGTCGCAAGCTTTCGAACCT
>Ga0073934_10004617_pt1 | contig 22561 bp, 35 predicted proteins | sample LarsenN4metaG_FD_76834 | JGI IMG/M metagenome (GOLD analysis project Ga0073934, IMG submission 76834) | Hot spring sediment bacterial and archeal communities from British Columbia, Canada, to study Microbial Dark Matter (Phase II) - Larsen... ...
GCGACAACGTGGCGATGGAGGTGGAACTGATCGTGCCGATCGCCATGGAGGAGAAGCTGCGCTTTGCCATCCGCGAGGGCGGCCGCACCGTCGGCGCAGGCGTCGTCGCCTCCATCATCGAGTAGCAACGGTCGGACGACAGAGGACAGAGGACGGATAGGGAACCGACGCCAGCACCGGTCGACGACACTGCTTCACCGTCGTCCCCGTCTGTCGTCCGTCATCCGAAGCACCATGAACGGCCAGAACATCCGCATTCGGCTCAAGGCGTTCGACCACCGCATTATCGATGCGTCGACCCGCGAGATCGTCAACACCGCCAAGCGCACGGGCGCGCAGGTGCGTGGGCCGATCCCCCTGCCGACCAAGATCGAGAAGTTCACGGTGAACCGCTCGCCGCACGTGGACAAGAAGAGCCGCGAGCAGTTCGAGATGCGCACGCACAAGCGCCTCTTGGACATCGTCGATCCCACGCCGCAGACGGTGGACGCGCTGATGAAGCTCGACCTTGCCGCCGGCGTGGACGTCGAGATCAAGCTCTGAGCCGCACGGGGACAGCGAGGAGACGAACATGCGCTCCGGGGTGATCGCACAGAAGATCGGGATGACCCGGCTTTTCACCGAGGCCGGCGAGCATGTGCCGGTCACCGTGTTGCGCCTCGCGCAATGCCAGGTGATCGCACACCGCAGCAAGGACAAGGACGGCTACGTGGCGCTGCAGCTTGGAGCCGGCTCGCGCAAGGTCAAGAACGTGAGCAAACCCGAACGCGGCCGCTTTGCGATTGCCAGGGTTGAGCCCAAGCGCCGGCTGGCCGAATTTCGCGTGAGCGAGGACGCGCTGATCCCGGTCGGCGCGGAGATCACCGCCGACCATTTCGTTGTCGGTCAGTACGTCGATGTCACCGGGACCACCATTGGCAAGGGCTTCGCCGGCGGCATGAAACGCTGGAATTTCGCCGGCCTGCGTGCGTCGCACGGTGTGTCGATCTCGCATCGCTCGATCGGCGGCACCGGCGGCCGCCAGGATCCCGGCAAGACGTTCAAGAACAAGAAGATGCCGGGACATCTCGGCGTCGAGCGGGTGACCACGCTCAATCTTCGCGTCGTGCAGACCGATGTCGAGCGCGGCCTGATCATGCTGGAGGGCGCGGTGCCGGGCGCCAAGGGCGGCTGGATCATGGTGCGCGACGCGGTCAAGAAGGCGCTGCCGAAGGAGGCGCCAAAGCCTGGCAGGTTCCGTTCGCCGCCGGCCGGGGCCACATCATCCGCCGCAGCGGCGCCGGCCGAGACGGCGCCCGCGGCATCGACGGAGGGTGCCTGAGATGGACATCAAGGTCACCACTCTCGACGGCCAGGAAGCCGGCTCGATCTCGCTGTCCGATGCGATCTTCGGACTGGAGCCGCGCGCTGATCTGATCCACCGCTGCGTGGTCTGGCAGCTCGCCAAGCGCCGCGCCGGCACGCACAAGGTCAAGAATCGGTCGGAGATCAACCGCACCGGCAAGAAGATGTACGCGCAGAAGGGCACCGGTGGCGCCCGCCACGGTTCCGCGCGCGTCCCGCAGTTCCGCGGCGGCGGCCGCGCCTTCGGACCGGTCGTGCGCAGCCACGAGATCGGCCTGCCGAAGAAGGTGCGGGCGCTTGCGCTCAAGCATGCGCTGTCGGCGAAAGCCAAGGACGGCGGCATCGTCGTGCTCGACAAGGCCAGCGTGCAGCAGGGCAAGACCAAGGAGCTTGCCGCGCATCTTCAGAAGCTCGGGCTCGATAACGCGCTGATCGTCGACGGTGTCGAGATCGAGGCGGGCTTCCGCCGCGCCGCGCGCAACATTCCCAACATCGATGTGCTGCCGGTGCAGGGCATCAACGTTTACGACATCCTGCGGCGCGGCAAGCTCGTGCTGACCAAGGCCGCGGTCGATGCGCTGGAGGCGCGTTTCCGATGAGCACCACCGATCCGCGCCACTACGACGTTCTGATTGCGCCGGTGATCACCGAGAAGGCGACTGCGGCCTCGGAGCACAACAAGGTCGTGTTCAAGGTTGCACGCCATGCCACCAAGCCGCAGATCAAGGAGGCGGTGGAGAAGCTGTTCGACGTCAAGGTCAAGCGCGTGAACACGCTGATCCGCAAGGGGAAGGTGAAGGCCTTCAAGGGCCGGCTGGGCACCCAGCAGGACACCAAGCGCGCGGTCGTGACCCTGGAAGAGGGTCACCGCATCGATGTGACCACGGGCCTGTAGGCGGGAGACGACCATGGCACTGAAGAGCTACAAGCCCACGACGCCCGGCCAGCGGCAGCTCGTCATCGTCGACCGCTCCGCGCTCCATCGCGGAAAGCCGGTCAAGACGTTGGTCGAAGGGCAGACCTCGACCGGCGGACGCAACAACCACGGTCATATCACCACGCGCTTCCGCGGCGGCGGCCACAAGCAGGCCTACCGCAAGATCGACTTCAAGCGCAGCCGCCGCGACGCGCCGGCGACCGTCGAGCGCATCGAATACGATCCGAACCGCACCGGCTTCATCGCCCTGGTGAAATATCCCGATGGGGAGTTGTCCTACATCCTTGCCCCGCAGCGGCTGTCGGTCGGCGATACGATCGTGGCCGGCGAGCAGGTGGACATCAAGCCGGGCAATGCCATGCCGATCGGCAACATGCCGGTAGGCACGATCGTGCACAACGTCGAGCTCAAGATCGGCAAGGGCGGGCAGATCGCCCGTGCGGCCGGCACCTATGCGCAGATCGTCGGTCGCGACCAGGAGTACGTGATCCTGCGATTGAACTCGACCGAGCAGCGCTTGGTGCACGGCCGCTGCCTTGCCACCGTCGGCGCGGTCTCGAACCCCGACAACATGAACATCAGCATCGGCAAGGCCGGACGCCAGCGCTGGCGCGGGCGCATGCCGCACAACCGCGGCATCTCCATGAACCCGGTCGACCATCCGCACGGCGGGCGCACCAACGGCGGCGGCCATCCGGTCACGCCCTGGGGCTTCCCGACCAAGGGCAAGAAGACGCGCAAGAACAAGGCAACCGAGAAATTCATCATGCTGAGCCGCCACGCGCGGAAGAAGACCTCGTAGGATCGCCCATGGCCCGTTCGGTTTGGAAAGGCCCGTTCGTCGACGGCTATCTGCTGAAGAAGGCAGAGGCCGCCCGCGCGTCGGGCCGGCACGAAATGATCCGCATCTGGAGCCGCCGCTCCACCATCCTGCCGCAGTTCGTCGGGCTCACGTTCGGCGTCTACAACGGCCAGAAGCACATTCCGGTCCTGGTCACCGAGGAGATGGTGGGACACAAGTTCGGCGAGTTCGCGCCGACGCGGCAGTTCTACGGCCACACCTCCGACCGCAAGGCCAAGCGTGCGGTGGGCGGCGCGCCGGCGGGGGCGTCGGGCGCATCCGGCTCCACGAGCTGACGGCGAGGGCACGACCATGGGTAAGCGCGCACGTGGCAGGGACCTGCCCGACAACGAGGCGAAAGCAGTGGCCCGCATGCTGCGGGTCTCGCCGCAGAAGCTCAATCTTGTGGCGCAACTCATCCGCGGCAAGAAGGTTGCAACCGCACTCGCCGACCTGCAGTTCTCGCAGAAGCGCATCGCCAAGGACGTGAGGAAGTGCCTGGAGTCGGCGATCGCCAATGCCGAAAACAACCACGATCTCGACGTCGACGATCTGATCGTCGCCGAGGCGCATGTTGGCAAGGCACTCGTGCTCAAGCGTTTCGCTCCGCGCGGCCGCGGCCGCATGGGGCGCATCCTCAAACCGTTCGCGAACCTGACCATCGTCGTGCGTCAGGTCGAGAGCAAGGCCGCGTAAGGAGACGTCGATGGGTCAGAAGGTCAATCCGATCGGCCTGCGGCTCGGCATCAACCGCACCTGGGATTCGCGCTGGTTTGCCGGCAAGAACGACTACGGCAAGCTGCTGCACGAGGACATGAAGATCCGGCGCGAACTGATGGAGGCGCTCAAGCAGGCCGCCGTATCCAAGATCGTGATCGAGCGCCCGCACAAGAAGTGCCGGGTCACCATCCACTCGGCGCGGCCTGGCGTCGTGATCGGCAAGAAGGGCGCCGATATCGAGAAGCTGCGCCGCAGCGTCGCCAAGCTCACCGACAGCGATGTGGTGATCAACATCGTGGAAATCCGCAAGCCGGAGCTCGACGCCCAGCTTGTCGCCGAATCGATTGCGCAGCAGCTCGAGCGCCGCGTCGCCTTCCGCCGGGCGATGAAGCGGGCCGTGCAGTCGGCGATGCGTCTGGGCGCCGAGGGCATCCGCATCAACTGTTCGGGTCGCCTCGGCGGCGCCGAGATTGCGCGCATGGAGTGGTATCGCGAGGGACGCGTGCCGCTGCACACGCTGCGCGCCGACGTCGACTACGGCGTCGCCACCGCATTTACCACTTACGGCACCTGCGGGGTGAAGGTCTGGATCTTCAAGGGCGAGATCATGGAGCACGACTCCATGGCGCAGGACAAGCGTCTTGCCGAAGCCGAGGCCGGCCGGCCGCGCCGCGAGACGGCCTGAGGCCGGGAAAGGAACGGAAAGAGGTCCGCCATGCTGCAACCGATGCGCACCAAGTTCCGCAAGGCGCACAAGGGCCGCATTCACGGCGTTGCCTCGAGCGCCACAGACTTGGCATTCGGCCAATACGGACTCAAGGCGCTGGAGCCCGAGCGCATCACCGCGCGCCAGATCGAAGCAGCGCGGCGGGCGCTGACGCGCCACATGAAGCGCTCGGGGCAGGTCTGGATCCGCGTCTTTCCCGATGTGCCGGTGACCAAGAAGCCGCTCGAGGTGCGCATGGGTTCGGGCAAGGGCGGCGTCGAACTGTGGGTGTGCCGGGTCAAGCCCGGCCGCATTCTGTTCGAAGTGGATGGCGTGTCGATCGAGACGGCCAAGGAGGCGCTCGCGCTCGCCGCCGCCAAGCTGCCGGTGAAGACCCGTTTCATCTCGCGCATCGCCGCCTAGGTCGAGGACTCGTCATGAAAGCATCCGATGTGCGCGCCATGACCGTCGATCAGCTCGACGACGAGGTGCTGAAGCTGAAGAAGGAGCAGTTCAACCTGCGTTTTCAGCGGGCAACGGGGCAGCTCGAGAATACCGCGCGCGTGCGCGAGGTGCGGCGCGACATCGCGCGCATGAAGACGATCGCACGGCAGAAGCGTGCAGGAGACGCGACGGGTGCGGGCAGGTCCGCGCGCGGCCGGTCCGGGACCAAGTCGAACGGTTGAGAGGAACAAGATGCCGAAGCGAACGCTGCATGGCGTGGTGGTCAGTGACAAGCAGGACAAGACGGTGGTCGTGCGGGTCGAGCGACGCTTCACGCATCCGCAGATGAAGAAGACGGTGCGCCGGTCCAACAAGTTCCATGCCCACGACGAGAACAACGAGTACGCGGTGGGCGACATGGTCTGGATCCAGGAGCATCGGCCGATCTCCCGCCTCAAGCGCTGGATCGTGGTGCAGGGCGAGAAGCGCTCGCGCGGCGAGGCTCCGATCAGGGCCGAAGCGGAAGCCCGCGCCGGCCGCTCAGGCGGCGGCAAGGGCGGTGAAGCGGCGGCCAAGGCGAACTGAGCCTGCAGGCACGATCGAAGCAGATGCGAGGCGCGCGATGATCCAGATGCAAACCAATCTCGATGTGGCGGACAATTCCGGCGCGCGCCGCGTCATGTGCATCAAGGTGCTGGGCGGCTCCAAGCGCAAGTATGCGACCGTGGGCGACGTCATTGTCGTGTCGGTCAAGGAGGCAATTCCGCGCGGCCGCGTCAAGAAGGGCGATGTGATGAAGGCCGTGGTGGTGCGCGTGCGCAAGGACATCCGCCGGCCGGACGGCTCGATCATCCGCTTCGACCGCAACGCAGCGGTGCTGATCAATCCACAGATGGAGCCGGTCGGGACCCGCATCTTCGGCCCGGTTCCGCGTGAGCTGCGCGCCAAGAATCACATGAAGATCATCTCGCTTGCGCCGGAGGTGCTGTGATGGCGGCCAAGATCAGGAAAGGCGACAAGGTGATCGTGTTGTCCGGCCGCGACAAGGGTCGCAGCGGCGAGGTGATCGAGGTGCGGCCGCGCGAGCAGCGGGCGCTCGTGCGCGGCATCAACATGGTCAAGCGGCACCAGCGGCAGACGGCGAAGCAGGAGGGCGGCATCATTTCCAAGGAGCTGCCGATCCATTTGTCCAATCTTGCGCTGGCGGACCCCAAGGACGGCAAGCCGACCCGCGTCGGTTTCAAGTTCATCGGCGAAGGCCCCGACCGCAAACGGGTGCGCGTCGCCAAGCGCTCCGGAGTCGAGATCGATGGCTGACAAGGACAAGCAGGCCGAGGCGCCGAAGCGCGAGAAGGCGCCGCGCCAGCCGAAACCCGACCAGGCCGGGAAGGGCCAACAGGCCAAGAGCGGCAAGGGCGAGACGGCGGAACGCGCGGACAAGGCCGAAAAGGCGAAGGCTGAGGTCGAGGCGAGGCCGCGCGAGCCCGAGGAGCGCGTGACGCCGCGGCTACGCACGCATTTCGAGCAGGTCGTGCGCAAGGCGATGACCGAGAAGTTCGGCTATACGAACCCGATGCAGGTGCCGCGGCTCGACAAGATCGTCGTCAACATGGGTATCGGCGAAGCGGTTGCGGACCGCAAGAAGGTCGAACAGGCCGCTGCCGACCTGTCGCTGATCGCCGGCCAGAAGGCCGTGATCACCAAGGCACGCAAATCGATTGCCACCTACAAGCTGCGCGACGGCCAGCCGATCGGCTGCAAGGTGACGCTGCGCAAGGCGCGCATGTACGAGTTTCTCGATCGGCTCGTCAACATCGCGCTGCCGCGGGTGCGCGACTTCCGCGGCCTCAATCCGAAAAGCTTCGATGGCCGCGGCAACTACTCGCTCGGCATCAAGGAGCACATCATCTTCCCGGAGATCGACTACGACAAGACAAGCGATGTCTGGGGCATGGACATCACGGTCTGCACCACTGCGCGCACCGACGACGAGGCGCGCGCGCTGCTGACCGCATTCAACTTCCCGTTCCGGCAGTGAGGTCGAGGCCTCAGACGCGGAAAGCCAGGAGAAACGAATGGCCAAGAAGAGTTCGGTCGAGAAGAACAACCGGCGGCGGCGGCTGGCCAAGCAGTATGCCGGTCGGCGCGCGCGGTTGAAGGCGATCGCGAACGACAGGACCAAGCCGATGGAGGAGCGCTTTGCGGCGACGCTGAAGCTCGCGGAGCTTCCGCGCAACTCGTCGGCGACGCGGATCCGCAACCGCTGTGAGATCACCGGCCGGCCGCGCGGCTTCTACCGCAAGCACAAGCTCAGCCGCATCGCACTGCGCGAGCTCGGCTCCAAGGGCCTGATCCCCGGCCTGCTGAAGTCGAGCTGGTGAGGAGGCACGCATGCAACTCAACGATCCGCTGGGCGACATGATCGCGCGCATCACCAACGCGCAGATGCGCCGGAAATCGAAGGTCACGACGCCGGGCTCGCGCCTGCGCGTGAGCGTGCTCGACGTGCTCAAGAACGAAGGCTTCATCCGCGGCTATTCGAGCATTGAGCGCAAGGGTGGCCGCAGCGAACTTGAGATCGAACTCAAGTACTTCGACGGCGAACCGGTGATCCGCGAAATCGCGCGCGTGTCGAAGCCCGGCCGCCGCGTCTATGTCGCGGTCCGCAACCTGCCGCGCGTCAACAACGGCCTCGGCGTGGCGATTCTGTCCACGCCCAAGGGGGTGATGGCCGATCACGATGCGCGCGAGGCCAATGTCGGCGGCGAAGTGCTCTGCACCGTGTTCTGAGCGGGAAAGACGAGGAAACCACCATGTCCCGTATCGGCAAGAAGCCGGTGGCGATCCCCGCAGGGGTCACGGCCAGCGTCGAAGGGCAGACGGTCAAGATCAAGGGACCGAAGGGAGCCCTGCAGGCCGTGCTGCACGACGACGTCTCGGTCAGGATGGATGACGGCCTGATCAAGATCGACCCCCGGTTCGAAACCAAGCGGGCGCGGGCGCTGTGGGGAACGTCGCGCACGCTGGTGGCCAATCTTGTGGCGGGCGTGACCAAGGGCTTCGAGCAGCGGCTCGAGATCGTCGGCGTCGGCTTCCGCGCGGCAGTGCAGGGCAAGAACCTGCAGCTCCAGCTTGGCTACAGCCACGACGTGGTGTTTCCGATCCCCGACGGAATCACCATTGCCACGCCCAAGCCGACCGAGATCGTCGTGAGCGGCTTCGACAAGCAGAAGGTCGGCCAGGTTGCGGCCGAGATCCGCGACTTCCGCCCGCCTGAGCCTTACAAAGGCAAGGGCATCAAATACGTCGACGAGTACATCTTCCGCAAGGAAGGCAAGAAGAAGTAACGGGAGCGGCCGATGGCGACTGTCAAGGATCGAACCCTGCGGCGCAAGGCGACGGTGCGGCGCGCGGTCAAGCTCGCAGCGCGCGGCCGCGCCCGGCTGTCGGTGTTCCGCTCCTCCAAGCACATCTACGCGCAGATCATCGACGACGTGAAGGGCACAACCATTGCGTCGGCTTCGTCGCTCGAGAAGGACATGCGCGCAAGTCTCAAGACCGGCGCCAATGTCGAGGCGGCCAAGGTGGTCGGCAAGCTCGTGGCTCAGCGCGCGATCGAGAAGGGGATCAAGGACGTGGTGTTCGACCGTGGCGGCTATCTCTACCACGGCCGGATCAAGGCGCTGGCCGACGCCGCTCGCGAGGGCGGACTGAATTTCTGACAACGGATGACGGAGGCCAGACGCAGGAACGTGGGGAAGACCCAGGCACGACGCAACGTCATCCGTCGTCGCTCCTCTGGACTCTGATTGCAGACAACCGGAACAGGTCAAATGGCACGTGAACCGAAACGAGAACGCGAGCGTGGCGGCGAGCGCGAGGAGCGCGAGAGCGAGTTTGTCGACAAGCTCGTTCACATCAATCGCGTTGCCAAGGTCGTCAAGGGCGGCCGTCGCTTCGGCTTTGCCGCGCTGGTGATCGTCGGCGACCAGAAGGGTCGCGTCGGTTACGGCCATGGCAAGGCGCGCGAGGTGCCCGAGGCGATCCGCAAGGCGACGGATGCGGCCAAACGCAACATTACCCGTGTCCCGCTGCGGGAAGGCCGGACCCTGCATCATGACGTGCAGGGCCGCCACGGCGCCGGCAAGGTGTATCTGCGCGCGGCGCCGCCCGGCACGGGCATCATCGCGGGCGGGCCGATGCGGGCGGTGTTCGAGACGCTCGGCATGCAGGACGTGGTGGCGAAATCGCTCGGCTCGTCCAATCCCTACAACGTGGTGCGGGCGACCTTCGACGCGCTCAAACGACAGGACTCGCCGCGCAGCGTGGCGGCCCGCCGCAACATCAAGGTTTCGGCGTTGCAGGCACGCCGCCAGGGTGCCGACAGCGAGGCAGCGGCCGACTGACCGGGAGAATTGCAGCCATGGCAGCCACCAACAAGACCATCAAGGTCGAGCAGATCGGCAGCCCGCAGCGACGCCATCATGTTCAGCGCGCGACCCTGATCGGGCTCGGGCTGAACAAGATCGGCCGCAGCCGCGAACTGCCCGACACGCCGATGACGCGCGGGATGATCCGCAAGGTGCGCCACCTCGTACGCGTCGTGGGGGACAAGGAATAGCCGACGGCCTTGTGGGGCCGGACCCGGTCCGGCGTTCGCGTCCGTCTCGCAAGCCGGCACCCGGACGCGCCGCATGGAGCAAGGTCGGGCAGGCGCAGTGAACCGAGGAAGATGATATGAAACTCAACGAGATCGCCCCGCGCGCAGGCTCGGTCAAGAAGCGGTTCCGTATCGGCCGCGGGATCGGCTCGGGGGCCGGCAAGACCGGCGGGCGCGGCGGCAAGGGCCAGACCGCGCGTTCGGGCGTGCGCATCAAGGGATTCGAAGGCGGCCAGATGCCGCTCCATCGCCGCCTGCCCAAGCGCGGCTTCAGAAACGTGAAATTTGCACTGCGGCTCAACGAGGTCAACCTCGGCCGCGTGCAGCAGGCGATCGACGCGGGGCGGCTTGATCCGTCCGCGCTGGTTGACGCCGCCGCGCTGGTGAAATCCGGCGTGCTGCGCAAGGAAAAGGACGGTGTGCGGCTGCTTGGCGGCGGCGAAATCAAAACCAAAGTGGACTTCGCCGTATACGGAGCGTCCAAGTCGGCCATTGTCGCGGTGGAGAAGGCGGGCGGCTCGGTCAAGATTCTGGCGCCGCCGCGGGGCGAAGCCGACAAGGCAGCCTGAACGGGGTCCTTCACCAAGCGTTGTGCGGCGGATCAGCCCCGCGGCCATGGATTCGACGACGGCCATGCACCAGATAGAGACCACGGCCATCAGATGTCCCGCTGTGGCGGGGTACGACGGTTCGCTCAAGGGGGCGTAGGAACGGGAGCTCTCAATGGTCTCTGCAGCGGAACAACTGGCGGCCAACCTCAATTTCTCCGCGCTTGCCAAGGCGGAAGAGCTCAAGAAGCGCATCTGGTTCACGCTTGGTGCGCTGCTCGTCTATCGCTTCGGCACCTACATTCCGCTGCCCGGCATCGATCCCACCGCCTGGGATCAGATCTTCCGCACCCAGGCCGGCGGCATCCTCGGCATGTTCAACATGTTCGCCGGCGGCGGCATTCACCGCATGGCGATCTTCGCCCTCAACATCATGCCGTACATTTCGGCCTCGATCATCATTCAATTGATGACGACGGTTTCGCCGACGCTCGAGCAGCTCAAGAAGGAGGGCGAGCAGGGACGCAAGGTCATCAACCAGTACACCCGCTACCTGACCGTGCTGCTCGCCGCGTTCCAGGCCTACGGCATTTCGATCGGGCTCGAAGGTGCCGGCAACGTGGTGACGAGCCCCGGCATGTTCTTCCGCATCTCCACCGTGATCACGCTGACCGGCGGGACCATGTTCCTGATGTGGCTCGGCGAGCAGATCACCGCGCGCGGCATCGGCAACGGCATTTCGCTCATCATCATGGCCGGCATCGTCGCGGAACTGCCGGCGGCGATCGCCGGCATGCTCGAACTCGGCCGCCAGGGCGCGCTGTCCACGGCCCTGATCCTGATTGTGGTGGTGATGGCGGTGGTGGTGATCGCCTTTATCGTGTTCATGGAGCGTGCGCAGCGACGGCTGCTGATCCAGTACCCCAAACGCCAGGTCGGCAACCGCATGTTCGAGGGGCAATCCTCGCACCTGCCGCTCAAGCTCAACACCTCGGGCGTGATCCCGCCGATCTTTGCCTCCTCGCTGCTGCTGCTGCCGACCACGATCGCGCAATTCAACGCCGGTCAGGGCCCCGACTGGTTCGTCGCCATCACCACCCAGCTCGGCCACGGCCGTCCGCTGTTCCTGATCCTCTACATTGCGCTGATCATCTTCTTTGCCTTCTTCTACACGGCCATCGTCTTCAACCCGACCGAGACGGCCGACAATCTGAAGAAGCACGGCGGCTTCATACCCGGCATCCGCCCGGGCGAACGCACGGCCGAATACATCGACTATGTGCTCACGCGCATCACAGTGATCGGGGCGGCCTACCTGTCGGTGGTGTGCCTGATCCCCGAAATCCTGATCTCGTATGCCGCCGTTCCGTTCTATTTCGGCGGCACGTCGCTGCTGATCGTGGTCAGCGTGACCATGGACACCGTGGCGCAGATCCAGGGCTACCTGCTGGCGCACCAGTATGAGGGACTGATCAAGCGATCCAAGCTGCGGGGGCGGCGCCGATGAGGATCGTACTGCTCGGCCCGCCCGGGGCCGGCAAGGGCACGCAGGCGCGGGAACTCGTCGCCAAGTACGGGATCGTGCATCTGTCCACGGGCGACATGCTGCGCGCCGCCGCCGCCGCGGGCTCGCCCATCGGACTGAAGGCAAAGGCCACCATGGAGCGCGGGGAGCTCGTGCCCGACGACGTCGTGGTGGCCATCGTGGCGGAGCGGATCGAGCAGCCCGACGCCCGGCGCGGCTTCATCCTCGACGGCTTTCCGCGCACCGTGCCGCAGGCGCAGGCGCTGGACAAGCTGCTCGCCAAAAAGGGGCAGCGGCTTGATGCCGTGATCGAATTGAGGGTCGATCCCGACATCCTGCTGCGCCGCATCGAGGCCCGAATCGCCGAGATGACGCGGCGTGGCGAGCCGCTGCGGGCCGACGACAATCCGGATGTGCTCCGGCAGCGCCTTGCCGCCTATGAGCGGCAGACCGCACCGCTCATTGCCTACTACCGTGACCGGGGCCTGCTGCGCTCGGTGGACGGGATGGCGCCGATTGCGAAGGTGAGCGCCGCGATTGCGCGGGCGTTGGCGCATGTGGCTATCCGGCCGGTCACGGCGCGGCCGGCGGCCGGCGCCTCCCGCCGCACGACCACCGCGGCCAGGCCCGCCCGCAAGGCAAAGACGGCCCGCAAGACGAAGGTGAGGCCCGGCCGCAAGGCGGGGGCTCAGGCGCGCGCAGGGCGCCGTCGCAAGGCTTCGGCGCGGTCCAAGCCGCGCGCCAAGGCGGCCCGTGCCGCCCGCGGCCATGGTAAACGCGGAAAATCGCGGCGGTGACGGCGGTTCCGGAGGTTGACGAAGTGAGGTTGAATCCCTTAATTACCCGGACATTCAGTCGGACACGGTTCGAACGATGCCGGCCCCGAACGGGAGGGGAGGGCGTCGCGTTATTGCTTGCTAGTCCCGTGGGGATGCCGACGGCAGCATCGGCCGGGTGTGCGTGAGCCGGCCGCAACAGGAGTGACAACGTGGCCCGAATCGCAGGGGTAAACATTCCGACCAACAAGCGCGTGGTGATCGCGCTGCAGTACATCCACGGCATCGGCCCGAAGAAAGCCCAGGAGATCATCGAGAAGGTTCACATTCCGCCGGAGCGTCGGGTGTCGCAGCTCACCGACCAGGAGGTGCTGCAAATCCGCGAAGTGATCGATCGCGACTACATCGTCGAGGGCGATCTGCGGCGCGAAGTGGCCATGAACATCAAGCGGCTGATGGATCTCGGCTGCTATCGGGGCCTGCGCCACCGCAAGGGCCTGCCGGTGCGCGGCCAGCGCACCCACACCAACGCCCGCACCCGCAAGGGACCGGCGAAGGCCATTGCCGGCAAGAAAAAGGCGGTCTCGCCGAGCTGAGGCGACCATCGGAGCTTGCCCGCGCCCTCAGGGCCGGGTCGCGAAAGGATCGTGAATGGGTAAGGAAGCCACTACCCGCGTCCGCCGACGCGAACGCAAGAACATCGCATCAGGTGTCGCCCACGTGAATGCGACGTTCAACAACACCATGATCACCATCACCGATGCCCAGGGCAACGCCATTGCCTGGTCGTCGGCCGGCACCATGGGCTTCAAGGGCTCGCGCAAGTCGACGCCCTATGCCGCGCAGGTCGCCGCCGAAGATGCCGCCAAGAAGGCGCAGGAGCACGGCATGCGCACGCTCGAGGTCGAGGTCGCAGGCCCGGGTTCGGGCCGCGAATCGGCGCTGCGCGCGCTTCAGGCCGCAGGCTTCACCATCACCTCGATTCGCGATGTGACACCGATTCCTCACAACGGCTGTCGGCCGAGAAAGCGGCGCCGCGTATGACAGACACTTACATCCGGCCGGCGGAGCAGCCGTCGGCTGCCGCCGAGGCCACCCACGGGGCGGAGTGGGGTGCGCGGGGACCCGCGCCACTCAATACGACGGGTGCAAACGTGATCCAGAAGAATTGGCAGGAACTGATCAAGCCGAACAAGCTGCAGGTGACGCTGGGCAGTGACCCCAAGCGCATCGCGACGGTGGTGGCCGAGCCGCTCGAGCGCGGCTTCGGTGTGACCCTCGGCAATGCGCTGCGGCGCGTGCTGCTTTCGTCGCTGCAAGGTGCGGCGGTGCAGTCGGTGCACATCGACGGCGTGCTGCATGAGTTCTCGTCGATCGCCGGTGTGCGCGAGGACGTCACCGACATCGTGCTCAACATCAAGGATATCGCCATCAAGATGCAGGGCGACGGCCCCAAGCGCATGGTGGTGAAGAAGGCCGGACCCGGTACGGTGACGGCCGGGGATATCCAGACGGTTGGCGACATCGTCGTGCTTAACCCCGACCTCGTGCTCTGCACGCTCGATGAGGGCGCGGAGATCCGCATGGAGTTCACCGTCAACACCGGCAAGGGCTACGTTCCCGCCGAGCGCAATCGCCCGGAGGATGCCCCGATCGGGCTGATCCCGGTCGACAGCCTCTATTCGCCGGTCAAGAAGGTCTCCTACAAGGTCGAGAATACCCGCGAAGGCCAGATTCTCGACTACGACAAGCTGACCATGCAGATCGAGACCAACGGCGCGGTCTCGCCGGAGGATGCGCTCGCCTTCGCCGCGCGCATCCTGCAGGATCAGCTCAGCGTCTTTGTCACCTTCGAGGAGCCGAAGAAGGAGGCCATCGCCGAGGCGATGACGGAGATTCCCTTCAATCCGGCCTTCCTCAAGAAGGTGGACGAACTCGAACTGTCGGTGCGCTCGGCCAATTGTCTCAAGAACGACAACATCGTCTACATCGGCGACCTCGTGCAGAAGACCGAGGCGGAGATGCTGCGCACCCCGAACTTCGGCCGCAAGTCGCTCAACGAGATCAAGGAGGTGCTGGCGCAGATGGGTCTGCACCTCGGCATGGAGGTGCCCGGCTGGCCGCCCGAGAACATCGAGGAACTGGCCAAGCGCTTCGAGGATCATTATTGATCGGAGGTCAGATGACAGATGTCGGAGGGAGGACGACGCCTCTTTCATCCGATCTCTGACATCTGACATCGGAATCCGGAGTTCCAAAGACATGCGTCACGGAAACGCCCATCGCAAGCTTGGCCGCAAGCCGGAACATCGCAAGGCGCTGTTCGCCAATATGTGCGCGGCGCTGATCAAGCACGAACAGATCGTGACCACGCTGCCGAAGGCCAAGGAGCTTCGTCCGGTCGTGGAAAAGCTGGTGACTCTTGGCAAGCGCGGCGATCTGCATGCGCGGCGGCAGGCAATCGCGCAGATGCGCGACGTGGCCATGGTCAAGAAGCTGTTCGAGGTGATCGGGCCCCGCTACAAGGACCGCAACGGCGGCTACACCCGCGTGCTCAAGGCCGGCTTCCGCTACGGCGACAATGCACCCGTCGCCGTGATCGAATTCGTCGACCGCGACACGAGCGCCAGGGGCAAGGACTCCGGCCCGACCCAGGCGAAGGCGGCTGAAGCCGAGGCAAGTTCGGCGGCCTGAGCGCGCGGGCGATCCGGCCGGTTTCGACAAGGGTGGCCTTTGGCCGCCCTTTGTTTTTGGCGACGACGTGCCACTGTGGCCGATCCGGGCGCGCACGACGATTCCGGCCTCTGGTGGCCTGGTCACAGCGTCAATGGTTGGTCTTTGCAACCTCGCTCGTCCTCCAACGCGGCGAAAGCGTCGGCGTGTCACCGTCGCTTAACGATGAAGACTTTGCGTCGAATTGTACGCGGCCTGCGAGCTTTGATTGCTATTCAAAAGGGTTGGAGTAAGTTGCGCTGGTTCGCACCATTGGCACCGATGTGGTGTCGCGGGATGGAATTGGGAGGAACAATGATTCGATTGTCACTGATCGGCTTCTTGACGCTCGTTTCGACGAGCGCGATGGGCCAAAATGCGTTGCAGCGCGGGGATTATCTCGTCAACTCGATCCTGGCCTGCGGCAATTGCCATTCGCCGAAAGGCCCTCCGGCCGCCGTTGCCGGCAAGGATTTTTCCGGCGGTCTGAGCTTTGATGAGCCGCCGTTCAAGGTTACGGCCTCCAACATCACGCCGGACCGGGACACCGGGATTGGCAGGTGGAGCGCGGCGGAGATCAAGAAGGCGGTGATCCAGGGCGTGCGCCCGAATGGCGTGCCGCTTGCCGAGATCATGCCGTCGGCCTTCTACGGCATTCTGACGCCGGGCGACGGTGACGCGGTCGTGGCCTACTTGCAGTCGCTCAAGCCGGTGAAGAACAAGGTGCCCGATCCGATCTACAAGATGCCCGTCAACCGGCATCCTTTCCCGGGCACCGAGAAGCCCTATTCGCAGGCCGACCTCAACGACAAGGGCAAGCTCGGCTTCTACCTCGTGTCGATCGGCCATTGCATGGAATGCCACACGCCGATGGAGAAGGGCGCACTCAAGCTCGGCGAAATCGGCAAGGGCGGACGCGAGTTCAAGGGGCCGTGGGGCGTGTCGGTTTCGCGCAACATCACCTCCCACAAGGACAAGGGAATCGGCGCCTGGACCGACGCCGAGATCAAGGCCGCGATCACCCAAGGCAAGCGGCGGGACGGCACGCCGCTCAAGGGGCCGATGGACTATGCCGCCTACGCCAAGATTTCGGCCTCCGATCTCGACGCCATTGTTGCCTATCTGCGCGCGCTCCCGCCGAAGGAATGACGTGCCGACGCCTCCGGCCGGGGAGCGCCCGGCCGGAGGCGCCCTGCAAGACGGCGCCCTTCTATTGCCGCGGCGCGGGGCCTATATCTCGGGTCGCCCGACTCGAGGATACGCATCATGGCCGACCGCTACACCCTGCTGCGCGCGCTGATGGCGGGTGCGCTTGCCGTTGGGCTAGCGCCGCCGCTCGCCGCCCAGGAGCGAATCGTTCCCCCGACGGCGGAGGCGCTGCGCTACTCCTATGCGCCGATCGTCAAACGGGTGACGCCCGCCGTGGTGACCGTCTCCGCCGACAAGACGGTGGAGAACCGCAATCCGCTGATGAACGACCCGTTCTTCCGGCGCTTCTTCGGCCCGGGCTTCGGCTTGCCGCGGGAACAGATGCAACCCACTCTCGGCTCCGGGGTGATCGTCGATCCGGCCGGGCTCGTGGTGACGAACAACCACGTCATTGATGGCGCTGATCAGGTGAAGATCCTGCTCGCGGACAAGCGCGAGTTCGCCGTCGAGATCGTGCTCAAAGACCCGCGGACCGATCTCGCGGTCATGCGCATCAAGGACGGTCATGAGCGCTTCCCGGCACTTGCGTTCGGCAATTCGGACGAGCTTCAGGTCGGAGACATCGTGCTCGCCGTCGGCAACCCGTTCGGCGTCGGGCAGACCGTCACCCACGGCATCGTCTCGGCGCTTGCCCGCACGCAGGTCGGCATCACCGACTATCAGTTCTTCATTCAGACCGATGCCGCCATCAATCCCGGCAACTCGGGCGGACCGCTGGTGGACATGGCCGGCCGGATCGTCGGGATCAATACGGCGATCTTTTCACGCTCGGGCGGCTCCCAGGGCGTGGGTTTCGCCATTCCCGCCAACATGGTGCGGGTCGTGGTGGCGTCGGCCCGGACCGGCGGCAAGGCGGTGAAGCGGCCCTGGCTTGGCGCGAAGCTGCAGGCGATGACGCCCGAACTGTCAAAGGCGTTCGATCTCAAGCGACCCGCGGGCGCGGTGGTCACCGATATGGTGGCCGGGAGCCCTGCCGCGCGCGCCGGCCTGAAGGTCGGCGACGTGATCGTTTCGGTCGAGGGCCAGGCGGTCGATGATCCCAACGCGTTCGATTACCGCTTCGGCACCAGGGCGCTCGGCGGCCAGGCCAAGATCGGTGTCGTACGTGCGGGGCGGGAATTGACGCTGGCCGTGCCGCTGGAGACGGCGCCTGAGTCTCCGCGCGAGGAGCGGGTCATTCGCGTGCGCTCGCCGTTCCTCGGCGCCAAGGTGGCCAACCTGTCGCCGGCGCTGGCGGACGAAATGGGGCTCGATGCCCGTGCCGAGGGCGTGGTGATTTTGGAGGTGCCCGACGGCACGCCGGCCCAGAGCTACGGCTTCCAGCGCGGCGACATCGTGCTCTCGGTCAACGACCAAAAGATTGCCAGGACGGTCGATCTGGAGCGCGCGATCCGGGCCGGCACCCGGCTGTGGCACCTCACCATCCTGCGCGGCGGCCAGCAGATTTCGGCAGTGATCGGCGGCTAGCCGGTCCTGGGGCCGCGCCGCCCGCAGGCGCTTGCACAACGGGCGACGAGGTCCCAATTTTCCGGCATGGCCAAACGTGCCACTTCCGGCCCGAGCTTGTTTGCGGCGGCGGGCCTCGACGCCGACGCTCCGCGTCCGCTTGCGGACAAGCTGCGCCCGCAGCGCCTCGACGAGGTGGTCGGCCAGGAGCATCTGCTCGGACCCGACGGTGCGCTGACCCGCATGCTGGCCACGCGCTCGCTCGGTTCACTGGTGTTCTGGGGCCCGCCCGGCACCGGCAAGACCACGGTGGCGCGCCTGCTGGCACATGCGACCAAGCTTTCGTTCGTGCAGATCAGCGCGATCTTCTCCGGCGTCGGCGACCTCAAGAAGGTGTTCGACGAGGCGCGCGCGCGCCGCGAGATCGGGCAGGGGACGCTCCTGTTCGTCGACGAGATTCACCGCTTCAACCGGGCGCAGCAGGACTCGTTCCTTCCCGTGGTCGAGGACGGCACCATCGTGCTGGTCGGCGCCACCACGGAGAACCCCTCGTTCGAGCTTAACGCTCCGTTGTTGTCGCGCGCGCGCGTCATGGTGTTCAAGCCGCTCGACGCTGCCGCGATCGAGAAGCTTCTTGTCCGCGCGGAGGCGATCGAGGGCAGGCGACTGCCGCTTGATGCCGAAGCGCGGGCCGCGCTCATTCGCATGGCCGACGGCGACGGCCGGGCGGCGCTCACGCTCGCCGAGGAGGTCTGGCGTGCCGCGCGGCCGGGGGAGACTTTCGATACGGCAGCCATGCAGGGCGTGGTGCAGCGGCGCGCGCCGATCTACGACAAGAGCCAGGACGGCCACTACAACCTGATCTCGGCGCTGCACAAGTCGGTGCGCGGGTCCGATCCGGATGCGGCGCTCTACTACCTCGCGCGCATGCTGGACGCGGGCGAGGACCCGCTCTACATCGCGCGCCGGGTCGTGCGCATGGCGATCGAGGACATCGGGCTTGCCGATCCGCAGGCGCTGGTGGTGGCGAACGCGGCGAAGGATGCGTACGACTTCCTCGGCTCGCCGGAAGGCGAGCTTGCCATCGCGCAAGCGGTGATCTACGTCGCGACCGCGCCGAAATCGAATGCCGCCTATACGGCGTTCGGCGCGGCGATGCAGACCGCGCGCGAGCACGGCTCGCTGATGCCGCCCAAGCACATCCTCAATGCGCCAACCGCGTTGATGAAGTCGGAAGGCTATGGCCGCGGCTACGCCTATGACCACGACGAACAGGAGGCGTTTTCGGGCCAGGACTACTTCCCGGAGGCGCTCGGCCGTCGCCAGTTCTACGATCCGCCGGAGCGCGGCTTCGAGCGCGAGATCAGAAAGCGCCTGGAATACTGGGCAAAGCTGCGGCGTGAGCGCGATCGGAGCTGAAAGCCCGTGACGCGATCGGCAACGCGGGCAGCGTCGCCGCCATCATTCCTTCTTCGCCTTCAGCCCAGCCGACTCGATGATCGGCCACCACTTGGCGATTTCCGCCTTCTGGTAGGCGCCGAGCGCCTCCGGCGTCTGCCGCTCGCGCGGCGGGATGACGAACCCCTGGTCGACGAATTTCTGCCGCATGGACGGGTCGGCAAACGTGCTCAGCGCCGCCGCATTGAGTTTGGCGACGATGGGCCTGGGGGTGCCCTTGGGGGCGAACAGGCCGGCCCAGAGCGAGAACGTGAGCCAGGGGTATCCCGTTTCGTCGGCGGAGGGAACCTCGGGGGCGATCGCGAGCCGCTCGCGGGCGGTGACCGCGAAGGCCTTGACTTTGCCCGCGCGCACATGCGGCAACGCGGTGGCCGTATTGGCGATGGTGATGTCGATCTGCCCGGCGACCAGGTCCTGCATCGCCGGGTTGATGCCGCGGTAGGGGACGAGGCCAAAGCGCGTGCCGGTCTCCTTCTGCAGCAGCAGCGCCAAGAGGTGGCCAGGGCCGCCCGCTCCGGTCGAGCCGAACGACGCCTTGTCGGGATTGGCCTTGAGCCAAGCGATCAGCCCCTTGAGGTCATCGGCCGGCAGGCCGTTGCGCGCCAGCAGTATCAACGGGGCGTCCGCCAGCAGCGCCACGGGCTCAAAGTCGTTCACGATGTCGTACTGCAGCGCATAGGTGATGCCGTTGGCCACATGGGTGTTCCAGATGCCGATGGTGACCGTGTATCCATCCGGCGCCGCGCGGGCCACCCGGCCGGTGCCGATGCTGCCGGTGGCACCGCCGACGTTCTCGATCACGATGGTCTGGCCGAGCGCCGTGCGCATGCCTTCGGCGACCAGACGGCCGACCACGTCGGTCAGTCCGCCGGGCGGAAACGGCACCATCAGCGTGATCGGACGGGAGGGATAGTCTTGCGCGGTTGCAAGGCGTGAGGTCGCCGGCAGGGTGAGCATCCCCGCCACGAGCTGCAGCAATTGACGACGCGAGTGGGCCACGGCGTTCCCCATGTGCATGCCTTGGTCGCCGAGGTGCACAGCAGAACGTGCGCGGCGCCCGCGATCAAGGGTTCGAAATGCAACCGTCAGAGTCGTCGCCCGCCGCGGGCAATGGCGCTGCCAATGACCATGCAGACGCGGGATTTCGGCACCTCCCGCCGGCAGCTCGGTTGCATGTTATACCCGCGCCGAGCGGACGCAAACATCGGCTGGATCGTTAATGGCCGGGCGGCCTCCGCTTCGACGAGGGGGCCCGTATCCCTCGAATGGGGTTCGTTTCGGGGGATTGGAATGCTGCAACTTCGTCTATTGGCGGCCTGCGCGATCGGCGCGGGCCTTCTCTCGCCGGCGCAAGCGGTCGAGCCGTTTGTCGGCCGCTGGGCGGTCAGGCCGGAAATCTGCATGGGCAACGGCGACAGCGCCGCGACCGCCCCGCTCGTTGCCACGCCGACCACCGTGTCCTGGTACGACGGCCATTGCCGCATCGGCAAGATGTATAAGGCCGGCCATGCCGTTTACCTTCTGGCGCGATGTTTCGGAAAGGGCGATGTCGCGGTGACCTTGAATGCTTATGGTGAGCGCATGCGGGTGACATGGGGAGGCGCCAAGGTCGAGGAGTTGCGACGGTGCGAGTAGCAACACGCCCAATGGCCATGCTTCCATGCGCGGCCGTCCTGGCGCTGGCTTCGATGGTTGCCGGCGGCCCGGTCGCTTTCGCACAGGCCAAGGATGCATCCAAACCGGCGGCCACGAAGGCGCAGGCGAAGTCCAAGGCCGCTTCCAAGACAAAGTCCAAGCCGATGCCGAAGCCCGTCTCGAAGCTCACGCCCGATGCGAAGGCAAAGGCGCAGGCCAAGGCCAATGCGCCCGAAGAACCCGAGTCCGGCAAGCCCGAGCCGCTGGCGATACCGGCAGGTGATGAGCCGAAGCTCGTCGCGCTCGACCGGCTGCCGAAGCCGATCCGCAGCCTGCACACGTGTGCGGAGGCACGCAGCAGCGTCGAACTGAGCCAGGAACGCTATGCCAAGACGGTGCTGTTCCTGCTTACCTGCCCGGCCGCGCGTGGGGCGCTCACCCCGATTGCGGTCTATGTGGCGCGCGACGCCCAGGGCCGCGACGCCAAGCGCGTGCGCTTCGAAATGCTCGGGTCCGACGGGGCAGCGAGCGCAAGCAGCGAAACGGTGCCGTCCGCCGTCCTCGCGCGCGAGGCCTACACCGAACCGGGCGACCTTCTGCCCAACACGCGCGTGCGCAACGACACGGCCTGGGTCACCGGCGCCTGGCGGCCGGACGATCGGCCGGGCGTCTGCGCGATCGCCGCGAGCTGGCGCATCAACGGCGAGAAGGCCGAACTTGCCTACTGGGAGGAGGCGACCGAATGCCCGAAGGACGCCCTGCCCAGGTACGAGACCAAGATCGACAGAAAGCCGCCGCCGCTGGTCGGCCGATGATACGCGGTCATGGCGCCGTGGGCGGACAGGCGTCGCAAGACCGCGTCCTGGCGGACCCCGTTTGCTCCCGCGGCGCGGATGATGGTAACTGGCCGCATGGCCGGTGCAGAAACCATGCGCGACCTGCGGGGCGAGGGCAGGGGCGTACAGATCGTCACCGTTTCGGGCGACGAGAACGGGATGCGGCTTGATCGCTTTTTCGAGGCGCGTTTCCCGGGGCTCGCGTTCTCGCATATCCAGCGCATCATCCGCAAAGGCGAGGTGCGGGTGGACGGCAAGCGGGCGCAGCCCAAGGACCGGCTGCGGGCCGGGCAGGTGGTGCGCGTTCCGCCGCTCAAGCATGCGGCTCCAAAGCCGCGCGAAGGCGCAACCGAGGAGCAGAAGGATCGCGCATTTCTGAAATCGATCACGCTCTACGAGGACGACGACGTTCTCGTGCTCAACAAGCCCATCGGGCTTGCGGTGCAGGGCGGCTCCGGCACCCGCCGGCACATCGACGGCATGCTGGAGGCACTGCGCGATCGCAGCGGCCAGCGGCCCCGTCTCGTTCACCGGCTGGACAAGGACACCTCCGGCTGTCTGCTGGTGGCCAAGACGCGATTTGCCGCCGCGGCCTTGGCCAAGTCCTTCCGCTCGCGCGCGGCGCGCAAGATCTACTGGGCGCTGGTGGCAGGGGTGCCTCGCCCGAAACAGGGCCGGATTTCGACCTTCCTCGCCAAGCACGAGCGTGAGGACGAAAGCGTCATGCGGGTGGCCCGGCACGGCGAAGAGGGGGCAAGCCACGC